>Ga0209168_10001124_pt1 | contig 21813 bp, 23 predicted proteins | sample Coa_R1_FD_187156 | JGI IMG/M metagenome (GOLD analysis project Ga0209168, IMG submission 187156) | Surface soil microbial communities from Centralia Pennsylvania, which are recovering from an underground coalmine fire - Coalmine... | ecosystem: Environmental > Terrestrial > Soil > Unclassified ...
GGTCGATCATGCCGTTCGGCAAGAGCTCGCAGATCCGGAACTGCGCCTTCCGCTCGTTGGCCAACTGTTGCCACGGGACGAAATTCGCGTGGTGCTCGGCCCCCGTCACCACGATGTGATCGCCGGCGCCGACGTTCGCCCGGCCCCAGGATGCAGCCACCAGATTGAGCGACTCGGTGGTCCCACGCGTGAAGATCAGACTGTCGGCGTCGCCGACTCCGAGAAAGGCGGCCACGCGCGCACGCGCCTCGTGGTAGCGCTCTGTGGCGCGAACCGACAACGCATACGCGCCGCGGTGCGGATTCGCGTTGTCGTTCTCGTAGAAGTCGCGGATCGCATCGAGGACCGCGCGCGGCTTCTGCGTCGTGGCCGCGGAGTCGAGATACGCGAGACGCGGTGACGCGGCGAGGAGCGGAAATTCGGAGCGGGGCAGAGCGCTCATCATCGGATGCGTTCTCCCACCCAGATCGCGTCCTGCTCGATGCGCACTCGGAATACAGGCAGCGATTCGGTGGCCGGGAAGCGTTTCACCGCGCCCGTCCGGCAATCGTACCGCGCCCCGTGCCATGCACACTCGATGATGCCGCCTGGAAGCAGCGCGCCATCGGACATCGCAAACTCCTGATGCGTGCAAACGTTGCCTAACGCGTGAATCTCGCCGTCGGTGTTCACCAGGCAGATGCGCTCGCCGGTCGACAGCGTCACGCCCTTGAGGGAGCCGGGCGGGAGCTCATCCAGATCGGCGACGCGCTCGAGCGCCGGTCGAGCCGCGGAGCTCACGATCCCGCGGCCGCCCCCGTGAAGCGCCGCAGCGTCAGGGCCTCGAGCTCCGCGCGCACTTCCGGCAGGCCCACCGCCTCGATCACCCCGGCCGCGAACGCATAGGTGAGCAGCTTTCGCGCCCGCTCGGCGCCGATGCCGCGGCTCTTCATGTAGAACAGCGCAAGCTCGTCCAACCGTCCCACGGTGGCGCCGTGCGTGCACTTCACGTCGTCGGCGAAAATCTCGAGTTGGGGCTTGGTGTCCACTCGCGCCTGGGCCGACAGCAGCAGGTTGTTGTTCTCTTGCTTGCCGTCCGTCTTCTGCGCCTCGGGCCTAACGTACACCTGTCCGTTGAAGACGCCGTGCGATGCGCCGTCGAGAATCCCCTTGTAGACTTCACGGCTGAACGTGTTCGGGCTCGCGTGCTCGATGCGCGTCTGCTGGTCCACGTGCTGTTCGCCGTCCAACAGATACAGGCCGTGCAGCGTGGCGCCGCTGCCCTCGCCGTCCAAAAGCGTGTAGATGTTGGTGCGCGCGAGCTCGCCGCCCGCCGCGTACGAGAACGACACGAGGTGGCTGTCGCGTCCCTGGCGAGCCTGCAGCGTGCCGACATGAAAGGCTCGCTCGCTCTCGGTTTGCAGCTTGAGGTGCGCGAGCGTGGCGCCATCCTCCAGCACGGCCTCCGTGACCGCGTTGGTGAAATAGCCCGCGGCGCCGTCTATCGACACGTAGCTTTCGACGACCGTGGCTTTCGAATGGTGTCCGGACACGATGAGCGTGCGCAGATGCGACGCCGATCCCGCCGCGTCGGGTGTCGACACGAACACGAGGTGCACCGGTGTGTCGAGCTGGACGTTGGGCGCGAACTGGATCACCGCACCGCCGTGCATGAACGCCGTGTTGAGCGCGGTGAAGGCCGTCCGTTGGAAATCGGCCACCTTGCCGATGTGGCGCTCGAGCAGATCGGGCTGGTCGCGCCACGCCGCGGCGAGGTCAGTCACGCGCACGCCGCGTGGCCGCGCGATGTCGCTCGACAACGCGCCGTCGAAGCGCCCGTTCACGAACACCAGCCTGATCCAGTCCGGCCGGCCGAAGGTGAACGGCTCGACGTCTTTCGCCTCGAGCCTAACGGACGCCGCCGGTGGACCGGCGTGGAACGCGCCCTCGGCGATGGGTGAGACGCTCGTGAAGTGCCAGTCTTCGTTCTTGGGCGTCGGATATCCGAGCGCCGCGAAGCGATCGATGGCCGCGCGCCTGAGCGGCAGGAGCCACGACGGACCGCCGCCGCCGCCGTTCGCCGCGAATTGCTCGAAGTCGCGCAGTACGACCGGCGCGGTCACGCGACCGCCTCCGCCGGCGATTCCAGCCAGTCGTAGCCCTTCTCCTCGAGCTCGAGCGCCAGCTCCTTGCCACCCGATTTCACGATGCGTCCCGCCGACAACACGTGCACGTAGTCTGGCACAATGTGGTTGAGCAGTCGCTGGTAGTGCGTGACGACGATGGTCGCGTTGTCCGGGCGCCGCAGTTTGTTGACGCCCTCGGCGACGATGCGTAAGGCGTCAATGTCGAGCCCCGAGTCGGTCTCGTCGAGGATCGCGAGACGCGGCCGGAGCACGGCCATCTGCAGAATCTCGTTGCGCTTCTTCTCGCCACCCGAGAATCCAGCGTTCACGCTGCGGTTGAGCATGGACTGATCCATGTCCACCAGCGCGAGGTTCTTCTCCATGATGTCGAGGAACTCGAGCGGATCGACTTCTTCCTCGCCGTGCGCCTTCCGGATTTCGTTGTACGCCGAGCGCAGGAAATACGCGTTGGACACGCCGGGGATCTCGACCGGGTATTGAAACGCCATGAACAATCCCGCGTGGGCGCGCTCTTCCGGCTGCATCGCGAGCAGATCGGCGCCGTCGAGCGTGGCCGTACCGCCCGTGACTTCGTACGCCGGGTTGCCGGCGAGCACCTGCGCGAGCGTGCTCTTGCCGGAGCCGTTAGGCCCCATGACCGCATGTACCTCGCCCGCCTTCACCTGGAGGGTAATGCCCTTCAGAATGTCGGTGCCGCCGCCAACCCTGGCCTGCAACTCTCGAATATCGAGCACGATGTCCGTTCCCCGAGTAATGATGACGACCGCGTGCGGTGCCTAACCGACGCTGCCTTCCAACGTGATCCCCAGGAGCTGCTGCGCCTCGAGCGCGAATTCCATGGGCAGCTCCTTGAATACATCCTTGCAGAAGCCGGCCACGATCATCGACACCGCGTTCTCCTTGGAGACGCCGCGCTGCTGCAGGTAGAAAATCTGGTCCTCGCCGATCTTGGACGTGGATGCTTCGTGCTCCACCTGCGCGGTGTCGTTGCCGACTTCGATGTACGGGAACGTGTGTGCGCCGCACCGGTTGCCGATGAGCATCGAGTCGCACTGCGTGTAGTTGCGCGCACCAGCGGCCTTCGGTGCGACGTACACGCGCCCGCGATAACTGTTGTTGCCCTGGCCGGCCGAGATGCCCTTGGACACGATGTTCGAGCGGGTGTTGCGGCCCAGGTGCAGCATCTTGGTGCCGGTGTCGGCCTGCTGGTGATGGTTCACCACCGCCACCGAGTAGAACTCGCCCACCGAATTGTCGCCCTGCAGAATCACGCTCGGATACTTCCACGTGATCGCGGAGCCGGTCTCGACCTGCGTCCACGAAATCTTAGAGTTGACACCCGCGCACTTGCCGCGCTTGGTGACGAAATTGAAGATGCCGCCGCGTCCCGCTTCGTCTCCGGCGTACCAGTTCTGAACGGTGGAGTACTTCACGGTCGCGTTGTCGAGCGCGATCAGCTCGACCACGGCCGCGTGCAACTGGTTCGTGGACCGCTTGGGCGCCGTGCATCCCTCGAGGTAGCTGACGTACGCGCCCCTGTCGGCGATGATGAGCGTGCGCTCGAACTGCCCGGTGTTCTCGGCGTTGATGCGGAAATACGTCGACAGCTCCATGGGGCAGCGCACACCCGGCGGCACGTACACGAACGATCCGTCGGAGAACACGGCCGAGTTGAGCGACGCATAGAAGTTGTCGCTGTACGGCACCACCGAGCCGAGATACTTGCGCACCAGGTCGGGATGCTCGCGGACGGCTTCGCCCAACGAACAGAAGATGATGCCTAACTTGGCCAACTGGTCGCGATACGTGGTGCCCACCGACACGCTGTCGAACACCGCGTCCACGGCGACGCCGGCCAGCAGCTGCTGCTCCTTGAGCGGGATGCCGAGCTTGTCGTAGGTCTCGCGGAGCTTGGGGTCGACCTCATCCAAGCTGCCTAACGGCTGGCGCGTCTTGGGCGCCGAGTAATAGATCTGGTTCTGATAATCGATGGGCTCGTAGCGGACGTTGCCCCAGTGCGGCTCCTTCATGGTGGTCCAGCGCCGATACGCCTTGAGCCGCCAGTCGAGCAGCCACTCGGGCTCCTGCTTCTTCGCTGAAATCGCGCGCACGGTGTCCTCGCCCAGACCGCGCGGAATGGTGTCCGCCTCGATGTCGGTGACGAAACCGAACTTGTATTCGCGATTGACCAGATTCTCGATCGAGCTGCTCATCACGTCTCCTTGTTCGTGACGGAGCCGGTTTCCCGGAACCGCACGCTGTATTCACAGGCGCCGCACCCGTTCAAGATGTGCGACACGCGGTGTACGGATGCATCGAGCGTTCGCGCCAAAAAGCGCTGCTCGGCCTCGCACAGCTCGGGAAATCGTTCCGCGACGGCGAGGAGCGCGCAGTTGTGCGATACCACGTCGGTGGTTTCGCGTGTCTCGCGCCACTCGGTCATGAAGCCTTCGTCGGCCATGGCGCGGGTGACCAGCTCCAACCGGTTCTCAGGCGGCGCACCCGAGAGCGCAGGCTCGAGGCGCTCGGCGATCGTGTCGAACTGCGACTCGAGCATCGAGACCGCCGCATCGCGTCCGTCGCGCCGTTCGACCTGATCGAGCAATTGGAGCAGCGTGCCTTCGTACCGGCGAGGGAACAGGGCCTCGCCCCGCTCCGTTAGGCGGTAGGCGAACGCCGGCGCGCCCACACCGCGGCGCTCGCGGTCGTACTCGACCAACTGTTCGGACTCGAGCTCTTTGAGGTGGTGCCGCACCGCGTTGAGCGACACGCCAAGCCGCTCCGCGAGGTCGGCCGCCGTAAGACGGCCAGCCGCAGCGGGCGCTCGCTTGAGCTCCAAGAGAATCGCTGCCCGCGTGCCCTTTGGGCCGCCGGCAGCGAGTTGTAGATCGTGGTGCAGCACGACATCACTCCACACTCGGTCTTGCAATCCTAAGTGAATCGCTCGGGATTGTCAAGATAATGTGGCAATTTTGGCGTGAATTGTAACTGGCTGATGCCGCGCGACTTACGAGGTGTCTTCTAGCGCTTGAACGCCACGAACAAGACCAGCAAGGCGACGATCGCGCCCAGGCCGATGACCCACGGTATCAGCGGGTTGCGCTGCCGCTTGGCGCCTCGCGTGTACTTCCGCGACTCGTTCGTCACCACGCGATCCAGGAGCACCGTATTGCGACGGCTGAACGAGTCGTCGGCGTGGTCCTCGAACTGGACCAGGCTGATGCCTGGCGGCAGCTGTCGCCGCGTGAAGGTGAACGTCGTGTCGCCGATCGCGATGCGGTCGCCTTCGACCAGCATCCGGGGCGTGCCAACCGGCGCCTCATTCACGCGGGTGCCGGTCGAGCCCATCGAGTAGATCACGAACTGGCCGCCTTCCGATTTCACGTCGCAGTGGAAGCGGGACACGGTCGGATCTTTGAGCACAATGCTGCAGCCGATCTCGCGTCCGATCTGAATGACGCGCTTGCGGAGCGAATAGGCGCGTCGTGCGCTCGAATCGATGAGATATGACGCCGCCGGTTCGCCGAGCGGTTCGGGGCGAGGGGAGTCTTTCTGGTCGAGGAAAACAAAGCGCGCCGAGCCGGCCGCGATCACGTCGCCGGAGCTGAGCGTTGCACCTTCGGCGGGGGTCTGCGAATCGTTCAGGACGACGATATTCTGGGCCGAGGCCGGGACGACGCGGGCGCCGTCGGACTGGGTCTGCACGCGAAAGTGGCGCGCTGCGAGATCGCGGCCGGTAAGGCGCCACGTGGCCTGCGAGCCGCTACCCACCACGAGCTCGCCGTTCAACTCGCGCGGGTTGTCCTCGAGGTCGGGCAATCCTTCGAGCTCAAGAAACGGCATCGGCAAGATCTCCAGTCTGCAGTCTGGTCATCGGCATTCGTGATATGATACTCGTCGCCCTTGATATACCCACGAAGAATGGCGGAGTATCGCGCGAAAGCACACCGGGCACGTCACGGCGGTCCCATCCGCATCGTATTAACGCGCGATCAGACGACGTGGCAACATTGCCGCAGCGGGCGTACGGGATAGCGGGGCGGTGGCGTTGAGCTTCGCGGCGTCCGCTCGCATTTTCCATGACATTGCGCGACGCAATACGCCGTTTCCTCCCTTTGTCGGCCATCCGTGGCGGTCTTGATTCAACCCCGTTTTTCAACCCGCGCAGCCCGACGATACGCCGCCCTCGCTTTGCTGGGTTCGGCGTGGTTGGTCGCGGCGTGCGACGGAGGAGACAAAAAAGCCGCAACGCGTGCGGCAGCTCCGACCGTTGCCGTCGAGAGCACGAGCGTCGCGGACACGCTCTCGACAGATACGGGAGCCGACACCGCGGGGCAGAACGCGACGGCAACGGTGCATCTGGAGGACACGGCGCGGGTCCGCGGCGCCGGTATCGAGCACATCGGTCAACTCCCGCCGCTCGCCGATTCGATCGCCAACCAGATGACGTTCTTCGCGACGTTCCAGACGACGTTCCTCGCGGCGTCGCGCGCGAAGCACCTGCTGTTGGACATCGGGCGCGTGGACGCGAAGCTCAAGGGCAAAGCGCGACTCGCGGCGTACCACGCTGCGGTACAACAACTGTCGCCGGTGAAATTGGGCGATCGGTTTGTACTGCACGGCCCCTGGGGTTCGAGCGAGGCGACGGTGACCGGCTTCGATCAGTGGCACGGCCGCATCGTGGCGAGGCTCCAGGTTCTGCCTAACGTAGACAGCCTGGCGCGCGAAAAGCTCACGCTCGTGGCGCTCGCGGTGCGGGCGGACAGCGACAGCGCGTCGGCGCCGACCGTCGACAGCTGCGCGCATCGGGGACCCGTGGATTCGACGATGCTGGCCCGCGCCGCGGCGGTGCGCGACTCGCTCATGCTCATCCTCCAGGCTGACACCGCGCACATGCCGCCCGACGTGCTCAAGGGGCGCAAGCTGACGTCGTCGCAGATATACGGTTGCTTCGGTTCGGCGCACGTGTTGCTGTTCGCGAATTCGGCAGCCGACGTGAACCGATACACGCGCGAGTTCGCGGTCTTGATCGACACCACCGGCCATGTCGTCCCGCTGCGCGTCGCCGATATTCGGTTCAAGGTTCACGATGCGATTCGCGCGCTCGACGTGGATGGAGACAAGGTGGACGACGTGTCGGCGATCGGGCGCGGCGAGCTCACGGGTGGAACGGTGATATTGCGTCTGGATGTGGCGAAGAAAAGGTTGACGTACGTTACGAGTGGATTTGCCTGGGAAGACTTCTAAGTTCAAGAAATCAGACGTCTGGAGACCGACATGGGTTCGCAGAGCACGCAAATGGCCGCCGCGCGGAATGGTGAGATCACGGATGCGATGCGCGTGGTCGCGCGACGCGAGGCGCTCGATGTTGAAACTGTCCGGAGTGAGGTCGCGCGCGGGCGGTTGATCATTCCGGCGAACGTGCGGCATCTCGCCGGCAAGCTCGAACCGATGGGCATCGGGAAAGTCGCCGGCGTGAAGATCAACGCGAACATCGGCAACTCGGCGGTCACGTCGTCGATCGAGGAAGAGCTCGAGAAGCTGCACCTCGCCGTGCGCTACGGCGCGGACACGGTGATGGATTTGTCGACCGGCAAGGACATCGACGCGGTACGCGAGGCGATCATCGCCGCGTCGACGGTGCCGATCGGCACGGTGCCGATCTATCAGGCCGTGCTGATGGGGAAAGAGCTGGAGGAGCTCACAGCGACGGATCTGTTGGACGTGATCGAGCATCAGGCGCGCCAGGGCGTGGACTACATGACCATCCATGCGGGCATTCTGCTCGAGCATCTGCCCCTCGTGTACGGGCGCGTGACGGGTATCGTGAGCCGCGGCGGGTCGTTGCTCGCGGTGTGGATGATGCACCACCGGCGCCAGAATCCGCTCTATGAGCGGTACGACGACCTGCTCGAGATTCTGCGGGCGTACGACGTGACCATTTCGTTAGGCGATTCCCTGCGGCCGGGATCGGTGCACGACGCGAGCGATCGCGCGCAGTTCGCCGAGCTCGAGACGTTGGGCGAGCTGACCAAGCGGGCCTGGGCGCGCGACGTACAGGTGATGGTGGAAGGGCCGGGGCACATTCCGATGCACGAGATCGAGATGAACGTGCGGAGGCAGAAGGAGGTATGCCTCGAGGCGCCGTTCTACACGCTCGGGCCTCTGGTGACGGACATCGCGCCCGGCTACGACCACATCACGAGCGCCATCGGCGCGGCGATGATCGGCTGGTACGGCGCCGACATGCTGTGCTACGTGACGCCCAAGGAGCACCTGGGTCTGCCTAACGCTGAAGACGTGCGGCAGGGCGTGATCGCCTACAAGATCGCGGCGCACTCGGCGGACATCGCCAGGGGCCGCAAGGGCGCGCGCGACCGAGACGATGCGTTGTCGCGGGCGCGGTATGCGTTCGACTGGAACGAGCAGTTCCGGTTGTCCCTCGATCCCGAGCGGGCGCGCGAGTACCACGACGAGACGCTGCCGGCGGAGTACTTCAAGAGCGCCGAGTTCTGCGCGATGTGCGGGCCCCGGTTCTGTTCGATGCACCACTCGCGGACCATCGACGACGGGATCGCGCAGCTCGCCCGCGAGCGCGGCCTAACGGGCGACGCGCCCGTGGCCGCGGAGGAAGCAGCGGCGGCGGCCGCCGGCGACTGAGCCGGCGTGGCGCTCTCATCCCGCGAGCGCGCGGCGCTGCGCGCCCAGGCCAATCATCTCGACGCGACGGTGACGGTCGGGGCGGGCGGGGTCACGCCGGCCGTGGTGCAATCGCTCGAGGATGCGTTTCGGTCGCGCGAGCTGGTGAAGGTCCACATCGGGCGTAACGCGGCCGTCGCGGCGCGCGAGGCGGCCGCCGAGCTCGCGGGCGCCGTGCACGCCGACGTGGTGCAGGTGATTGGACACACCACCACGCTCTTCCGCGTGAACCCGGAGCTCCGCGCCAAGCAGGCGAAGCGCGCCGCGCGCGACGCTCAGTCGTGAGTCGTATCCGACGGGAGCTTGAGCACGCGCAGCGAGCGGTGCTCGAGCTGGACGTTGAGCGCCTTCACCCGCTTTGTTTTCAGCTCATCCCACCGTGCCATGAGGGCGGCGAGACGCTGTTCGAGCGCCGGCACCGCGGCCGCGGCCTGGGTGGTCGGGTCAGCGTCGGCGCTTTCCACGACATCGAGCACGGCCAGCAGGTCGCCGTTGAGCCGCACCAGGTCGTCGTCGTTAGGCGACGAGGCGCCATGGCGTTCGCCGGCGAGGGCGGCGAGGGCGGCTTCCACCTCGCTCATTGTCTTGGAGATCCCGCCCGTCGTGTCAGCGGACAGCTTGCGCAGCCCCGACAACTGCGTCCGGAAGGCCCGCACTTGGGTCAGCGCCGCGTGGTCGCGCTGCATGGCAGACGTGAGCCGCTGCGCGAGCGCGAGCTGCCGCGCGAGCGCGGCCGCGGGCGTGTGCACGCGCGGGTCCATGCGTACGTCGAGCGGCCCGGTGAACGTGCGGGTTCCGACCGTGAGACGCACGGTGTACCGGCCCGGCACCACGCTCGGGCCTAACGGGCCACGCGGGGTGTCGTGGATGATGGCCGAGATCGGGTATTCGTGCTCGAGGGCGTCCGGCGGCGGATAGCGCAGGTCCCACACGAAGCGGTGCACGCCCGAGGCGGCCGGGAGCGGCTGAAACGGCTTCACCCAGTAGGTCGGCACGTTGAGCTCCGTGTCGGGCGGCGGCGCGACATCGGCGCTCGTGAACCGTCGCACCAGCGTGCCGCGGGCGTCGAGCACCTCGAGCGACACCGCGTTAGGCGAGGCGGCGCCGATCCAGTAGTCGATGATCGCGCCGTCGGGCGGATTCCGGCCGGCCGGCTCCTCCGGCGGAAGCGGTGTGTCGGTATTGACGTCGCGGCGGACGCGGTAGGCTGGCGCGGGCGTGAACAGGAATGCGGGCGACGATGCCACATGCGCGTCGAGCTGCCGCAGCAGCGCGATGTCATCGAGCACCCAGAACGAGCGGCCGTGCGTGGCGATCACGAGGTCGTTGTCGTGCACGATGAGATCGCGAATCGACGTGACCGGCAAGCCCAACCGCAGCGATTGCCAGTGCGCGCCATCGTCGAACGATACGTACACCGTGTGCTCGGTTCCGGCGTACAACAGGCCGCGGCGCACGGGATCCTCGCGCACCACGTTCACCGGCTCGTCATCGGGAATGCCGGTGGTGATCGACTGCCACGTTCTCCCGCCGTCGTGAGTGCGGTAGATGTACGGATGCAGGTCGTCGACGCGCAGCCGCGACGCGGAGGCGTACGCGGACGCGGCGTCGAAGTGCGAGGGCTCGATCTGCGTGACCTTGCTCCACGCCTCCATGCTCGGCGGCGTGACGTTGCTCCAGTGCGCGCCGCCATCGCGCGTCACCTGAATGACGCCATCGTCGGTACCCACCCAGATGAGACCCGCATCGCGTGCCGACGGACCGATCGAATAGATGACGCCGCGGTGCGGGTGCTGCGCCGCCTGTTGGGCATACACGCCGAGGCTCGGCGGCACGCCCGGATCGGCGCGCGTCAAGTCCGGACTGATCGTCGTCCAGCTGCGGCCTCCGTTAGTCGTCTTGAACAACACCTGTGCGGCGAAGTACAGGACGTGCGGATCGGCGGGCGAGAAGATGATCGGCGCCGTGCGATCGAAGCGATATGCGCCGCCGCGCAGTACGACGGGTCCCACATCCTGCACTTGTCCCGTGGTCTCGTCATAGCGCGTCACTTTGCCGCCGTAGATAATGCCCGGGTGCAGCGGATCGGGCACCGCGTATCCGTATTCTTCGACGCCGACCGGATGCCAGTCGCGGAACGTGATCTCGCCGTCGTTGCCGCGACTCGACACGCCGGCCGATCCGCTCTCTTGTTGGCCGCCGTAGACGCGATACGGAAATCGGTTGTCGGCGGCGACGTGGAACATCTGCCCGGTCGGCTGATTGTACCACGAGCTCCACGTCTCACCGCCGTTCACGGTGATCGTCGCGCCCTGGTCGCTGCCGATCAGGATGATGTTCGGGTTGTCCGGGTTGATCCAAATGCGGTGGTAGTCGTCGCCGCCCGGCGCGCCTTTGATGGCCGTGAAGGTGTGTCCGCCATCGGTGGACCGGTACGTGGACGTGTTGGCGACATAGATCTCGTCTGCGTTAGTCGGATCCACCTGCACTTCCGCGAAGTCATCCCCGCGTCCGTACACGCGCTCTTCGCCGTTCGTGCGCGTCCAGGTCTCACCGGCATCGTCGGAGCGGTACACGCCGCCCAACTTGGCCGGCGCCTGCACCATCGCGTACAGCCGCTGCCCGTTGCTCGGCGCGACGGCAATGCCGATACGGCCGAGGCCCTGCGCCGGCGTTGGAAGTCCGTTGGCGAGCTGCTTCCAGGTGGCGCCGCCGTCCACGGACTTGTACAATCCGCTGCCGGCGCCGGCGTACGCGTTGTCGTATTCCCAAGGACCTTGTCGCGCGGCCCAGAGCACCGCGTAGATCACCTGCGGGTTGGCCGGATCAGAGGCGAGCGCCACGGCGCCGGTGTTCTCGTCGTGAAAGAGCACCTTCTCGAACGTCGAGCCGCCATCGGTGGAGCGATACACGCCGCGCTCTGCGTTAGGCCCGTACGGGTGGCCGAGGACCGCGACGAAGAGACGGTTGGGGTCGTGCGCGTCGACGAGAATCGCGGCGATTTGTTGTCCGTCGCGAAGGCCCGGCAGGTGCGTCCACGTCTGACCGGCGTCGGTGGACTTGTACACGCCGTCGCCGATCGAAAGATCGGGACGCTGCAGCCCTTCGCCGCTGCCGACATAGATGATGTTGGGATCCGACGGCGCGACCGCGAGCGCACCGATGGAACCGATCGGTTCCTGATCGAAGATCGGCGTCCACACGCGGCCGTAATCGGTGCTCTTCCACACGCCGCCGTCGGTCGCGGCAGCGTAGTAGAGGTTCGGTTGTCCACGGACGCCCGTGGACGCGACGGTGCGGCCGCCGCGGTAGGGGCCGATCATGCGCCAATGCAGGCCGGCGAACATCGACGAGTCGAATTGTTGGGGGCGCGCGAGCGATGGAGCACAGGCGAACACGAGTGATGCGCGGAGCAGTGTACGGAAGCGCAACGTCATGGGAATCCGGGCAGACGGTGACGAACGGGATGTGCGCAGCAGCCAGATAGCAGACACCGTGGGCGCGGCGCGCGCAAGATCTACGCGGCGCCGCGCACGAGGGCCATCATCGAGCATCACCGGAATTGAAGGAGAGTGGCATGAACGTGCGTCCTGCTCGAACTGCGGATGCGTCGTCGATCAAGGCGTTGATCGATCTGTACGTGTCGGATGGAACGCTGCTGCCGCGGACGCTGGATTTCATTCGCGAGCACGTCGCGGATTTTCTGGTGGCGACGGACGACGACGTGGTGGTGGGCTGCGTGCACCTCGAGGAATACGCGCCGAGTTTGGCGGAGATCCGGTCGCTGGCGGTGGATCCGGGTGCGCAGGGGCAGGGCATCGGCGCGGCGCTCGTGCGCGCCGCGGAAGATCTGGCGCGGCGGCGCGAGCTCGGGACGTTGTTCGCGGTGAGCAACAGCGAGCAATTTTTTCGCGGGTTGGGCTACGAGCCCGAGCACGTGCCCGAGCTGGATCGCGAGCGGAGCGAGGTGAGCAAGTACAAGGGCGTGTACGCGCGGGCGCTGTCGCGCCGGTCGTAGCGACGCGTCGCACGGCGTGTCGGGCAGGACCCGAAAATATATTGGATATCAATATATTTGCGGATGGGGGCATGGTTCTCGCAGCGCGTCGGAGCGGCTTCCGCACGAACGGCAGGAGCCCGAGAGTCGCGGGAACGGCACCATTACGAGTGCACAGTGCACTCATGGCGCGTCGGCTCGAACGTCCAACCCTTGTCCCGCGGCAGCGACGCGGCATGGGTGCGGGGACGGACATCACCATGCAACGCCACAAGATCGTTTCGACGATCGCCGCGCTCGTGGCGAGCGCGGGCATGATCGTCGCGCTCGGCGGGTTCACGCGGCCGGTCGATCAATCGGAGGCGAAGACCATCGCGATCAAGGCGTGCGGCGGGGGGACGATCAAATCGGAAAGCGACGGTGGAATGCGCAACGGCGACAAGGTCTACACGTTCGACGTGAACGTGGCGAACAAGTCGTTCGTCGAGAAAGTCAACGTGGATGCGAAGACGGGCGCGGTGCTGGACGTGACGTACGCGGGGCAGCAGGCGTAACCGCCTGGACAGCGGGCGGGTTCGCACGTGAACCCGCCCAGGACCATCCGGGTGCGTTAGGCGGAACCTTCGCGAGCGAAATGGCCCGTGGCCAGAAACGTGAACGCCTGTGCGAGCGCGCGCGGGTTCCACGGGAGCAGGGCGTGGCCGCCGCGGACGATGACGTGGTCGCGCATGCCGACGAGCCGTGTGGCGCTCACGGACACGAGGCCGTCGTTCGGCGCACCGATCCATCGGCCGAACAGGGCGGGGCGTCGGCGCGCGCCGGCGATGATGCCGAGCTCGAAGGTCGCGTCGCTCAGTCGCCGCGGGATGCTCTCCGAGCCGGTTCCCAGCTCGACGCCGGACGGGCCCATGACGCGGCGGAAGAGACGCGTATGGCGAAGGTGCTCGGCGATCTCGTTCCCGGCGTTGGGCGGACCCAACATCACGACACGTCCCAGGTTTGCCGGCCGGCCGGAGCCAATGAGCGCGCGGACGATGATGCCGCCCAACGAGTGCGTGAGAAAATGGACGCGTGCGTCGCCTAACGGAGGGAGGGCGTCGAGGTCGCGGCGGAGGGCGCCAGCGTGGGCGAGGATGCCGCGTCGCGCTGAGGGATATCCCCAATTGAGCACGGCATAGCCGCGGCGGCGCGCCAGGAGCGCCGCGGGCCACATCGACGCCCGCGTGCGCTTGAGCCCGTGCACCAGCACGAGCAGATCGGAGGTCAACGGTGCGGAGCGCGCGAGCTCAGAACTCGCGGCGCTTCATCTCCTTGAACATGCGCTCCGCTTCGCTGTCGTCGGGTTTGACCGGCCGCGTGGCGTCGACCGTCGCATCGTAGGCCTTGTTGCGCGGCTTGTTCTGCGCGATGGACTTCGCGGCGTTCTTCCGGGCGAGCGCAAGAATTTTCTTGTCGTCCATGTGGGCTGGGGGCGAGGGTTCGAAGGAAATTTAGAGAGTGACGGCGCTGGTGGAAGCGCCGTCACGCCATCGCTTCCTCGAGCGCCGCCCGGCCGGGTGTCGGTTCGCGCGTCACCGTGGCCGGGTCTTTGTCGTCACGCGTGCCCACGAACACCGGCTGTCTCAGGATGCCATCGGCCGTCCACTCGTTGAATTTCACCTCGACGACGAGCGCCGGCCGTACCCAATGCGCCGGCTCGTTGGGCTTCGGCGGGTTCTCGAACGGGGACGTCTTGCGGCCCAACTTTACCAGTTGCGCGTGCACCTCGCGCAGCGATTCCTGGTCGAAGCCGCCACCGACGTGTCCGGCGTACACGAGGCGGTCGCCATCGTAATAGCCGACGAGGAGCGCGCCGAAATACTGCCGCGATTTGCGCGGCTCCGTGTATCCGCCCACGACGAACTCCTGGCGGCGCTCGAGCTTGAGCTTGAGCCAGGCGTTTGACCGTTGGCCCATCGCGTAGGGCGCGTCGGTGCGCTTGGCCATGATACCTTCCCATCCCGCCGCGCGCGCTTTGCGGAGCATCTCGCGCGCGCCGCCAGGCGCCGAGTCTCCTAACCGAAGGTGGGCGCCGGTGCGGTTGCGCAGACGCAGCTCGAGCACTTTGCGGCGCTCGGTCCATGGCTCATCCACGAGCACCTCGTCGCCGTCGAGCAGCATGTCGAACGCCATCAGCGCCGCCGGCGCGTCATCGACCAATCGCTTGATGTCGGCGTCGCCTTGCACGTGCAGGCGTGACTGGAGCCCCTGAAATCGACCGGGTTTGCCGCGTTCGAGGGCGACGATTTCACCGTCGAGCACGAGCGGACGCCGGGCGCGAGCGGCGAGCTCTTCGAGTGCCTCGACGATCTCGGGAAACTGTTTGCTCTTGTCGAGATCGTTGCGGGTCATGAGGCGCACCTGGTCGGCGGTCGCGTACGCAAGTACGCGGATACCGTCATACTTGGGCTCGAAGGTCCATCCATCGTCGTGCGGCACTTCGCTGCCGACGCGTGCGAGCATCGGCTCGAGGGCTGGCGCGTCGCGGCGGCTCGTGCGCGAGCTGTGCCACACGGCGCGTGCGGGCGTCTCCCGGGTCTTGCTGCTCTTGCGACCGCGCCGCGGCCGCTTGCCCTCAGCGATCTCGTCCATCGTGCGTCCGCTCACGGCCGAGGTCACGACGTCGGCGACAATGTCTTCGCCGGGCTTGGCGGCGTCGTCGCGATGCTTGATGAGCAACCATTGCGGCTTGTCGGGTGCGCCCCGCTTGGTGCGTACCAGTACCCACGAGCCGTGCAGGCGCTCGCCATCGAGCTCGAACTTGAGGTCGCCCGACGCGTAGTTGCGGCGTAGCACCTCTTCCGCGTTAGGCGAAGGTGGGTCGCTCGTGTAGGTACCGCGGTCCCAGATCATGACCGTGCCGCCGCCGTATTCGCCCTTCGGGATGATGCCCTCGAAGGCGTTGTACTCGATCGGATGGTCTTCCACCTGCATCGCGAGGCGTTTGACCGACGGGTCGAGGCTCGGCCCTTTGGGAACGGCCCAACTTTTCATCACGCCATCGAGCTCGAGGCGGAAGTCGAAGTGGAGGTGGCTCGCGGCGTGTTTCTGTATCACGAACTGCAAAGGATGTCGCCCTCGCGCCGCGCGCTCAGTGGCGCCCGTCGGTTCGGGCGTGGTGTCGAAATGGCGCTTCTTGCGGTAGGTGCGGAGCTTGGACGTGGCGCCCCGCGCGCTGCCGGCCGCCTTAGGCCCGACGCGCTCCGTGCGCGCGCGCGTACGTCGCGTCGTGGCCATCGTTAGGCCGATCGCGCGGCGCGGCGCCGCGTCGGGCGCTTGCGGTGCGCGGCGGCGGCGTGCGTGCGTGCGCCGCGGGTCTTGCCGCGTTTTCCGCTGCCGGCGAGGCTCTGCTGCAGCCGCTCCATGAGGTCGATCACCTTGGCGTCGCCCGTCGCGGACTCCGGCTCTTCGAGCTTCGCGTGCGTGCCCTTCATCTTCGCCTTGATAATCTTCATCAGGTTGGCGTGATATTGATCGCGGTACTGTTCCGGGTGAAACTCGGCTTTGAGTCCGTCGATCAATTGCTGCGCCATGTTCAATTCGGGCGCGCGCACTTCCTTGGTCGACGGAAACGTGTAGTCGCTCTCATCGACCAGCTCGTCGGCGAAGCGCATGAGCTCGAGCACGAGGGCGTTGCCCACCGCCTTGAGTCCCGCGACGTGCTCGCGCTGATGGATGACGATCGTGCCTAACCCAACGGCATCGGTCTTCTTGAGCGCCTCGCGCATCACGGCGTAGGCCATGTCACCGCCTTTGCCCGGGATGAGGAAGTAGGGCGTCTCGAAGTAGCGCGTATCGATCGAGGATGCAGGGACGAACTCCCGCAGCGCCACCGTGGATGATGCGGATAGCGCCGCGGTCTTGAATTCTTCGTTCGTGACTACGACGTACTTGCCTTTGCGGTACTCGTAACCTTTGACGATGTCATCCCAGGGCACTTCCGCGCCGTCGGCCGTGCAGACGCGTTCGTACCGAATCGGAGCCTTGTCGGCGTCGTGGAGCATATGAAAATGGATGCGCTCCTCGTCGCGGATCGCGCGTTTGAGCTCGACCGGTACGGTTACCAACCCGATGCTCAAGGTGCCTTTCCAGATCGTTGCCACCGGTGCCTCCGCTCGAGTCGACTGCAGGTGCGGGTCAGCAAGACCGGTACCGCGCGCGGGCAACCGCGGTGCTAACTATCCGGCCGTTCGGTCGGTGCGTGCTTCCCCGGCCCGGGGAGCGGCGGGAAGTCGCCGCCTGCTGCCTCTGCTTGCAGCAAGTGCCCGATCGTGCGGTAGCGATAGATCACGGCCGCGTCGTTCTGGAACAGACCGCCGGTGTCGGCGCTCGGGCCGTAGGTCGAGTAAAGCGGTTGTCCCCAGAGCCGCAGGTACACGGTGAGCTGGCCGCGGTGGTGCGACGAGTGTGTGAAGCGGCGCGTGAGCACCCAGGCGCGCGAACGCGGGGAGTCGAAGAACGTCGTCTCCTCCTCGAACCACGACTCCGGTTTCCGCTCGAGCTCCGTTAGGCGAACGGCCGACGCCGCGGCATAGTGCTCGAGGAACGACAGCCGGGTTTCCACCGGCGGCAGCACGGGCATCGGTACCACGACGCCGAGCATCGTGCGCATCCAGGTGTCCTCGCTCACGCACTGGTGGACCATGTGCTCGAGCGGCGTACGCGCCCGTGCTTCTGGCCGGAACGTCATGCGTGCGTCCGGAACCTGTGACCACACGCTCAACGTCTTGATCCGCTCGGTTTTGTACGTCTCAATGAGGAAGTCGTACCGCACGTTGCTCTCCCGTAAAGACCCGTCACGGTCCCCAAGATTCGAGTCGAGGCTCTTCCGGGCGGGATGGCTGGGCTCGACGCCCACTCCTCGCGAGACTCTGCTGACAGCGATCCCGGCCAAAAACGTGGCCTGTTACACGCGGAAGGTAGGCACTGGGGCGTCCGCGATGGTAGATTACGGCTCAACCCGATTGGAGACCCGATGCTGAAAGCGTTCGACTTCGAGGACAACGGCCGGACGTTCAACTGCAGGGTCGAGGGACCAAGCGGCACACGAACCGAAGCGTGGTGGTGGTTCCGTGTGTCCGGAGACGCCAATCGGTACGCGCCGTTCCACGCCAAGTCCGGCGATACGCAAGAGTCCGTCAGGACTCGTATCGCGGCCTACTACGCCGACTTGCTGTTCAAGCGATCACAGCCGGCGCAGCCGCGCCAGCACTGGGCGCATCGCAACCGGAATACGGCCGGCCAAGAAGGCGGAGCGCCAGCGCGCTAGTCAGGGCTTGGCGTCGGGATCGAGACCGGCGCGGCGAGCCACCGTTTTCTTGATCCAGGGCGGCACGTTGAGCGCTGCGATGTCGGCCTCGGCAACGCGCCGACCGGCGAGATCCCAGTCGATCACGGGCGCAACCTCCGCGTCGGTCGCCGCAAGCGACGCGAGCGCGCGCTCGACGATCGCTTGTCCGTCGGGAACCAACATGCCCAGCTCGACCTCCGCCCGCCGGCAGAACCGTTCGTGCCGCGCGGCGATCTCGCGTGTGAACGCCACGCCGCGGCGATCCAGTCGTGCGTGCATCGCTTCGTGCACGATCGTCGATGCGACCTGGGCCGTGGTGAACGTCGGATTCACGCTGAACGTGAGCTCGATGAGACAGGTGCGCTCGTCGGGGAAGTAGGCGCCACGGCAGGGATAACGGCGCACCGCGATGCGCGCGAAGTCGCGCACCAGGTGGCGAAAGTACCACGGCTGGTGGCGCTCGATGATGCCTAACGCCTCGTCGAGGCGCGCGAACACCTGCTCGGTATCGACATCGGGGCGCGTGTTGACGACGTCCACCAGCACGCCGCGCACCGAGCGCGTGCGCGAGACCGATCCGAAGAGCGACCGCGTGAGGCGGTCTTGCCAACGCTCCATCGTACTCTCCGTTAGTCCGACGTCCGCCAGCGCTCGCGCCCGCGTGCTGCGAGCACGGAGCCGACTTCGCCGCAGGCGGCGACGAGGGCGACGCACAGCCCGGCCATCAACAACACGACGCCCAGCGCGAGCGCCGGCCGCGCACGAAACACGAACCACAGCGGACGCCAGACGCCCATCGTACGACGCGGCACGGGCACAAAAAAGAAGAAGCCGCGCGGATGCCGGATGCGATCGCCGGCGATCAGCGCGAAGCTCAGCAAGAGAGAGCCAACCGCGAACCGTTCCAGGCGGTGAATGATCACGCGCCCGTCTGCACGTGCCGGCAATGACCTTACGGCGCGATCAGAGCGCCGTGTCGGTCCCGGTGTCGCTTCCAGTGTCCGGGGTGCACGAGGACCGCTTGATCGTGCGGACGAGCCACACGATGGCCACGATTGGCAACACGATGAAAACGAGGAACTTGAACGCGAGGATCGTCACCAGGCCGACCACCACCAGCAACAGGATCGGGAAGCCGAGGATGGCGATACCGAGCAGCGGTCGAAGTGCGAGCAATCGGATGAGTGCGGCGAACATGTTTCGAGTCCTATGGGCTTTCTCAATACTACGAGAGATGCCGGTCGCCTGGTTTCCGCCGGAGGCGATACTCGATCGTTTGACTTCGCAGGGGCTTTGGGTGTGTCGCCACGGCGGATTCACCCACAAGTCGCGCCCTTCAGAAGGCTGACTGGCGCTGTCCGATCGCTCGACTCAGTCCTTGTACGGGTAGTCGGGGTCGGACAACCGCTCGGCGCGCGCGATACCGTCTGGTCCGGCGATCTGGCGGGCGAGATCGATTAACATGGGACTCAGGTGCTCGCCGAAGCGGAGCAAGTTCACGGCGCGATCGCGACGCGCGAGCAGGAATGCGAGAATGGGCTTGTCCGCCTTCAGCGCGTTGCAGTCTGGGCAGGCAAGGACGAGGTTGTCGCGGCGGTCGTAGGCAGTCTTGCCGCGGCGGGGCGTCACATGGTCGAGCGTGATGGCGTCGGGATGGACACGACGCTCGCAGTACGTACAGACGGCGCCGTGGCGATCGAGGAGCCACTGACGCGTGTTCGTGTAAGCCGTACGACTTGTGGGCAGCGACGTGTGCTGCTGGTGTGCTCGCGCGGGGCTACGGCGCCGGCGCGTGGATGGGCGGGTGCGACTCAGTGGTACAAGGGGCTTGAGGGTGACTGATACAACATCTGACTACGCTGTAACATAGCGCCGAGGTCTTGACGTGGGAAGGTCCGCCGGCGTCACACGCGACTACGAGAGTCGCTCGGCTGCGGCGTCAGAATCGTCGCTCGGCGTCAACAACAACGGCTTTTTGTGTACAACGAACTGCGTGACGGCTGGCGGAGACGAACTCCCCGCCACAGCCGAGCGATCCGTGCTTCGTCTTGCAGTGACCGTGCTTTGTCCGCTTCTGCATGGGCGTAATTACCAGAATCAGATGCTACCCTGAACTCAGAGGCGGGTCATTAGCCGACCCGCGTCGCCGCCGGGGCGCCGCGCACGAACGCGATATAGTCGGTCGCGTTGGGCTCCGCGCCGTCGGCGCGCACGAGCAGCGCCACCTGCCCGCGGTGATACGAGCCGTGCATCGCCACGTGCAGCAGGATATCCTCCACGCGCGACTCGAACGCGACGCCGCGGCTGTTGCGGTAGGGCACGCGGCGATCGAGGTCGTCGGGCGACAACCGGGACAGATATGCGGCGTACGCCTCGCGGTTGCGCAACACGGCGGCGCGACATTCGGCGAGATCGAACGATGGCCAGATCGGGATCGCGCTCGGCCGTTGTTCGAGCCGCGCGAGCCACTCGGCCTCGGCGCCTAACACATGGTTGAACAACTCGAGCGCGCGCACCGGGGCGACTCCGGCTGCTTCGAGCGAGGTGAGCGCGCGTTCGTCCGCCCACGCCATGTGCGCGAACAACGATTGAATGTGGTGAGGCAGCGTCATCAGAACAGCCCGACTTTTCCCCGCACTGACGCGATGAGCTTCTCGGGGTCGTAACCGATCCCCTGGCGGAAAACCAACTCCACATGCGCGATGTCCGCGATGTTCCTCGACGGGTCGCCGTTGATCACGACGAGGTCCGCCTGCTTGCCGACGGCGATCGAACCGACCTCCTTGTCTCGGCCCAGGTAGATGGCGCCATTCAACGTGCCCACCTTGATGGCCTCGAGCGGCGTCAAACCGCTTTCGACGAGCAGCTCGAGCTCCCGCTGGTTGGAGTAGCCGGGAATCACGCCACCGCCGCCCGTGGGATCGGTGCCCGCGATCAACAAGCCGCCCGCCCGCATGAAGGCGACCTCGAGCGCGCGCGCATGCGCGAAAATCGCGTCGAAGCGACGCGTGGTATCGCGCTGCACGGCCGCGTAGCGTTGGGCGAACTCTTCGTGCAGGATCGGGTCGAGCACGTCGAGGCCGGGCGGCATGGGTCGACCCGGCACGAACGTCTCGAACACCGTGAGCGTGCTGGTGATCGCGACGTGCCGGCGCACCAGATCGGCGATCAGATCGCGCACGCGCGCCGAGTCGGGCGTGAGGGTGGCGATGGTCGCCAGTCCCGTGTTCTGGCCGGGGCACACGTCCGGCTCCTTGTCGGGCACGAAATCCGTGGACACGAAGAACCCGTGCTCCAGGTTGTCGATGCCTAACGCCGCCGCTTCGCGGTAGGTGACCGAGCAGAGATGGCCCGTCACCTTGAGGCCGCGCTTGTGCGCTTCGGCGATGGCCGCGCCGAGCTCGGCGCGGGTGATGTGCATGTAGGCCTTGAAGGACGTCGCGCCGGCATCGGCCCAGAAATCCACCATGCGGCGCGCGTCGTCGGGACCCGTAAGCTCGTGCACCTGACCGAGGCCTAACCCGGGACCCTCGAGATACGGCGCGGTGGCGTCGATCCATGGACCCGGCTTCTCGCCGCGCGCGATGGCGTGGGCGAGGCCGATGTCGCCGTAGCCGTTCATGTTGCCCCCGGTGCGCATCGACGTCACGCCGCCGGCGAGA
>Ga0209168_10001126_pt1 | contig 21801 bp, 20 predicted proteins | sample Coa_R1_FD_187156 | JGI IMG/M metagenome (GOLD analysis project Ga0209168, IMG submission 187156) | Surface soil microbial communities from Centralia Pennsylvania, which are recovering from an underground coalmine fire - Coalmine... | ecosystem: Environmental > Terrestrial > Soil > Unclassified ...
AAGCCCTCGGAGACTTGGTATGGCGCGTTCAGCGTGAGTCAGCCCGTTTTCCAAGGAGGAGCGCTCCGGTCAGGGCTGAGGCTCGCCCGAGCGAATTGGCAAGAGGCGGTGCTTTCCTACCAGCAGTCGATCTTGAATGCGCTCGAACAGGTTTCCAATTCACTCGTCGCGTCTCAGAAAGACCGCGAATTCCGCGAGCAGCAGGAACTGCTAACACAGTCAGCGCAACGGACCGACCAATTTTCCGAGGTGCTTTATAAGAACGGCGGCGCAAGTTATCTGCAGGTTCTGACCAGCGAAACAAATTACTTCTCAGCAGAACTCAACCTGGTGCAAGCTCAACTCAACGAACGTTTGGCGCTCGTTCAGCTTTACCAGACCCTCGGTGGTGGATGGCAACAATAAAGGAAGGATCAAAGGTAGTTTGACGAAATTGTTGTTTCCCCCCTCCCGTTGACTGCTGCTGTGGCGCCTGGTGCGCTAGCGGCAGCCGACGGGGCGACAGGAATCTTCACCCCGGAAGGGCTCATCTTGCCGCGATATGAATGCAGGCACGTATAGCACACCCAGCTTTGCACACGCATTTCACAGCGCCCACCTCATCGAGGATGTAGCGCGCGCTGCCGAACGAAGCGAGCGGCAGCAGATCGAACCGTTCGAGGCCACAATAACGGCCGGTTCGTTTGGAGTTCTCTCTCGGAAAGCATGAATTTAGCAGGATTCCGACCAACCCAGCAGAAATCTGCACAAGTCCATTTTCGATGTGCTGTTTACTCACTGTTGTGAGCGGGATCGGTTCCATCAAGAAGCTAGCAGTCAGAGGCCAGTAGGTTAGAGGGAGCTTACAAATGGCAAATACGGCGAAAACGGCAATTGTTACTGGTGCGTCACAAGGGATCGGAGCTGGACTCGTCGGAGCATTCCTGGAACGAGGTTACAGCGTGGTCGCAAACTCGCGAAACATTACCGCAGCGAATCCATTCGCTACGTCTGCAAATCTTGTGCTGGTTGATGGAGACATCGGCGATCCGCGTACAGCCGCGAAGATCGTGGATACTGCCGTATCGAAGTTTGGCAGACTCGACGTGCTGGTCAACAACGCGGGCGTTTTCATTCCGAAGGCCTTCACCGAATATACGACCGAAGACTTCGACACGTTAGTCTCCACCACACTCGCAGGCTTTCTCTACGTGTCACAGCTCGCCGTGAAGCAAATGGTGAAACAGAAATCCGGCAGCATCATCAACATCTCAACCACCCTGGTTGACCAACCCATCGAAGGTGTAGGGGCGGCCGTTCAAATCATGTTGAAGGGCGCGTTGAATGCCGTGACCCGCGCCCTCGCCATTGAATACGCGAAAGAAGGTATTCGCGTAAACACCATCGCGCCTGGAGTAATCAATACTCCCATGCACAAACCGGAAACGCATGACTTTCTGAAAGGGTTAAGCCCGGCTGGCAGGATCGGCGAGGTCAAAGAAATCGTCGATGCAGCTTTGTTTTTGACCGATGCCACATTCACCTCGGGTGAAATTCTGCACGTGGATGGCGGCGCGCACGCAGGCAAATGGTAAGTCGAGAAAGCTCTCGGCCTGCCAGCGCCGAGCAGCGGTTGAAGGAATTTGGCATCGAGCTCCCCCCACCGCCTGAGCCGTTCGGCATCTACAAAGAAGCGGTGCAGACGGGCAACCTGCTTTTTCTAACCGGAATGCTCCCCACTGAAGGCCGAGAAGCCAAATTCATCGGACGCGTTGGGGTGGAACTCGACGTGGAAGCAGGGCGTGCGGCGGCTCGCCTGGCGGCGCTCAACGCCCTCGCTGTCGCGCGGCAGCATTTGGAATCGCTCGACAAAGTGAAGCGGATCGTCCGGCTCGGAGTCGCAGTCGCCACTTCGGGCGATGTCCGCGATCAGCCTAAAGTCGCCGACGGCGCTTCAGAGCTTTTGCAAGATGTCTTCGGCAAAGACAAAAATCCTAGCCGGCTAGTGTATGGCGCCGCGAGCCTTCCACTTGGTACGTCGGTCGAGTTGGAAATTATTTTCGAGATAGCCGGACAAGAGAGGCCTCAAGCGGGGTAGCCGCTCAGATACGAAGAGACAAGGAGAGCTTGAGATGGCTAGTATGACTGAACTCATTACACCTAAGCAGCAGGCAGAAACACACTCGACCGTTGAACGGATCGGCGCCTTTGCGGTTGCCGCCCGACCAGAGCACCTGACAACCAATATTCGTCAGCTTTATAAGCGCAACATTCTGGACAGCATAGGGTGCGCGATCGCCGCTGTTGCTGGTTCGGCGCTCCGAACTCTACGCGACCAGATCGAAGAATATCGAGCCCCGGGTCGCTGCACGTTGATTGGTGGCGGCAAAACCTCTCCCGATCAGGCTGCACTCTTCAACTCCTCCCTTGTGCGCTATGTGGACCTTCTCGATAGCTACATGGCACAGGGTGGCCTTTGCCATCCAAGTGACAACTTCGGGACCATCCTTGCAGCGGCCGAATATGTCGGAGCATCCGGCGAGGAATTCATGTTGGCACTCGCAGTAGCCTATGAAATCCAATGTAGGTTCACATCCGCCGTGCCTGTGATGGCAAAGGGTTTCAACCACGCTACCCAGCTCGCAATCTCTGCCGCCGCGGGTGCGGGGAAACTGTTTGGACTCTCCGCCGGCGAAATCGCCAATGCAATCTCGATCGCGACCATCGACAACGTCTCGCTCGCAAACGTGCATGCCGAACCAGTGTCGCAGTGGAAGGGCTTCTCGCCCGGAATGACCGGGATGCGCGCCGTCTATGCTGCCTCGTTAGCCCGGCGAGGTTTCACAGGCCCCAAAGGTCTGTTTGAAGGTCCTTTTGGATTGGAACTCATGTTCAACCAGTCGATCCCTGTGGACTGGGAACAGCCCTCGCTCGAAATCATCACACAGACCGTAATGAAGAAATATTGTTCGCTGATTCATGGCCAACCGATATTGGAAGCGGTATTAGAGCTGAAGCGTCGTAACCGTTTGACAGCGGACGACGTTGAGGACGTGCGCTGCGATGTCTTCCAGGGCGCCTTCGACTTCGCGGGCGGCGGAGCCTTCGGTCCAAAGAACCACCCTCAGATGAAAGAGCAAGGCGATTACAACATTAATTACCTCATCGCAGCCGCGCTGCTCGACGATCAACTGGGCCCCGCACAACTGGATGAGGCACGTATCCAAGCTCCAGATGTCCAGGCTCTACTGAAGCGTGTAGAGATTCGTCCTGATGATAGTTTCAGCGCCCGCTATCCCCATGAGTTGAGCGCCCGCATCACGATTCACACCAAAGACCAACGTGTCTTTGTGAAGGAGCAACACGGCTACGAGGGAGGGCTGAATAACCCCATGTCGTGGGACCGTACTGTTGAGAAATTCCACTGGTTGAGTGAGCCTTTCGCCGATCAAGATCTTCGAAACAGGCTCATCCAGATTGTTCAGCAACTCGATGCGCGACCGATCTCGGATCTTATGGACTCACTCTCCCAAGTCCGGTGCACCGCTACCTTTCCGAGAACTCACCCCGGTATTCAATGACCGTTCAGTGTCGATGAGCGAGCTTAGATTTCAGGAAAACAGGGTCGATTTCAAAAAGGAGAATCAAATGACAAGGAAAGGAAAAGTCCTGGTACTAGTCTCGAGCGGTCACGGCTTGCCCTTGCAAGATGGCAAGGTTTATACCGGCGCCGGCTACTACCTCAACGAATTGACGGTTCCGGTTCGCGCCCTGATGAAAGAGGGCTACGAAATCACTTTTGCCAACCCCAAAGGCAACACGCCGCAAATGGATGTCCATTCAGCCGTCGCCGATTTCTTTGGTGGGGACGAGGGCAAGCTTCAGGACTTTCTGAAATTCCGCGACAGCCTGACTGGGCTCAAAAATCCAACTCGTATCTCGGATGTCATTGCATCGGGCCTGGATCAATACGACGCTGTTTTCGTCCCCGGCGGCCATGGCCCGATGATGGACCTTCTCGATGATTCCGACGCCGGCACCGTGATGAGACACTTCCATAAAACATCCAAGCCGACGGCAGTCCTCTGCCATGGCCCGATTTCACTGCTCTCGGCTCTTCCGAATTCGACGGAGGTGGTAGACGCGCTGAAGGCGGGCGATGCCGCCGGAGCGCGGGCAAAGGCTCAAGGTTGGATATATTCTGGATATAAGATGACCATCTTTTCGACAGCGGAAGAGCAGCAGCGGGAGCCTCTTGAAATTGGGGGTAAGGTTCTCTTCTACCCGGACTTCGCCTTGCGTACGGCGGGCGGTGACGTAAGTGTAGTCGAGCCTTGGAAGAGTTACGTCCTCCAAGATCGCGAGCTGATCTCAGGTCAGAATCCGTTCTCTGATGAGGCGCTTCTGAAACTTCTTCTACCGGCACTCGATAGGAAGAAGAAGCGAGTCGCTTAGAGCGATCAAAGCAAAATCAAGGAGGGCCAGATTTCAGCGCATCGACGCTAGCTAAACCTTCGGCCCAAACCCTCCTTACAGAGGATGATTATGCCTGCTTCCTGGAACCAGAACCGGCTCACCGCCGAGCTCGGGATCGAATATCCCATCATTCAAGGTCCGCTCGGCGGATTGTCATCGCAAAGACTGACGGCCGCAGTGTCCAACTTTGGCGGACTCGGATCGTTTGGCGCGCTCAATCTCTCACCAGAAGCCATCAAAGATGTGATTGCCGAGATTCGCTCCCTAACTGCGAAGCCTTTTGCGATGAACCTTTGGGTGTCGCAGAAAGACGACGGCACGCGACGGTCGGATGAAAGAGTATTCAACCGGAGCCTTCTTCCAATTGCCCACCATCTCACCGAACTGGGAGCGCCTCTTCCAACATACAAACCATATTCGCCGGCGACGCGATTCGAAGATCAAGCTCGCGCGTTGATCGATGCGAAGGTGCCGGTGTTCAGCTTCATCTTCGGAATTCCCCCCGACGAAATCTTGGAGGAGTGCCGGGCGAAGGGCATTGTCACGATTGGCACGGCGACCACACCGGAAGAGGGTGCGGCACTTCAAGAGGCCGGCGTGGATGCGATCGTCGCTTCCGGCTTCGAAGCAGGAGGACATCGAGGTTCATTCCTCCGCCCTGCGGAGGATTCACTTACAGGCACATTTTCGCTTGTCCCTCAGATTGCCGTGATGGTCGATGTGCCGGTGATCGCTGCCGGTGGCATCGCAGATGCGCGCGGCGTAATTGCCGCTCTGGCTCTTGGCGCAGACGCGGTGCAAATGGGAACCGCATTCCTGGCGTGCGAGGAGTCCGGCGCCAGCCGCCTTCATCGCCGGGCTTTACAAGAGAAAAAAGCCGGGCACACCGCGCTGACAAAGGGCTTCACCGGAAGACTCGCACGGGGAATCCACAACCGCCTGCTGGAGGAGTTGAACCGGCCGGGAACCGAGATACTGCCATATCCCCTGCAACGAGCACTCGTCAGAAACCTCGCAATCGCAGCAGAGGCTGCCGGACGGGCAGATCTTGTGCCTATGTGGGCCGGGCAAAGCGCCAACCTTTCCACCTGTACCGACGTATCGGCTTTTTTGACCTCACTGGTCGAGGAGGTTTCCGAAATCGCGGGGCCCATCATTCAGTGGAGCGCAGCCCGCCGTGAAAAGCAAATTCTTAAATAAGGCGAAAGAAAGAGATCGATTGATGTTTCTTACCCTGTCCAACGAAGTCCGAATGCGCCGAACTTGAGCTTGGATAGAGGTTGCATCAGTTTCGGAGGCTTTCGACGTGATGCCGGGCCTCACAGCGTGGCAGGGCTGTTCGAGTACGGCCGGCTTCGCGTGCCAACGACTAGAGCTCTGAAGTTAACAAGCCACTGCTCGTAGCCCAGGTGCGACCCACGCCAGAGCGAAATCTGACCCGATACAATCGATATAGGAAACACTTCTTATTGTGCGCAGAACCATCACAGCGGACGTCGTGCAGGGCGTCATCATTGGTGGCGTGCTGGCGTTCATCACGTTTCAGATCCTCACGCAGACCTATATCACCAAGGTCAACGGCTGGACCACCATGTACCGATGTGGTGAACCTGGCAACGGCATGCTCTTACGAGCCGCATGTGCGAATGAATTCCCTGGCCCAATCAACGTGCCGCAAGAGGCGATGTATTGGAGGACTGGGAAAGATGGCGCGGGCGACAGACTGAACGGTCAGCACGACTACATCATGCACTTTCCCGCAGGACAACTCCCGCCGAACGATGCGTTCTGGTCCCTCACGATGGGCAGTGCACGAAATCAGTTTGTGGCGAATCCGATCAACCGGTACAGCGTCAGCGACCTCTCCGGCCTCATTCCGAACGCGGATGGGTCAGTCGACATATACATCCAGAACGCCGCTCCGGCAGGCCATGCGTCCAATTGGCTGCCCGCACCCACCGGCAAATTTATACTCTGGCTGCGCGTATATCTGCCGGGCCCAAGCATTCTGGACGGCAAGTACAAGGTGCCGCCGGTCGTCGAAACACAATGACATCGTTCATGAAGCACAAACATCTCGTTACATTCGGATCGATCATGGTCATGGCGTGGGCGGTTGGAACGCTCCTTTTCATCTACTTTTGGCCACACCTCGTGAGCAACCACTTCAAAAGAGCGATCCTCGTTCAGGGGTTCGGCGACGGCCCCGTCCCGATCAACACGCTCTATACGGAGCCACCAAAACGCTTCGCAGAGCCCCTCGGTTCGCAGTCTGTCTCAGGCCGCCCAAACTTGATGACGACTGGCGTAAACCACGACACGCTTCTTACGGTCGGCTGGTTGGACCTCAGTAAAGAACCGCAAGCTTTGCATGTGCCAGAGTTGTCCGGGCGCTATTACAGCGTGCAATTCACCGACCCCTTCGACGTCGACTTCGCCTATGTGGGCACCCGCACCACTGGCACCCATGCGGGCGATTACCTCATCACCGGGCCGGGTTGGCAGGGGCCGGTGCCACAGGGAATGCAGCAGATATCCTCGCCGAGCAATTCGGTACTCGTTATTGGGCGCGTACTCGTATACGGTGACAGCGATCTCTCGACCGCCTATAACCTTGCAAAGCAGATCCGGCTGACGTCGCAGGACAGGTGGCTCCGCAGCCAATCACCTAGCACTTCAATAAACTGACCAAGAACTAGCGCATCCGAATCCACCTTCATTCCGCTTGTCTTTGCAACGCGGCGATGACTCGCCAGAAAGGAAGACGTATGTTTGGTCATATGAAAGCGCAGCCTATTCTCGCAATAGGGACATCGTCGGTTGAATCGGCGATTCCCGCTCTGATCGCCCTTACGGAAAACGCCCGGCCAGTACGTTGGATCGAGAGTCTCCGGCTTCCATTCTGTTATCAATTGATTGACAATCTCAGACAATGAGACTAGGGTCGAAATAGAGTGAATATCGCTCGTCTCTCGTTCAGATCTTCTGAGCTAAGTCAGCCTATCTGAAGTTGTTCTTCTTAGAAGCCCACCCACTTATGGAGGTTGACTATGTTTGCTCGCAACGTTGCCATACATCTGAAACCCAATACTCTGCAGGAGTTTAGCCGAGTCTTTGACAACGAAGTGCTCCCTCTTCTGCGGAAGCAGCCTGGATTCAAGGACGAAATTACGTTTTCTACCCCGAATGGAAGTGTGATCGCCATCAGCTTGTGGGATACGAAAGAGCATGCGGAGGCGTACAACGCAACCGCCTACGCTGTTGTGCTCAAAAGTCTGGACAAAGTTCTCGATGGCGCTCCGCGGGTTCGGGTTTCTGACGTGATCAGTTCGACTCTTCACCAGGCGGATCCAGTCGCGGCCTGAACGTTACAACGGCGGCCCCACCACGCGCCAAGACTCGTCTCACGCACGAAGGGGAGAATCTCATGGACCTTACCGTTCAGGTTGGCACGATTGTGATTGATGATGGAAATCGAACAGCCAGCCTGCTTTCTCTGCCTAGTCAGCCCTATTCAGGCAACTGGAGCATGCTCAAAACTCGCGATAGCTGTGCCCTTGATCGCGAGATTCATGCTGCTGGATGGAATTTCTTTTTCCTGGCAGCTGAGGTAAAGGTCATGTTCTTTGGGGCTCTGAGAGCTCAGAAGATTCATAGCGCTCTGCAGCGAATTTTGCGAAGAGTAAAACCAGAGAACTTCAACTGCCTCGAAGTCACTGGAATTGTTGCCAAGCGCTTTCTCGGGCTGTCCTATGGTATGGTTTCCGCCCACTCTCGACACATCCAACAGGGTTGGCGGCTCGATAATCTCGAAAGCCGGCGGAATGTCCAAAGAGATGAGGATTGGGCGAGAGGCTGAGAGCCAACCAACTTGAAATGAGAGTGGGTTCAAATCAATGCTTACTAAGAGTATCAAATGGGCCGCGATTGCAGCTCTGATCGGGGGCGCCGGTCTTTCGCGATCCTTGCCCACTGTTACACTGCTCTTACAATTCGTGGTCGTGGGCTCGGCTGCACTCGTTCTCACCCAGGCGGCAGCGATGCGACGCTACGTGTGGATGGCTTTGTTCCTACTAGTAGCGTGTCTGTTTAACCCGGTGTTTCCTTTGTCATTCTCCTCAAGCATCTTTAATGCGGTGACCACTCTAGCGATCCTCTTATTTTTCTTCTCGCTGGAACTGCTGCGGCCAAAACCAAGGTTATCCATGGCCTCAATCACACATCGCATGCCGGGAAGTGAATCGCTATGAAGCTCGAAACCGGCCAAAGTCTGGAGCGAGTGCTCGAGTCCGCCGTCATCGTCAGCTGGACGGACTTGATGAAAGATGCCAAGTCGGGCTTGATCCACCTGGAGTACGCGTGTCAACTGGACGGTTCGTTGGAATATTTGAAGGTTTGGTCAAGCATCATGCGGGGACACTGGCACCTGGCATGTGAGTATTGGATGTCCCCGAACTCATTTCATTCCCAAGGTGTTCATTTTGAGAGCGGCTTCCAATCGGAAGGTTTAACCGAAACCTTGGACTTCATCATGCGGCACCAGAAGGCGTTCTCGCCGTCACCCGACCTGGGTAGAACCGGTTTATTGCAGATCCAGGTGCCCACGGAACAAGAAAGCGCCGCTGCTGCCCAGTCCTTGGAAGAAGGTTTCTGCCGCGTGCGCTCCTTCTCCGCAGAACCGTCGATTGCTTGAGCAGCATGGCAGACGCAGCCGGCATAAGGGTGCTCGCGCGGGTTTTGCTTTCGTCGGAATGCCAAACGATGTTGGACACCGCAAGTCGGCAAATGCTTAAGGCTGCCTGCCGGAAAGGTGATTGATATGGTCGCGGACCGCAACAGCATTGCTCGCGAACTAGACCATCTGATCTATCAACAAATCCACACGCTCAAGCAAGATGCCAAAATCAGTGAGTCAGAACTGGATGATTACCACCAAAGATCGCAGCAAATTCAAGTGTTATGCCGAAGGTTGAACCAAGGCAGCTTTCAAACTCGGACGGGCAACCGGTCTGCGTAACAACAAGATGCCCGCGGATTGAAATGCCAGCTAAATTCGGAGGCCACAATGAGAGCGTCGTTTTGGACTGCGGTCGTTTGCGTCACGTTCTGGCCGATTTTACTGCCTGCGCAAAATAGTGGCAGTACACCAGACTCCGTCGCCTTCGCGCAGGGTCACCGGAAGGCGACGGCACTTGAGGAAAAGGAACGCAAGAGCAACGTCTCTAATTGTATTTCGGGCTTCGATACGTGCGATCGTGCCAAACTCAGCGCTGCAAAGACGCGCACCGTAGATCTCGCTGCGCGCCAACGTAATTACTCTGACTGCAACAGGGGTCTCGGCTCTTGCGACCATACTGTGTTGACTGCGCCTCAGGCAAGCGCTGTAGCACTTGCAGAACGGAGCCGCAACCTCTCCGATTGCAGGGCGGGCATAGGATCTTGTGATCGTTCCCGGTTGACCGCGCGAGAGAAGAGCAGCGTGCTCGAGGCCGAGCACCAGCGCAAGCTTGAAAAGTGCATGAGTGGGTTTGGCGAGTGCGATCGTAGCAAGCTCACCCGGTCGGAAATCGCTGCGACGGCCTTGGCCGAGCACAGGCGGAACATCTCCCGATGCCTTGAAGGCTACGGAACTTGCGACCACTCTCAGCTTACAAGGCAGGAATCTGAAACCGCTGCCGCGACTGAGCATCGGCGCAACTTTTCTGATTGCACATTTGCCCTGGGCTCGTGCGACCCAACAAAACTGAGTCGCAGCGAACAGAGCACAGTAAATGCCGCCGCACACAGGCGTAACGTTTCTAACTGTACAGATGGGTTAAAGATTTGTGATCCATCCAAGTTGAACACCCAGGAGACCAGGAAGGTGGCCCGGGTTCAGCACAGTCGTGCACTGACAGCGTGCCGCGACGCCACGAAATATTGTGATCATTCCAAGTTGACTCCGGCGGAAATCACCGAGTTCGCCCACGCCGAGCATCTCCGCAATTACACCGTATGTGCGAAAAGAGTCGGGTACTGTGATGAGTCGCAACTCACGCCTGCTGAAGCGGCGAGGCTCCCACTCAAAGAAACATCCATTCCACGATGAGCGTTGTGAGGAGCAAAACAGTATGAATCATCAAACTACTTGCGAGCAGGTGCAAGCGCTGAGGAAAGAACTGACCGATATCCACAGTGCCAACTCATTGCATCTCACCAAGAAAACGCGTAGCCGGACAGGCAATGTTCGACACCAGGAACGATTGGGAAGATTAGAGCGGATTGTGGAGGAACTGGGTGTTCTGGCGGGGCGCACAACGAAAAATGCCAGATTCGCCCGAGAGACGTTCGCCGTGCGTTTCCGAGTGTTCCATGGACCGAATGGTCCGGTGTTGACCTCCAGTTTGGCAGGACCATCCATATCCACTGCCTTTTCCAGCCGGCAGTACGACAATTCTGCATCTCTCGTCAACGCCCTCAGCGACATGAGGCTTCCGGGAAGGGAAATCGAGCAAGGAAGTTGCCCGGACAGGGTGTACATCGTGGGCGCGACCCAGTTAGAGATATTGAAGCTCAGAGTGCCGGAGTAGCGCGGTGGAACCATTCGTTGCGTAGCCGGACCGAGAGTGTTATCAATTCAGAGCTATTGCTGATGGTCGTGAATCGAACAAGTTCTCCATCCTCCTTTTCTGTTCTTCCAGCCATCCCGCAATCCAGCAAACGCGAACCACCGGAAGCGATCGATGTCATCAAACGCCATTTGTGTCCCAAACCTGTGTAGTCCTCCGCGAGAAGACTTGCGCAACGCTGTCTTTTGCGGCTTATTCCGACCGCAGCACAAGAAGCGGGTCCAGTCGTGCGGCCTTTCGCGCTGGGAGATAGCACGCGAACAAAGTGACAACCGTCAGGACCAGAACGGCCGTGCACAGCGTCAAAGGATCGTGTGCACTTACCCCGAATAAAAGGCTCTCGATCAACCGGGTGAGTACAAGAGAACTCACGAGCCCAATTCCGATTCCCGCCGCTACCAGGCGCATGCCTTGACCGACAATGAGTTTCGTGATGTCGATCGGTGTGGCGCCGAGTACCATTCGCACGCCCATCTCCTGCCTCCTCTGCGCGACCGAATAGGCAAGCGTCCCATAGACTCCAACTGACGCCAACAGCAAGGCGAGACCAGCGAAGGATGCGACCACTTCGGCAGTGAGCCTCGGCTGCGCGATCGAAGATGCAATAACATCATCCATGCTGGAAACATTTGCCAGAGGTAGATCTGGGTCGAGCTTGGCCAGTTCGTGACGTACTGAGGTCGTCAGGGCTTCCAAATCCAGTCGTGAGCGAACAATTAAACTCATCGCTGCTGCCGGGTTCTGGGCCTCCGGAAGATACATTTGCTGGAAGTAGGGTGCGTTCAAGCCATTGAATCGCACGTCGCCCACCACTCCGACAATTTCCATCGGAATCATATCCCTGGAATTCGCCAGAGTTTTGCCGATTGGATCCAGATGATTGAAGAATTTGTCGGCGGTCATCTGACTAATGATGACGACCGGGCGCACTCCAGCAATGTCGTGCTGATCGAACATTCGTCCTTTAAGCAATGGAATGCCCATGGCGCGGAAGTAATCGGGAGTGATCTGTTGCATCGCAATCAACGGATCTTTAGAAAGTCCCTGGCAAGCCACGCCCTGAGGGCAGAAGTAAACAAACCTTCCCGCCCCGGTGAACGGAAGGAAGGTTACCGTAGCGGCAGATTCAACGCCTGGAATGGTCTGCACACGCTCGACTAACTGACGATAGAACTCACTCTGCCTTTCGGGTTGATGATAATGAGGATCAGGAAGAGCAATCGAGAACGTAGCGACTTGGGCCGCCCTTACGCCTGGCGGGACGTGTACGAGCCTAGCGAGACTACGGAGCAGGATCCCGGCACCAATAGCCAGCACCACAGCAACGCCCACTTCGGCCACAATCAGAATTCCTCGCGATCTGGCTCCCCGGCGTGATCCAGTTGATCCCCGGCCGCCTTCTTTCAGGGTTTCGTGCAGATTCTCGTGAGCCAATTGAACCGTAGGCAGCAAACCGAATCCGATACCTGCAGCTACGCAAACGCCGAAAATGAAAGATAAGACGCTCAAATTCAAATCAACTCCGTTCACTCCCGGCAGAGTTCCATCCGGCAACAGGCGCAACAGCCGCCCTGCGGCCAAAGCAAGCAGCACTCCGCCAGCCCCGCCCAGCAAGGAAAGGACCAGGCTCTCGGTCAGCAGTTGGCGAGTCAGACGCAACCAGGAAGCGCCAAGTGCTCCACGAATCGCTATATCGCGTTGACGAGCATTGGCTCTGGCAATCAGCAGGCTGGCGATGTTAACGCAGCCAATTAACAAGAGGAACACAACGGCAGCGAATAACACGAGCAGTGAAGGCCGAAGCGGGCCAACCAAGCTCTCCTTCAACGATGAGAGCTGGAGAATCTGTCCAGTGCCATCCGCGAAGCCAGGGTTATCCTGGCTATATGAAGTATTGATTGCATCAATTTCGGCTTGAGCTTTCGCTGGCCGGATGTCGGACCGCAAACGAGCCACAACCGATAGATACCCTGCCCCCGAATAGACTCTGGTTCGACCAACCGCAGGATACTCGAAAACCCTCGGAAACCAGATCGCCGGCTCGGGTTGCTGGAAAGGAAAGCGGAAGGACTGCGGCAGTATGCCGACTACAAGGACGGACCGGCCGTCGATCGACAAAGATTTCCCCACTACACTTCGATTGCCTGCAAAGTGACTCTGCCAGAACCCGTTGCTGAGGACAGCAACGTCATTGCCGCCTTCCTGATCCTCTTGGGATGTGAAGCTGCGCCCTATCGCGGGCTCAAATCTTAAAACTTGAAAGAAGTTTGCAGTGGCTCGCGCCGCGATGACCTGCTCCGCTTTACCGTAGACTGAAATGCTCGCCGTGATTGGCAGGTAGGCGCCCACGCTCTCAAACGAATGGCTTTGCTGCTGAATTCGCGTGAGCTTGGTAAAGGAGACGGCGACCCCGGTTAACCCGCGGCTCGGACTGGAGGCCGAAATGGAAAACAGCTGTTCCGCGCCAGGGTATGGAAGCGGTTTCAGCAACAACGCGTCAATCACACCAAAGATCAAGGTCGTCGCTGCAATTGTGACAATAAGAATGAATAGGGCCGTCGCGGCAAAGGCTGGTGACCTGCGCAGCACGCGAAGACCGGATCGCACGTCTTGCGACAGGCCATCGAAAATTTCCATACCCGCCTCTAGCCCCTCGTTCGAGGGCAACATATTGGACTGGCGCAACCACAAAATGACATCAATCAGGGACAAACGCCATCACTTTGATGTCCGGCGGCCTGAACACAGTGCCGGGTGGATGGGACTGCACCACGCTCGCCTCGCCCTGCAAATGCATTAATGTCAAATGCATTCAAGACTTGTTACATCTCGCATGTGGCATCTTGGCGATCATATGACGGAAGCATACGCTCCGAGCAGTGGCCATAAGCGTATCTTGGGGTTTCAACAGTGAAAAAAACCGTTTCTTATATTACGATTGCCGCTCTGTGCCTCCTGATCGCTGTCGCGCGCACTGAGGAACACTCGCCACAAGTGGTCACACTTCCAACGGGGAAGAACCTGACTCTGCAGGTCCCTGGCTTCATTGCGCGCACCAACAGCTACCCGGCGAATATTGCCTTGAGTCCGGATGCGCGCTACGCAGCATTGCTCAACCAAGGATACGGCACCCAGGAGAGCGGCATCAGGCAGTCGATTGCAATTCTGGACCTCACGAACAATCAGGTGCGCGACTTTCCCGACGACCGACTGCGCGGCGACGAAAAAACCACGCAGCAAAGCTACTTTATAGGAATCGGATTTTCGACCGACGGCAAACACCTGTACGCATCAATGGGATCGGCCACGCAGAATGGCATCGCTGTCTACAAGTTCTCAGACGGAGAGGTCACGCCAGAACGATTCATCACGATACCTCCGATGCACGTACCCCCGAATAAGACGATCGTTCTTGATAGTGGCAACAGTCCAGCCGGCACTGCAGCAGCGTATCCAGCCGGATTTGTCGTTCTGAGTTCGGGAAAGGGTGACCGGCTGCTCGTAGCTAACAATCTGTCGGATAGCGTTGTGCTCCTCGACATCTCCTCTGGCCGAATTCTGAAGTCCTTCGATGTCAGTACCAGCAAGTACATTCCCGCCGCATATCCGTACACTATCGTGGCAAACCGAACCGGCAAGAGGGCCTGGGTAAGTTTGTGGAATAGCTCTGCAGTTGCGGAATTGGATCTCACGAAAGGCAAGGTGAAGCGCCGGATTGAGCTCTGGCGGCCATCCGACCCGGTCCAAGCTGGCACTCATCCGACGGCGATGCTGTTGAATCGCGCCGAAGACACACTTTACGTTGCTGTTTCGAATGCCAGCATTGCAAAAATTGACGGCATCGCGGCCGTGGACTTGAAAACCGGAACGCCACGTCTCTGTTATCGTGCAGCTGTTGATAGCGATGACAAGCCAGGTGCTGATCCTATCGCGATTGCTCTCTCGCCTGATGAGAAGTATCTCTATGCTGCAGCGGCTTCGCTCAATGCTGTGGCGATATTCGATATCAAAGACAAACGTTCAGACGCGTCAGACGTCCAGCTCCCTCGGGGCTTCGTCCCTACCGAGTGGTACCCCAGCGCTCTTGCGGTAAGGGGCGACGATCTGCTGATCGCGAGTGCAAAAGGTGAAAGCAGCGGGCCGAACCACATCAAGGCGACGGTTCAGACCGGTTTGCATCCGAATCCCCATCCTTATATTGCCACTCTGATTGGCGGCGCTATTCAACGTTTGAACCGGAACGACATCGAAACTAATCTGTCTGCTTATACCCGGGAGGTCGAGGCCAACAATCTCGCCAACACCCCTCTTGGCGCGATCGAGTTCGCTGGTGGCGCAAATCCTATCCGGCACGTCATTTACATCCTTAAAGAAAATCGCACTTACGATCAGATTCTCGGCGATCTGGGCGCAGGCGACGGCGATCCCTCACTGACGATGTACGGCGCCGATATTACCCCCAACGAGCACAAACTCGCTCTACAGTTCGGAGTGCTCGACAACTTCTATGACAGCGGGGACGTTTCAGCGAATGGGCACCTCTGGTCTGATGCTTCTGCTACTTCCGATTACATCGAGAAAATTTGGCCCATTATCTACCGGCACAGTGAACGTCCTGCGGATCCGAGCAACAACCTTGACGAGGGACTTCCGCTCATGGACGATCCTGGCACTGGCTTTCTCTGGGACAATCTGGCCAAACACAACTTCAGCTATCGAATCTACGGAGAAATGTTGGATTCCACCTGGTGCAGAGATGAGAAAGTGACCTCGCCCCAAGGAGGGACGCCATCGCCAACTTCGACAGCTTGCCCATCGGCTGAAATCAAACCCGGAGAACCGATGCCGGCAAGCCTCAGTTACCCGAACGGGGAACCCAATCCATGGCCCTGGGCAATTCCCCGGCTGAAAACGATTCGCCCCACCAAGGAAGCGCAGCGAGGTCACATTGATCCTTTCTATGCGGACTTTGCCATCGACTATCCCGACCAGCTCCGGGCTGACGAATTTCTTCGTGAATTTAACGATTTCGTGAAGGGTCGCGGAACCGAAAAAGAACTCCCTCAATTTATTGAGATGTGGTTACCACTCGATCACACAGGGGGCACGCGCCCTGGTCTGCCTGCCCCGCGAGCCTGTGTTGCTGATAACGACCTTGCCGTCGGCCGCATCGTCGACGCCGTCTCGCACAGTCCGTACTGGGATGACACCGCGATATTCGTGCTTGAAGACGATGCGCAGGATGGCGCCGATCACGTGGATGCACATCGCTCGGTTGCGCTCGTGATCAGTAAGTATTCGCCTCATCCTGACGTCCCGTTTGTCGACCACCATTTCTACAATACGGTGAGCGCGGTTCACACAATGGAAGAACTTCTGGGGCTTCCTCCCATGAATCTTTTTGACGCCCACGCGCCAGTGATGGCGGCTCTATTCTCGGGCCCCGGAACGCAGCCCCCATTTCAATATGACGACAAGAATTTGCGCAGCGGGCTGCTCTATTTAATGAATAGCAAGAATGCTCCCGGCGCCCGCGAATCGTCAAAGATGGATTTTTCTCGACCTGACGCAATTGACGCGCAGAAGCTGAATGCGATTCTTTGGCAGGATGCCAAAGGAACGCAACCGATGCCTGATCTGCGCCGAGAGCCTTAGCCAACTATTTCTTTGACCTTGCAATACTGACTCGATGGAGACCAGATGAAAATACGTCCAAGCCCTTGTTTGCTCATCCTCGTTGGTTTGATCTCCGCCTCCGTGTTCTCACAAACCACGACGGATTCCCCTCAACCTCCAGCACATGAACACACCGTTGTAATTGAAGGCTTGGTTCGGGACGTCGCGTGCCCCATTCAGAACCTTGAAGCTACGGCAACCCGTTTAAGCATGAAGTGTTTGCGTGCCTGCGCCAAAGCTGGATCACCCATCATCATTCTGACCAACGAAGGCGACATTTTCATGCCGATTTCCGACAAGATGCCCGACACCGGCCAACGGCAAATGCTCATGCCCTGGCTTGGGAAATACGTGCGTGCTAGTGGGATGGTATATGAAAGGAAAGGAACGCACGCGATTGCGATTAGCAAAATCGAAGAAATGAAGGATGTGCATTTAACTGTGGAAGATCAATGAATCGCATGTGGCCAATCGAAAGTCTTTGCCGGCGTTTAGCGGGCACTAACAAGAAGGCCCTTGAAGTGCAAAAGCATTCCGGCGCCAAACACCCGGCGCGGCTCCCGTGATGCGATGAACCCATCTGGTCATGTGAGCCTGGTCCGCAAATCCTGTTTCTGCAGCGATTCTGCACAGACATTCAGGTCCTCGCGTAATGCGAAGCCATGCGGAACGCGCCCGCAATTCCGCGCGCAGGATCGACGGAGCAATGCCATATGCGGCAGAGAATCCTCTCGAGACGGTCTCTCGCGCCAGTCCATTTAGCTCCGCCCACACACCAATTTCTGTCGAGACATTCTGCGCCAATTCGTTCAGCAGGAGGTCAGGCCAATCATTCTTTTGACCGGGAGAACGGACGCGGTGCTCAAGAGCATGTTCCAGTAGACACCCAGCCTCTGTTAAGTCTTTCTCTGCACTTCGAGCGATTTCGTCAACCTCCTCCAAGTGGAAGAGTCCGCCCACCTCGCTGGAGTCGGTCCAGTCAAACCGTATCAGCTTGACCCCGTCCGAGACCATCTGATTACCGTGGCAGTCCAATGAGGGGTGAATCAGCACATCACCCGCTGTTGCGCGGATGCGGCCGGAGTATCCGAATTCCTCGAAGCATCCGGCCAGCACAACCGTCGCATACGCCCGCAGATGGCGGTGGCGCGGTAAGCTGAATCTGCCTGGCAAGGTCTCAATTCCTGGTCTTATGTGACGAAAACGCGAGCTGTCAATAGTTGGCGGCACGTTCCTCCAGGTAAGACGACCCAATATCGAGAAAGATAGCTCGATCTGGGTCGCCTTCGTCAAGTCAAACGGATTCAAGACAGATTCGGCAAGCCCGATTCATCCTGACTGAGGTGCGTTTTCTCGAATTCTGGAGTTCGCTAGCAAGATGACCACCCTCAGCAGGCGATCGTTCCTGCAGACGGCAATCGCCCTAGGTGCGACCGCGGCCTGGGGAGAACCCTTTGCAAGTCGGTCCCTCACCTCATGGCATGAACGCCGCGATTTCTATCCCGAGGGGGTCGCGTCTGGCGATCCAAATAGCAACAGCGTCCTTCTGTGGACGCGCCGTCCGCCGAATGGAAGTCCCACCGATAAAGTCCGGGTTGAATTGGCGGAGGATGAATCATTCAATCGAGTTCTGATCACCACCGAAACTCCGATTTCTGAAGCCTCGGACTGGACATGCCGCGTGTTGGCAGGGGGATTGAAACCAGCACAGGTTTATTGGTATCGCTTTACGGACGAGAATGGTTACGGTAGTCGCGTGGGAAGAACCATCACAGCTCCAGCCGATGACGACGACAGGCCGGTGCGGTTCGCCTTCGTGTCTTGCCAGAATGCAAATTGTGGAGCTCAGAATGCCTACCGGCGAATGATTTTCGAGGATGAAAACGCGACGGAGCATAACCGACTGGGATTTGTTCTACATCTGGGCGATTTTATTTATGAAATCGTTTGGTATCCAGAGGATCGTCCTCAGGGCATGTACGACCGCCGCCTAAGCGACATTGTTCGCTATCAGCATGGTGAGAAAATTAACGACTTTCATATTCCGACTGATCTCGGAGATTACCGGGCCATCTATCGGGATTATCTACACGACCCCGACCTGCAGGATGCGCGGGCACGCTGGCCATTCGTTTGTATGTGGGACAATCACGAATTCAGCTGGATCGGATGGCAGAGTCTGCAAAACTTTGGGGGCGTAAACCATCCCAGACAGACTCGCAAGGTCGCCGCCAATCAAGCGTTCTTCGAGTACCAACCGGCCAGGTTAATTAAACCCAGCGGACCATCTCTGCAACAGTTTGATCCCCCGCCGGTCGTAGACGTTCCCATAAGCCACTTTGACGAACATGGCCTAGGCCAAGAACCCAATAATCTGACAGCAATTTCAAGCCTCCGCGGCTATCGCACATTGCGCTGGGGACGGAATGTCGAACTCATTATCACGGATCAGAGAAGTTACCGCTCTGAAGAGCCCACCTATCGACCTGAAGCGAAGGCATTCATGAGCGACGAGTTTCCAGGATTGGTGCCAGAGGAAGTTCTTGAGATCCTCGATGCAGCAAACGCCTTCAACGGTGGTCATCCCCCCGCCACCATAAAATACGGTGACAAGGAGATCGCGAACTTTCGCAGAGATCAGCCTCCTACAAATATTCTCGGAGCACAGCAAAAGTCGTGGTTCTTAACCCAACTGCAGAATTCGAAAGCGACGTGGAAAATTTGGGCTGATACCGTGGCCACGCTTGACATGCGGGCCGATCCGCAGAATCTTCCGCCCGGTCTGACTAAAGCTTGGCCAGGCCGTGGATATGCGGGCTTCGATGCGAGCACCGGTGCCGGAGATCACAGCACTGCATACACTGAGCGCAGTGAGATCTACGACTTTGTTCGCGCCAATCAAATTACCGGTTTCGCGACAATAGCGGGCGATCGCCATAGTTTCTGGGCTGGACTCGCCGCCAAGGGTCTTCCACCGAAACCCTTCGACCCCGTCGGCATCGCATTTGTAACCGGCTCAATCTCCGCGCCCGGCATCGTGGAGGCATTCGAACATTCCTTTCCCAAAGATCATCCATTGCGGCCGATATTTGTAGGTCAAGCGCCCGTTGACGAGCAGCCACAGCCCATAATGAACTTACTGCTTCGGCATGGTGTGCGATCGTGCCTCGAGTACCTGAAGAGCGGGGATGTTGAGAAGGCACGCATTCTATCGAACCATGATTTGTCCCCACACTTGTCATTTGTGGACATGGGTGGCCATGGTTATTCCTTGGTTCGCGTGGCGAGCGACATACTCGAAACTGAGTTCGTTTGCATCCCACGTCCGATTGAGCGCAGTGACAGAGCCGATGGAGGCCCTCTCTTGTATCGCACCCGTCATCGAGCTCGCCTATGGAGAGACGGTGAGAAGCCAAAACTGGAGCTGCAGGTTCTGGAAGGGCATCCTCGATTCTCTATCTAGGACGCAGTCGCGTTAGATCCCTTGATTTGATGAATAGGCGAGCGCGAGTGCTTATCTTTTTGTTATTGGAGGTTGGCGAATTCACCCGCTTTTCGCGATGAGGCTGAGGCTATGCCGCACCGAGAACAGCTACGGCTTTGCTGGGAAGTATTGCTGTGATCGTTGTCCCTTTGGCGCCAGAGTCGATCCGCAAATCGCCACCGAATTGCGCCACCCGCTCCTGCATGCCTCGAATTCCAACGCCGCCGCGAGTCCCGGCGCGGAACTCTTGTTGCCGTTCTGTTGAAATACCCTTGCCTTCGTCACTGATGGTCAGTAAAAGACTCTCGTCCTCAAACGTCAGAGTAATAGCTGCTGTCTTACTTCCTGAGTGACGATGAATATTTCCCAGGCATTCCTGAACGATTCGAAAAATTGCCGTCTCCGCGTTATTAGAAAATCGTTGGATTGAGGGCGCGCAATGCAACGTCACCTCGATGCCGCTGCGTTGATTGAACTCCTCAACGTACCACTGCAACGCTGACGGAAGCCCGGCCTCCTCAAGAAGCGGGGGGTGCAGCAAGTGTGAAATCGTCCGTATGCTTCTCAAAATGTCGTCGATCAGAAGCCCGTTTTCATTCAGTGCATTCACTGCTTCGGTTGACAGCTTAGAGGCCTCCTTGACAACCACTGCCCGGTTCATTTTCATCGCAGCCAGTGTTTGCCCTACACCGTCATGTAATTCGCGAGCAATTCTTCTGCGCTCTTCGTCTTGCATTTGCAGAACTCGAATTGAGAGTTCCTTGAGATTTTCGTTGGCTCTCTTCAACTCCTCGGTACGCTCGCCTACGCGATGTTCCAGGTTAGCGTTCAACTCCGCCAAGTCTCGTCTCGCCTGCTCCGCAATCTGCGCTTGCTGGCGCGCCATCATCTCGGCAGTCTTGAGACGAAGAAGCGCAGCCACAGTCGCCACCAATTCGGCGCGGTCGATGGGTTCTGCCAGATACGCGTCCGCACCGCTCGCTAAACCCTGCACCCGCGCATCCGGTTCTACAAAGGTGGAAGACAGATGCAGTATGGGAATATGCGACGTAGCTGGATTGGACTTGATCTGGCGGCAAACCTCGAATCCGTGCACGTCAGGCAAGTTCACGTCTAAGGTGATAAGGTCTGGCAGTTGGGACGCCAAGGCCAAAGCCTCTGAACCAGTCTTTGCCTCGATCACCTGGTATCCGGCATCTTGCAGTGAGCGAACCAAGGAATATCTGAGCGCCTCATTATCGTCAACGGCGAGAATCTTTATCAGCTTGTTGTCGACCGGCAGCGCGACGACATCGCTCCATTTTGTGGCCGCCCGAATCGTGAGTGTGTCAGACATGCTGGGCCTCATTAACGGTCCGAACAGCAAAAGGAACGCCGGCGTTCCGGAGTGCATCGGCGAATTGTTCCAGCGAAAGTTCGCGCGATTTACTCTCCTTCGAGATGATGGCCGCTGCACCCTTGAGCGAGTTGCGCTCTTCATCCGCCAGCACCTTTGAGGTGTAAATGATCACCGGAATCTTGCTCGTGCGTGGATCTTCCTTAAGCCGCCTCAAGACTTCGAACCCGGTCATATCGGGC
>Ga0209168_10001128_pt1 | contig 21795 bp, 17 predicted proteins | sample Coa_R1_FD_187156 | JGI IMG/M metagenome (GOLD analysis project Ga0209168, IMG submission 187156) | Surface soil microbial communities from Centralia Pennsylvania, which are recovering from an underground coalmine fire - Coalmine... | ecosystem: Environmental > Terrestrial > Soil > Unclassified ...
CAAGCCGCGCCCCGCGGTGTTCGATCGCAACTATGTCAAGAAGCTGGACGGGCATCATGTGAAGAAAGGCAAAAATAAGATGGATTTGGCCGAGCAGGTCCGGGCCGACATCCGTGATTTCAAAAAGACTTCGGGAGCTTCGCGCCTGATTACGATCTGGTGCGGATCAACGGAGATTTTTCTTAAGCCAACCGCAGCGCACCAATCCGTAAAGTCATTCGAAAAAGCAATGCAGTCGAATGACGAAGCAATTGCGCCATCGATGATCTATGCCTATGCGTCGCTGATGGAAGGCGTTCCGTTTGCCAACGGCGCGCCGAACCTCACTGTTGACCTGCCGGCGATGCTGGAGCTTTCGCGCAAGAACGAAGCGCCAATTTGCGGCAAAGATTTCAAAACCGGCCAGACATTGATGAAGACCATTCTCGCTCCGGGATTCAAAGCCCGCCTGCTGGGACTGAACGGCTGGTTCTCGACCAATATTTTGGGTAATCGGGATGGCGAGGTGCTGGACGATCCGGGGTCGTTCAAGACCAAGGAAGAATCAAAGTTGTCGGTGCTGGAGCACATTCTTCAGCCGGAGCTTTACCCGAAGCTCTACGGGAAAATGAGTCACGTTGTGCGCATCAATTACTACCCGCCGCGCGGCGATAACAAAGAGGGCTGGGACAACATCGACATTTTTGGCTGGCTGGGCTATCCCATGCAGATCAAAGTGGATTTCCTCTGCCGTGATTCAATTCTCGCGGCTCCAATCGTGCTCGACCTGGTGCTCTTCCTCGATCTGGCCAGGCGTACTTCCGACCTGCGAGGGATTGGCATCCAGGAATGGCTCAGCTTCTATTTCAAATCGCCGATGACAGTACCGGGACTTTATCCGGAGCATGATTTATTCATTCAGCTGATGAAGTTGAAAAATACATTGCGGCATTTGAAGGGCGAAGAACTGATCACGCATCTAGGCCTGGAGTACTACGACTGATTGTGCTCGTGTGGCGCGGGCGCCCTCGACCGCGAACACACAAGTCCCTCACATCTTCATCGGCCACTAATTTGTGGCAGTCACTCCAGGTGAAGCGAGCACAAAACACCAATAGCCCCGCTCCGAATCTCCAGGCCATGAAACTGGTTTCGAATCATTTGCTGCAGACTCACCTGACAGATACTTCATTTTCTAAACCTCCCTACCCCAATCCGCATTTCAAATGTATTGACCCCTGGATTCAAGCGGCTCAGCCCCGCGTCTGAGATGTGCAGGTAACGGCCCTCCAGGGTCCAGGCGAATCTTTTGCCCAGGAAGTGAAATCCAAATGCCGCCGAGGGAGTGAAGTTGACGCTCGAAGTGCGTAGAGGAATATCGTGATTGGTAAATAGCAGACCACCGCTCAGCTCTGCATAAGGAACCACTCGCCCATGCTGTTCGAAATTCCACTTCAAATTCAGCGGGTTCACCCCGATACCATATGCCGTGTTGCTGGGCTGGAAAATAAGATACAGCGGGACTGCATCAATCGCATACTCAAACCGACCTCTCAGAAAGCTCGGGCCGTGAGAGTCCAATAAAATCCAGCCATAACGCAATCCGACATCGAAGATTCCGGTGTCGCCACGACCACCTGAAACCGAATGGCCGCCCGCAGTCCAGACTTGAACTTCGCTGCCGCCCTGTTGCGGTCCAACTTGAGCGAATGCACTCACCGCGCACACCAGAAGAATCGCCGTTAATGAAGCAACCTTCGAAGTTTTTCGAATCGCTGCGCCGCTAAGTTTTGGATGCGAAAACGAAGGCTTCATTTCGCGAGCAGGCCTCGCTGCCGCATCCAGTTCGCAAGCAGGGTCGGCCAGATGCCGAGTACAGGATCGGCGGAATCTAGTCCTACACCATGCGGGCCCTTTTGGAAGATATGGAGCTCCGCAGGCACGCCGGCGGTGTGCAACGCGAGATAGAAAGCCACAGAGTTTTCCGCTGGAACAACTTTGTCTGTAGTGGTGCTGAAAAGAAATGTGGGCGGAGTGTCTGGCGTAACATGCAGTTCGTTCGAGAGCTCCTCGCGCACCTTCATCTCCGGATTGTCGCCGAGCAAATTGTGCGCGGAACCAGAATGCGAATAGGGTGCGACGAATGAAATCACGGGGTACGCAAGGACCAGAAAATCTGGCCGGCAACTCAGCCGGTCGATAGGATCGATTGCCGACTGGATACCATGATCGTAGTGGGTCCCTACCGTCGCGGCCAGATGCCCGCCGGCGGAGAAACCCATCATCCCAATACGATCGGTCCGAATGCCGAACTCTTTGGCGCGCGATCGGACAAGTCTGATTGCACGTTGCGCGTCGCCAAGTTCGATGGGATGGTGATACTTAGGCCCCAGCCGGTATTTGAGAACAAATGCCGTCATACCCAAGGAGTTCAGCCAGTTCGCAACCTGCCGCCCTTCGTGGTTCATGGCGAGCACGGTGTAAGACCCTCCAGGGGCCACGATGACCGCTGTATCTGATTTACTGGGGTGCGCGGGCATGTAAAGAGTGAGCGTTGGAGTATCTTCGCTGCCATTGCCTTGCGCTCCGGGCGCCGCGTTTTTCCAAAGAGGAAAGGTTTGAGGTTCCGCGTAAAGGCGGAGCTCAGCGGCATGGGACTGGGCAGGGGTTTCGGTTGCGACTGGCTTTGAAGACTCCTGGGCCAATGCGCCTGCGACCAGAAAAGATACAGCCATAAAAACAGAGATAGTGATTTTCATCAAAGATTGAGCGCAGTTGTTCGGTTTTGACTAAAGCCCCAAACCACCATCCACGTACAAAATCTGACCAGTAATAAAGCTTGGGGCAGTCGCAAAGAACAATATCGCAGCCGCCACGTCGTTGCCAGTCCCGTTGCGCTGCATGGGAGTCTTCTTGGCCATGCGGCTCATGAATGCGGCAGCAGATTTTTCTCCGAGATCGATCATGCCCGGAGCCACACAGTTTACGGCAATTTCGGGAGCCAGTGCTTTAGCCATCGCCTTGGTCAGCATATGCAGCGCAGCTTTGGACGAACAATAGTGGGCGTGACTCGGCCAGGCCCGCAGGCCGCCGAGCGATCCAAGATTGATGATCCTGCCTTTTCTGCGGCGCAAGTGCGGCAGAGCCGTCTGCGAGACCAAAAACGGCCCGCGGACGTTCACAGCAAAAATGGAATCCCATTGCTCTAGGGTTAGATCTTCGAACAAAACCGTTCCATACGCGCCGGCATTGTTTACCAGAATGTCAAGCCCGCCCAGTTCGTCTATCACTTGTTTTACCGTGGCAGTTACGCTTTTTGGATCAGTGACATCGCAACCGATCGCCAAAACCCTCACGCCGCTTTTCTTCAGCTCTTTGCTTGTACGCCGGGTTTCTGTTTCGGAGTTCAAGTAAGTAACTGCCAAGTCAGCCCCGGCTCGGGCAAGTGCGAGCGCCGCCGCCCGGCCCAGGCGTTTGGCTCCGCCGGTAACCAACGCAACTTTTCCCGATAAAGGTCCGGCGACTGCCATGGCCGGATTGTACCGTTTTTGCGTAAAGCAGGCCCTACGGTGCGATTTTGGCTATTCGTACATCTGCGACTAAGTCACAAGACTTTTACTGGAAAACTGTTTTCCGGTTTGCTAGACTCGGCGCGATGTCCATCCTGCGCGAAGTTATTGTGTATTCCCGGAAGGGATGCCACCTTTGCGAAATCGTGAAAGAAAAGCTGTCGAAGCTGGAGCGGCGGGGCGGCTTTCGCTGGCGCGAAGTTGACGTCGAAACCGACGACCAGCTCAAACGGCAGTTCACCGATGAGGTCCCCGTTGTTTTCATTGACGGCAGAAAAGCCTTCAAATATCGGCTGGACGAGCAGGAGTTCTTAAAGAAACTGGCCAGTTAACCCCTTCTGGCGACGACTGTCAATTCATCCCACCGTCGGTACAAAAACGCATCATTTGTTAAGCTTCCCGCATCCTAAGACTAAGGTGTCAGTATGGTGACCTGTGGTACCGCAGTGATCTAAGTTCCTGTTTTTTCGCGTGTTATACTGCACCAAATCAGCCTGTTTGGACGGCTTCCCGTCCGGGCGAAGGACAACTAACGATGGCCCGTAGTTCTCACCGCGCATCCTTTCTCGTAGTTCTATTTTTGGCAGTTTGCGGCTTCCTGGGAATGGTTTCGGCCCAGAAGAATCCCGCCAACATACATGACAGCGACTCCGATGTGAATCAGAGCCTCAAGCAGTTCACCGAGGTCTATGACATCGTCGAGCAGAATTACGCTGAGCCGGTGAATCCAGATAAGGCGATCTATAACGGCGCGATTCCTGGCATGCTGCACGTCCTAGATCCGCACTCGAACTTCTTTGATCCCAAGTCGTACTCGCTGCTACGCGAAGATCAACGCGGCAAGTATTACGGCGTGGGAATGACGGTCGGCCCTCGCAACAATAAAGTCATTGTTATCGCTCCTTTTGCCGGAACGCCGGCTTACCGGGCTGGAATTCATCCGGGCGACATTATCGCCGCTGTCGATGGCAAGCCGACGGACAACATGAACACCAGCGACGTGGCTGATCTGTTAAAGGGGCCTAAAGGAACAACGGTACACATTACGATCCTGCGCGAGGGGGCTGATAAACCGCTGGAGTTTGCAGTCGTGCGCGACGAGATTCCGCGCTACAGCGTCGACCTTCACTTCCTGATTCGTCCGGGAATCGGCTACATGCATATTGCGCAATTCAATGAAACCACGGACAAAGAAGTTCAGGAGGCGCTAGATAGCTTTTCGCAATCCGGTGAGATGAAAGGCTTAATTCTCGATCTCCGGCAGAATCCGGGAGGTTTGCTGAACGAGGGCGTGGGCGTGGCTGACAAGTTCCTGCACAAGGGCCAGCTTATTGTTTCGCACCACGGGCGCTCTTCACCGGAACGTCGCTATACCGCAATGCATGGCGATGGCGGCCGGGATTATCCATTGGTTGTACTGGTAAACCGCGGAACCGCTTCGGCGGCAGAGATTGTCGCGGGAGCAATTCAGGACCATGATCGCGGGCTGGTAGTTGGCGAGATCACGTTCGGCAAAGGTTTGGTGCAGACGGTCTATCCACTATCGAATGACACTGGCTTGGCCCTCACCACGGCGAAGTATTACACGCCAAGCGGCCGGCTGATCCAGCGCGATTACAGTAATGTGTCGCTTTACGATTATTACTTCGATCGCGATAGCGTTGGCGACACTACGAATAAAGAAGTAAAGCTGACCGATAGCGGTCGCACAGTGTACGGCGGCGGCGGGATTACGCCTGATGTGAAGATCGACCCAGTCAAAAGTAATCGGTTCCAGGACACGCTGCTGCAGCACTATGCATTCTTCAACTTCGCAAAGCACTATATCGTGACCCACCACGTTACTAAGAGTTTCCAGGTGGATGACGCTGTCATGCAGGAATTCCGAAAATCACTCGACGCGGACAAAGTTCCGTATACGGAGGCTGATCTGCTTCAGAATGACGAGTGGGTCAAGTCCAACCTGAAGAGCGAAATTTTCGTGGATGCTTTCGGCCAGGAAGAAGGGTTGAAAGTGAAAGCGGAAACTGACCCGGAAGTGCTCAAAGGCCTGGATCTGTTGCCCCAGGCGCGTGCTCTGGCGGAAAATGCCAGGAAGGTGATCGCGGAACGGAACAGCGGCAGTTTGAATAGGTAATTGTCTGTAATCAACTGAAGCGGCCTGAGTTAAAAGCAGGCCGCTTTTGTTTTGGTCCGTGTCGGTAAAGTTAAAGTCTTTAACCGCAGAGGGCGCAGAGAAAAGCCAGAGGACACAGAGAAGATCGATAAGGCTCGGACGAGAGCATTCGAGGTGTTGAATTTCCCAGCGATCTCTGGCTTCTCTCTGCGCCCTCTGCGGTTAAAGGCTTTGTCTTGCCAGCTGCGGTAGAATTCCAGAACTGCCTTGGCTAAAACCCTGTGGATATTGGCCGCTGCCTTCGCGTTGACGGCTGGCATCACCGACTTCCGCTACCGGAGGATTCCGAACTGGCTGACCTACCCCGCCATACCAATCGCCATTCTTTTTCACTGGATCATTGCCGGGAGTCACGCAGCGTTGCTGTCGCTTGCCGGGGCGGCAGTCGGTCTCGGCATTCTGTTGCCCTTTGTCCTTCTCGGCGGACTCGGTGGTGGCGATTGGAAGCTGGTCGGAGCGCTAGGCGCTCTCTTTGAGCCGCGTCGACTCGTTCCTGTGTTGATACTCACTCTGATGATCAGCGGCCTCATGGCACTCGCGTTGCTTCTGTGGAACAAACGCACCGGGCAAACATCGCCCAACGGGGGACATGCCGGCACTGCGATATTTAAGTTTCGCGCGCCAGCGCAGGATGTTACCCCCGATCACTCCGAGTCCGGCAAAGTTCCCTTTGGAATAGCGGCCGCAATTGCAACTCTGCTCTACGTGGCCGCTCAACCGTGGCTTGCGTTTTAAGTTGTGCGATTAATTATTCTGCGGCTGTGGCGCAGTCTCGTCATTCGGCGGCGGGATAGTTTCATCCGGCGGCTGAGTCATATCCGGCGGATTCTCGTCTGCAGGAACATTGACGTTCGGGGCGATGTTACTGGCTGTAGGAGGTGGCGTGTAGCTGGGCACATACTCGGCAAAACCGTTCCTACGACTGAGAATCACGCTGCGAAGGGCGTTCGGATCGGATTCTGATCCAACCACTACAAAGTTCAAACTCGAGCCGTTCAGCAATTCGGCGAGAACTTCACTGGCGGGAGCCGGACCGGCGTCGACGAAGACGCGCTCCTGCTCGGTTCCGGCAGGAATAGCAATTTCCGCACCGGTCTGCTTTTGGATTTGGAACAAGACTTCTGACAGAGTTGCACCGTGAGCGTGAATTTCAAGCCGTCCGTTGGCAAACCTCACATTGACACCTTTAACCGGCGGAGGCGCGCTCGCGGCAATTGTCTTCACAACTGGCGCATGCGAGGGATCGCTGGTCCGAGTGGAAGCGACTCTCTGCAACACCCAGCCGATAATCGGCTGTGAATCGGAACCATCTTCTGGGTTGGCTTCGCCTTGCACCGCCACAGCATTTAGCTGCGCCCGGTTTGGCGTGCCTGAGAGGAGCGTTACCGCGAAGCCTGAGGGCATTGGGGTGACGCGATAGGACGCGGGAGAATTCAAATCCAAAACGATGCGCGTGACCAGCGGTGCCTTCGAAAAAAGCCCCACCCGGATACGCTTTACGTCTCCCCGATTAATCACTAGACCGTGCAGCGCTGATCCCGGGACCGCGCCCGGAACATCAATTATCAGTCTCTCTGGATTTGAAATGACCTGCGCTTGCGGAGCAACGGGAAAGCTGGTTTGAACTTGCAACTGAATTGGGCCTTGCGGGGTGACATATATCTTCTGCACTTCGAGCTGATGCTTAGATTGGGAGTAAGCAGGCAAGGTCAGCAGGGCTAACGCCGAAATCAGCCTAAGGTTGAGCGGGAAGCGCATAGTCCTCAACAAATTCTAACAGCGCCCAAGCCTGCCATTTCGCACTGAGGTACTAGCACCGCACAGAAATCCGCCGTCTATTCACAGTCGAAGCTTTAGCCGCAGAGTGCACAGAGAAATCACAGAGATCGCAGAAAAATCAATGAGTATGGGAGAGCACTCTGCCGCCTTGAATTTCTCAGCGATCTCTTACCCTTCTCTGCGGGCTCTGCGGTTAAAGGCTTTTTTACGCTGCAAACTCAAAAGCTTTTAACCGCAGAGATCGCATAGAAATCGCAGAGATCGCAGAGGCAGGCCGGATATCGCAATAGAGTTTAGGTGTGCGGCGTTTCTAGGCCTGCAAGGGCAAACCAATCAATGTTTGCGGTAGCGGGCAAAAATAATTCCCGCCCCGGAGAGCACCAGCACGATCGTCCCTGGCTCGGGGGTTTCAGGTGGATGGCCTCCGCCACCTCCACCGCCATTGCCGCCTCCGCCGCCGGGTCCTCCGCCCCCGCCGCCGATTGGAGGAGGCACAAAGACGCCCGGAGGCCCGCCGCCAACGATACCGGTTGGGCCGGTGTGCGAAGGACCGAGTGGTAACGCGGGGTCGATGGCCAACAACCTGGAGTCAGGCGATGCTGGTAAACCTTGAATACCGCTGGCCATCGCGTCTGGGCGATCAAGTTCAGCCAGCGTGGGTTCGTCAGGCGAGATAGCCATGTGCGGCAAGACCGACACCTGGTTTCCGCAGCGCGTGCGGGCCGTCAATGTACCGTCTGTGAGAAGCTTTTCGCCGGGATGCAAACTGGCTTGGCGCACCGTCCAATAAACTTTGTTGCGGAGCCGGTAAGAGAGGTAAACCTTTTGCGCCTGCTTCACCTCGACCAGACGCGCGCGCCGATAATTGAAACCCACATAATGACTAGCTACAACCGAATCATGAGCAGCGGCTTGCCGTAACTCATCAGCCGACGATATGCCGCCAGGAACTATCGAGTAGGGGTAGACCAAGCGGTGGCCGCGAGCCTCAATTTTCGGAGCGCGCTGAAATTCGTCAAGCGAAGCACTATTCGCTGTGGTTGAGAGCGGCGCATTCCCTTCCATTCCCGAAATGCGGGACCTCTTCGAAGACAGCCGAACGCCGGCCACGCAAATCATGACCAAAGCGATAAATGCGGTTACGCGAAGAATCAATGCGGCGAAGTCCGCTTTTCTCCTGACTATACCCCTGCTAGCCAGACGACGCGAGTAATTCAAATCATCTCCCTACGCGACTCGACGGAACTGCATCTGGTGAGATCACAATAACGCGGTGAAGTGCGCCCCAAACGCAGCCTGTCAAAAGGATGAAATGTTGAGAGAACCACTACTATTGTGGCGAATGCTAGCAGAGTAGGAAAATCTTTTCACAAGAAACATCTGTTGATATCTAAGGTTCCAATTGTAAGTTTCCGTGGTGCAACTAACATTGAATCCAGCAACTTAGATGACTCCTAGGGCTGTGAATATTCGGCTTCTGCATGGCACGTTTGCGCTATATCACTAGGTCGCGAGTTATATTGGAACTCGATGAAATCATCGCCCAATCAGAGTGCTCAAAATACACGAACTGCCATTGTGATTATGGCCGCAGGCAAAGGCACGCGGCTGAAATCGAAACATCCTAAAGTTCTGCACCAGGTCGGCGGCAAACCGCTTCTGGCGCATGTGATTGCAGCCGCCCAGCAGGTGGTTCCGGCAAAAGATATTTATGTCATCGTGGGGCATGAAGCCGAAAAAGTACGCGAGTCCATCCTGCAGACGGGAGTGCAATTCGTTTTGCAGGAGCCGCAGCGCGGGACTGGCCATGCGTTGATGTGCGCCGCACCGGCGGTTAAAAAATATGACCAAGTGATTGTGCTCTCGGGAGATGCGCCATTGATTACTGCCGACACAATCTCCAGGTTGCGCGATTTTCATCAAACGAAGAACCCGGCCATGACCATCCTGAGCACAGTATTGGAGAATCCCACCGGCTACGGCAGAATCATTCGAGAGAGTGGACGTAACGGCGACATAAAAGCGGTGGTTGAAGAAAAGTCATGCACACCGGTCCAAAGAGAACTTCGCGAGATCAATTCTGGTTTTTATGCCTTTTCTACTAAGCCGCTGTTCGAAAACATCGAGCGCCTGAAAACCGACAATCCTCACGGCGAGTATTACCTGACTGACATGGCAGCGGTATTGCGAAAATCGAAGCAGCGGGTGGCAGCGATCCAGACGCAAAATCCTGCGGAAATTTTGGGAAGCAACACGCGCGCCGAAATGGTGGATCTGGATCGCAAGATGCGGCTCGATAAGTGTCTGAAGCTTATGTCCGAAGGGGTAACGATTTTCTATCCGGAAACTTGCGTGATCGATTGGGACGTGGAAGTGGGCGCCGATACTGCGATTGAACCGTTTGTGCAACTCCTCGGCAAGACACGCATAGGGGCCGATTGCCGCATCCGTTCTTATTCCGTAATTCAAAATTCCCAAATTGCTGACCAGGTGCTCATCAAGACCGGATGCGTGCTGGATGAAGCAGTAGTTGCGAACAGCGCGATCCTTGGACCATTTTCGCACTTGCGCCCGGGGAGTGAAATTGGAGAGGGCGCTCACGTTGGCAACTTTGTTGAGACCAAGAAAATTCGCTTGGGCAAAAAATCGAAGGCCAACCACCTTACCTATCTTGGCGACGCCGAAATCGGCGAGGGCGTGAACATTGGCGCGGGCACAATCACCTGCAACTATGATGGAGTGAACAAACACAAAACAATCATTGAAGATGGTTCTTTCATTGGCAGCGATGCGACTCTGGTTGCACCGGTAAAAGTGGGTCGCGGCGCCTATGTGGCTGCGGCATCCTGCATCACGCATGACGTTCCGCCAGATTCACTCGCATTGGCACGAGCGAAGCAGGTGGTGAAAGAAGATTGGGCGAAGAAGAAAAAGGAAAAAAATTAGCCGCTTTATCAGCCCTGGTATTCCCATCGGAGATTTTGACTTCTTGTTCCGAAGATTGGATTAACTCTGCCGACGTTGGTGATCGGTCCGCGGATGATTTGTACGCCAGAGACGCTCGGCCTTTCAGTGTTGGGTCGCGACTGCCACGGTTTTGCCGCGTTTTAGCGTCCCGTCGAAAAAATCCGCGGTTGCAGAATAAGCCCGCATCCAGCTCTTCCACATCAGGAAACCGTGAATCTCGTCCGGCAGTACTAGTTGTTCGAAGGGCACGTGCTCTTTGCGTAGCCGCTGTACCAGATCCACCGTCTGATTGAAAGGGACGTTCCGATCATCGTCGCCATGGATCAGTAGCACTGGCGATTTCCACGTGTCTACATACGCGTCGGGGGAGGAATCCCATGCCAGCTTGATGGCGGCGTCGGCATCTGGCGGGCGTAGCGCCAGGTTTCCGAAGTAGGGCCGTTCCGTGAGGAACACGCTCCAGTCATGAACTCCGTGAAAATCAACTCCCGCTTTGAATAGTTCCGAATCACGCGCCAGGCCCATGGCAGTTAAGAAACCGCCATATGAGCCACCCCATAACCCAATCTTGTTGGCATCAACTTCCGGAATCGATTGCAAGTATCGCCCAGCGGCAACAACATCTTTATACTCGGCCGCTCCACGCCAAATAGTGTTGGGCGCCTCACGAAAAGCGCGCCCATACATAACCCCGAGCCGGTAATTCACGGAAAGAACAGCGTAACCACGACTAGCGAGATATTCATTCTCGGCGTATGCGTTGTGGTAGTAATCCATGTAATGGAATCCGAGCAACATCTGCCGCATCGGCCCACCATGCATAAAGACAAGCCCAGGAATTTTTCCAATCGCATTCCGTGGCAGAAAGAGCTGTCCATGAAGCGTCACCCCGTCACTGCTGCGGAATATTACCTGCTTCGGAATAACAAGCGAAGCACTGGGGAATTCATCCGGCAATGCCTGTTTCGCGATCATCTCTCGGCCAGATGTGGTGATCAGGTAAGGCATCGCAGGTGAGGTGGCACTTGAGCCCAGGCAGAGGATATTTTTGCCATCGCCCGTCTGAACGGAAGCCCACTCGATTGTCTGTCCAGTCGTCAGGGCTCGTTGCGGAGAGCCACCTGCGACGGCAACCTGCCATAGATGCCTTCGGTCCACATCATCTTGATTGGATGAGTAAATTATGAATTTTTTGTCCGCGCTGAGGGTCACGTCTTCCACGTCAAAGTCGCCGGGCGTGAGCAACTTCGCGCTTCCACCAGTTGCGGCAACTGAGTACAGGTGGTTGCGGCCATCCTGTTCCGACGCGAACACGATTCTTCCGTCAGCAGCGAAATTGAGGGAGGCATCTTCTGTGAGCTCCGGAAGAGAATCTTCCAGTTTCTGTCCGCTTTCCCATAGCTTGTTCCCCGAACCGGTTCCAGCATCGGCGATCCATAACGACCACGGTTTTGGAAGAATCGAAATTAGCGGAAGCTTATTCTCTTCTCCCGCAGTGCGCACAAACACGATCCATTTGCCATCAGGTGACCAGCGGGGCATGGAATCCCTGTCCACGCCCGGCGCAAGGTATCGGATGGAACTTGCACCCAAATCATAGACGGCAATGAAGCTATGACTGTCGCGGTCGCTGACGAATGCAATGTGTTGGCCATTGGGGGACCACTGCGGGCCAACTGAATCTCCGTGTATGGAAGCAAGCTCTTTGGCCTGCTGTTTGCCGTCAACGCTAGCCATCCACAGCTTCTTTTTGGCCGACCAGACGGCCCACTTACCATCGGGCGAGATCTCAATATCTTCACAACCCTCCTCCGCACAACCCAGGTCACCTAAGAGCCGCGGCGAGCCATCCTTAGAATCCACATCAATCGCGAAAACCTGCTGTTTCGCTCCCTTTGTCCAACTTTCCGGATTAGCGCTCTCTTGAGCATCGTTAAGTTCGCTTCCAATTGCGTAGACCACTGTCTTGCCATCAGGCGTCAGTCGCAGGCTTGCAATCGGCTGCCCGTCATCGGCAGTGAAACGAGTCAATTGGTGCGCGCTGTGAACAAAATCGGGACCATCCGCCACCCAGATATTGCGGACACCCTTGGAATTAAAGACCCACGCCACCCGGCTGCGGTGTGTTGCAGCGACCAACTCGCTGGGAAAACTGAAACTCATAATTTGCTCGAGCGTAAATGGGGCTTGCGCATGGGCGGCCGTTATCGCGGACACGATCAAAGCGAACGCGAATACAGATTTATTGCACCGGCTAAAATTTGACATAAACTTTCACGCACTTACCATCACTTCAGTCTTCCAAGTCTGCTTCTTGACCGTTAGGTGTTCGACGAATTCACGCTTTACGCTGTAGCCGATACCAGAACCTTGGGGAACACGTATCGTTCCGCGCGGCGTAATCTCGACCTCGGGGTCGATAATGTCCTCCTTCCAATATCTCTTGCTCGCAGAAACATCGCCAGGCAGCGCGAAATTTGGGAGTGTGGAAATGGCAATGTTGTGGGCCCGTCCGATACCAGACTCCAACATGCCGCCGCACCAAACAGGAATCGAATGCTGCAAACAAACATCGTGTACTCTCCGTGCTTCTGTGTGTCCCCCTACCCTCCCCACTTTAATATTGAGGATCCGGCACGCAGCTAATTCGATTGCGGCCTCCGCGTGACGAGCGTGGCTGATACATTCGTCCAGACAAAGCGCAGTCTTGATTTGCTTTTGCAGCTTCGCATGAGAATAAATCTCATCCCACTGCAGCGGTTGTTCCATCATCAGCAGGTCATAGTCATCGAACTTACGGAGATGGTCGACGTCGCTCAACGAATAAGCTGAATTTGCATCGACCGAGAGCATCGCACGGGGGAACTGTTTTCTGACGGCCGCAACAAAGTCCAGGTCTTTCCCCGGCTTGATCTTCATCTTGACCCGCTGGTATCCCTTACTCAGTTCCTCGCCTACTTTTTCTACTAACGACTGCGGGCTTTCGCGAATCCCGAGTGAAACACCGCACGGAATCTCTTCGTGAACTCCAGTGAGCAGTTTTGATAATGAAATATTCTTTTGTTGTGCCTCAATATCCCACAGCGCATTTTCGACCCCTGCTTTGGCCATCTGATGGCCCCGAATTCGATTTATCAGCAGTGGCACGTCTGAAGCCGTCTCCAACTCCTTCCCAATTAACAGAGGCGCAATAAATTCCGAGATGATAAGCCAGGCCGTGTCCGAGGTCTCGTAGTTATAATAGGGAGCCTCCCCAGTGGTCACTTCTCCCCAACCAGTTACACCATTTGCAATCATTTCGACCAGCAGAACTCGCCGCTTCTGAGTCACTCCGAAACTGGTTTCAAACGGCCACTTCAGCCGCATTTCCAGCTCGCGCAAGGTTATGGATTCGATTCTCATATGCGCTGCAGCAGATAGCTCCCATGCTGCTCGTCCAGCTCAAAACCGGTAACTACAAATCGGTCCGCGAACAGTTGCTGAAACTGCCGCCGCATATGCGCTTGTACTTCCTTCGCTGCCTCGGCGTCGTGTTCACAAATTTCGACAATACTTCGAGGAACACATACCTGCTGCGCCTCGGAATTGAGTTCAACAGGGTTGCCCGAAAGTATTTGCTGCACTCGTGAATCGCGAATCCACCACTGCGCCACCAGCCGATCTGTTGGCAAACCATGATGAAGCGGGCTGCTGGTGCGCCCATACAAGTTGGGCAGATATTCGCGCACAACCGCCCCCAGCCGCGTGATGTTGAAGTGCGCGTTGCGAAGTTGCAGCGGGTCGAATGTCCACTCGATCAGGTTTATACCGCGGGAAAGTGCGTCCTCCCGCTGTGCCAGCTTCAACTGCCTGCCGATACCGCGGTTCTGATATTCCGGAAGGACTGCTGTCATGTGAGAGTGCAGGTACAAGTCTGAATTGCGATGGGCGGCGACACCCAAAACAAAGCCGATCGCACGATCGCCATCAAATGCGGCAATAACCTGGCCCCCCGTCCGATGCGCAACCACGAACATCCGATGCGGCACCATTTCCAGGTCGGAGAATCCCCACACCGTTTTTTGCAGGCCAACGCATACCCGCATCTCCTCGGGATCAGAGAGTTGTCGAAGGGTAATTCCTGGCGTCGTCGATTCAGGCATAGTCGAAACGGAAACTGACATATCATTCAATGTGCGTTGCTGCCGTTGCTGGTCGAAACCACGCGCCCATATTCGGAAGCCCGGCCCAAGCGATCGAATAATCTATAAGCCGCGAGCGAGATGCGCGCGATTGCTTCCGCGCCATCAGGCTCATTGTGCAAATAAGAAGTCATGACCGAAATTACGTAAGGCCGATTTGCGGCGAATACGATTCCAGAATCTGTGCGAACCCCTTCCAGTTCACCGGGTTTATCCGCGCTTCGTACCCCCTCAGGCAAGTCACGGGAAACTGCGCTGTACTTATGGGTGCTGAGCATCTTTAAGAAATCGTCGGTCATTTCTTTGTTCAATACTTTGCCGCGATAGATCTGCTCGAGTAATGTCATCATTTCGCGCGGCGTGGAGATGTTCTCACGTCCTTCGCTGGCCGCCTTGAGATCCATCATCTTGCGGCGCAGGCGCGTGTGCGCCAGGCCGAGGCTGTCGAGTAAGGCATTCACATTCTCCATTCCCACCCGATCGATGAGCACGTTGGCTGCGGAGTTATCGCTGACCGCAATCATCATGGTGGCCAAATCGCGGTTAGTCACGCGCGTGACTCCAGGAGTTAGTCCCGACATAATGTCGCTGTCCTGGACCAAGTCTTTCTGGTTTATGACATACGGATCCGTCAGTTTGGCTTTGCCCGAGGCACCGCCAGCAGAAATTTGCGCCTGATGATAAAGCTCGGCCAACACAGTGATTTTGATGGAACTGGCTTGCGGGAATACCTCGTCTTCGTGCAGTAGAAACTTCTGCCCAGTCGCAAGATCTTCGATGGCAACGCCCATTACGCCATCGAGATTGCGGTCGATGTCTCGAACCTGGGATTCCAGCTTGTCCCACAGCACTTGCTGTTTAGCGGCGCTCGTTTGATAGTGCGCTCCGGTTTGCGCCGCGGCCATCGCGGCCAAGACCGAGAGTGAAGCCGCGGCCAGCATTTTTGAGATTTTCTTCATTGTTGGCGATCCGGTGGATTCAAGTACAAATCAGCAATTTGCAGTACAATCGCCGACGGATTCAGATCGGCTCGATTGCACAGCACAATAATTGAAAGATGGTCATCGGTGAAACGCTGGATTGCACTGCGAAAGCCGACTGTCTCGCCATAGTGCCACATGCGCGCATGTCCGTGATAGTGATTCAGGAACCAGCCAAAGCCATACTCCGCAGGCGCACCGTCCGGACCAACCACACCCGGCGCATTTACAGGAGTGGTGGCCGCTTGCATTTCGCCGCGACTGAGCAACGCATTCTCGCGCAGAGCGCGGTCCCATTTCGCCAGGTCCTCAAGCGAAGAGTAGATGCCACCATCACCGAGAGTCGCAGATGTTGGGCTTTGATCCGTCTGCTCCCAAGTTCCGTTCTCGAGTGTATGTCCGAAGGCGCGGTTAGGGACGTCATTGTAGCCTCGAACATAGGCGACAGTGTTTGTCATCTGGAGCGGCGCAAAAATTCGCTTGCGCAAAAATTGGGGAAAAGACTGTCCAGAGATTGCTTTCACAATAGTTCCGAGCAGGACATAGCCCGAATTGCTGTACTCCCACTTTGTTCCCGGCGGGAATTTCGTAGAGTTCTGATGTTTCAGCAAATCGAGAACACCATTATCTTGGATCTGAACCTGCTCGATCGGGAGCTTGGGATTGATCGGCGGCATCAAATCTTCATAGTCCTGCAGTCCCGAGGTGTGGTTCAGCAGCATGCGGACGGTCATTGCCCGGCCATATGCCGGAAAATCAGGGAAAATGTCGGTCAGCGCCTCGTCATATTTCAGCTTGCCATCATGGACCAGTAGCATGATCGCCATGGCCGTGAACTGCTTAGTGTCGGAAGCGAGGCGGAAGTTGGTGCGCGCGTCAATCCTATGCAAGCTCTTAAGATCAGTTACCCCATAGCCGCGCTCAAAAACGACTTCGCCGTTCTTAATCACCAGCACGGCCGCTCCCGGGATGCCGGAGGATTTCAGCCCGGCTGAGCTAAGAATGCCATCAATCTTCTCCGCATGATTCGCGTTTCCCGCGCGAAGTAATGGCGCGGTTGTGAGGCACAGAAAGACAATTGCCGCCATTGTCAGCCAATCGCTCCGCATCATTTAATTCTCCGGCACGCAACCAGCAGACTGGTCCACGGTTGGTCCCGCAAGCGGCTGATCTGAACTCCGGGATGACCGTAAGTGGTGTCGTGAATGAACCGCCCGTGGCCGATGAACATTCCCGTATGCGTGATGTGATCGGCGCTTCCGAAAAATAGAAGATCGCCGGCGCGTAGCTTTTTCCTATTTATTGCCAGAGCGCCAGTCCAGGCTGATTGCAGGTCGGCATCACGCGGCATGACGATGCCGCGACTTCGCACCAGCATTTGGGTAAAGCCGGAACAATCGTATCCGAAGCTGGATCGTCCGCCCCATGTGTAAGTCAGGCCCAAAAAGCGGCGGCCGAGCGCGATGGATTCTTCAATGCTCAACTTTCGTGGCGCGAGATCCACATCTCCCGATTGAATCCACGCCGTGCGCTGGTCGGGTAAGCGAACCTGCAGCCATCGTGAGTCATCGCCTTTTCCTTCCGCAATTATTTCCAGCCGGGTTTCAAATGGCACGTTCAAAACCGGTTCATGTAATGTAACGTCCGTCTCGCGATACAGGTTCGCAGTAAGACTGCTAACTTGCGCAACTCGACCGGAACTCGCATATGGCGATTCGCCGCGACCAAGCTGTCGCATGTCCTGCAGCGGCATCCATCCGGTGTATTGATCGTTAGTTCGCACCTTCTCCCAGCCAGATTTTTCTTCCAGCACTTCGACAGTACTCCCTAAAATCGCTTGCGAAACCACGTCAACATCGTCGCTGGGTGATGAATACATGTTGGCGACGGGGATAATCACGACTGCTAGCTCCGGTTCAGCGGCACGCAGGCCGGGGACTGAGACGAAAATAAAAATCAGCAGATATCCAGCGATATTGAAGAACCTGGAATTCTCACGGGAAGAGTGTTTTCTCTTCCCGTAAGTGTCGTAAGCAATCATGAGTAGGGGAGGGCCTGTTGAAAAAACCTCATGAGCGATCAGAATCGGTAAATGCCGGCGAACTCCATTCTGCGCGGAGTTGTGAGCGTCTGATTGTAATTGCCGAATGAGGACGGTACATCCCACTCGTCTTGCATGCTGAAAGCGTCAAACCGGGTGTTATTGAACGCATTAAACACGCTCCACCGCAGCTCGAAGTTCTGCCTTTCAGTGATTCTCCAGGTTTTTGACAGGTTCAGGTCGGTGGCGAGATAGCCGTCACCGCGAATTGGGTTGCGTACGCCGCTCTCTCCCGGATATGCATAGTCGAAGCCCGCTCTCGCCTGCGCGGGATTCTTAAATATATTGGGGACGCCGTTAGTAATGGTGGTACCTGTTCTGATGGGTGCACCTGTCAAGTCCGACCAGCCCATCTCATCCCAATTAGTCGGCCATACGTAACCCTGAAATACACTCACAGGAAAACCGGAGCTCCACCGAGTAACCCCGCCGAGTCTCCAACCGCTGATTAGCGCATCGGCCACCCCGTGCACATTGCTGCCGACAAGCTTGCCGCGTCCGACGGGCAGCTCGGCCACCCAATAGCCATTGATCTGATGCCGCAAATCGGCATCGCCTGGACCATACATTTGGCGCGGATTCCAAGCATTAATAATGCTGTCGGTCAGATAGTGCACACCGCGTTCTGCCATTGATTCGACATCCAAAGCTTTGGAGTACGTGTAATTAAAGCCAAACATAACCCCATGGGACATCTGCTTGTTTAGGCTGACCTGAAGCGAGTTGTAGTTTGACCACGCAATTGAGCGCCAATCCCAAAGAGATGAGTACTGGCTGTTGTAAAAGCTGTAAGGACCGGTTTTTAAATTAGCCGGAATCCCGTACACGTCGATAAGGTAATTCCCCGAAGTCTCGTTATATAGGCTGCCACAATTCGGGGCGCCTTGCGGAACTCCGCCTCCGAAGGTGTCGTAAACGGCATACAACAAGTTGCTCGTTGCCCCAGCGGTGCAGGTCGCGTACGAAGACTGCGAAGCCATCATATCGAGCCAATACTGAGACGTCGGGCCGACTAACGCCGGAGTAATAGTGGCACTGTTATCCGGAGTGCCGGCGCGCCAGAGCTGGGACATTCTCTTTGCAGCTTTGAAGTAATCAATTCCGGTTTTCGGATCGACGATGTCCAAGGGCGTAGCAACATCGTCAAGCACCATAAGACGATGGGCTAGATGGCCAACGTAAGCTACATCGAGGGTCATTCGGCCCGGCAACTGCCGTTGGATGGAAAAGTCGAGCGCATAAGAGTAAGGGGTTTTGAGTGACTGGTCGATGCCCCGCGCGATGTTAAACGAACCCGCGGGAGGCGTGGTGGGGAAGGTAATGCTTTGAGGCGGTGTCAAATTCCCTAACAACGATAGAGGGATGTTGTTCATATCGGATAAACTGTTGCCAATTCTAGGGGCGGAGTTCAGCGCGAGAGAAGCGGATTTGTTGGAAACGTTCGTGGAGAGCCCGAACTCGCCCGCGGCGCTATAGAACTGGGCCAGCTCTGGGCCGAAGTTCTGATAGTACATTCCGGCCCCGGCGCGAATTGAGGTCGCATCATCGCCGAAAATTTTGTTCAACCACCCGGAACCGGAATGCGGCGACCACGCGATTCCCAGGCGGGGAGCAAAGTTCTTGGTCTGCGCGCTGTACAAGCCAGGCTTTCCGTACGGAGAGCCTGCCGGGCTGAAGCCGATTAGCCCACCGCCCAACACCGAATTATCTCCCAGTCCCTTAAGCATTGCTGCCCCTCGCTGATTGAACCAGGTGCCCATATTCACGTTTGGCGCGACCTCCTGCCCGGCGGTCTCCGTCATCGGCGTCATTAGCTGATAATTCAGACCGTACGAAATGGAAAGGTTGCGGCGCATCTTCCAGGTATCCTGGAAGAAGAAGTTGTAATTGTCACTAGACCAACGGCGGAGGATCGGCACTCCTTGGGCGATCTGAGTCCCAGTATTGGATCCAACTTTGTAATTGAATACGCCATCAACTTCGCTCTCAATACCGATCAACGCCGCCAATGGAAAGTCGTAAGCATGATTGAAGCCGCTATCAATCGCGGGATATCCTGCATTGGGCGGATTGAATGCATCGTTCTTGTTTGCAAAGCCGCCTGAGGCAATCCAGTCGGCATTGGTCAGGGCATCGCTGAAGTTGCTTGAGTAGTCGTAGGTGTTTAGGCGTGACAGCAGAAAGTTAACGCCAAATCGGAAATTGTGAGAGCCTTTGACCCAATCGACTGTGTCCACAATATTGTGTACTGGGGCAGTACTCCCGTATGAATAGGCGACGTCCTGATCAAGATCACGCATGAGCACCCATGGCTGGTTTGTATCGCCATTTACGCCGTAGCTCGCATGCGTAAGACCGTAACGGATATTGTTTATCAGGTGCGAACTCAACAGGCTGGTGTAACCAAGGGCAAAACCTTTGGAAAGGTCAAGTGAGGAAGTCTCTGCCGGTCTGCCCGGAAGGAATGGAGCGTTGCAGCAATGGTCGTCAACGCCGGTGCCGCGAAAGAAGAGTGTGTGATTGCCGTTTTGCGTGATCTTGTAATCGATTCGCCCGATGTACCAGTTATCACGGGTGGTTGTCGGGGCGGCAAAACGGTACGTCCCGAAATTCGGCGCATCTCCAGTACTCGGGGCGTTGGGCACGGGATAGGTTTTAAAATACGCGAGAGCTCCGGCACTCGGTCCAATACCTAACGGATCCATTTGAGCCAACTGAGTCGGACCCAGAGCATAGTAACCCGGCTGAACACCCTTCACTCCGTTGACAATACCGCCAGGACAGGCGGATGGGGTTGCACATTGATATTGAATGATTCCCTGCTGCAGCAAAGCGCTGGGTACGCTCCGCACCACACTTTGTCCCACATTCTGACGATGACCCTCATAATTAAAGAAGAAGAACAGCCGGTTCTTCAGAATCGGCCCGCCGATCGTTCCGCCATAATTGTTCCATGCGAGCTGCGCAGGCCGGTTTGGTTGACCTTGTAACAATTGGCTGTTCTTCAGGAAGAAATCATTTGCCTCGCCCACTCCGTTGCGGTTGAACTCATACACTGAACCGTGAAAGGTATTGGTCCCACCCTTGGTGACCAAAGCGATCTGTGCACCGGAAGAGCGCCCCTCGCTCGCATCGTAGTTCGATGTGGTTACGCGGAACTCTTCCACTGAAAATGGAGTGGTTGGCAATACACCATTCAGTGCGAGTCCTCTGAATTCATTGTTGTTGCTAACGCCATCCAGCGAGATGTTGTTTTGATCGCTGCGCTCACCGTTAACCATGCCGCTTCGGGTGTCGTAATCATTGCTCTCGTTTACCAGATCTGATCTATCGCCGTTGAAGGCGACACCCGGCTGCAAGCTGAGCAGCAAGACATTATTCTCTGCCGGGAGGGGAAGATCCTCGATTCCCTGTTTGTCCATTGTCTGGCCAACGCTGGCATCTGTCGTGTTGAGAACCGGTGCTTCGGCGATGACGTTAACTACTTCGGTAGTGCTGCCAACCTTTAAGCGCACATTGGCGGTGGCCGGCAAATTTACACGGAGAATCACACCGCTTTCTTCAAACTTGTTGAAGCCTTCTGCCTCCACAGTCACTTTATAAGTGCCCGGCAAAATTTCCGGGAAGACATATGCGCCGTCTGAAGCAGACATCGTAGTGCGGCTGAGGCCCGTGTCGGAATTCACAATCGTCACACGGGCGCCGGCGACTGAGAGTCCCCCGGGATCAGTTACCGTACCGTGAAGTGAGGTTGTGGCTTGTCCCCATGCAAAGACCGTGAATAAGCCGAAGCACATCGCCAGAAAAATCGCTATTTTCCGCATCGAGTCTGGTCCTCCTGTTGCTCGGGTCGAGTCGGCAACGTGACCTCCGGCGGATCGTCCGCCATCGACGTGCGCACTTTGCCGGGCCGAATCTTATATATGCGCGAGCGATACGTTTGTCAACAATAAAAACTTAATATGCAACATTTGTTTCTACTTCAGCGCTCTCACCCCACGTACCAGCGGAAACCGTGGCGCTGCTCCTGGTCCACCTTCTTCAGGATGGCCAGCGTTCGCGC
>Ga0209168_10001130_pt1 | contig 21765 bp, 18 predicted proteins | sample Coa_R1_FD_187156 | JGI IMG/M metagenome (GOLD analysis project Ga0209168, IMG submission 187156) | Surface soil microbial communities from Centralia Pennsylvania, which are recovering from an underground coalmine fire - Coalmine... | ecosystem: Environmental > Terrestrial > Soil > Unclassified ...
TGACACGCTAACGACCCCCGACACACCATGAACACACCTTATTTTGAAGTGTTTCCCCGGACGACATCGTTGCCACAACGACGTTGTTACGGGGAAGCGCCGCCCAGCGGTACGGGGAGGCACCGCCCAGCGGTACGGGAAGCTACCGCGCAGTGTTACAAGGCAGCACCGCGCAGCCAGTCCAGCACCATGGTGGCGAACTCGCCGGGCACCTCCAGCCACGGAATGTGCCCCGCGTCCGGGAAGATGACCCGCGTCACGCGGGGCAGGGCCCGTTCCAGCGAGTCGACCGCCCAGCGCGGCCGCAGGTCGGTCGCCCCGTCGATGATCAGCACCGGCACGCGAAGCGCCTGGCACTCCGAAACCAGCTCGGCCTCGCGCCAGGTTCGCCGGACCTCACCCCAGATCTGGTCGTGGCACTCCCGGTTGATGCCGAACCACGGCGTGGCCATCTCCTCGGCGCGCCGCCTCGCGTCCGGCCCGGTGAACTCGGCCGACCACTGCAGGACGGCCAGTTCCCGGTCCTCGGCCTCGGTGCGGTCCCGCGCCCGCAGCTCGGCGCGGTGGGGTGCGCAGGCGGATAGCCGCGCGGCGATGGCCCGCTGGAACGGATCGCGCCAGTCCCAGCCCAGCCCGGTCCCGGACACGTAGATCAGTGCGCTGACCCGGTCCGGGTGGTCCAGGGCGTAGCGCAACGCCAGGGTGGCGCCCCACGAGTGGCCGAGCACCGCGACCCGGTCCGCGCCGCAAGAAGCGCGCACCGCGTCCAGGTCGGCGACCGAGCGGGCCACCGAATACGGGCCGCGCCGCTCCGAGCGCCCGCACCCGCGCTGGTCCCAGCGGATCATCGAAACCTCACCGGCCAGCGAGCAAGACAGCGAGGACAGCGAGGACAGCGAGGACGCCAGCGAGCCGAACATGTCCCACAGCCCCGGCCCGCCGTGGCACGCGATCAGCGGCGCGCCGCGGCCGGTTCCGGCCGTCCACAGGCGGCATCCGTCGTCGGCCCGGGTCACCTGCCCGGTATGGCCTGGGGTAGCTTGGCCCAGGTAAGCCCGTTGGGGACGCTGAGGACGCTGAGGAGAGCCATGCCAACTCGCACCGCACGTACGGCCTGGACCGGGACCCTGGAGCAGGGCAAGGGCCTAGTCGAGCTGACCAGTTCCAAGATCGGCACCTACGAGGTGTCGTTCCCGCGGCGGGCGGCGGACGAGGCCGGCGGTTACACCAGCCCCGAGGAGCTCATCGCCGCGGCCCACTCCGCGTGCTACGCGATGCAGCTGTCCGCGCTGATCGGCCAGGCGGGCGGCACCCCGCAGGCGCTCGATGTGCAGGCCGACGTGTCGCTCGGGGCGGACCCGGCGGGCGGGTTCAAGCTGACCGGCATCAAGCTCACCGTCCGCGGCGAGGTCGACGGCCTGGACGACGCCCAGTTCGCCAAGGTGGCGCAGGACGCCAAGGCCGGCTGCCCGGTCAGCAAGGCGCTGACCGGCGTGGACATCACCCTAGACGCCGCGCTCGAGCACTAACCGCCCCGTCACGCGGCTCGCGGAGCGTCGTGGCCCAGTGCCTCCAGCGCCTCGGCGCAGGTCCGGAAGGACAGGTCGAGCACCTCCTGCCGCCGGCGGGAGTCCATCAGGTTGATCCCCATGGCGGCCAGATCCCGTGGCCCCGGGGTCAGCACGGTCACCCGCTTGCCCTTGGCGGCCAGCGCCCGGGCCTGCCGGATCACGGCCGCGGTTAGCACCTGCCGGAGCCGGCGCTCCACCCGCAGGTGCGGCTGGAGCGGGTGGTCGGGTTCGGTGCTGGCCATCGGCGCGAGCACGTACACGTCCCGCACATCCGTGCCGCCCAGCGAGTCCAGGGAAGTCATGGAGCGGACGCCGCCGTCGACGTAGCGGCGGCCGCCGATGACGGCCGGCTCGTACCAGCCGGGAATGGAGCAGGACGCGACGACCGCCTCGGGCAACGAGGCGGGCGGCGCGCCGTCCCGCCCGAACAGCACGCGCTGCCCGGTGTCGTAGTCCACTGCCGCGATCCAGGTGTGGTCGTCGACCCAGTGGACCGGCCGCCCGGCATGGTGGGAGTGACGCCCGTGCAGCCCGGCGATCAGGGACCGCAGCGCCGCGTGCTGGCCGCGGCCATGCGGCAGCCACGCGCTCGCCGCCACCCACGGCGGCACCCGGTGCGGGGTGAGCAGGGCCGCGCGGGCCAGCGGCACCGAGCCGAAGCGCATCCGGGGCAGCGGCGGGAGCGGGCCGTCCCGGGCGGCCAGCGCGGCCGATTCGCTCAGCAGGCCGGTGGCCTGCCCGCGCTGCCAGGCCACCATCTCCTCGAATGGCGCGCCGCAGCGCAGCGCGGCCGCCAGCACGCTGCCCGCGCTCGTCCCGACGATCAGGTCGACGTCACCGGGGGCGCACGGTAGTCGGCCAGCCAGCCGGGCCAGGGCGCCGGTCATCCAGGCCGCGCCGAGCACGCCGCCCGCCCCGAGCACCAAGGCCACGGGACCAGAGGCCACGGGACCACGGGAAGGCCCCCGCTCCGGCCCGAACACCACAGCAGCCACGGCCACCTCCGCAACCATTCACGCCGCCGCCAGCGATGCGTTGGCTGCGCGTCATGATGCCCTACTAGCCAATGTACGTCCGGACAAACACGCGTGCACGCAGGTCAACAGCGGAATCCGGCGCCCGCCCGGCGGCATTCAGCCAGCGAAATCGCACCGGCGGACCAGCCCCAGCACAGGAAAGCTGGGCCACAATGGGAGTATGACGAACCAGCCCGGCACCGGAAACCTCGGAACGGCTCCGCAGGCCGGGTCCGGCGGCCGCCGCCGCCGCCGGGCGGCCGAGATCGACATCCATGAGGCCAGGAAGGCCTTCTTCCTGATGGTCGGGTTCATCGCGCTGATCTGGATCCTGCAGATCGCGAACTGGGCCGACCACTACCACCTCGACGGCAGCTACGGCATCCTGCCGCGCAGCGCCGGGCACCTCGGTGACATCTTCACCGCGCCGTTCCTGCACTGGTCCTGGGACCACATCGAGGGCAATTCCGGGCCGCTGTTCGTGTTCGGCCTGCTCGCCGCCTACCGCGGCGTGGTCAAGTTCCTCGGCGTGACCGTGGTCGTGGCCGTCACCAGCGGCCTGGCGGTCTGGCTGTTCCAGGGCAACAACCAGCTCACCGTCGGGGCCAGCGGCCTGATCTTCGGCTACTTCGGCTACGTGCTGGCCCGCGGGCTGATCGACAGGAACCTGATCGACGCGCTGGCCGCGGTGGTCATGGCGCTGTCCTACGCCTACATCCTGACCGTCGCCATCCCGGGCACGCCCGGGGTGAGCTGGATCGCCCACCTGGGCGGCCTGGTCGGCGGGGTGGCCTCCGGCTGGATCTTCCGCACCCGGCGCGGCCTGCCGATCAAGACCCGGCCCGAACCGACCAGGACCAGCAAGACCGGCAATACCAGCAAGGAACTGCAGGTCGGCCAGGATCACCCCCGCGCCGACCTGCACAAGGAACTCGGCGACCTCGGCCTGTAGGCGGCCGTGCCGGCTGACGACTGGCGGCAGTGGGTCGTCTACCAGGTGTACCCGCGTAGCTTCGCCGACTCGGACGGAGACGGCGTCGGCGACCTGCGCGGCGTGCTCGCCCACCTGGGCTACTTGCAGCGCCTGGGCGTGGACGTGCTGTGGCTGTCCCCGGTGTACCGGTCGCCGATGGACGACAACGGCTATGACATCAGCGACTACCAGGACGTCGACCCGCTGTTCGGCACGCTCGCCGACCTGGACGAGCTCATCAGGGAACTGCACGCCCGCGGTATGCGGCTGGTCATGGACCTGGTGGTGAACCACACCTCCGACGAACACCCGTGGTTCGCCGAATCCCGCTCCAGCCGCGACAACCCCAAGCGGGGCTGGTACTGGTGGCGCGACGCCCGGCCCGGCACGACGCCGGGCACGCCGGGCGCCGAGCCGACCAACTGGGAGTCGCACTTCTCCGGCCCGACCTGGACCTGGGACGACCGAACCGGCCAGTACTACCTGCACATCTTCTCCCGCAAGCAGCCCGACCTGAACTGGGAGAACCCCGAGGTCCGCCAGGCCGTCTACGCGATGATGCGGTGGTGGCTGGACCGGGGCGTGGACGGGTTCCGGATGGACGTGATCAACATGATCAGCAAGGACGCGTCCCTGCCGGATACCGTGCCCCGTCCGGGGTCGCCGTACGGACCCGGCGACCAGTACTTCACCTGCGGCCCGCGTAACCACGAGTTCCTCCAGGAGATGTACCGCGAGGTGTTCGCCGGCCGGGACGCGCACGTGCTGACCGTGGGCGAGATGCCGGGCGTGACCATCCCGCAGGCCGTCGACTTCACCGCCCCCGCACGTCACGAGCTCGACATGGTCTTCCAGTTCCAGCACGTCCGGCTGGACATCGGCGCGGACAAGTACGACCTGCGCCTGCTGCGCCTGCCCGGCCTGAAGGCCTCGCTGGCGGCGTGGCAGGAAGGCCTGGCCGGCCGCGGCTGGAACTCGCTGTACTGGAGCAACCACGACCAGCCCCGCCCGGTGTCGCGGTTCGGCGACGACGGCGCGCACCCGGTGGCATCGGCCAAGACCCTGGCCACCGTCCTGCACCTGCACCAGGGCACTCCGTACGTGTACCAGGGCGACGAGCTGGGCATGGCCAACGCGCCGTTCACCGCGATCGGCGACTTCCGGGACATCCAGGCGCTCAACTACTACGCGCAGGCGGCGGCGCGCGGGGACGTCGACCTGGCCGCGCTGCTGCGGGCCATGGCGACGATGAGCCGCGACCAGGCCCGCACCCCGGTCCAGTGGGACGCTTCGGCCAACGCTGGCTTCACCACCGGCACCCCGTGGCTCGCGGTCAACCCCGACTACGTCACCGTCAACGCGGCCGCCCAGGTCGGCGAGCCGGACTCGGTGTTCGAGCACTTCCGCAAGCTCATCGAGCTCCGGCACACCGACCCGGTCATCACCGACGGCGAGTTCGAGCTGCTGCTGCCCGAGCACCCGGCGATCTGGGCCTTCCTGCGCCGCGGCCCGGACGCCGAACTCCTGGTCGCGGCGAACTTCTCCGCTGAGGTCACCGGCGCCGTCCTGCCCCTGGACCAAGACTGGGCCGGCGCGGCCGTCGTCCTGACCAACCTCCCCGGCACCGAGCCGCTCAAGCCATTCCCGGACCTCAAGCTACGACCCTGGGAATCGGTCATCTGGCGCCGCCAGAAACCGGGGCAGAAACCGCCGCGAAACCCGTAACGCTCAGCCGATCGCGGCGGCGACGATCTCCCGGGCCTGCTCCTGGATGGCAGCCAGGTGCGACGGCCCGCGGAACGACTCGGCGTACAGCTTGTAGACGTCCTCGGTGCCCGACGGGCGGGCCGCGAACCAGCCCGACTCGGCCACCACCTTGAGCCCGCCGATCGGCGCCCCGTTGCCGGGCGCGGTGGTCAGCGCCGCGGTGATCGGCTCGCCCGCGAGCTCGCTGGCCGCGACCTGCGATGGCGACAGCCGGGCCAGCGCCGCCTTCTGCTCGCGGCTGGCCGCGGTGTCGACGCGCGCGTAGGCCGGGTCGCCGTACCGCGACGTCAGGTCCCGGTACCGCGCGGACGGGGAGTGCCCGGTCACGGCGGTGATCTCGGCGGCCAGCAGGGCCAGGATGATCCCGTCCTTGTCGGTCGTCCACACCGACCCGTCGCGCTGCAGGAACGAGGCCCCGGCGCTCTCCTCGCCGCCGAACGCCACCGACCCGTCAAGCAGCCCCGGCACGAACCACTTGAACCCGACCGGCACCTCCAGCAGCGTGCGACCCAGGCCAGCAGTGACCCGGTCGATCATCGAGGAGCTGACCAGCGTCTTGCCCACCGCCGCCGGGGCGGGCCAGCCGTCCCGGGCCCGGTACAGGTAGTCGATGGCCACGGCCAGGTAATGGTTGGGGTTCATCAGCCCGCCGTCGGGGGTGACGATGCCGTGCCGGTCGGCGTCGGTGTCGTTTCCGGTCGCCACGGCGAACTCGTGCTGGCGGGCGATCAGGCTGGCCATGGCGTACGGCGACGAGCAGTCCATCCGGATCTTGCCGTCCCAGTCCAGGGTCATGAACCGGAACGTGGCGTCCACGCCCGGGTTGACCACGGTCAGGTCCAGGCCGTAGGCGCTGGCGATCTCGCCCCAGTAGGCCACGCTGGCCCCGCCCAGCGGGTCGGCGCCGATCCGGACCCCGGCGGCCCGGATCGCGGGCAGGTCCACCACCTGGGGCAGCGCCGAAATGTAGCCCTCCAGGAAGTCGTACCTCCCGGTGGTATCCGCCGCGACGGCCCGGGCGTACGGCACCCGGCGCACGGCCTTCAGCCCGTCGGCGAGCAGGTCGTTGGCCCGGTCCTGGATCGCCTTAGTGATGTCGGTGCCGGCCGGCCCGCCGTCGGGCGGGTTGTACTTGAACCCGCCGTCCGGCGGCGGGTTGTGCGACGGGGTGACCACGATCCCGTCCGCCCGCGGCCCACTCCCGCCCGCGTTAAAAGCCAGGATGGCCCGCGACACGGCCGGCGTCGGGGTGTACCCGCCCCGCGCGTCCACCAGCACCAAAACTCCGTTGGCGGCCAGCACCTCCAGCGCGCTGACCTGGGCCGGCTCGGACAGGGCGTGGGTGTCCGCGCCCAGGTACAGCGGCCCGTCGATGCCATGCGCGGCCCGGTACTCGCAGATGGCCTGCGTGGTGGCCAGGATGTGGTCCTCGTTGAACGTCGCCGTGAACGCCGACCCGCGGTGCCCGGACGTCCCGAACGACACCCGCTGGCTCGCCTCACCCGGGTCGGGATGCACCGCGTAGTACGCGGTGACCAGCTTGGCGACATCGACGAGATCGGAGGCGGCAGCGGGCTGCCCCGCACGCGGATCAACCATGCCGTCATCCTGACACGTCCGGGCCGGGTGCGAGGATAACGATGTGCCAGATACGCTCCGGCAGGCCATCGACCGCACCACGGTGGCGGCGCTGCGCGCCCGCGGCAGCTTCAAGTGGACCGCCCCGGGCCCGGACGGGTTCGGCGCGGCCGTGGCCGAGATGGACTTCGGCGCCGCGCCCGCCATCCTGGACGCGCTGGCCGCGCTGTCGGACGACGCGAACTTCGGCTACCTGTCCCCGGTGCTGGCCGATCAGCTGGCCGCCGCCTGCGCCGAGTTCATCCAGCGCCGCTACGGCTGGGCCGTCGACCCCGCCGACGTGCACGAGGTCCCGGACGTGATCAGGGCGCTGGAGCTGGCCATCACCTACTATTCCCGGCCCGGCTCGCCGGTCATCTTGCCCACGCCCGCGTACATGCCGTTCCTGTCCGTGCCCGGCTACCTGGGCCGCGAGATCATCCAGGTCCGGATGCGCGACCAGGACGGCTTCTTCACCCTCGACCTGGACGCCATCGAGGACGCCTTCCGGGCCGGCGGGCACCTGCTCATCTTCTGCAACCCGTACAACCCGCTCGGCCGGGTGTTCACCGCGGACGAGATCGCCCGGCTGACCGCGGTGGTCGACCGGCACGGCGGCCGGGTGTTCGCCGACGAGATCCACGCCCCGCTGGTCTACCCCGGGCAGCGGCACCTCCCGTACGCGGCCTCCTCGCCGGCCGCCGCGGCGCACACCCTGACCGCCACGTCGGCGTCCAAGGCCTGGAACCTGCCCGGCCTCAAGTGCGCCCAGGTCATCCTGTCCAGCGATGCCGACCGGAAGGCCTGGGCGGAACTGAACTTCTTCGTCTGGCGCGGAGCCAGCAACCCCGGCGTGGCGGCCAGCATCGCCGCCTATCGGCACGGCCAGGCCTGGCTGGACGAGGTGCTGGCCTACCTGGACGAAAACCGCCGGCTGCTGGCCGGCCTGCTGCACCGCCACCTGCCCCAGGTCCGCTACCGCCCGCCCGACGGCACGTACCTGGCCTGGCTGGACTGCACGGCGCTGGACCTGCCCGGTTCGCCCGGCGTCCTGGTCACCGAGCGGGCCCGCGTCACGGTGGTCGACGGCCCGGCCTTCGGCGACGGCGGGCCGGGCGCGTTCCGGCTCAACTTCGCCACCCCCGGGCCGATCCTCGCCGAGATGGTCGGGCACGTCGCCGCCGCGCTGGGGGCTGGCCGGTGACGGACCCCGTCCGCACCGCGATCCGGGTCGAGGGAATCGTCCAGGGCGTCGGCTTCCGCCCGTACGTCTACACCCTGGCCACCGGGCTCGGCCTGGCCGGCTTCGTCGGCAACGACGTCGACGGCGTGTTCGTCGAGGTCGAAGGGCCGAAGGACGCGGTCGGCGAGTTCCTGCGCACGCTCGAGCGCGACCCGCCCCCGCTGGCCCGGATCGAGCGCGTCACCGCGCGTCCCGTCGCCCCGGACGGCGGCACCTCCTTCGTCATCGCCCCGAGCGGCCCGGGCGGGCCGCGCCGGACCCTGATCTCCGCCGACACCGCCACCTGCGCCGACTGCCTCCGCGAACTCGACGACCCGGCCGACCGCCGCTACCGCTACCCGTTCATCAACTGCACCAACTGCGGCCCCCGGTTCACCATCGTGCGGGACGTGCCCTACGACCGCCCGTTCACCACCATGGCCCCGTTCGCCATGTGCCAGGCGTGCGCCGCCGAGTACCACGACCCCGCCGACCGCCGGTTCCACGCCCAGCCCGTCTGCTGCCCGGCCTGCGGCCCCCGGCTGACCGTGCGCGACCGGGCCGGGAGCCCGCTGCCCGCCGACCCGCTGCCCGCCGACCCGCTCACCTGGGCCGCCCGCCTGCTCGCAGACGGCCAGATCCTCGCGGTCAAGGGCCTGGGCGGCTACCACCTGGCCGCCGACGCCGCGTGCCAGCCGGCCGCCGCGGCGCTGCGCGCCCGCAAGCACCGCGAGGACAAGCCGTTCGCCGTGCTGGTCGCTGACCTGACCCAGGCGCGGGACCTGGGCGAGGTCGACGAAGCCGCCGCCGCGCTCCTGATGAGCCCCGCCCGCCCCATCGTCCTGCTGCCCCGCCGCCCGGACGCGCCCGTCGCCCCGGCCGCCGCCCCCGGCAACCGCTCGCTCGGGGTCATGCTGCCCTACACCCCCCTGCACTACCTGCTCGTCCGTGCCCTCGGCCGTCCGATGGTCCTGACCAGCGGGAACGTCTCCGACGAGCCGATCGCGTACCGGGACGACGACGCGCTGGCCCGGCTGGCCCCGATCGCCGACGCGTTCCTCGGCCACGACCGGGCGATCCACATCCGCACCGACGACTCGGTGGCCAGGACGTTCCGCGGCCGGCCGATGCTGATCCGCCGCTCCCGCGGCTACGTCCCCGAGCCGGTCACCGTCGCCGCCGGGTTCCCCCGACCGGTCCTGGCCTGCGGCGCCGAGCTGAAGAACACGTTCTGCCTGGCCAAGGACCGGCACGCGTTCGTCTCGCACCACATCGGCGACCTGGAGAACGCCGAGACGCTGCGCTCGTTCACCGAGGGCATCGAGCACTTCCGCCGGCTGTTCGACATCGACCCCCGGGTGGTGGCCCACGACCTGCACCCGGAGTACCTGTCCACCAAGTACGCGCTCGACCTCGACGGGGTCGACCTGCAGGGCGTGCAGCACCACCACGCGCACATCGCCTCCTGCCTCGCCGACAACGACGCGGACGGCCCGGTGATAGGCGTGGCCTTCGACGGCACCGGCTACGGCACCGACGGCACCATCTGGGGCGGCGAGTTCCTGGTCGCCGGCCTGGCCGGCTTCGAGCGGGGCGGCCACCTCACCCCGGTGCCGATGCCCGGCGGCGCGGCCGCGATCCGCCAGCCGTGGCGGATGGCCGCCGCCTACCTTGGTCTGGGCGCCCCGGACCAGCTCGACGTGAAACGGCGCAACGCCGACCGCTGGGCCGCGGTCACCGCCATGGCCGCCAAGGGCGTCAACGCCCCGCTCACCTCGAGCGCGGGACGCCTGTTCGACGCCGCCGCCGCGCTGCTCGGCGTCCGGGACACGATCAACTACGAGGGCCAGGCCGCCATCGAGCTCGAGCAGCTGGCCGACCCCGCGGAAGCCGCCGCCTACCCGGCCGCCGTCGTGACCGGCGAAGGTCCGTTCCAGATCCGGGCCGCCGACCTCCTGAGCGCCCTTATTTCTGACCTAACGGCCGGAGTTCGTGCCCCCGTCATCGCCGCCCGCTTCCACCACGGGGTCGCGGCCGCCATCGAGGCCGGCTGCGTCCTGCTCCGGGAGCGCCACGGGCTGGGTACCGTCGCCCTGTCCGGCGGCGTGTTCCAGAACGTGCTGCTGCTGCACGCCACCGTGGCCCGGCTGGAGGCCCGCGGCTTCCGGGTGCTGACCCACTCCCGCGTCCCCTGCAACGACGGCGGCATCAGCCTGGGCCAGGCCGTTATCGCCGCCGCCCGCGACCGGCTCGAGCCGGGCTTGCTCCCGATGAGTATCCCCTAGGGTCACTGGCTGCTCCGCGGCAAGCCATGCCCTTTCAGCGGCGGTCAGGCCGGTTCTTCCCGTCCGGGCCTGCCCGCCACCCGAAGACACCCCAGACACTTCGCGCGTTGTCGCGATACCGCAGGTCACGGCCTCACTTCACGGCTTTGCCGCGTCGCTGGGTATGAATAGGAGTAGCACCATTCTAATTATGACAAGGTGAAAGTACCAGCGTCGTGGACGGATGGATTAGCATTGGTCCAGCTGCCTGTTATCACTCCATCATGAAGCTGACCGGTCACATAGGCTTTCCCTGCGTTACAGCCGGCGCTCTGCTCATAATTGGTGATCCAAGTCATTTTCCCATCTGCGGTAATACGTCCGTTCGTATTCTGGATAGAGCACGTTCTACCTGCTGTTTCAAACGTCCCGGAACTAGTAAACGTTCCGGTGGCGGTATCCTCGCGCTGATTGAAGATAGAAAGCTGGCCGTGAGTTCCCTGGGCCGTGTCAGCATACGTTCCGCTGTATGAGCTATTCAAGCGCGGAATTGACGAAGCTGATGACGTGGAGTTTGACAGGCTCGCGACCAGGACGGCGATAGACGCCGCCACAACGGCCGCGATGGCGATGGCCGCGTAGAGCCAGCCCCTGCGGGACCCGCGCTTGGCGGGCTGAGGTGGCGGCTGAGGTGGCGGCTGAGGTGGCGGCTGAGCCGTCATAGTTGCCGGGTGGTCCTGCCCGGGAGACCGGTTTTCTTCAGTCTGCCCGTTCCGGCCGGGAGGTCCCGGCTCCTCGGTGACCTGGCCCTGTTTCTGGGGCTGCGGCTCGGTCAGCGCATGCGGGCGAGCCGTCAGGCCAAGGGCCAGCGCCAGCTGATCCACGGCCCAGGCGCACGTCTCTGGCGGGTAAGCGGTGGTCGCGGCAAAGGAGGCGGCCGTCAGCCTGGCCGCGATGGGCAGGTCCAAGCCGGATGCGACGTGAGCTTGCAATATGCTGGCCAGGTCGGCTTCGGCCGCCGCAGTGAGCACGTTCCTTTCCCGCGGCGCGTCCGGCAGATAGTCCTTCAGCAGATTGGCCATCAGCAGCGCATTCGACAAAGCCGCAGTGCCGTACCCGGGATCGGAGACGATGGCATGCAAGGCCTCCCGGGCCTCACCTTGGTGTTCCCACGTCATGCTGACCGCCGACAGCACCTGGCGCACATCGCTTCAGTCACTGCCGCACCAGCACAGCCGAAGAATGCACAGCAGGCCGGAAAAACCAAATACGTCCGGGCCAAGGATTGCTGGACGGTGGTCATGAATCATCCCCCTCGGGCTGCAGCGGTCAGAACCCGGGTGTCTTGAGTGGCTCCCACGGTAATACAATCGCGCCAGTGAAGTAAAGTCCCATTCGACCAGTAGTAACCCGCCGACGGCGGCGCGGCCAGGCACAGCCACCAGATACAGTCAGGTCCCGCCATGTCGTCAAGCCTCACTTAATTCCCTGCCCGATCAGCCTGACTCGATTTTGACACGCCGTAGGTTTGCAATTCCCTGTCCTTGCGCGCGGCACAATGGGGTGCATGCCCGGGTCGGGCCGTAATGAACGACAACCTCCTCCTGCTGACGCGAGGATGCCCGCTTGCCCGTCGGCGAGCCGCACGGCCGGATGGCCCTAACTTGGCGGTTCAGCCCCAGCGCGCGCCGAGCGACAGCTCGTTGGCCAGCCCGGCCTGCACCGAAGCCACAGCCCGGAACGCCTCCCGCAGGTAGGAGCGGGCCAGCGGGTTCAGCGTCTTGGGGTCGATGAAGTCGTCCGGCGGCTCGCCGCGGCGCAGCTGCTCGACCTGATGGTCCAGGCGCAGCGAGAAAATGAAGCCGAACGCCTCCATCAGCGTCCGCGCCTCCGGCCCCTCCAGCGTCCCGGCCGCCTCGGCCGCGCGCAGCCGGTCCATGGTGCAGCCGCTGGTCATGCCCGCGCCCATCCCGGCCCAGCGGGCCAGGTCGACGATCGGGATCAGCCCGCCGTGCTTGAGATCGAGCTGGCCGCGCCGCTCGCCGGAGTGCTCGACCACGAACTCACGCCAGAACCCGGTGGGCGGCCGGAACGACAGGGCGAACCGGGCCAGCAGCCGGCGCAGGTCGGGGTGATCGGGGGACACCTGCCACAGCCCGCCGCCGGGGTCCGGCCCGGTGCTGAACACCGGGCGGCTGTCGGTGATCAGCGAGGCCAGGATCAGCGCCTGCTCCTGGGTCGGGTCCTCGCTGAGGCTCCGCTCGGCGGCCTGCCAGGACGCCAGGGACCGGGCGAACAGCGGGTTGGCCGCGTTCGCGCCGTGCGCGTCGGGCGGCAGCCCGCAGGCCCGCAGCCCGTCGTTCACCGCCCCGGCCAGCCGCTGGCCGTACCCTGCCGCCCCGTCGCGGTCACTGGCGTCGTCACTGGCGCCGTCGCCCTGCCAGGCCAGCGCGCTGTCCACGTCGGAGGACGGCACCGCCTCGCGCCGGGCCAGGCTGCCCAGCGCGAACCAGGTCAACGGAGCCGGCGGCGGCCCGGCGTCCCTGACCGCCAGCTCGGCGAGCCGCCGGGTCAGCGCGTCGAGCACCACCGAACGCACCGCGGCCACCTGCTCGGCCGGCACCCTCGCGTCGCGCAGCGCGATGAGGGCCGGATTCAGCCCGCCCGCCGCGGCGGCCAGGTCCGCCTGGGTCTGCGCCAGGCCGATCGCGCGGCGCAGCAGCAGCGGCATGCGGCCCTCGGCAGCCACCAGGTCGCCGTCGTCGACCACGCCCAGGACCTCGCCCGCCGGGGACAGCACCGGGATGTGATGGATGTTGCGCTCGAGCATGTCGAGCAGCACGTCGTCACCCGGCCGGTCGGCGCTGACCGCGTAGGCGGGCTCAGTCATGATGGCCGAGACCGGCTCGTCCGGGCTCAGGCCCGCCGCGATCACCCGGGTCCGCAGGTCGCTGTCGGTCACGATGCCGAACGCGTCCTCATGCTGGACCAGGATCGCGCTCGTCCTCGCCGCCGTCATGCGCCGCGCCGCGTCCCGGATCGTCGCGTCGCCCCGGCACACCAGCGCTGGCCCGCGGACCAGCGTCCCCGCCGCCTGCTGCACCGAGCCCCGAGCACTCCTACCCGTTGATGGTCGACCGTCAACGGAAACGATCGACTGAGCAACGAAGCGCAGCACGTCCGGGCGGGCCAGCAGCGGGCGGACCACGTCCGCCGGGATGCGATAGCAGACCGTGTTCTCGCCCGCCCGGGCCTCGAAGCCGGTCGGCAGCCCGGAGATCATCGAGGCCTGCCCGAACAGCTCACCCGGGCCGAGCAGGTCCAGCACCCGCCCGTCGTGCACGACCTCGACCGACCCGGAGCGGACCATCCGCAGCTCCTGCACCGGCCCGGCGCCCTGGGAGAAGATCGTCGTGCCGGGCGGGCTGGCCTCCACGGCGGTCACCGCCGCGACCCGCGCCAGTTCCTGCGGGCCCACCGCGTCGAACGGCGGGCGGGAGCCCAGGAAGCCGGCCACGTCCTGGGCCGGGCCGGGACCGGCCACGGGTCAGGCGGGCTCGTCGGCGGCGCCGACCGCGACCGGCGCGCCGGCCCGGTGCTCCTCGAGCACGCGGGCCGGGCGGCCGTGCAGCCGGGCGAAGTAGTAGATGACGCCCACCCCGCCGAGCAGGCCGGTGAAGGTGAACGCGCCCCACTGGAAGTACCAGTGGTCGCCGCCGTACACCGACGCGCGCGGCCAGGCCAGGTTGACCAGGACGCCGACCTGGAAGACCACGGCCAGCAGGTTGACCACCAGCCCCCAGCGGCCCAGGTTGAAGTAGGGGCCGTGCTCGGGGGTGGGCCACCTGCCGCGCAGCCGCGCGATCAGCAGCGGACCGGTGACGCACAGGTAGGCGAGGTAGAACATGATGATCGCGACCGAGGTGAGCACGAAGAACGCGCGCTGGTTGCCGACGTTCAGGACCAGCAGCAAGATCGTGATCACGCCGATGACGATCGAGGGGACCAGCGGCGTCTTGGACTTGCCGTGCACCTTGGCGATGGCCGAGGCGTACGGGAGCCGGCTGTCCCGGCCCATGGTGAAGATCATCCGGATCCCGCCGGCGTGCACGGCCAGGCTGCACACGGTGATCGCGATCAGCGAGTCGATCAGGAACAGGTCGCCGGTGGTGCCGCCCAGGGTGGCCTTGACCAGGTAGGGCAGCCCGGAGGTGCCGAGCTGGGCGGCGTGGATGTTCGGCACCGACATCTCGCCGAACAAGATGACCAGCAGGCCCGCGATCCCGGCCGCGATCAGCGCACGCAGGATGGCGGGCGGGGCGTTCTTCCGCGGGTTGTTGGTCTCCTCGGCCAGCGACCCGGCCGTGTCGAACCCGTACATCACGTACGCGCTCATCAGCCCGGCCACCAGGAACGCGCCGAAGTAACCCCACGGGTAACCCTTGCCGGTGCCGAACGTGTCGAAGACGACGCCCAAGCCGCGGTGGATGTGCGCCGCGAGCAGGATGATCAGCAGCGAGACGCCGACCAGCTCGGCGGCCACGCCGAAGTTGTTGATCCGCGCCATGGTCTTGACCCCGACCATGTTGATGACGGTGGTGAACACCACCAGGACGGCCGCCAGCAGCAGCGCGTTCTTGGCGCCGCCCGACGTGGCCACCTGCCCGATGTCGGTCTTGGTGCCGATGATCTCGAACGCCGAGGTGATCTGCGGCGCGACGACCTGGTAGGCGACCGCCACCGCGGCCAGCGTGACGATCGAGCCCACGGTCAGGATCCAGCCGCCGAAGAAGGAGATGAACGGCCGGGCGATCTGCTTGGACCACTGGTAGACCGAGCCGGCCAGCGGGTACTGCCCGGCGAGCTCGGCGAAGCACAGCGCGACCAGGAACTGGCCCGCGAACACGGCGGGCCAGGTCCAGATGAAGGCCGGGCCGCCCGAGAAGAAGCCGAAGAAGAACAGCTCGAACACCCCGGTCATGATCGAGATGTAGCTGAACCCCGCGGCGAACGAGGAGAACAGCCCCAGCGAGCGGTCCAGTTCCTGCTTGTACCCGAACCTGGCCAGTTCGTCGCTGTCCGCGCCCGGCATCGCCATAGTCTGCCTCCTTGCGCGAGCGCCGCGGCGGCCACCCGCGATGCCCCTCATTATGAGTCGGCCATCAATCCAGGTGAAGAAGCCGAGCCGGGTTGCCCACATGCCGGAACTGAACGCTCACCGGGCAACCAGCGGCCTGGTCGTCGGACACTGACGAGTGCGGGCCCAGCCGCAACCAGGTGAACGCGGCGTTCTACCGGGAAGAGCCATCACAACGCCACGTTCACCGGTTCTGCGCACCGCCAGCGGCGGTACTGGCGGGGCTGGTGCGACAACATGTGACTGCGGCCAGGATGCCGGGCCAGAGGATGGGCGGCCACGGGCGGCTCAGCCGGTTTCGCCGCGTTCGTTCATCCATACCGAGATGCGAGCGGGCTCCAGGGCTTGCCGTACCACAGCGGTCAGGTCCTCGCCGACCGAGTCGAGATCCACGGCGTCCTTCAGCCGGGACGCGAATGCGGCCACGGTCAGGTCGGCGTCGTAACGGGCGCGGTTGAAGCGGCGGTCGACGGCCCGCTGCACCCGCCTTCGCAGCGGGTTGAACAGCGCCGCGGCGGCCAGCGTGGAGGCCGCCACCGCCACCGGGCCTTTCACCGGGGACACCACGCTGGCCAGCAGCACGAGCCCGGCGAACACCCCGGCCAGCACCGCCGTGATGATGGCGTAGGAGAGCACCCGGCTGATGATGCGGTCGATCTCATACAGCCGGTACTTCAGCACCGCGACCCCGACACAGACCGGCAGGACCGCGAAACCTACCGGGACGATGCCATCGTTAACCGCTTGGTCAAAGGCTGAGGACCCGCCCGAGACTTGCACCGCGCTGATCACCGAGACCACAAAGATCGTGGCGCCGGTGTAGAGCCACTTAAACTGCTGGCGGCGCTCGCCGGCGGACCGCCGGTATCTAGGCACCTGCACGGCCAGCCAGACCAGCAGGCTGGCCAGAACCCCGAAAGCTACCGCGCCCTGGGCCAGCCCCGCCACGCCGGTCGTGTTGTCGACCAGGTTGCCGCTGGCGTTGACGCGGACAGCGTGCCCGGCCACGGCCGCTGCGCCCCCGGCCGTCGCGGCCACCGCGAGCAGCGCCCCGGCCGCGACAAAGACCACAGCCGCCCGCCGCCACCGGCCACGGGGCAGCCGCCCGTCGGGGAACACCCACAGCAAGGTGGCGATCAGGACCAGCCATACGGGCCAGCTGGCCAGAACCACCACGGCAACCGAGCCCAGCGGCAGGTGCCCGTGATGCAGCCGATAGTCGATGACGGCATAATCGCCCGCGGGGTTCTGCGCAAGAAGGTAGAACGCCAGCAGCATCCACCCGATGGGGTTCCGCGGCCTGCGGGCTGCCAGCAGAGTGCCCACCATCACGCCGGGCGTCAGGAACAGCACGAGGAACAGCCAGGAAAGCGGCCCGTGCGGCGCTGGCAAATGGGCCAGGCGGTCAAGCGGAACGGGAGCCGCGCCCGCTGCGAACGTGAGCGCGCCGAACCCGACCGCCGCACCCGGCGCCACCCGCCGAGACCACGCCTTCGTGCCGACCAAGGAGTCATCCCCTCCCGCCCCGAGCGGACCGGAATGAGCCAACCCTACGCACGGACCGTCCCGGGAACGTTACCGCTCGGTTGGGCCTGCGGCCGGCCGTAAGTGTGACACCAGCGACTTGGGGAACCCCTGGCTAAGAGCGTGACGCGGCGCTCCCTAGCAGATGCGGGGGAGGGGGTCGCCGACCAGGAGGTCGACGATCCGGGTGCCGCCGAACGCGGTCTTCAGCTGCACGATGCCGGGCTGCTCCTCGCGGACCCGGCCGATCACCGCGGCCTGCTCGCCCAGCGGGTGCGCGCGCAGCGCGGCGACCGCCCGGTCGGCGGCCTCGGCGGGGACGACCGCGACCAGCCGGCCCTCGCAGGCCACGTACATCGGGTCGATGCCCAGCAGCTCGGAGGCGCCGCGCACCTCGGCCCGGACCGGGATCTCGTCCTCGCTGACCAGCACGCCGACGTCGGCGTCCTTGGCGATCTCGTTGAGGATGGTGGCCACCCCGCCGCGGGTCGCGTCGCGCATCGCGCGCGCCTCGGGCACCGCGTCCAGCAGCCCGGCGACCAGCCCGTTCAGCGGGGCGGTGTCCGAGCAGATGTCGGCCTCGATGTCGAGCTCGCCGCGGGCCAGCATGATCGTGATGCCGTGGTCGCCGATCGGCCCGGACACGATGATCGCGTCGCCCGGCCGGGCCCGGGCCACGCCGAGGGAGACATCCCGCTCGATCAGGCCGACGCCCGCGGTGTTGATGTAGCAGCCGTCGGCCTTGCCCTTCTGCACCACCTTGGTGTCGCCGGTGACGATGTGCACTCCGGCCGCGGCGGCCGCGTCCCGCATCGACTCGACGACCCGGTTCAGGTCGGCGACCGGGAAGCCCTCCTCCAGGATGAAGCCGGCCGACAGGTACAGCGGGGTGGCGCCGGACACCGCCAGGTCGTTGACCGTGCCGTTGACGGCCAGGTCGCCGATGGTGCCGCCGGGGAAGAACAGCGGCGAGACCACGTAGGAGTCGGTGGTGAGCGCGATCCGGGCGCCGCCCAGCGCCAGCTGGGCCGCGTCCTCCAGCGGCTCGAGCAGCGGGTTGCGGAACGCGTCGAGGAAGACCGCCTCGATCAGCGTGTGGGTGGCCTTGCCGCCCGCGCCGTGCGACATCGTGATCCGCTCTTCGCGGACCTTGGGCCGGCGCCGCCGGGCCCGGTCGATCCGGTCCAGCACCTGCTGCTCGCGGTCGGCCAGCGGCAGCTGCCGCCGCCCGCCCGCATCGAGCTCGTCGTGTTCGGGCTCTTTATGCTCAGCTAGCGCCTGGTCGATCCAGCTGCTGCTCATGACCGGCTCGCCTGGGCCGCCTCGGCCACCCGGGTGCGGTTCATCCGGCCGAAGTTGTAGTACGCCGCGCACGCGCCCTCGGGGGACACCATGCAGGTCCCGATCGGGGTCTCCGGGGTGCACGCGGTGCCGAACACCTTGCACTCCCACGGCTTCAGCACGCCCTTGAGCACCTCGCCGCACTGGCAGGCCTTGGGGTCCGCGACCCGCACCCCGGGTACCCGGAACAGCCGCTCGGCGTCCATGGCCGCGAACTTCTCCCGGACCTGGAGCGCGGAGTGCGAGATGAACCCGAGCCCGCGCCACTCGAAGTAGGGCCGCAGCTCCATGGTCTCGCCGATGACCTTGAGCGCGACCGGGTTGCCGGCCCACGGCACCACGCGCGAGTACTGGTTCTCCACCTCCGAGCGGCCCTCGGACAGCTGCACCATGAGCATGTAGATGGACTGCAGGATGTCCAGCGGCTCGAACCCGGCCACCACTACCGGCTTGCCGTAGTCCCTGGCGATGAACTCGTACGGCCGGCAGCCGATCACCGTGGACACGTGCCCGGGGCCGATGAACCCGTCGAGCCGCAGGTCCGGCGAGTCCAGGATGGCCTTGATGGCCGGGACGATCGTGACGTGGTTGCAGAACACCGAGAAGTTCTCGATCCCGGCCGCCGCGGCGCGCAGCATCGTCATCGCGGTCGACGGCGCGGTGGTCTCGAACCCGATGGCCATGAACACGACCTGCTTGTCCGGGTTCTGCTTGGCGATCTTCAGCGAGTCCAGCGGGGAGTACACCATGCGGATGTTGGTGCCCTCGGCGTTGGCGTCGAAGAACGACCCGCCGCTGCCCGGCACCCGCATCATGTCGCCGAACGAGGTCATGATCACGTCGGGCTGGGAGGCCAGATGTATAGCGTCGTCGACGCGGCCCATCGGGATCACGCACACCGGGCAGCCGGGGCCGTGCACCAGGGTGACCGACTCCGGCAGGTAGTCCTCCAGCCCGTGTTTGTAGATCGTGTGGGTGTGGCCGCCGCACACCTCCATCAGCTTGTACTGGCGGCCTGGCTCGCAGAGCGCCGCGATCTTCGCGGCCAGCGCGTGGGCCTTGTCGGCATCACGGAATTCGTCGACAAACCGCATCGTGCCCACCTTCCCCTATTCGATCAGTGATTCCCTGAGCGCCGCGATCTCGTCCTCGTAGGCCTGCCCGATGCCCTCCAGGAACTCCAGGGCCGCGGCGGCCTCGCGTTCGTCGATCTTCGACAGCGCGAAGCCGACATGGATCAGCACCCACTCGCCGGGCACCGGCGGGTCGTCGCTGAGCAGCCCGATGTTGATCAGCCGCCGGACGCCGCTGACGTCCACCTTGGCCAGATCGGGCTGGTCCGGGTGAAGCTCGATGACCTCACCGGGTATGCCGAGGCACATGTGACACCTCTTCCTGGGTCAGCTCCCACAGCACGTGATAGGTCGTGGTCTGCGCTTCCTGGATCCGGTGCACCGAGGAGGACGGCGCCACGAACAGGTAGTCGATGCTGTCCAGCTCGGCCATCTTCCCGCCGTCGTAGCCGGCCAGCCCGATGGTCAGCATGCCGCGCCGGCTCGCCTCGTCGAACGCGCGCAGCAGGTTGCCGGAGTTGCCGCTGGTGGACAGCCCGACCGCGATGTCGTTCCGGCCGCCGAACGCGGCCAGCTGGCGGGCGAACACCACCTCCACGCCGATGTCGTTGCACAGCGCGGTGACCACCGAGGTGTCGTTGGCCAGCCCGAACGCGGGCAGCGGGCGGGCCTGCCCGCCGGGGTTGAGGAACAGCGTGGCGAGCTGCTGGGCGTCGGTGGCGCTGCCGCCGTTGCCGAACGCGAACAAACGGCCCCCTGCGGCGAACCTAGCCGCGGAGGCCCGGGCGCACTCGGCGATCCGCGCGCCGTCGCGAGCGCTGACCGTGCGGCGCAGCTCGGCGATCTCCTCGGTCTTGGCCACGGTCGACGCGCGCACCTGGGCCAGCACCGCGGACAGGTCCGAGGTGTCCGCGTACAGGAACGGGTACAGGGCCTCGAGGTCACTCATGGCTGGCACTCAGGGTCGGCTGGCCCCACCACGGCGATGGCCTCCCGGGCGTGCACCAGGATCGTGTCGCCTACCCCGGCGCTCACCAGGGCGACGCTGACCGTCTCCTCACCGGCGCCGGTGTCAACCACCGCCATCTCGTCCTCGAGCAGCCGCACCACCGTGACCTGCACCGCGGTGTCGGAACAGGTGATGCAGACGTCCCCGTAGCACTCGCTCACGTGACCACCCCCGGACCCAGCACGCCGGGCTGCTCGAAGAACACGTGGACCAGCTCCCACAGCACGTGATAGGCGGTGACGTGCATCTCCTTGACCACCCGCGGGTCCGGCGAGGCCGCCACCAGCAGGTGGTCGACCGCCTTGCTGGTCGCGATCGCGCCGCCGTCGCCGCCGGTCAGGGCCACGGTCAGCAGGCCCAGCTCGCGGGCCGTCTCCAGCCCGGCCAGCACGGCGCCGCTGTGCCCGTCCGGGTCCAGGCCCAGGGCGATGTCGGCCGGGCCGGCCAGGAACCGGATCTGGTGGGCGAAGATGGCGTCGATCCCGGCGCGTTCGGCGATGCCGGTGACGGTGGCCACGTCGGTGGTGAGCGAGATGGCGGGCAGCGCGCGCTTGCCGACGATCACCGGATGGACGAACTCCACCGCGACGTGCTGCGCGTCGGTGCTCGCCGCGCCGGTGCCGAACACCACCAGCTTGCCCCCGGAATGGAACCGGACGGCCATCGCGTGGCAGGCCGCGGCAACCGCGTCCGCCTGCCCGGCCAGGTCGCGCGTTGGTTCGCTGCGCAACTCGAACAGGCGAACGGCGTCATCGCCGTCGGTAACCATGACAGCCACCGTATGGCACTGGCCGGAGACCGTCTAGTAGCCGACAGGACACTTCTGGTTGCGGACCGGACACTTCTGGGTGATGCGCCGGACAGTTCTGGGTTGTCGCGGCTCAGAGCAGGCGCAGCTGGCGGTCGGCGGGCCGGCGGCCGCGCCCCGGGGCGGCCGGCCCGAGCAGGCCAGCACCGAGCAGGCCGGGGCTAACCGCGGCCAGGAACGGCGACCGGCCCGCCGCCTCCTCGGTGCCGTGTCTGATCCGGCCGGCCGCGCAGGTCAGCACGAGCTGGCCGCGGGCCCGGGTCATCCCCACGAACAGCAGCCGGCGCTCCTCGGCGGTCTGCTCCGGGGCCAGCGGCCCGGACCCGGGCAGGCGCAGCGGCAGCAGCCCGCGCTCGCAGCCGGCCAGGAACACCACGTCGAACTCCAGGCCCTTGGCCGCGTGCAGGGTCAGCAACGGGATCGCCTCGGCCCGCGGGTCCAGC
>Ga0209168_10001131_pt1 | contig 21761 bp, 21 predicted proteins | sample Coa_R1_FD_187156 | JGI IMG/M metagenome (GOLD analysis project Ga0209168, IMG submission 187156) | Surface soil microbial communities from Centralia Pennsylvania, which are recovering from an underground coalmine fire - Coalmine... | ecosystem: Environmental > Terrestrial > Soil > Unclassified ...
GTGACTGTATGTGTGCCTTCGACTACAACCTGCCAAACGATAAACGACGTTCTTGTTGATACCGGTTCTTATGGGCTGCGTCTTTTGTCTGCGGCAGGAGGCGGTGCCCTGACACTGTCACTTCCTCCACAGAACGCCAGCAACGGGGATCCCGTTGGTGAATGCGCGGGGTTTGTCACGGGGTTCACTTGGGGACCGATCAAAACGGCGGACATTACCATCTCAGGAGAAAAGGCTTCGAATCTTCCGGTTCAAGTGGTCGATCCAACGTTCTCGGCTGTGCCACAGCCTTGCAAAAACGGAGGGGTGAGCAAGAACGACACGATTCAGACGCTGGGCGCCAACGGCATCCTGGGTGTGGGGCCGTTTGCGCAAGATTGTGGCAGCCAGTGCGAAGTCACAGGCAACTCGAATCCAGGCTGGTATTACTCGTGTTCCTCGAGTTCTTGCCAAACTACTCCGATGACACTTACTCAGCAGGTACAGAATCCAGTACCGCTGTTCGCGACCGACAACAATGGCGTTATTCTCGAGCTGCCTTCCGTTTCGGGTCCCGCTCCTTCCCTCAGTGGATCGTTGGTGTTTGGCATTGGCACCCAGTCGAATAATGCCCTCGCCGGCGCCACTGTTTTTCCGATCGATTCCAGTGGAAACTTCTCGACGAGCTACAAAGGACAGTCCTATCCCGCCTTTGTTGACAGCGGATCCAACGCATATTTCTTTTTGGACTCAAATACGACTGGTATCGCCGACTGTCCCGGTGGCTCCGGCTTTTATTGTCCAGCGTCCACATCGAATGTCTCCGCGGTGACCTCATCCGGGAACGCCAGCAAAACTATTAGCTTCGGTGTCGCCAACGCAAACACCTTGTTCTCTGCCGCGAGTGATTCTGTTTTCAACACGCTCGGCGGGCCCAACTCCGGTATGTTCGATTGGGGACTGCCTTTCTTCTTCGGACGAAATGTCTACACCGCTATTGATGGGCGCACGACTCCCGGAGGAGTCGGCCCTTATTGGGCATACTAAACTTCGTACATTCCGCCTTGCCTGAGGCGTTACGAGGGTTCCCAGCTCCACGCCGCGATACAATGGATCTTTTCCGGAAGCTGGTTTCCAAGAGGTCCGAAATGACGACCACGCACCATCCGCGCCCGCAAGTCGCTGCTGAAGTTCCACAGGTTCCGCTTACCACGGAAGGCTATAGTGTCCTGCACCAGATGCTCCGGCTGCGGTGGCCGGCGTGGCGCGCGCTTCCAGCGTCCGAGAAGTCCTCGATCGCGCAAGATGCTGCTGCTGCCCTGTCGGCTATGGAGAAGCATTCTCCCGGGCAGTCCGCCCTCTACTCGCTGATCGGACACAAGGGCGATCTGATGCTGATCCACTTCCGCAACACGTTCGCTGATCTGAATCAGGCAGAACTTCAGCTTGCCAACCTTCGCCTGAGCGACTATCTCGAGCCCACCACTTCGTACCTCTCGATTATTGAGCTTGGCCTCTACGACTCGACTTTGAAGATGTACAAGGAGCTCACCGATCAGGGGATCGAGCCACACTCCGATCAGTGGAAGGCCGAGATCGAATGCAAGCTCAATCGTCATAGGGAAGCGATGCACCCTCGTCTCTTTCCCGAAATTCCGCCGAACCGGTATGCCTGCTTTTATCCCATGGACCGTCGCCGCGGGGAAGACAAGAACTGGTACACCTTGCCCATTGAAGAACGCGCCAGGCAGATGAGCGAGCACGGTTTGGTCGGTCGCCGTTACGCTGGGGAAGTGAAGCAGATCATTACCGGTTCGATCGGTTTCGATGATTGGGAGTGGGGCGTTGACCTGTTTGCCGATGAGCCTCTGGTTTTTAAGAAGCTCATCTACGAAATGCGCTTTGACCAAGTCAGCGCCGTTTATGCACTGTTTGGCCACTTCTATGTTGGAGTGAGAGTTCCCGCTGCAAAGTTGGAAAAACTTCTAGCCGGGGAATTGCCGGAATAATTCCAGCTCCGACTTCCACCAGAGAGTCATAGAGACAGGAGAACAAGTCTAGCGGTCTGCTTCTTTTTCTCGGCTCCGACCTCAGTGGCGAATTCATCCGTTTAGACAATCGTCAGGAGATCAAATGTCCACTCTCGGCCAAATCGAATACAAAGACGCCAGTCCCGAAGTCCGCGCCGTCTATGACGACATCATGGCGACCCGCAAAACCGATTGGATCAATAATTTCTGGAAAGCGATTGCGCATGACCCTGCCACACTGAAGCGTACATGGGAAGACATCAAGCAAATCATGGCTCCGGGGGCGCTCGATCCACTGACGAAAGAATTGATCTACGTTGCCGTCAGCGTCACGAACCAGTGCCACTACTGCATTGCCTCGCACACGGCGTCGGCGCAAAAGAAGGGAATGTCCGATGCCATGTTCAAAGAACTTATGGCGGTCGTGGGAATGGCTAATGAGACCAACAAGATGGTCACCGGCTATCAGGTCGAGATCGACGAGCAATTCAAGCCGCGCCGTTAATCCCAGTGCGTCTACTTGCTGCGCTTCGCTCGCTTTGAGGGGGGTATCACACCCTTTTCCGGATGTTCCCTCTCAATCACGTCGGAAAGTTTGTGCAACGGTTTGTCACCTGCCGACGAAAACTGTGGTCCATCTTCAGGCACGGTCAGCCCCTGAGCGGTGTACATCGCTTCGTTGAAGGTCGATCCCGATGTCGCCGCGGCCACTGCGAACACTCCGTGCGGTACTCCATTGTTGAACACGGTCGCGATGTAGTCGCCGACCATCAACCCGTTCTGCGAGTTGGGCAGCCAGCCGAGCTTCATCGGGCCCGCCAGCCTCACGCCAGCATTCCAGGTCGTCCCGCCATTGTGCGACGAGATGTAGCCGACATAGAGCTGGCAGGTCGACGTTGTGCAGTTCGACTTTGGATAGGCGTAAAAGTGTATGGCCACATGCGCCGTTGCACCTGAGGTAGCCGGATCGATCCCTACGCCGGGAATGAAATGGTCCAACGTGCTGGTAGTAGGATCAATGGGAATGCGCGTCACTTTTGACCACTTTACTCCGTCGCCTGACGTGCTATAGACCAGATCGTTGGTCGAACAGCCGCTGCGGAAGCGGCAATCTTCCCACACCACCCAGACTGTACCGGCACCATCGACAGCGGCGGAAGGCAGCGGCCCGCTGCGAATGCCTCCGGCATCGGTGTGAGCTTGTATGCCGGCAATCGTCACCGTTTTCGACCAAGTCTTTCCACCATCGGTCGAACCGAACGCCGACATTGCGTTCGTTTCGATCGGCACCACGACCGTTCCATTGGGCTGAACCAGCGGCTGGCCTCCTATGCCGAAAGCGTGGTCGGTAGTCGCGGTAGCCGGTCCCCACGTCAGACCGCCATCGGTGGACGTGCTCATCAGAATCCCATCGCCAGTGAAAGGGTTATCCCACTCCACGTAGCAGTTGCCGTAGAAGGGGCTCGTGGAATTGCTATCGCAAACGATCCAGTTCTTGTCGGAGCTGGCCACTTTGGGACCAACGTTTACCGGATTGTTCCAGGTAAATCCGCCGTCAGTGGAGCGGCTCACCACCACGGCCGGGGTCTCGACAGTATTCGAAATTGGAAGCGACGCGATCATCCACACGTCGTGCTTTGCGTCAAAAGCGACTGCTGGATCGCTCGCTGCGTCATAAGGACCGTTGCCGTTCCCCTTCGTGAGTCCCGGCAGGAATCCATGCGACCACGAAGTTCCCCCATTGGTCGAGGTTGCCCAGCCGATCGCAGTGGCTCCGCCCGGTTCGATGCGCCCGGTCTGGAAGGCCGCCACCAGAGTGCTGCCGTTCGCCAGCATATGCGGCTCAACTTCCGTTGCGTGCTGCCCCGGCCCGACTGTAAATGGGTCGGAACTAATCTGCGTGAGAGTGGCGGCAGGAGCCTCCTGGGCGCGCAAAGGTGAAGCCTGCATCAACAGACCGACGAACGCGGTTGCCAGCAGGGCAGAAAACGTTCTTCCAAAGCCACAAGCACAGACGATGCGATTCATGAGGTTCCTTACTTAGCGAGAAGGTAATTTCGTACTCCGAGCCGCCACGAATACAGGCAGGGTTTCCGCGGGACTTGGGAATGTTGCACGTGCGTTTCGATCGTGGCGCTGACGATATCCCGCTTCGCGAGCCGCTGTCAACGTGAAGGGTTTTGCAACTCTGATCAGCTGGAACCATTCACCCGTCGTCTCGAAGCCACTCAAGCACGGGAATATTAGGATTGGGAAAGACCTTCACGAGCGCGACCGACGGTCCGGGAACTATCTCGCTCTTCTTGAGTTCCGTCGCCGAGCTGCGGGCGCCTTGAACTCACATTGCTTCATATCCACCTTTCGCCCACGGAATCGCACACCCTCAGCCTCCAGACGAAGACGCTGCTCGATCGCTGAGTCCCCGGTGAGCTTGATGTGACCTCCGGCGCCCAGTACCCGCTGCCATGGCAGGCCGAATCCTTTTCGCAACACTCTGGCTACGAGTCGCGCCGCGCCGGGATACCCCGCCATTTTGGCCACTCCGCCGTAAGTGGATACCCTTCCTCTCGGGATGGTCCGAATCGCGTGCTCGATCCGTAAACGCATCACGCCAGGAGCATCTGGACTGGTCTTCGACTTCGGCATCTCAGATCGTTCGGTAAACCGGTGGGCTACAGAAGGCCGGACCCGCAGTGTAGACCCGGCCTTCTAAAGGGACAAAAATACGTAGGAATCGAAACGCACGACGTTTAGCGGCGTCAACTGCTAAACGGCTTTCTTAGGCCGCCTTGCGAAAGGCTTCTAGAGCTGCATATTCCGAATCGTGCACTTCAAAAACAGTCAGCAGCTTCGTGACCTGCAGCAAATCTCCGACGCGCTTGGTCAGGTTCGCCAGCTTGATCGTTCCTCCGGCGTTATGTGCCGTTGTGTGCAGTGCTACCAACGTTCCCAATCCGCCCGAATCGATATAGTTGACCTCGCCCAGATTCAGCACGATCTTTCTGGCGCCATCTGCGATCGACTTTTTCACTTCATCCCGCAGTAGCCCCGATTCATCGCCAAAAACAATGCGCCCGTTGGCCTGGATCACCAGGATTCCGTCCACAGTGCGCTTGGTAAGTTTCAATTGCATCCGAGACCCTCCTCCGCAAATTTGGTGTCGTCCAGCCTATCGCGTACGCCGGACGTAAGCAACTCCTTGCTCGTTCGGCCTGTATCGGGCTTTCTGCGATCGGTGTTTGCTCAGTCCCAGAACCAATCCCGATCCCGTATAATCGAATATTCGCCCCCATGAGTTATACCGTCCTGGCCCGCAAATACCGTCCGCAAAAGTTCTCCGAGGTCATCGGGCAAGAGCACGTTACCCGTACGCTTCAGAACGCCATTGAGCAGGGACGCAGCGCTCACGGCTATATCTTCAGCGGGCATCGCGGCATCGGCAAGACGACCGTAGCGCGCATTTTGGCGGCCGCACTGAATTGCCGCTCGAAGGATCATCCGGTTCCCGAGCCTTGTGGTGTCTGCGAATCCTGTACTGAAATTCGGGCGGGAAATTCAGTCGATGTGATTGAGATCGATGCTGCCACCAACCGAGGCATCGACGAGATCCGCGAATTGCGCGAGGCGGCACGTTATCGGCCCGCACGCGACCGTTTCAAAATCTATATTCTCGACGAAGCCCATCAGATCACCGATGCTGCTTTCAATGCGCTCCTGAAGACGCTGGAAGAGCCTCCCGATCACATCGTCTTCATGCTCGCCACCACGCAGCCCGAAGACATTCCCCAGACGATCCGCTCGCGTTGCCAGCACTTCAGTTTTCGTGCGGTGAAGTTCGATGACATCGTTGGCCAGCTTCGTGATCTGGTGACGCGGGAAAAAATCGAAGCCGATCAGGATGCTCTTGCGCTCCTCGCGGAAGCGGGCGATGGCTCGATGCGCGATGCTCTCTCCATCCTCGATCAGGCGATTGCGTCGTCCACCGGCAAGATCACGGCGGAGTCGGTTCGCAACCTTGTGGGGGCCGCGCCGGCTCATATTCTCGAGCAGGTCATGCAAGCTGTCTCAGATTCCAGGAGCGAAGAGATTCTCCGGCAGGTTGACCACCTCATCAGCGAAGGACATAGCCCGACGCACTTTGCCCGTCAGTTGGTCCGATTCCTGCGTAATGCCACTGTTGCCAAGATTGCCGGCAAGGATTCCCCTTTACTCCAGATCTCGAGCGAGGAACGCGAGCGTGTGTCTCGTGTGGCCGATCTCTTCAGCGAAGAAGACCTCACTCGGCATCTGCAGATCATGCTGCGTACCCACGGCGAGCTGGGATACAAGCAGGAGCAGCGTTTTCACCTTGAATTGGGTCTGCTGAAGATGGCCCATGCGCAGAGGCTGATCCCGCTTGAGCAATTGTTGAGTGACGTTTCAGCCGCGCCGCCCGCCGGTACTCAGAGACCTCCCGCCCGACCGGCGATCGTGGGCGGTAGTCCCAATCTCGAGACACGCCGTCCGGAGCCGCCTGCTGCTCGTCCGAATTTCGTGAGCCCGTTCGCTGCAGATTCTGCAAGGAAGGGAACTCCGCGGCAGGAGGATTCCACGGCATCAACGCCGCCTCCCGGGCCGCGCATGGTTGCCCAATCCAACCAGCCGGAGCCCGTGATCATGGGTTCCGCCGCACTGGCAACACAGCGTGGAGCCAATGCCGTTGCCGAGTCTCGAGAAGAAGAGAGCTATTCGAGCACTGCTGTGGCAGTCGCTGAGCCTGATCAGCAACCGGAAACAGAAATTGCTCCGGAAATTCCTGCTGCCATCAGCCCGCCGGTGTCTTCGGATCCAATCGAACGCATCCAAACTGCGGTCTTGCAGGCCTTGACCGACGCGAATCAGCGCATCCTAGTCTCGATGTTGTCGTCCAGCGACTGGAGCGTTCAGGGCAACGATTTGGTGATCAAGCTGGCCGAGTCCCAGACAGTCGTTGATATGTCACTGGGTTCGGAGGGGAAGCGCCTCGCGATCGCAGCCGCGAGCGGCGTGGCAGGACGAGCGTTGAAACTAAAAGTAATTCCCGGAGCGAGCGTTCAAGAAAAGAAAAATAATCTTCCGCAACTGACGCCGGGACCAGGGGGACGCGGTCGGGCCGAGCAAGATCCGATCGTGCGCCGGATGCAAGAAAAATTCGGTGCGCAAATCAGAACGGTCATTGATTACAGGGAGAAACGGTAAGGCGTCCGACTCCGCCATCCGGCTTTCGGGAGTCAGATTTAGTCTCCGGAAGCCGGATAGCAGAAGCCGAAAGTCGAATATCTATGGGCGGATTTAATCTTCAAGATCTGATGGCGAAGGCCAAAGCGCAAGCCGATTCTCTGCAGAAAAGAATGCAGGAGACCATCGTCGAAGCGTCCTCTGGCGGTGGGGCAATCAACGTCAAAATGGACGGCCGCAAGCAGCTTCTCAGTCTCCGCATTGATCCCGAGGCAGTGAAATCAGGCGACGTCGAAATGCTACAGGATCTGTTGCTGGCCGCAGTCAATGAGGCTGCCCGCAAAGTCGATACCCAAATGCAATCCACTCTGGGAGGAATGCTCGGCGGTCTGGGCATTCCCGGTCTGTAGCCTTCAGGTAAACTCAGCCTTTTGTTATCGTGAGCAAAGCCAAGGGCAACTCTGAGCTTGTCGAGGGACCTATGCAATTACCAAGCATTCTAGGAGTGACGTGCTTCTCGCTGCTCCTCGCGGGCTTCGCTTTCACGCAAAACAATACTCCACGTACTCAAGAGGGTGCCGTGACACACCGCGCTGCTGGACCTTTCGATGTAAAAGTGACTTCGCAGGACGATAACTCAGACGATCCCCTACTCAACCGCATGCTGCTCGACAAGCATTACCATGGTGATCTCGACGCTACAGGGAAGGGGCAGATGCTTACCGCTGGCACCTCTGTGAAAGGATCGGGCGCTTATGTTGCCATCGAAAAGGTTACCGGAACCCTTCAGGGCCAGACAGGTACGTTCGTCCTGCAGCATACGGGAGTCATGAACAACGATGCACCGCAATTGACGATATCTGTGGTGCCCGATTCCGGGACCGGCCAGCTGACAGGCATTGCGGGGAAAATGACAATCAAAATCGCGCCCGACGGCAAACACTCTTACGAATTTGAGTACACGCTCAAAACAGATTGAGGGATTTGGGCATCTGGCAATGGGCAGTTTGGGCTGTCCAGACCATGAGCAGTTACAATGATCCAACCCCATTTTCAGATTACACAATTACTCGATTACAAAATTCGAAGTCTATTTATGTCCAAATTTGCCGAACCGATGTCGCGCCTGATCGATGAGCTGAAGAAACTCCCGGGCGTCGGGACAAAGAGCGCACAGCGCCTCGCATTTCACATTCTCCGTTCCAGTGATGAAGACGCCGACGCACTGGCCACGGCAGTGCGAGACGTCAAGGCGAACCTTCGCCTTTGTTCCGTTTGCAACAACATTACCGATGTCGACCCGTGTGTCTATTGCACGAGTCCCACGCGGAATCAGCGTCTCGTCTGCGTGGTCGAAGAGCCTACAAACATCGCGGCGATCGAAAAGACCAAGCACTTCAATGGAGTCTTCCACGTGCTCCATGGTGCCATCTCGCCGCTTCATGGAATCGGTCCAGAGCAACTTCGCATTTCGAACCTGATTGCACGCGTCGACGCCGGAAATGTCGATGAAGTCATCCTCGCTACAAACCCCACAGTCGAAGGGGAAGCCACAGCCGTCTATCTTTCGCAGCAATTGAAACGGATTGGTACGAAAGTCACCCGCATTGCGATGGGGATCCCTGTCGGCAGCGATATTGAATACACCGATGAGATCACGATGTTAAAGGCCATGGAAGGCCGCCGCGACATGTAGGAAAGCTTTTTCTAGTCTTCGACGTGCTTTCGATAGTGGAGAAGCGGCGCTTGAAATCAAATTTCTAGCAAGCGGAAAAAGATTAGCACGGTAGTTCCGGCTCGAGGAACTCGTTCATTTCTTCCGTCGCAGCCGTCAGCCCCTCGGGTAAGGTTCCGCGATTGTATTCCGCCATTCGGTTCTTCCATTTCAGAAAGTCGGTAATACTCTGTGGCTCGATGCGGACTTCGACCCTCCGCAAACTCGCGAGCAGCAGATTCATCTCGTAACGAAAGCCTGTGGCCGTGCATAGATTCTTCGCCGATTCGTGCAACTTCTCAATGCGTCCCCGACGAAACTCAAGAAGCCCCCATCCCGCAGGCAGTTCCTCAGACTTGATAAGCCCCGGCAAAGTCAGATAAAAACGTTCGCTGCCCACACCTCGCTCAGGTTTCTGTCGCCACGGCTTTTCCCGATCGACCAGGAAATCGGAGCGGGTTACCTTGCACTCGACCATCACGGAATGGCACGCCTTTTTCCATCCAATGGCGTCCGGCATCTCGCCGCTCGCGCACGCCTGCTCTGACAAGATCACTCCGCAGCGATAAGAACGCAGCCACCGCACCGCTTTTTCGACGAGTTGAATGTGAGTCATAGGCTTCGGCCTTCGGATGTCTGTTTTCCGACACTATTTGTATCTCGCAGGCGGACTTGGTGAAAGTAACTCGGCAGCTACTCAGCGGAGGGCGCCGGAAGCAAGACGCCGAATGCCATGCACTGGCTTAACGACGATCGGCCGCCGCAAAACCGTCTCCAGAAGATATCTTTCGGCCGCAACTGCCCGTGCCGTGGGGCTTCCATCTGAATAGCCCTCGGCGGCGATCACAAGCGCTTCATTCTTCCCGAGTGTCGGCGCTTTGCGGAGCAGGCCGTTGATTCTGCGAGTTGGAGAAGCTCCGTTGAGGTTCTCGATTCGCACTCGCCGGATATGGCCGTCGTGCGCTACGTCGAGGGCATTAGCCAGTCGCAGCACCGCCGAAAGCCGAATCACAGTTCGCTGTTCATCCGGCAGCAGGTCCCGTAAGTCTTTATGGCCTCGGCTCGGGAGTGCCCCGGCGTGAAATCGGGCCACCAAACCAGCTCGCTTAATATCTTCTTCTTTCCATCCCAGGGGAGTTCCGTGTTCCTTGATCAGTTCGAGTGTCTCTTTGTGATGTCCCTTGTTACCCTTTACTTTTCCGACATCATGCACAAGCGCAGCGATGCACAAGCTCGCCCGGGCTTGCGTCGCGTCGCCATTGCTATCCGCACCGGCCAGATTTCGAAACAGGCCAGCGTTACTGAGCGCGTCATAAAGTTGTAGCGACAAGCGCGCCACACGCTCGGAGTGCGCGAAATCAGGATCGAGCGCCTTCGCCCACAGCTTCATTCGACGGGTAGCAATTTCATGAATCTGTTTCCCTTGAGGCAGGCCAGCTCGCCACACATGCCACAACGAACTTTCTCCCACTGTCTTCGCGCGATACTCCGTGACGCGCTTGGCGCGCTCCTCCAGAATCCTCGAATGCCAGGTTTTTTTGGAAACTTCGTCGGGAAACACATGACAGGAAAGCGCAGTGGCCCACAGGACATCGAGGTCGTGAACTTCCCCAAGCAAATCCTGCATATGCTTAAGATCGTTGGACCAAAGCTTGTGCTCCTCGGGCAAGAAATTCTCGACTATATAGCGGAATCGTTTGATGCCGATGCGCAACGTGTGCAGGGCTATCTGGGAGCGGGTGCGCATGGCGCGCGTATGCAGGTCGCGCGCCGCTGTCCAGCGTTCCAGAGCGAGGTGCTTAAAAACAACACTGCCCAGTCGGATGCGCGAGGCGCGCACAGGCAGTGTCTTGCTCCATTGCCGCCACTGCTTGCGGTCGAATTCTGCCAGCGCCGCGCGGGCTTCATGTTTCTGGTCGGTTTCTCGTGCTTTCAGAATATGGAGCAGAGCCTGCGCTGCAGGATCATGAGAATGATCCAGACCCGCGATCGCTCCGGCCGTAGATATCGACGACTCGCCTTGCCCGATCGCCATCGGAGGCGATGGAAGCGCCTGTTCTTTATGCTCCACCTGGGTTTCGAGCTTCTCGATCCACTCCATCATGATCTGCACGTCCCGCAGGGCGCCAAGGCGTTGGAATAGTCGCTTGCCAGCCTTTTTCATGGCTTTCCACGAGGGATCGGGATCCATGGCAGCCATGCCGTCCGCCAGAGAGCGGCAGCGGCGCAACGAAACTCGGAGGTCATGGACGGGGTCGGCGCTGAAGTCTGCCGCTACGTTATTGCATTCGTCCAGAACCCGCAGCATCCAGTAATGCAAACCGGTCGTTTGGGTGCTCGATTTCAAGGATTATCAGGGTATCTCTTGCGGATATTCTACCGACTCTTGATTCCTTCGCACAGCCCGCAGGTGAAGGATTCTTCCTACGACACAGCTGGGATGTTTCAGGAATTCTCGCTGGTTTCGTGTTTCAGCTTCAGAGCGATCAGATAGCACTCCTCATGGATTGCTCTGCCGTGCTCATCTACCTTCGCGGCTTCAATCGCAACGGCGCGATGGCAGATGGGGCAGATTAATGATGGGGATGATGCAGGTCCGGAACCAATTGGGGCGGTCATTGAGGCCTCTTCTCCGAAAGCCGCTGACGCCAAACATGTTACTGGGGGCGGTGCAAAGAGCGGAAATTGAGCAGAAGTATACGCCAGCCGCGGAAAACAGCCCATAAGAATTTGTGGTTGTGACACTCAGTTTCGAGTTCCGCCTGTTTCGTGGCGTCATCCCGATGGACCGCGTTTTCACCACCGGATCGAGGGATCTCCCTCGCAAACATGTGTTATTTCGTGCCTCCTGCCAATTGGCTTCTTTGGCCGGAGGGCCGGCCGCCGTCTACTGCCGTCTTCCCTGATTACCGTGGTTATGTTCCCGTCGATTGTTTTCGACGCTTTAATGGTCGAACAGGAAAGACCATGCTTCGACCACGCACTTTGTTTCTCGGCTTAATTCTCTGCGCAGCGCAGCTCTGCTTCGCTCGTGACTTGGCGATCGTCGCCAACAAGAGCAACGCTACATCCACAGTGACTGCGGCAGAACTTGAGAAGATCCTCAAACTTAGCGTATCCAGCTGGCCTGACGGCAAGAAGGTGAAAATCTTCATGACCGATCCGGGCTCTCTCGAGAGCAAAACCATTCTTCCGCGCGTTTACAAAATCACTCCTGGCGAAATCAAAGCTCTGGCCGATGCTCATAAAGCTGACATTCAGATTGTTGGATCTGACGATATCGTGCTCACCATGGTCGATAACAATCCTGGAGCCATCGGGGTGGTCAACGTGTACTCCATCAACAGTCAGGTCAAAGTGCTGAAGATCGATGGAAAACTCCCCATGGAGCAGGGTTATCTGTTGCATGGCAACTGAACGGAAAAACACAATGAAGCTCTTGCCCAATCTCCAGAGATTATCGCAGCTCGTAATTGCCCTGGCGCTGTGTGCATCGGGATCTGCGGAAAAAGCCCCTCCTGCGAAATTGCCTGTAACCACCTCTTCGAGCGAAGCCGCGCAGTATTTCGAGGCGGGGATGGTCAATTACGAAAACCACAAGTGGAACCTGGCAGTTGATTCCTGGAATCGAGCGATCAAGGCTGACCCAAAGTTCGCGCAGGCGTATGTCTGGATCTGCTTTACTACCGGCGATCCTGCGGAAGAAGCTCGTGATCGGGCCAAAGCGAAATCCCTGATCAATAACGTTTCTCCCGGAGAGCAGTTGTTGATTCGATGGCTGGTGGGTGTTCGAGAGAACCACTACGTCGAGGGCATTATGGCTATGAACGACATGCTGGCCATGTTTCCCCACGACAAACGCCTTAATTTTATGGCTGGCTATTGGCTCTTCCGCTGGCAGGATGAATACGAAATCTCGAAGAAGTTCACCCTTCGGGCCTTAGCTGAAGATCCGAACTATGCGCCATGTTACAACCAGATTGGCTATATCTACTCGCGCGAAGGTGACATCGACAAGGCGCTCGAAGCCATCGCCAAATACATCAGCTTTTTGCCCAATGAGCCCAATCCGCACGATTCCTACGGGGAAATGTTGCGCTTTGCCGGGCGGTACCAGGACGCCTTGGAGCAGTACCGTCTTGCGCTGAAGATCGATCCCACGTTCTACATCTCTCAAAAGGAACTCGGCGAAACCTATTCGCTGATGGGTAACGAACCTCAGGCTCGTAAGGAATATGAGAAGGCCATTGCTCTGGCTCCAAACAGCAGCGCCAAGGCCGAGTATTCCCAAAAACTGGCCCTGACATACGTGCGCGAAAAGAATTACGCAGAAGCCGACATTGCCTATCTGGATGCCGCAGCCAAAGCCCTGTCCCTCAAGCAGTGGATCTGGGAGGCGCGCGCGCACCGCGTCATGGCGATGTACGAACCGAACCATTCTTCGGCCATGAGAAATCTCGCTCAGGCAGACGCCTTGCTCTCCGCAGCGGCCGGCAAGGTAGCTCAAATTGATCTGGAGGAAGAGAAAGCTCACATCCTGCGAGTTCGCGTCGAGCGCTTACTGGATGCCGGAGACACTTCAGACGCGGAAAGCCTGGTCGCGGAGTTAGAAAGAATGGCATCGGATGGTTCGGGTGTTAACACCGAGCGGAGCTATCACGGCGCGGCAGGAACGTTGCTGTTCGCCCAACAGAACTATGCTGACGCCATTCCGCAACTGGAAGAAGACGTGGCGAATCCGCTCTCGATGAGGCTTTTGATCATGGCTTATCGCGAGACTGGCGACGCCGACGAAGCTGGCAATCTGGCCCGAAAGCTGCGTACATGGAAGGTGCCCAGCGTAGAAGAAGCACTGGCGATTTCTGACTCCAGCAATTCGAAGAGCATCGTGGCCATTAAGTAGCAGGGCAAACTTTTAGGATGGATGGGCTTTGCCCTATGGGAAAAACTCGGCCATATCTGGAGCACCTGCTGCTGCTCCCGGTAAGTCCGTCACTCCCAGTGCTTCCATCATCAGTCGCAAGGTGCTCTCGTGTTGGTAGAGCGTCGTAGACTGATATCCGCTCCGCACCGCGGGGCTCACCAGGACCGCTGGCACATGTCCACCGCCATGCGTCGTGTCGGTTTCCTCCGCTTCGTCGAACACAATAATCAGCAGCGAATTCTGAAAAGCTGGGCTTGCGAGTAGCGGCGCAATGTTCGTGGAGAGCCACTGATCTGCCGCAGCAAGCTTTTGCGTGTCGGTGCAGGTCGGCATCCCTGCAGGACAATTGTGAGCGTCATCGTTTACGTTTGGTACGATGAAGCCGTAATCCGGTAACGCATTATTCGCAATGTCGGTGGTTAGTTGAGTGAAGGGCACGACATTTTCCGATTGTGACGAACTCTGTTGCACGTCCGAAAAATAAACGACCGGGTTGTGGTGTTGCAGATACGCTCCGCTATCACCTCCCAGATAACCCACGGATGGCAGCGATTCCGCATAGGATTTCCATGTCTTGCCCGCCGCCGTCAGCGCGCGCACAACGTTATCTTGCGTGATCACTCCGTCGTACGAATCCCCCGAAGTCCCTGTGATCGACGTTCCTTCCCCGACGGTCAACTCAAAATAGTTTGGCAGCGATGGATGGGCATCCGCATAGTACTGCGTTGCCAGGCTGTTCGCGCTCGCCAGGCTATTCAGATAGGGCATATTCGAGTTGCCGATTACGTCGCTAAAACTGTGATTCTCTTCCAGCACGATAAACACATGAGAAAACTGCGGAATCGCTGGTAAAGAACCGGTGCTGACTGTGAGAGACGCCGCGTTGCTCGTTACAGTCCCCGCGCTGTTTGTAATCACCACCGTGAACTTGTCGCCATTGTCGGCCGCCGCGGTCGGCGGTGTTGTATATGACGATGAAGTTGCGCCGCTGATTGGGCTTCCATTCTCGTTCCACTGGTACGTGAGCGGTGTGGTCCCACTGGCCGCTACGCTGAAGGTGGCCGTCGCTGGAGCGGTCACGCTCTGGCTCTTGGGCTGTGTCGTGATCGACGGCGCAGTGCTTGAGGGAGTGGGAGAAGGTGAAGGTGAAGGGGTCGGTGTCGGAGCGGGAGATTGAGTCGGAGCAGTAGAACTGGAGCCTCCGCAGTTCGACAGAATACAGACAGTCAGAATCAGAAGAGAAGAAGCCGCAATTTGCTGAATTCGGTTGTGCAGTGGCCGGACCTTCATTGCGTGCCTTTCGAGCGGAAAAAGCCGTAAATGATAAGACCGGTTCTTCGATGTCTCAATGTCACGGGAAGTTGTTCTGCTTTTAGCCCCGGCGTTTAAAGAACCGCGGCTGCCCGGGGGATTTTCAGGTTATCGAAGGAAGGGAACTGACTGATAAGAGCAATGGAGACGTTCAAGGCGTCGCCAATCACTGTGTTCCTATTTCAGCCGGAAATGACGACCAGTTTGCCGAGCACGAGAACGTAGCCCACGATCGCCACGATTCCATGGGTCCGGATAGCGCGATAGCTGGCAGGCCACGGGAACATCAGCACACCAAACACAGGTTTCAGCTTGTCCGGCCAGATGAGGCCTGCCACGCCAAAAATCAGATTGAGCTGCACGATAATGCAGAAGATCAAATTATCCATTGGGACTCATCCAGCGGGGGAAAGCCATTTTAGTAAAAACCAGCCGCCTGTGGAAAGAGAAGTTACCGAGGTAATGTCGTTTCGAACCCTCCCTTCCTGTGAGCCTCAAGACTCTAGCCCGTGGACCTTCGCAACTGAGCATTCACGTAAATGAAAATCATCCGCTTTTCGCATGCCACCCAACCGTCTGTACTGCGATCTTTGCAACGCCTCTCCCGACACTTACTTCCGTAACGTTTGAGACCTTACCTTTTCGTCTTAACCTTAAGGAGCATATCGAGGTTTCGAGGAGCTTCTTATCGCCGGCACTGACACATCACAAGCGGCACGTGCGGCTTCGGCGCGCGCCTTCGTTCATAGTCTGAACATCCTCATTAAGTACGCACGGATGTACGGCTACGGTCACAAGCGCACTGAGGCTCAGTTTGAAACCACGTGGAACGAGCTGCAGGTAGGCCTGCCCTCTGGGGGCTTTCTGCTGGGAGTTTCCGATAACAAACTCCTGCTGGATGGCATCCCGCTCGAATCCGGACAGGCTGAGAAGAGTTTCGCGACTCTCCTCTCCACGGCGGGTCTCGCCAGTCTGCATTTCTCCAAAGAAGTCACCGAGGAAGATTTCGTGCGCCTGGTGCGCGCGTTCATGGTGGCCGGCTCGAAAGCCGGTGATGTCGCTAAGCAGATCAAGGAAGCGCTCGGCGACAGCAAACAGGGCACGATCAAGATTAACGAAGTAAAGTTTGTCGCGGCCGATCCGCTCACGGGCGATGTCAGCATCGCCGCCCAAATCGCAGCGCAGACCTTGGGTCCAGAGTTCAAGCAGTGGTTAAACGATCCCCAGAAACTGCTACAACTCATTGCTGCTGCAGAAGGCGCTAATTCCGGCGGCGGAAAAAGCTCTGACGGCACTCCCATGGTTCCTTTGGGCAGCGTCCCGAATCTTCCCGCAGGGAAAAGTGGAAATGGCGGCGTTGGAGCCGGACCTGGCGTGGGTTCTGGCACCGGCGGAGGCACTGGCACCGGCGTCGCGCCTGCGTGGACCGGTGGCATGGTTCCCTTGCAGGAGCAGGAGGTCGTTCAGGCAATTCGCCTGCTGACTCGCTTCGGCCAAGTGCAGCAGGATCCAAGTGTCAAAGAAGAAGACATCCAGAAGGAGCTCAGTCAAACTGATCCCAACACTCGGTTGAACCTGCAGCAATTGCTGGGCAGTTTGGCAGCAAAAGCGGCGACGGCCGAAGAGGAAGAGACCCCTCTGTTGATGAAGGCCGCCGAGCACATGGCCATCCGATTCGCCCTCGAGCGCTATCAGAAGGGCGAAGTGAAGGTTAATGCCGTGCATCAGATGATGGAGCACATGAGTCGCCAGATGGACTCACTGCGCCAGATTCTGAAGATGCAGGAAGAGAAGATGAGCAAGGCCGGGATTCTGGTGGAGTCGCATGCCGACATCCTGGACCGCATGTTCTGGTCAGAAGTTCCGGAAGCAGGAAAGAAGAGCGTGCTGCTTTCTCATGAGGCGCCCTGCGTGCCTCCGCGAAACCTGCGCCAATTCGTGGAATTGCTGCTGGACCGCGATGACCGCCAACTGGCAACGGACATCCTCAACAATTATTCCGGTTGCCTGAGCGCGAAAGAGGCAGAGCCGCGCCGACGAACCGCTATTGGCCTCAGTCAACTCGCCGATCTCTATGCACGCCTCGGCGGCGAGCCTATGGGACATGCCATTCGCAAGCTGAGCGAGCAGATCATTGCCGAAAAAGACGCCGAGATGCAGAGCCTCTTCAGCGCGGCTTTCGTCCGTCTGGCTCAGGAATCGAGTGCGGCTAAGAATTACGGCGCCATCAACGAGGTTTGCGCCGGTATGGAGCTGATCAGCGTCGAGCGCCCGGTCCTGATGACTGATATGCGTGCCCGCGTCGGGGTTGAAAACCGTCTGCCCGAATTTATCGAAGAAGCCATCCGCATGGAGCCCATCGCTCCTGAGATGCTGCAGGTTCTGCGCCGCACCAGCCAATCCGGAGCCGAGCACCTCGCCGACCGCTTCTTCCGCTGCATGCGCCGCGACGAATGCGATCGCATGATCGAACTGGTGAAAGAACTGGGCTCGCCGGTCCTCATGCAGTTGCGTGAGATTTTGCGCACTGGGCAGCCTCGGCAGGCTTCCAGCGCCGTGGGCCTCATTAGCCGTCTCGATGTTGGAACTCTCCTCGAGCTTCTTCCCGCCCGTTTACCCGAGTGGAACCGCTTTTATCACGACATTGTGGTTCGCCAAATTGCCTATGGTGCCGCCGCCGATCGCGGCCGTACTCTGCTAGAACTGGCCGATATTCTGGATCCGCTGGTTTTGCCCGAGGCTGTCGACGAAATCGGCATGAGCGGCGATATGACCTCCGTGCCTCCGCTTATCGCCATGGCACGGCCGGGCGATGCCGCGTCTCGCTCCCCGTATGTGCAATTGAAAGCGATCGAATCGCTCGGACGTCTCAAAGACGCCGAAGCGGTTGGTACGCTGCGTGACATCGTCGAAACGAAGAAGACTTTCGGATGGGTTTACCATCGCGAACTTCGCATAGCGGCTGCGCAGGCCTTGTCGAAGACCGATCCGCGCTACAGTACGCAGGTAATGTCCGATAGCGGCCTGGAAGCCGCCGAACTGGCCATCGCCCCCTTGGACGCGGCTCCGGCGTGTCCCTGGGTGCGGCAGCGCCGCTATGAGCGCCTGATATTGGCGAAAACCGTCGCGGGCACTATCGGTAGTTCGTGGGGCAAATCGAGGATCATGATCCGCGAATTGAGTCTCGGCGGGGGCATGGGGACGAAGGAGGACAACCTCCGGATCGGCAGTGAAGCGGATCTCGAAATCTCCATGGGCATGCGATCCAAAATCAGGGCCCATGTGCTGTTGCGCCGTGCCCGCGTGAACGAAGTTGGATTCGAGATCGTCAGCGCCGACCTCGAAAGCCGCTACAAGCTGCGCCGCCTGCTGGTCGAAGCTCTGAACTCCGCACCGCAAAATAAGGGTCACGAGTGGGGCGGGGAGAGAAAAGTCTAGCCCTGAACGCCGAGCGGTAAGCCTCGAGTTAGATCGATTTCGCGGGTTACTCGTAGCTCAAAGCTCGAAGCTCAACACTCGTAGCTCGCAGCTAACGAAAGAAGCCTCTGCCGAAGCAGAGGCTTTTCTAGCTCTACAATCTTCCTACTTCACCTTCAAGAAGATGATCGCCAGTGTGTACAGTGCCAGCGATTCGATCAGCACCAGTCCCAGAATCAGCGCAAACTGAATTCCAGGGCGAGCGGCGGGATTGCGGGCCAGAGACTCGGTCGCCGACGCCACGGCCTTGCCTTGAGCTAGGCCGCAAACCGCTGAGGCAATCGCCATCGAGAAGCCGGCGGTGATGGCAACCCAGGCTGCATCGCTGGTTCCACCGCCTTGCGCGAACGCAGGCACGGCGAAGCACAGGGCTGAGAGTGTCATGAAAATACGGCTGAGGTAACGCATGGGTGTTGCTCCTTTATGAAGTTGCCGCCAGGAGGTGGTTGACGCCATACCGTGCAGACGCCCTCACGCTGGAAGCCAGTACTCAGTTCTCAGTTCTCAGGAAACTCGACGCTGAGAAGAGAACCGACAACTGATAACTGACCCCTAATCACTGACTCCAATTTTTAATGCTCTTCCGCGACCGCTCCGCTGACGTAAATAATCGAAAGCAACATGAAGACGTACGCCTGAAGAACTGCCACCACAATATGCAGTCCGCTGAAGATGATCGGGACACCGATCGGAATCATGGAAAAGAACACCAGTGTGATCAGGTCCCCGGCAAAGATATTGGCCCAAAGACGCACGGTAAGTGAAAGTAGACGTGCAAAGTGGCTCACCAGTTCAATCGGAAGCATCAGCATCGCCAGCAAGATGCGGGCTATCAGCGGCATCCCTTCCATCGGAGGGCCGAAAAAATGCATTAGATACTTCAGGCCGGCGTGCTTGAAACCCTGCGTGTGATAGTACAGAAAAGCGCAGATGGCGCAGCCCAGCGGCACGACCGGAACGCCTGTTGGCGACTCAAAACCAGGAATCAGGCCGATGAGATTGCAGATCAGGATAAAGATGAACAGGATCGCGAAGAACGCCGTGTATGGCTCGCTATGATGCCCGATGATCTCGCGACTTTGCCCGAGCACGAATCCTTCAATCGCCTCAAACGAATGCTGTAATGCCCCGGGAGATTCCACTGAAAGCCGCGAACGCAACAGCAGGAACAAAATCAGCAGGAAGAAAGAGACCAGCACTTCCATCGAAAACGAATCGGTGATGGGTGCCGCCGGATATTTCGGCTCAATATGGAGCATCCGCAGAAATGCGGTTACCGGCGAGCCAAACAAGTGATTCAGTATTTGTGTGAACCAGAGTTGTTCGTGCATAAGCAGTTTCTAGCCGCCACTCCTGAATTCCGGGTCCTCCCTCGCTGGCTGGTTTTGCCAGAAGCGGAGATTTTTCCCCTATCGAAATCCTGCTAAATCCGATGGACTAAAGCTGCATACAGCTCATAGGCCGCTTCGCACACAATAGCTCCCACGGGCAAGAACAGGCCCGCGAACAGACCCCTGAGGCTCGCGGGGAAACTGGTTAATATAGCATACGCAGCCGCCCCCAACAACCCGTAGCGCAGCAGGAAACGCGCCACGATCCCCTTGCCAGACTGTGGTTTACCGGTATTCGTGACCCGATCCGCAAGCCCAGATACGCCACTCTTCAACCAATAAAAATTAAGATAGGCGATACTGCAGCCGAGAAGAACGCCGATAGCTGCTCGATACCCGAATCCAATCCAGGTGGCAAATGACGCGACCAGCCCGAGCGCGACCATGATCCGGTGAATGCGATCCAGCGCCCGCCCATAAAACGCATCCCCGTCCGCACCGCTCTGTCGCAATGGCAGCAGTTTTTTCCTCTCAACCCAGATTCTTGGCTGGGCATCTGACTTCGTGCTTCAGGAAGATTCGTTCACTGTCCGTCGCCCGCGTCCACTTCGCAAACTCGATCTCCGCTGGAGATTCTGGATATGACCACCCATTTGATCCGCCCGTCCTTGCTCATTCTTCTGTTGGGAGCGTACTCCTGCTCGTGGGTCGCCGCCCAGTCTCCTTCATGTACATTCCACAAAGTCGAAATCAAAACCGATTACACGTCGGTTTACGGAATCAATAACAACAATGCGATCGTCGGCACCTATAATCCCAGCTCCAGTTCCCAGGGCGCCTTCATACTGAAGAGTGGAATCGTGACCACAATCTTCTATCCAGGAGCCGCGATGACAAGCGGCTTCGGCATAAATGACAACGACGACATCGTCGGTACTTACGTTCCGCCCGGTGTGGGTGCGCCCACGTACGGCTTCAAATACGTAAACGGTACTTTCACGAGTCTTTCGTTTCCGAATTCGATCATGACCTCCGCGACAGGTATCAACAAGGTCGGAACCGTCGTCGGCAGCTACCAGGACAGCGCCGGTGTTTTCCATGGTTTCGCATACGCCGCCGGAAAGTACACCGAGATCAATGTCCCAAGGGAGTCGAGCACGGTCATCAGCACGATCAACAACAAAGGCGTGATTGCTGGAGGCTATACCGACAGCTCGAACGTGGAGCACGGTTTCATTGGCGCAAATGGAAAGGCCACGACAATCGACTATCCCGGCGCCGCCAACACGATTGTTTCCCAGGTCAACGACAATGGTGTCATCGCGGGAACCTATTACGACAGCTCCTACAGCACATGGCACGGATTCGTCTTGGTAAAAGGCAACTTTCAGACCGTAAGTGACCCTGCCGAGCCCACGCAAACCGCGGTCAATGGAATAAATGATGGCGATGTACTCGTAGGAAACGCTGATTACACTGGTGCTGGTTTTGCCGCCACAGGATGCGTCCCGTAACGAGGGAGCGAATACCTTTCCGGCTGGTTTATTCTTTAGTCTCGCGCGCTGCAGCACGGATGACCTCGATCAATCCACCCGCAGTTCCCAGCAGCAGGCCAACGATGCTGATCCAGTTCTTATGCAGCCATTTGTCCAGAAGAGCGCCAACCAGATAGCCGGCAACCGTGCCCGCAGGCAGCATAAACGCAAGCTGGCTGAAGCGTCCGAACTGAACCCATGGGCTCTTCTTCTTGTCGGGATCCTGATCAGGAGGCATACGCAACAGAGATTGTACGCCCGGCC
>Ga0209168_10001134_pt1 | contig 21744 bp, 12 predicted proteins | sample Coa_R1_FD_187156 | JGI IMG/M metagenome (GOLD analysis project Ga0209168, IMG submission 187156) | Surface soil microbial communities from Centralia Pennsylvania, which are recovering from an underground coalmine fire - Coalmine... | ecosystem: Environmental > Terrestrial > Soil > Unclassified ...
CCGGACGCAAGGCACGGACGTGCGGGCGCATGACCTTATTTCGTTCTTTCGATCGCGAGGCCGCTTTCGGGGTCGAAGAAGTGCAGGTTGCGGGTATCCACTCCGAGCTCGATCCGGTCGCCAGCACTCACCGTGCTGCGGGCGTTAACCCGCGCCGTCCACAGCGACTTGCCTTGGCCGAGCCGGCCGTCGCTGAAGACGCAACAAGCAGGTCACACCGTCCTGAGAGATGGTGGCCCCGCCGCATTGATCAGTCCTCTCGCCTGTGCGCCGGGTCCTGGTCCCGTGTTTCGTCGCTGCGGAACAGCCGGACGTCCCACCCTCGGAGAGTGATCTTCTCACCAGGTGGATGGCGTTCGCTGCTGAGCATGTCAGTCATCGTGCCGGACGGAGAAGCCGTCGCCTCATCCCAGCTCCAGTTATGCAGGACGTGTAGCCGGGTGGCGGCGCACTTGTCGGTACTGGTGGCGACGGTGACCGAGTCATCCGTGGTCCAGCCGCCCACGGCATGCGGTGCCAGCCACCGCGCCAGGTCGGCGGCCAGGCCCTGATCCGGGACGGTACCGACTACGGTGATCCGGCCCGCGCCGGCGGCCCTTGTCGTGACGGCTGCCCAGCGGCCGAGGTGCGGATGCTGATAGCGGGCGAGGACCTCCGCGTCCGAAGCGACGAGCCCTTCGGCGAATCCCGTCGCCGCGCCCCGCAACGAGCCGTGCACCGGCACCGGTGACGGCAGCGAAGCCATCTCGTCGTACCAGACGCCGGCCGCGCCCGTGATCCGCGCCGGCGCCCGCTCGGTGCGCGCCCTTCCCTCCCTGTCCCCGTAGCCCGTTCGCGGGCCGACGACGAGGTGCCCCCCCGCCCGCGCGTAGTCGATCAGGAAGTCCAGGTCCTCGTCGGCCGCGGTGTAAAACGCGGCGGCGACCAGCACGGGATAGCGCGCGGCCACCTCGGCGGCGTCGTGCTCACCACCTCGCGACGGCAGCAGGTGCTGCGGCCGGACGAGCCGCTGCTGCCGCGCGGCATCGAACATTCCGCGAGAGAAGGCCCCGAGGATGTGCCGGTAGGAGTCGGGGTCGATGAAAGAGTCACCCCGCAGCGGTCCCTGCGTCGACAGCGCGAACTTGCTGTCGGAGTCGTAAAGCACCGCAATGTCGTAGTCGGGTTCGGCCGTGGCGAAGGCGCCGCCGGTCTCGCGCAGTTCCTGGCCGATCCGCGCGATCTCGTGGTAGGCGCGGCCGGCGATGCCACTGTGCGGAAGCACGCCGCCCCAGTACATCTCGGTGCCGAACGGCAGGGTGTTCCAGTGCCAGTACTCGATGAGCCGCGCCCCGCGGGCGATAAGCAGCCAGGCCAGCTGGCGCCATTGACCGTCGTAGGGCGACTCGTTCATGGCGGACAAGCCGATCGAGCCGGCGTTGGTCTCGGTGACCAGGAACGGGGCCTGCTTAGAGGAGTACATGAGGTCCGCGAGCTGGGTGACCGCCCACGGCCCGCGGATGACCCAGCCCATCGGGCCGCTGGAGCGCGGCAGCGCGTTCGGGTGTACGAGCGAGTCCTGCATCTCGTAGTACGCGTTGCCGGACGCCACATCGAGGGCCCGGCTCAGCTCGACGTCCTCTATGCCGGGTTGCTCGTAAGAGATGCACGTGGTGACGAACCCGCGCCCGCCGGTGACTTCGCGGACGATGCCGGCTTGCCAGCCGATGAACTCGGTGACCAGTTCGGCTTGGAAACGCCGCCAGGCCAAGTCGTACTGCGGCTGGAAGTTGCCCTCCGGGCGCCACAGATCGCTCCATCGCGACAGCCGGTGCGACCAGTACGCCAGGCCCCACTCCTCGTTGAGCCGGCTGACGGTCCCGTAGCGGCGGCGCAGCCAGTCCACGAACCTTTCGAAGACGTCGGTGTTATGGAGTAGCCGGAGGCCGGGTTCGTTATCGACCTGGTAGCCGCTTATGGCCGGGTGGTTCCGGTAACGGCCTACCACCTGACGGATCACGCGCTCGGCGTGCAACCGGTAGGCGGCGTGGGCGAAGTTCACCTCCTGTCGTGCGCCCCAGCCGACCCGGTGCCCGGAAGCAGTCTCGGCGGCGATCTCGGGATAACGCCGGGCCAGCCACATCGGGACGGCGTAGGTCGGCGTACCCAGGATCACCCCGATGTCGTGCCGATGAGCCGCGTCGAGGACCGGCTCGAGCCACTCGAGCTCAAACCGCCCGTCCTCCGGTTCCCAGGTCGACCAGACCGACTCGCCCACCCGGATCACCGAGAAGCCGGCCTTCACCATCAGCTCGAAGTCGGCCTCCAGGTCGGGACGGTCCTGGTACTCGGCGTAGTACGCGGCGCCGAAGGCGATCCGGTCCATCAGCCCTCGGTGCCTCGGTACCGGAAGCCGGTGAAGCTGACCGTGCCCGCGGACGCGTACAGCCCGATAATCCGGCCAGTGAAGGACGCGCAGGTCTCCGCCGTCCAGTAGCGCCCGTCAAGTTCGGCCACCAGCGTGCCCGCGGCCAGCAGGCGGATGCGGTCACCGCCCATGGCCGCGAAGTTGAAGCCTGCTGACGGCAGGATCATCTCCATGCAAAGCTCGACGTCGCCGGCCGGCACAATGGCCTGCCAGCTCTGCGCCATGCCCGCGACCTGAGCCCGTGCGGTGACGACCGTGCCGTGCGCCTCAAGGCAGATCCAGTGATTCTCGTCGTAGCGGGCCGCGAGGCCGCCCGTTCCATCGGAGGCGTCGACCGTAACGGACACGGTGGCGGTGACGTGCCGCTGGCGGCGGCCGACGAATCGCGGGTGTGAATCGCTCAGCCCGGTATGGCCGGTGATCATCAGCCGGCCGTCCACGACCGACGCGACCGACTCCGGTGTCGTACGGACCGCCAGCCAGCCCGGGTCCTCCAGCGCGGCCGGGTCGGCGAAGTCGAAGACCTCCTCATCGACGGCGTCACGCGGAGCCAGCAGCACAGCTTCCGGCTGCGGCCACCCGTCGGCCCAGGAGACCGGGGTGATGAACGTTTCCCTTCCGAGTGGCGAGAACGACTGGGTCAGGCCGAGAGGGCGCACACCGAGCAGCACTACCGCCGTGCCGCCGTCCGGCGTGGCGACCAGATCAGCGTGCCCGGTGTTCTGGATCGGGCGGGACGTGCTGCGCGCGCTGAGCACCGGGTTGGCCGGGTGTCCCTCGAATGGGCCCTCCGGGGAGCGGCCCCGGGCGACGCTGACGCTGTGCCCGCGTTCGGTACCGCCCTCGGCGATCAGCAGGTACCAGTAGTCACCGCGGCGGTACAGGTGCGGCGCCTCGGGGAACTTGAGCCCGGTGCCCGACCACAAAGAGCGCGGCATCTCGAGCGCCTTGCCCGCGGCGAGGTCGGCCCGGACCTGCTGGATGCCCAGGTGCTGTCCCATCTGCTCGCCGCTCGTGTACAACCCGGAGAAGGTGACGTAGGCCGTCCCGTCGTCGTCCCACGCCAGGTCGGGGTCGATGCCGTCGACGCCCTCGATGGTGATGCCGTCGCTCCACGGGCCTGCCGGGTCGGTCGCGGTGAAGACCACGCATCCGCGCGGGCTCATCGCGATGGCGACAATGACGTAGAAGACGCCGTCGCGATACCGGATGGTCGGCGCCCAGACACCGCCACCGGTGGCCACGTCGTCCACTCCGGCCTGCTCGGGCCGGGTCGCCACGTTGCCGATGTGCGTCCAGGTGACCAGGTCGGTGCTGCGGTAGACCGGTATCCCGGGCAGGTACTCAAAGGTCGAGGTGACTAGGTAGTACACGCCGTCGGCCAGGACGACGCTCGGATCCGGGTTGAAGCCGGGGATCAGCGGGTTCGGGAACGTCATGTCAGCTCCACCTTCGCGGCCAGCGGCAGGTGGGCCGCGCAGGTGCCGACCCGTAGCTGATAGGCGCCGAGTTCGTAACGCCAGCCGTCCTGCCAGTAAGCCAGCAGCCGGGTCGGTACGCTGACCTGCATCTGTGCCTTCTCCCCGGCGGCCACGCGCGCGGGCGCGAAGCCGACCAGCCAGCGCACCGGGCGGTCGACGACGGAGACCGGGCGTTCTGCGTAGATCTGCACGACCTGCTTGCCGTCACGCGCGCCGCGGTTCTCCATCTCGACGGTCACGGGGAAGGTTGCACCGGCGGTGACCGAGGCGGGCGCGCGGACGCCGACGAGGGCGATGTCGGTGTAACCCTGGCCGCCGCCGAACCAGTACGCCGGCGCGGCGTTCTGCTTGAGCCAGGCCCGGTAGCCGATCTGGATCCCTTCGGCGTAGTCCAGCGTGCCGTTCGCCGGCACGGTGGAAATGACCGGCACGTCGGCCTCGGCCGCGGGCCAGGTGGTGGGCAACCGCCCGCCCGGTTCGGCCACGCCGAGCAGCACGTCGGCGACGGCGTGGCCGAATTCCTGGCCGCCGAAGTAGCCGACGAGCACCGCTGCGACCTGATCGCGCCAGGGCATCAGCACCGGGGACCCTGCGTTGACCAGCACGACGGTGCGCGGGTTAGCGGCCGCGACGGCGCGGACCAGGTCGTCTTGGCGCCCGGGCAGCGCGAGCGAGGTGCGGTCGTAACCCTCGGATTCCACGACGGGGTTGGTGCCGACCACGACCAGCGCGACGTCAGCTTGCGCGGCCGCCTCCGCGGCGGCGCCGATGAGAGCGTCGGAGTCCACGGCCGCCGGCTCGGTGCCGAAGCGCAGCGACAACAGCTCGGCCATCGGACCGGCCCGGTCCGCCAGGTCATAATCGAAGCGCAGCTCCACGGGCATACCCGCGGCGAGGTTGACCTCCGCGGCGGCCGTCGGCGGGGCCAGCAGCGCGGCGCCGAGGTCGGCATGCTCGGACTCGGTGATCTCGTCGACGATGAGCCCGCCGTCGAGGTACACCTTGCCGTGACCGACGGTGGCGAAGCCGACGCGGACCGGGCCCGACTCGGCCGGAGTGAACCGCGTGGCCAGCTCCACCGCGGCCGACCTGCCAATCGGGGCGTCTCCGCCAAACCAGACCAGCGCGCTCGAGCGGCGGTCCTCGGCGAACAGTTCGGCGCCATCCGCGTCCAGGAACCGGACCCGCAGGCCGGGGCTGCCCGTGACCGGGTTGGTCATCTGCGCCAGCGGCAGCTCGGCCACGCCTTCCTGCACGACGGCACCGCGCGAGTAGGTGACGTCCACACCGGGAAGCGCGGCGCGCAGGCCGTCCAGCGGCGAGATGGTGTACTCCGGCATGACGGTGGCGCTGCCTCCGCCCTGCGTGCGGACGTTGGCCGCGTTGTCACCGATCACCGCGACCGAGCGCAGGCTGGCCGGGTCCCACGGGAGCTCGCCGCGGTTCTCCAGCAGCACGGTGCCCTCGATGGCGGCGTGCCGGGCGAAGGCGATACCGTCCTCGACCCAGACCGGCTCGGCGGCGGGGAACCCGTCGAGCGCACCGACCCGGCACGCCAGGGTGAGAATACGGGCCACCTTGCGGTCCACGACCTCCTCGGGAATCTCGCCGGCGCGGATGGCCCGCACCAGCGCCTCGCCCCAGGGTCCGTCCGGGCCGGGCATGACGAGGTCCTGCGAGGCTCTGGCGCTGTTCAGCGAGCGGACGGCGGTCCAGTCGCTGATCACGACGCCGTCGAAGCCCCACTCGCTGTTCAGCGGCGTCTCCAGCAGATCGTTCTCGGTCGCGGTGGTGCCGTTGACCGAGTTGTAGGAGCTCATCACGAGCCAGGCATGTGCCTCGGTGACGGCCTTTTCGAATGCGAGCAGGTACAGCTCGCGAAGAGCACGGTCGCCAACCTGGACGTTCACCGTGAAGCGGTCCGTCTCGGAGTCGTTGGCCACATAGTGCTTCGGTGTGGCACCGACGCCGTTCTCCTGCACGCCGGTCACGTAGGCGGCGGCAAGGTCGGCGGTGAGCACCGGGTCCTCGCTGAACGCCTCGAAATGCCGGCCGCCGAGCGGGGAGCGGTGCAAGTTGATGGTAGGGCCGAGCACGACGTCCACGCCCTTACGGCGGGCCTCCACCGCGGCCGCGGCGCCGTAGCGCCGTGCGATGTCCGGATCCCAGGAAGACGCGAGCGCGGTGGCGGACGGGAGGTTGAGCGACGGATCGCGCTCGTCCCAGGTCTCGCCGCGGATGCCAGACGGGCCGTCGGAGACGAGGATGCGGCGCAGTCCGATCTTCTCGATCGGCCAGGTGGTCCAGAAGTCACGGCCAGTGAGCAGCTGGACCTTCTCTTCGAGGGTGAGCGCGGCGAGCGCTCCGGCAATCTTCGAGTCGGCGGTCAGAGCAGTCATGAAGGTTTTTCCCTACTTGTGTGCGTCATCGTCAACGGTCACCTCTGCGAATGCGCTCAGCCGCACGTCGGCTGAGGATGTCCCGATGAGAACCTCGTAGCTGCCGGGGTGGACAGTCCACCCGGCCGGGTCGCTCCAGGCCGCGAGGTCCGTGCTGGTCAGCGCGAATGTCACGTCGCGCCGTTCCCCTGGTCCTAGGTGCACTCGCTGAAATCCCTTCAGCTGGAGTGGCGGCTCCGCTGACTGGACCGGGTACCTCAGGTAGAGCTGGGCGACTTCATAGCCGGCGCGCGGCGAGTCGTTCACGATGGCGAAACTCAGGCGAATCTCATCGGGTCCCGGCCGCTGGACCTCGAGGTTTTCGTAAGTGAACCGGGCGAATGACAACCCGTGCCCAAAAGGAAACAATGGCTGCTGGTTATTCGCGGCGAAGAATCGGTACCCGACCAGGATGTCTTCGGTGTAAGTGGCGACGCCGTCGATTCCCGGGTACTGCTCGACGGTCTGGACTGGTCCCTGGCCGGCGTGCGCGGGGAAGGTGACGGGCAGCCGGCCGCCGGGGTCTTCGTCGCCGAACAGCACGCTGGCGAGCGCGGTGCCGAACTGCTCGCCCGGGTACCAGACCTGCAGAACAGCCGCGACCTGGTCCAGCCATGGCATCAAGACCGGACCCGGCGTGTTGAGTACGACGACGGTCCGCGCATTATTGCGCGCTACCTCCGTGACGAGCCTGTCCTGATCGCCGGGCAGCTCGAGCGACTGCCGGTCCATCCCCTCCCCGGACGCCTGGTTGACGATCACTACGGCTGCGTCGCACCGAGCGGCCATGGCCGCAGCGTCGTTAATCAAGGTGTCCGGCGGTTGCCAGCCGAGCCGGACCTCCGGCCGGAGTCCGAACTCCTCCACTGCGAGCGCGGGCCCGGTCTCGTACTCGACCCGAATGGTGACGGGCTGGCCGGCGACCAGGGGGACGACGGCCTGCAGGGCGTACGAAGGCCCGTCAATAAAGCGGATCGCCTCGCGTGCCCCCTCCGCGACCAGCACACCGTCCAGGTAGAGCGAGCCCTGGCCGGCGATAGCGAGACTGAACCGGTGGTAACCGTCTTGGGCCGGTGTCAGCACGGTCGTCCAGGTGGCACGCCATTGTGGTCCGAAGTCAGCGGGCGGCTCTGTTCCTTCGATGCCAGGCTCTATCCGGGTGGCGCGCTGGCCCGGCGTCTGGCCGGGGCCGTTGACGTACTCGGCCAGGACACCTGGGCTGGCGGGGGTACCGGGAACCAGGGGAGTAGACAGGAGGGCCGGCGGGATCGCCGGAAGCGGCGCATCACCCCAGGAGCCTTGAGCGTGCTCGACTCGGATGCGGCTTCCTGCACGCTGCCGGATCCCGGCTAGGGGCGTAACTACCCGGTCCGGATGGAGTTTCACGGTCGGCGATCCGCCCATCACGTATATCGCGTCCAGTCCCGCGGGACCGATGACGGCCAGGGTTCTCGCGTCATCCCCGAGTGGGAGCGTCCCGGCTTTGTTGACGAGCATGACACTCCCCGCGACCGCGACTTCCGCGGCCAGATCCAGGCTCTCGGCGGCTGGGGGGCCGGGGACCGCGGGCGGCCGGTCGAGGAGACCGTGCGTGACCATCGTGCTGACCATCCGGGTGACCGCATCGTCAAGCCTGTCCCGGCCGATCCGTCCGGCGGTGAAGTCTTCTGGCCTGCGCCCCTCGGCGTCGTCCAGCCCCGGGAGGTCAAGGCCGGCCCGCGCGGCCGCCAGCGGATCGCGCACCGCGAACATGAAGTCGGGGGCGACGAACCCGCCCCATCCCCACCGGTCCTTCAGCGTGCCGAGCAATTCAGGATTCTGGCAGGCGTAGCAGCCGTTGATCTGGTTGTAAGAACCCATGACGGACCCGGCACCGGCGTCTAGGAGGGCACGCCGGAACGGCGGGAAGTAGATCTCTTCCAGAGCCCGGCGGGAGACGCGGATATCGACCGCTGGCCCGCGGTCCGATGGCGGCCAGCCGGATCCGGTCCTGCCGGTCTCGAAGTTATTGACCACGAAGTGCTTGACCATGGCCACGACGTTCCGTTGCGCGCCCCGGACGTACGCGGCGCCTAGGGCGCCGGTGAGGTACGGGTCTTCCCCGAACGCCTCGGCCTGCCGTCCGGCCAGCGGTGTGCGTGCGATGTCCAGCGCCGGTCCGAGCAAGACATTGTGGCCGGCTGACCGGGCTTCCTGACCGACCGCGGACCCGAACCGGTACGCCAGTTGTTCGTCGAAGGCCGCTGCGAGCGACACGCACGCGGGGAAGGCGGTCGCGTCGTCGGCAACTCGGACGCCATTACCTCCGTCGGTAAAACTCAGCGCCGGCAACCCGAGGTGAGCCACTGCGGCGAAATCGGCACACGCGAGTGCGACCTTGTCCGCCAAGCTCATCTTCGCGACGATGTCAGCTGCCCGGTCCGCGTCCGTGGCGGCCTGGCGCGGCGCGCGCTCATGATTCATGCCAGCTCTCCTGAGTTCATCCGGCTGCGAACTGGGACGGTGATGGTGTGCGCGCCGGGCGCGAGTTCTCGATCGGGCTCGCCTGGCAGCCGGACCACGCCGGCGACGCCAGCGGGGAGGGCGGCCTCGATGGTGAAGTCCTGCCCGGTTTGGCGCCAGTGCACTTCCACTGGGCCGTGACCGGTCTCCAGTCTCGCCGTGGCCCAGGTCAGCCCGCCGCCTGGCTGCGGCGCGATGAGCACCCGCGCGTAGCCGGGCTCCAGCGGCGCGATCCCGCCGATGGTGCGGTGGATCCAGTCCGCGATGGCGCCCAGCGCGTAGTGGTTGAAACTGGTCATCTCTCCCGGGTTGATGGTGCCGTCGGGCAGCATGGAGTCCCAGCGTTCCCAGATCGTGGTGGCACCCATCGTGACGGGGTACAGCCATGACGGGCAGCCCCGCTCGAGCAGCAGGCGGTAGGCGTCATCGAGGTGACCGGTCTTGGTGAGGGCGTCCGTGACGTACGGCGTGCCAGCGTACCCGGTTGAGATCCGGTAGCCGTTCTCCTTGACGAGCGCCGAAAGCCGGTCACCGGCCCGGGCCGTCATGAGCTCGTCGAGCAGGCCGAAAACGATGGCCAGCGCGTAGACGGTGGCGCAGTCGCTTTGCACCGTCCCGTTCTCCTGGACGTAGTGCTGGTTAAAGGCGGCCCGCACTCGTCCGGCCACCAGGCGGAAGCGCTGGGCATCGTCAGCTCTGCCCAGCAGCTCCGCGGTGTCCGCGACGGTGCGCGCGGTCCGGTAGAAGCAGGCGGTCGCCACGACGTTGCTGTCGGCCTTTGCCTTGAAGGGTTCGCCTGGCGGAGCCTGAGGATCGAGCCAGTCTCCCAGCTGCAGGCCGGTGTCCCAGAGGCCGGTCGGTGAGAGCAGCGACTCGACACGGCGAGTGTGCGCGATCATGGAGGCGTACTGGTCCTCCAGGACGGTCCGGTCGCCATAGGCCTGCCACAGCGCCCAGGGCACCCACACCGCGGCGTCGCTCCATAGCGCGACGGTGGCCAGACGGGGGAACCTAGTGCCGTGCGTCTCGTATTTCAGCACGTCCGGGACGACGAGCGGCACGACGCCATCTTGAGCTTGCTGTTCCGCGGCGAGGTCGCGAAGCCAGTCACGCGAGAAGGCGCCCACGTCGTAGAGGAAGGCGGCGGACGGCGCGAAGACGGCGAGATCACCGGTCCAGCCGAGGCGCTCGTCGCGTTGCGGGCAGTCGGTCGGCACGTCAAGGAAGTTGCCGCGCATCCCCCAGGTCACGTTCCTGTGCAGCTGGTTGAGCATCTGGTCTGAGCATTCGAAATAGCCGGTGCGCCTCAGGTCGGAATGGACGACTACCGCCTCCAGGGCGCTCGAGGTCAGCTCTGTCGGCCAGCCGCTGATCTCGGCGTAGCGGAAGCCGTGGTAGGTCTTGGTGGGCTCGAAGTAGTCCGCACCGCCGCTGAGGACGAACCGGTCGGTGGCCTGGGCGCTGCGAAGCGGCCGCACGCCGAGCTCACCGCGCTCGAGGACCTCGCCGTGGCGGATGATGATCTCGGTCCCGGCCTCACCCTGGACCGTGAAGCGCAGCCAGCCGACGAGGTTCTGCCCGAAGTCCACGAGCGTGCGACCAGACGGCGACGACCATATGTTCACCGGCGCCACAGCCTCGTGCCGGACGACGGGCGGCCCGATGTACGGCGTGAGGCGGCTGGTGTCAAACTCGAGCGTTTCGACGCCGCCCCAGCACGGCGGCGCTGCTCCCGGGTGCATCCACCGGTCGTCGGCTAGGCGGGCGTCGATGGTCTGCCCGTCGTACAGGTCGTTCGCCAGGGTCGCCGACGGCCCGGCCCGCCACGTCTCGTCGGTGCTCACCAGCTGCCGGTGCCCATCGGCGAAGGTCACCTCCAGCTGGGCGATGACCGCGAGGCGGTCACCGTAGACGTCACGGTTCCCGTTCCACCCAAGACGCCCTCGGCTCCAGCCGTTTGCCAGGGAGATGCCCAGTACCGTGGCGGGCCGCAAGAGGTCCTTCACGTCATAGGTCCGGTACCGCAGCCGCCACTCGTAGCTGCTCCACCCGGGGCTCAGCACATCGGGACCGGCCGGGCGGCCGTTGAGGTAGGTCTCGAAGACACCCAGGCTGCTCACGGCGAGCTCGGCGCTCAGCACCGCCCCATGGCCTTGCGCCAGCGCGAACTCCGTGCGCAGCAGCGGCGCCCCGGCGAAGTCATCGGCAGGGGAGATCATGGCGGCAGACCACCGCGAATACACGACTTGGCCTCCGTGGGCTGGTACGGCATGGGCAACGGGAGTCGCGGCTATCCGTCCCTGGCCGCGATGAGCCGGACGGCCATGAACTCCCGTCCGGGCAGCTCGATTCTGAACGTCCCGGTGAAGACGCCCGGCTGGCGTTCGATGGTCATATTCCACGTATCGATGACGTCGACCAGCCACCGGCTTTCCTGCGGCGTCGTGATGTCGCGGTATCGGGGCCGCCCGAAGCCGAAGTACGCGATCCGGTAGTCCTCAGTGCCGCCCCACCGGACGTCCCAGTCGCTTGGCAGCGGCTCCAGCGCGCCGCCGGGCGCGTCCGCGGTGATCTGGAGCAGGAATCCGATCCGTTCGGCCGAATCTCCCACCAGGGCACCGCCCTTGGACCACCACAGCTCCTCGCGCTTATTGAGGTAGGTCTCGCTATGTCCGACGTACCCGCCGCGTACGGCGCCTTCCCAGCAGCGGCGGACCATTTCCTGGCCGCTTATATTGCCCCATCCCTGGTCAATATCGCCTTCGTAGCCGCATTCGTCGATGACGACAGGCTTGGCGTATTTCTCCCGCCATTCGCTGGTGTTCTCCGACGTGCGGTACGCGTCAATCCGCTGGATGCTGCAGTGAGTGATCCACGGGCGGGCGTGATCGTAGAAGCCGTGGCAGTTATGGATCGAGGTGAGGTGGCCCACGTGATCGTTCGTGCGTACGACCACGGCCAGCCGTTCCCAGTCCTCGGTCGTCTTCGACGGCAGCAGATCGTACTCATTGGCCATCGCCCACCAGACGGAGCGGTGAGCGCCCAGCCGCCGGACGAGGTACTGGACATACCGGTCGTCAGCCGTTTTAGGCATCGCCGAGAATCCCCAGCGGTCGTACGGGTGAAACAGGATCAGGTCGGTCTGGATTCCTAGCTCAGCAAGCTGATCGATGCGCATCTCAAGGTGGCGGAAAAACTGCGGGTCAAAACGAGTGAAGTCCCAGTCCCCTTTGCTGTCCCGGGCAAACGGGTACCTTTCGGGCTCGTTCGTGGTGAAGAGGTACGACTTCGGGAACACGCACATCCGAAGCTTGCGGAAAGGCGAGCTGGCCAGGGTCGCGAGTGTGCGCTCCTGCAGGGCCGCGGGCTGGTGGGTCCAGGCGTAGGCCGTGGTCCCGAACGGCACGAACCGGGTGCCGTCCCGGTAGGCAAAGTGAAAACGGTCTGCCACTCCGACCGTGCCGTGGTTCCCGGGCCCGGGCGGCCTAACCTGGAAGGCGCCTCGCAGGCCGTCCAGCGACCGGGCGGTCGACGCTGTGACGTATGTCCAGGTCCCGGCGCTGGGAGCCTGAAAACGTATCCGGTATGCTCCCTCGCCGTCATAAAAACCACCCACTGATATGTGACCGCCGGCCTCGCTAGTGAATTCGGCCGAGAGTTCGACGTCAACGAACGGGTTCCCGTGGGACGGCCCTTCGATGGTCAGTTCGGTGACACTCCACTGCTCCGCCGGGCCTGCCACGCTAATTCGCGCGGAACTGCGGCGGACATCCTGCGTTTCATAGTCGAGAGCGGGCTCGATGAAGGGCGTCTCGACCCGGCTCGGTGGACTGCCCTCGAGCACGGAGAGTTCGTGCCACATCCCTTCGAGTTCGGCTGGGTCTGATGGCGCCGCGCTGCCCTGCTCGACGACCATGCGGATGGGAAGGAATCCCATGTGCTCGATCACTGGTGAGTTCGCTACCGCGGGAACGTACCTGGCCACGATGCCGCGCGCGATCGCGTCAGAAAGGATGTCCCTTACTCGCGCTTCTTTCCCGTATCCCAATCAACCCACCTCCCTTCGCCAGCGGCCGGATGGGGACTAACTGGCCAGGGCAGGGGCGCTTTGCTGGGCGGCCAGGAACGCTCGCCGTTCGATTCGGCGCTTTTCCTGCCGGATGGGGTCCGGAACCGGGGCGGCGAGCAGCAGCTGCTGGGTGTAGGGATTCGTCGGGTGGGTCGTGACTTGGTCTCCGTCGCCGTATTCGACAATCTCGCCGTGATACATCACGGCGACCCGGTGGCTGATATTCCGCACGACGGCCAGGTCGTGCGATATGAACAGGTACGCCACGCCCGTGGTCTCCTGTATCTCCTTGAACAGGTCGAGGACGCGGGCCTGCGTGGACAGGTCCAGCGCGGAGACTGGCTCGTCGCAGACGATGAACTCGGGCGACAAGGCCAGGGCCCGGGCGATGGCGATGCGCTGGCGCTGGCCTCCGCTGAACTCGCGGGGCAGGCGGCTGAGCGCATCGCGGGGAAGCTTGACCTGGTCGAGCAGGTTGCGCACTCGCGCCGTGGCGTCGTTTTTCGGCATCTTGCGCACCATGAGCGGCTCGGTGAGGGTCTGTTCGATGGTCAGCGACGGGTTAAGGGAAGAGTAGGGATCCTGGAAGACGACCTGGATCTCGCTGGACAAGGCTCGCCGCTCGCGCCGGCCGAGGGAGCCGATTTCGCGTCCCTTGAACTTGATGCTTCCGCCGGTGACGGGCGCGAGGCCCAGAATGGCCCGGCCCAGCGTCGTCTTCCCCGAACCGGATTCACCCACCAGTCCGACGGTCTCGCCGGGACGGATATCGACGGAGACACCTTTGAGCGCTCGGAAGGGGTGCCTGCGGACGCCCTTCGATGGATATTCGACGACCAGGTCGTCGACGGCAATGAGGGGTTCGGGCATGGCGGCTCGCTCCTTCGGCGTCATCAGGATCGGGTTTCTGCGTAGGCACCGCGGGCCGGGCTCTCGTCCAGGATCGCGTCGAAGAGAGACCTGGTGTAGGGATGCTGCGGGTCGGCGAACAGAGAGCGCGTCGATCCCGTTTCCACGATCCGCCCCTTCTGCATGACCGATACCCGGTCGCACAGGTCGGCGACGACCCCGAAGTTGTGCGTGACGATGAGGATGGTCACGCCGAGCTCTCGCTGGAGTTCACGCAGGAGATCGAGGATCTCGGCTTGAATGGTGACGTCGAGGGCCGTTGTCGGCTCGTCGGCGATGACGAGGTCTGGTTCGCACGATACGGCGCCGGCGATCAGGACACGCTGCGCCATGCCTCCGGACAGCTCGTGCGGGTAGGAGGCGAAGGTCCGCTCGGGGTTGGGGATACCGACCTGCCCGAGCAATTTGAGCGCCCTGGCTTTGGCCTCGGTCTTCGACACGCCGAGCTTGGTCCGCATGGGCTCGGTCAGCTGGCTGCCGATGGTGAACGACGGGTCGAGGTTGGACATTGGTTCCTGCGGGATATAGGCGATGCGCCCGCCCCGGATGTCCCGCATCTTCGCACTGTCCGCCCGGCTGAGGTCTTCCCCGTCCAAAAGGATGGACCCCTCCAGGATCTCCCCCCCGGCGGGCAGCAGGCGAAGCACCGACCAGGCGGTCTGCGTCTTACCCGAACCCGATTCACCGATCAGGCCGTGCACCTCTCCGCGCCGGATGTCCAGTGACACGTTGTCGACCACGCGGGTCACCGAACCGTCCGCCTGCGGATATCCGACGGCCAGACCCTCGATGTGCAGCAGCAGCGGCGCTGGCGCGGAGGAACTCGGCTCCTCGTGGACGACGGTGTCATTCTCCGGCCGCACCGGGTCAGCGGCCGTCGCCGCGACAGCCGTCACCGCAGCGGCACGGCGGCGGCGGCGCGGACGGGCGCTCTGTTCGAGTTCGTCGCGCAGTGCGTTGGCGAACAAGGTGAGCGCGACGCCGGTTATGACGACGGCCAGTCCCGGCCATATGACCAGCTGGGGGTCGCGGTACAAGTTGGTGAAGCCGTCGTTGAGCATGTTGCCCCAGGTGGGGATGCTCTGGTCGCCGAAGCCGAGGAAGTCGAGCCCCACCTGGACCGCGATGGCGATGCCGAAGACGATCGAGGCTTGCAAGATGATCGGCGCCCGGACCACGGTCAAGATGTGCCGGGCGATGATCCGCAGATCGCTCACGCCGGAGACCCGGGCCGCGTCGACGAACAGTTCGTTGCGCACCCCGGACACCGCCGCGAAGACCAGGCGATAGAACGCCGGAACCAGCAGCACCCCGAAGATGATCATGACGGTCCAGAGCGAGGGACCAAGCACTGCGCGGGCCGCCAGGAGCACGACGATGCCAGGCAGCGCCATCAGCAACGTCGTGACCCAGGAGGACGCCGACTCGAACCACTTTCCGTAGTACCCGGCCACCAGCCCGCTCGTGATGCCGAGGACGGCCGCGACGACGGTAGCCAGCAGCGCTCCGGCCAGGGTGTACCGGGCGCCGAACAGCAGCCGGGCCCACACGTCGCGTCCCGCACCGTCGGTGCCGAGCAGATGCCCGGCGCCCGGACCCTGGAGGATGGACAGGACCGAGACGCCGTTCGGGTTATAGGACGTGAGCAGCGGAGCGCAAATGGCCGCCAGGACGATGAGCACCAGGACGGACAGCGCCGCTATCCCCAGCGGGTTCTTCAGGAACCGGCGGGCAAGATGGCTGCGCGCCGCGCGTATGTCGGACGTGACATCGGGAGCCAGAACCCCGGTGGCAGATAGTTCGGTCATGATATTCGCGCCTTCGGGTTCAGGAATCCTTGCAGGAGGTCGATGGCCAGGTTGACCAGGATGACGATCACCCCGATGGCCACCACCAGGCCCATGACCAGGGGCACGTCGCCTTCGGATGTCGCCAGGACCGCGACCTGGCCCAGGCCCGGGATGCCGAAAACCTGCTCGATGATCACGGCGCCCCCGAGGAGGCCGACGAACGACAGCGCCAGGACGGACAGGGCGGGCCCCCCGGCGTTGCGCAGGACGTGCTTGAACAGGACGCTCCGCTCGGAGACGCCGCGACTGCGCAGGGTCCGGACCCAGTCCTGGCGCAGCGCGTCGATGACAGAACTGCGCACCTGCTGGGCGACTCCGGCCACGAGGCCGATCGACAGGGCGATTACCGGGAGAGTCACCGTCCTGAGCCAGCCGCCGAAGTAATAGGTCATCTGGACGTACCCGGTCGGCTTGAACCAGTGCAGTTGCAGCGCGAAGATCCGCACGAGAAACACGGCGATGAGGAACCCGGGCACGGCGAACCCGAGCACGGAGAACACCTGGATGATCCGGTCCACCCAGCCGCCGCGTAGAGCGGCCCAGACACCTAGCACCGCCGATAGCACGGCGCTCACGATGACGGCTCCGAAGACCAGGGTCAGGGTGACCTGCAGCCGGGTGAGGATGGCGGTCTTGACGGGCTGGTTAGTGAACCATGAGCTACCGAAGTCGCCCGTCAGGGCGTGCCCGAGCCAGGAGAAGTACCGGGAGATCAGCGGGCTGTTCAGGCCCAGTTGCTGATTCTTGAGCGCGACGGTCGCCTGGGTCGCGGTCGGTCCGAGAATCGTCCGGCCGACATCTCCGGCGGCCGCGTAAAGCAGCAGGTAGGCGAGGGTGACGATGACGAAGAGCAGTACTACTCCGTACAATAGGCGCCTCACCGTGAAGGTCAGCATCATGACTCCTTCGGCTTGATGTTCCATAGGTAAGGCACCGCGTTGCCGGCCTGCACTACGACGCTTGTGTGGCTGTCTGCGACAAAACTGGACTGCGGCCGGAAGAACGGCGCGAACCAGGCGTTCTGGACGACATACTCGTTAAGTGCCTTGGCTGCGGTCGCCGCCTGAGCGCTTGAACCCGTCTGAATCGTGTCGAGATAACCGGCGACCGTGGAATTCGTCGAGTGGAAGGGATTGAACGTGGCGTCCTTGGTCAGGATGAACTCGGCCAGCTGCCAGGGGATGGGGTCTTCTTCCAGGGTGAAGTAGGTGGCCGGATACTTCGGGGCCAGGATCGCGGTAAATATCGTGGAGCCCTGGTAGTCGGTGTAGTTAACTTTGATGCCGATGTTGGCCAGCTCCGCCTGGATCAGTGCGTAGGTAGCCTCGCCGAACGCGGCGGTAATCGACGGCATGTCCAAGGTGAATCCGTGGGGATAGCCGGCCTCGGCCAGCAGCTGTTTGGCTTTCGCCGGATCGAAGCTGTAGTACGAGTTCAGCGAGCTTTCATAACCCGGTGAATTCGTCGGGAATATCTGTGTGGTCACCGATCCGTAGCCGTCACTCATGTCCTTGAGCAGGGCGGTCCGGTCGAACGCGTCGTTGATCGCCTGGCGCACCTTCACGTTGCCGAGCGGCCCGGACATCGTTCCGTTGCGGTCGAACAGCGACAGGCCCGCCCAGTTGAGCTGGAGCGGGTACACCGTGAAGCCCGCGTTCTGGATCTGGGGGATCGTCGTGTTGTCGAACGTGTTCGCCGCGTTGACCTGGCCGCCCTCGATAGCGTCCAGCACGGTCGTGGCGCTGGTGAATACGTTCATGACGATCTTGGAGTAGTGCTGCTCCGGCTTATCCCAGTAATTCGGGTTCGCCGTGAAGGCGTAGGAACTGCCGACGACCGTGGCCTTGGAGTCCAGTTCGTAGGGACCCGAGCCGACCGGCACCGTTGCGGCCGTCGGGCTGCTCCACGCCTTCGGGCTCTCCTGGGATCCGGCGGCCTCGCCCAGGTAGGTGAGGAAAGCGGGGTCCGGCTGCTTCAGCCTGATCATCAGTTCTGTCGGGCTTACCGCCGTGGCCGACGCCATGTTGACCAGGTCCGAGGCGTTGTTAGAGGTGCCCTTCTGAAAGGCTTCCAGGTTCTTGACCGCGACGCTCGCATTGAACGGCGTCCCGTCAGTGAACGTGACGCCAGTCCTCAGCGTCATGGTCAGGACGGTCCGGGCGGCGTTGTAGGACCACGCGGTGGCTAGATGCGGCTCGATGACGCCGGCGGGCGAGGCCTGCACCAGGCTGTCATAGACCGCCTGGTTGTAGGGCGATTCGTTCCCCCAGTTCATATCCGGGGCCTCGAAGGTCGTGGCCGGCGCGATGACACCAAGCGTCAGCGTCGTCGATGAGCCGGCCGAGCCGCCGCAGGCGCTGAGCACCAGCGGCCCCACGAGCACGAGAGCGGCGCCGGCCGCAGCTCCTGGCCACTTTCGATGAAACATGTCAGATCCCTTCCGGGAGATCTGGAGCCGTCACTCCCGGGCAGGGAGAAGGCATTTCTGCGGATGCGTCGCCGGCGGGAGCATTGTCCCCGGCGGGTGCGACTGGCGCCGGTCGCGAGCCATTCATGGCCCGGTGTCCTGAAGTGTTCACCCCGAGGTGCTGTTGATACGCCAGTGAGGCTGTCGGGCCAGGGCACCGTACGCGGACGCCATGCGAAGGGCTGGCGGACCGAATGCCGGTCACTACACGCGAAGCTTCGGCGCTCAACTTGACCCCAGTACCAGCAGTCTCTGCCGCTGCCGGGGTCTGGAGCAGCGCTACGTGATTGTCAGTGTGAGCGCCAGATTCCTGAGAAACAAGCACCCACCTGCATTCGGATCGCTGCCCGGGGGCGAAGACGAGTTCAGTCATGATGCCTTCGCCAGGGCAACCCGGCCGGTGCCAGAGAACCACGCCGTTCCCGATGTTCAGCCGCCGCGTGCCCGGGCAGATCTGCCACGCCTGTCGGGCCACGAGCTCACCTCCTGAGGGGAGAGGTCCTGAATTTTCTTGGATCATGAGAAGCATGTAGACCAGTGAACGATCTTTTGTAGAACGTTCTACGAACGCCTTTGCGAGTAAGCTAAGCTTGAGATGTAATCTCGTCAAGACATCTATTGGTAACGAATCTGTAACAAGCCGGGCCTGAGCATGGACTAGTGCACACCCGGCGGCTACGCGGTGATGTTGACGACTCGTGATACGGCGACATGTGTCATGTCACGTGTATGCTGGCTACACTTCCTGTGTGTAGATCGTTATCGAGCAGGAGCGCAAGATGAAGTCGCAGGACGCCATCCGGCGGGTGACGATTGCGGACGTGGCGAGACATGCGGGCGTCTCGACGGCCGCGGTGTCGAAGGTCCTGCGCAACGCCTACGGCGTCAGCGCCGACATGAGCCAGCGGGTCCGGTCGTCCATGGCCGAGCTGGGGTACCGGCCGCACGCTGCCGCCCGCGGCATGCGCGGCAGGAGTTTCACGATCGGCTTGCTGCTCGACAACATCCGCAACCCCTTCTACGGCGACTTTCTTGACGGCGTCACCGACGCCCTCGCCAAGACTGACTTCCAGGTCCTAGTCGGGTCAGCCGGGTTCACCGCCGAGAGTCAGTCACGCGTCGCCGACGCCATGATCGACCGGGCCATGGACGGCCTCATCCTGCTTGCCCCCTCGATGTCGCGTTCTCAGGTCATTGCCGTCGCCAAGACGATCCCGACCGTTGTGGTCAGTCACCACGACACCGCTGACGAATATGACTCGGTTGTAGGCGACGACCTGGCGGGCGCCGCGCTCGTCGTCGAGCATCTTGTCACGCTGGGTCATCGCCGTATTGCCCACGCCTGCGTCCGGGTCAAAGGGGGCCAGTGGAAAGGCCGTCCCGAACAGGTCCGCAGCGACGGCTACCGGCAGGCTATGCATCGGCATGGCATCGAGGAGGTCGTGACCATTGCGGGTGCGACCTTGTCACAGGAGGCTTTCTACCAAGCCGGGCGGGAACTGCTCGACCGGCCTAGCCGGCCAACGGCCATTTTCGCGGGCGCCGACTTCGCGGCACTGGGCGTGCTGCGGGCAGCATACGAACTCGGCCTGCGAATCCCGGCCGATCTCTCACTGGTCGGCTACGACAACACCACCCTCGCCTCCAGCGCGCCGATCAACCTGACTAGCGTCGACCAGGCAGCCCAGGATCTGGGCTCGACGGCCGCCCGGCTCCTGGGTGAGCGCATGGACGGCCGCAGCCGCTCCGTTCTCACCTCCACCGCGCCTCGGCTGATCGTCCGCAGCACCACTGGGCCGCCGCCTTCTTAACCGAGTGCCTCCTTCGTGTACCTGTCCCTGGCGATCGCCAAGCGGGACTTGACACCAGAGGAGATCCCGCGCAAGCTCGGACTGTGCATGGAAAATCAAACCTGAATCGATATTCACATGCTGCCGGCTGATCCGGCAGGAGCTCTCCGATTCGTGGCCCTGCGCACGCAGCTCGCGCAGCTGGCACCCGCGGAGGCCGCGCCTATCTTGCGCGAGATGGCCAGCAACGTCCGCCGCGACGACCTGCGCATGGTCTACCGGGCCAGGCTCGGTCACCTCGGCGGCGACTTCTCGGTCGCTGACATCCTGGTGACGCTTTACGCAGCCGTACTTAACGTCGATCCGATGCATCCGATGCTCGCCGAGCGTGACCGGCTCGTCCTCAGCAAGGGCCACACGGCGGGCGCGCTCTACACCACGCTGGCGCACTGCGGCTTCTTCGCCCGGCGAGAGCTGGACACTTTCGCCGCGCCGCTGTCCGCGCTCAACGGCCATCCGAACCGGACCAAGGTGCCGGGAGTAGAGACCAGCACCGGACCGCTAGGACATGGGTTCCCGGTGGCCGTCGGCATGGCGCTGGCCGCGCGGCTGCAGGCCTCGCTCCGCCGTACCTTCGTGGTGCTCGGAGACGGGGAGCTGCAAGAAGGCAGCAACTGGGAGGCGGCCATGACGGCCTCCCATTACGGCCTGTCTTCCTTGCTCGCCGTCGTCGACCGGAACCAGCTCCAACAGGGCGCCCGGACCGAGGAGACCAAGCAACTGGAGCCGCTGGCCGGCAAGTGGGCCAGCTTCGGCTGGGAGGTCCGCGAAGTCGATGGCCATGATCATGCGCAGCTGCTGGACACGTTCCGGCGGCCAGGGACAACGCGCCCGGTGTGCGTGATCGCGCACACCGTGAAAGGCAAGGGAGTGTCCTTCATGCAGGATCGTGTCGAGTGGCACCACAAGGTGCCGAGCGCGGAGCAAGTCGAGAGCGCCCTCCAGGAGCTGTCAGCATGAGCCAGGCGACGCAGGCCAGCACGCTGCACGATTGCCGCCGGGCCTTCGCGGACACCCTCATCGCGCTGGCCCGCGAAGACGAGCGGATCGTCGCCGTGTGCAACGACTCGGTGGGTTCAAGCAATCTCACCATGTTCAAGGCTGAGTTCCCGGACCGGATGATCAATGTCGGGATCGCCGAACAGGACCTGGTCGGCGTGGCTGCCGGGCTGGCCAACGGCGGCCTGATCCCCTTCGTCAGCGCCGCTGCGCCTTTCCTGACCGGCCGGGCGCTCGAGCAGATCAAGGTTGACGTCGCCTACAGTCAAGCACGCGTTGTCCTGTGCGGGCAGAGCCCCGGCATGGCCTACGGGGAGCTGGGCCCGACGCATCACTCGATCGAAGATCTATCCTGGCTGCGCGCCGTCGCCGGCCTCCCCGTGGTCGTACCCGCGGACCCCGCCCAGACGGTCCAGTCTGTCCGCTGGGCCGCGGCTAACCCCGGTCCGAGCTATTTGCGCATCCCCAGGTTCCCGGTGCCCGACGTTACGCCGCCCGGCTCGCCGTTCCTGCCCGGCCAGGCCATCCAGCTGACTGACGGGAACAACATCACGATCATCGCCGCGGGGACGATGGTCTCGCGTGCGCTGCAGGCGGCGGAACTGCTGCGCCACGAAGACATCCAGGCACGTGTCCTCAACATCACCTTCGTCGAGCCGCTCGATACCGATGCCATCCTGACCGCGGCCGCCCAGACCGCCGGGATCGTCACCGCCGAGGAGGCCACCACCACAGGCGGTCTGGGCGCGGCGGTGGCGACGCTGACCGCGCA
>Ga0209168_10001135_pt1 | contig 21716 bp, 16 predicted proteins | sample Coa_R1_FD_187156 | JGI IMG/M metagenome (GOLD analysis project Ga0209168, IMG submission 187156) | Surface soil microbial communities from Centralia Pennsylvania, which are recovering from an underground coalmine fire - Coalmine... | ecosystem: Environmental > Terrestrial > Soil > Unclassified ...
TGATGTCGTAGTGCTCACCAGCCAAAGTGAAGGAATTCCTCTGACGCTGATGGAGGCGATGGCGATGGAGCGAATTGTTCTGGCGCCCGCGATCACCGGATTACCCGAGTTGATCGACGGCGAAACCGGCTTTCTCTATCAGCAAAATTCTCTCGCTGACTTCCTGGATAAATTACTCGGTATTGCCGCCGCGAAGCCGTCGCTCGATCATTTCGGGCAAAACGCCAGGCGGCATATTCAGTTGTGCTTCAACCGTCAACGAAATCTGGACACTTGGGCTGAAGATTTCCTCCGTCACCTCGAACTCACCTCAGAAGAGCAAGAAAGTTGGCATGCGAATCCTGTACTGCAACAAGTACAACTTCCGGTTCAGCGGGACCGAAGCATACCTGTTTGAGACCATGGAGTTAATGCGCTCGCGGGGCCACGAAGCGGCGTTGTTTTCGATGGCCGATGATCGCGGACCCGCAACACCGTATGATCGGCACTTTGTGCCACTCACTGATTTCAAACAGATGGCTGGTTTCGCCCGAAAAACCAGCCTGGCACTCCAGGCAATCTATTCTGTTAAAGCGCGAAAAAGCATTGCGCGAATGATCGACGACTTTCAGCCAGACGTCGCGCATGTCAGAAATATTTATCACCACCTGTCGCCTTCGATTCTGTGGGAATTGAGGGCACGCGGCGTGCCGGTGCTTTACCACATCAACGATTTCAAACTCATCTGCCCCAATTACAATCTGATTTCATCCACCGGAAATGCCTGCGAACGGTGCGAGGGCGGCCGGTTTTGGAACGTAATTCGCGAAGGTTGCTACAGCGGCGGAACTGCGGCGTCAACTGTTTTGGCGGCTGAAGCGTATTTCCACAGCTGGATTTCGACTTATCAAAAATGCGTCGATCTGCTTCTGGCGCCAAGCCAGTTTGCCAAACGGAAATTGATCGAGAACGGTAATGGCTGGAGCGACCGGCAAATTCAAGTGCTTCCACATTTTCAGAATTGCCCCACGCAGGTCGCGCCGCACCCCGGGCCAGGTGCGCATATTTTGTATTTCGGACGACTGTCCGCCGAAAAAGGCGTCGACGATCTTCTTCAGGCGATGCAGCGCTTGCCACATATCAACCTGATAATTGCCGGCGACGGGCCTCGACGCCAGCTGCTGGAAGCGCTTGGCAGAAGCCTCAGGCTGAACAACGTCAGTTTTGTGGGCCATCTTTCCGGGGCCGCTCTGGATAACGCAATTGCGAACTCGCAATTCACCGTCTTTCCCTCGCGTGCTTACGAAACCATGGGCAAAAGCATTTTGGAATCCTATGCACACGCGCGAAGCGTGGTCGCCTCTGATTTAGGCTCACGGCGCGAATTGGTCCACGACGGCAGAACCGGAGTGTTGTACAAGGTTAAAGACATCGACCAACTTTCTGCCGCGATTGCATTTTTGCATGAGAATTCAAATCTGGCGAGAACAATGGGAGAAGAAGGCCATGAATTAATCAAACGCAACCACTCACAACAGCAGCACTTCGAGGAGCTCGAGAGAATTTATAAAAAGCTGACAGGACTGCAGAATCCGCCAGCCACAAAATCGGCTTCACTCCCCGGCATGAAGCCAAACGAACCTCTGCACATTGCATTTATCGGCGGCCGAGGCGTAATCGGCAAGTACAGCGGAATAGAAACCTGTTACGAAGAACTCGGTGCAAGGCTTGCGGAAACGGGCCATCAGGTTACCGCATATTGCAGAAGTTATTTCACACCCAAAACCCGCCAGTACCGCGGCATAAAAATTGTCCGGCTGCCGACGATTCGCACCAAGCATCTGGAAACCTTGGTGCATACCTTCCTGAGCACGATTCATGCATGTTTCACCAATTGCGATGTCGTGCATTACTACACACTCGGTCCGTCCCTGTCTTCTTTTCTCCCCAGAATGTTTGGCAAAAAAACTGTAGTGAGCGTGCAGGGCCTGGATTGGCAGCGAAAAAAGTGGAGCAAGGTTGCCAGATACGCACTCAAACTCGGCGAGTGGGCTTCGGCACGTCTGCCCAATGCGACCGTGGTCGTCTCGCGTACGCTGCAGACCTATTACCGTGCACGCTATACGAAGGACTGCGCATACGTGCCCAACGGCACACGGATACGCGAACGTCGCGCCGGAAATTTTCTCGAAAGCACCGGGCTTAAACCCGGCGCTTATGCGCTGTTTCTGGGTCGCTTCTCGCCGGAAAAGAATTGCGATCTTCTCATTGAGGCATTCGAAAAACTCGACACGCCAATGAAACTGGTTCTCGCCGGCGGCTCCAGCCACACCGATGCTTATGTCGAGCGCCTACGTCAACACCACAGCGACCAAATCAAAATCCTGGACTGGATTTCCGGGGACGCGCTGGATGAAGTCCTGACCAATGCCGCACTGTTCATTTTGCCGTCCGACCTGGAAGGTTTATCCCTTGCTCTGCTTGACGCGATGGGCGCAGGAGTATGTGTGCTCGCCAGCAATGTGCCCGAAAACGTCGAAGCTCTCGGAGATGCCGGCTTCACATTCAGCGCCGGCGATGTTGACGACTTGCAACGAATGCTGGCGCTCCTGCTTCCGGATTCGGCTTTGAGGGAAAATATCGGCGGTCGTGCCCAGGCGCGGATTCGTGGTGAGTACTTGTGGGAAGAAGTCGCAGCAGGGATGAATGCGGTGTACTCGTCCTTGTTTGAGCATCGAGATACAAAGCCGGTACTGAAAACGAGAGCTGCGGGAACGGCTGCCTAGTACGGCGGAGCTGCTAAGTCCCAAAGCCCACCGGCTCCAGTTTTGCCGTGAAGTGCCGCAGGAAAGGTGCTTCATAAGTCAGCTTCAATCCTCGAATCGACTGCCGCTTTTTCCAGACTTCCAGAATAATTTCGACTACGTAATCGATGTGACTTTGGGTGTATACACGCCGGGGAATCGCGAGGCGCACCAGGTCCATCTTGGCCGAGGCGCCAAACATCAGACGCCCGATTTCCACTGAACGGATTCCCCCTTCTAAATACAACTCGGTTGCCAAAGCTACCGCGGGAAATTGTTCCACCGGAACCTGAGCCAGAAAGGCCCGACCATCCAGATAAATTGCATGTCCGCCCGGTGGTTGGACGATTGGAACTCCTTGCGCCGCAATGTGATTACCGAGATATGCGGTCGAGGCGATCCGATATTGCAGATAATCTTCCTCGAGCGCTTCCTGCAGGCCGACAGCAATGGCTTCCAAGTCACGGCCGGCCAGTCCACCATAAGTGGGATAGCCCTCGGTCAAAATCAGCAGATCTTTTTCCTGCTGTGCCAGCAAATCGTCATTGGTGCAAAGAAAACCACCGATATTCGCCATGCCGTCCTTTTTAGCAGACATGGTACAGCCGTCGCCGTAGCTGAACATCTCCTGCGCGATCTGCTTGGGCATTTTGGATTCATAGCCCTGCTCACGCAGCTTGATGAAGTAGCAATTTTCGGCGAAGCGGCAAGCGTCGAAATAAAGTGGAATTTTGTGTTTGCGGCAAAGCGCGCTAACTTGCCGGATATTTTCCATCGAAACCGGCTGGCCGCCTCCGGAATTGTTCGTAACGGTGAGCATGACCAGCGGAACATGATCGCGGCCGACGCGACCAATCAGCGTTTCCAGCGCCTTCACATCCATGTTGCCCTTGAATGGATATTTATTCTGTGGTTCGCGGCCTTCGGCAATCACCAGGTCAACCGCTTCGGCCCCCACGAATTCCACGTTGGCGCGGGTGGTATCGAAATGCGTGTTGTTGGGAACCACATCACCTTTTTTGCAAGTGACCCCGAACAGAATTCGCTCTGCGGCCCGTCCCTGATGGGTGGGAATCACATGATGGAAGCCAAATATGTCTTGTACCGAGGCGCGGAAACGCTCGAAGCTCTTACTGCCGGCATAACTTTCATCGCCTTCCATGATTGCCGCCCATTGCTGCGTGGACATGGCGCCGGTACCGGAATCCGTGAGCAGATCAATCAGCACATCATCGGCGTTGAGCAGAAATAAATTGTAATGAGCCGCACGAAGAAGATTCTCGCGTTGCGAGCGTGTGGTCCAGCGGATCGGCTCCACGCTCTTGATCCGAAAAGGCTCGATGATGGTGTGGGACATGCCAGTATTGAAGCATGAAGAGCTTCGGGGTGTACAACACCAACTTACACGCAGGCAAACAGCCTTACCGGACCGGCACTGAGTCTTCGTGTTCTTCGTATGTCACGGCAGCGGTCCGTTCGAGCTTGTCCCAGGAGAAAGACTCGCCGGTGATCGCCCGCTTAATAGTTTTGAATAGCACCAGCGAAAATAGCTGTCGATAAGCGAAGCGCTGCAACCACACTTGGCTGAGCAGCCACGGGTCTTCTCGCGTATCCGGAGTGCGGCGCTCGAGTGCAAAGGCAATTGCAGATGTAATGAAATCGATAATTAAAAATGCAGCGAAAAAGATTACGAGTCGCTGGAAACTCGCCGGGTCGGTAGAACCGGGATGAAAATGCTTTTGCACGAAATACCACAATGCGCCAACCGTAAACATGATGTCGATGAATGGTGATACCAGCGGCAGCAATATCTGGAATACAACGATATTAGGCAGTGCGACCCAGCCAAGCGCACCCTTCCGCGCAAAAACTCCGCGATGCTTGTAGACAGCCTGCAATATCCCGAAAGACCAGCGGAAACGCTGGCGCATCAAGCCATTCGCGCTAACCGGCGCCTCGGTATATGCCAAAGCGCGGTCTTCGTATCCCACGCGATATCCGTTGCGAAGCAAGGCCATGGTCAGGTCGGCATCTTCGGCAACCGTGTCGGTGTGGTAGGCGCCGGCCTCGCGCACTGCTGATACTCGCCATGCGCCGATTGCTCCGGGTACGACGCTTACCGCACCGAGTACATTCAGCGCCCGACGCTCGAAATTCTGGCTGGTAATGTACTCGAGCGCCTGCCATCGGGTCCAAAGATTTACCCGATTACCAACTTTTGCATTGCCGGCGATTGCACCGACTTTCGGGTTCAGGAAGTGTGGCACCAGCAACGCTATGGCATCTTTGGCGATAACGGTGTCGGCATCGATACCCACAAAGATCTCTTCGTCGTCGTGGACGTGCAGCAAGCCAAAATTCAGCGCTTCGGCCTTGCCGGAGTTCGGCTTGGTCAGCACTAACAGCCGACCAGCCGCCTGTTCACGTGGAAAGCAGGTGCGAGCTACTTCCAATGTTCTGTCTTTTGATCCGTCATCGATCACGATCACGCGAAGGTTGTGATAGCTGGAGCGCAGTGCCGCGCGAATTGTACGCTCAATCACTTTTTCTTCGTTGTAGGCCGGAATCAATACGGCAACTCGCGGCCTATAGGCCTCGTTGAGTTCATTGCCGTGACGTAAGCGCTTGAACCGATCGGCAATGGCTAAGGCCCCGATAAATAACAGCCTGCCGGTCATCAACAAATCACCAATGAAAAAGATGAAGGCAATAAAACGCAGTCCAGCTCCATACATCCAGAAACCAACCCAGGTCAGCCATGCCGACCAAAGTTCGTTGCGGCCGATTGGTGGCATGACCTCGGCGCGGGTTTTATGCCACAGATCGCTTACCGAAACAATTTGAATTCCCTTGGCGCGCGCGCCCTCGATAATCAGCGGCAACGCACGCACCGTCTCGCGCCGGTTGCCGCCTCCGTCATGAAGCAGAATGATGTTTCCGCAGCTGATATCGTTCGGCTTGCAGGGAGGCAGATGTTCCAGCACAAAACTGGCAATCTGCTCGCCTGAACGATTGCCTCGCCAGTCGTCGGGATCGATCTTGTCACCGATGGTGAAATATCCGAGCCGCTCGGTCTGTTCTAAAGGGCGAACTTCGTCTTCCGTATCTGGTTCGGAGTCGATTGAATATGGCGGTCGGAACAGGTGAGTTCGAATTCCCAGGCGGCTGGCGAACAAGCTCTCAGTCAGGTTCAGTTCCAACTCCACCATGGTGTTTGAAAGATCGCTGATATCGGGATGCGTAAAAGTGTGATTCCCGATCTCATGGCCTTCGTTATATATCCTCGAAGTAAGCGAGGCGAACCGGTCGGCCTGGTTTCCGATTAAGAAAAATGTAGCGGGCGCGTGCTCGCGTTTCAGAACATCCAGAATTTTTGGGGTCCAGTCAGGATCGGGCCCATCGTCGAACGTGATCGCGACTTGATTTGGACTGGATCCGTACCTGGACACACGGTAAGGCTCGGGCAATGTGTCCATGGTCTCATCTGTGATAAGGCCCGCGGAATTGTCGAGAGACATTTGGCGTTCGCCGTTTCCTGGCGTTGCTTCGACATTCAATATTTCGCCACTGCCTACGAGATCGACATCCTGGCCGGGAGGGACGACGCTTAGTTTAGAGGGCGCGGCCACATCCATTGGGAAGTCCCAAATCCGCCACAGCGAGCGGTCCTCAGATCCCAACCGCCACAAAGCAAATGTACGCACCCCAAGCTGGCGCGCGGCGCGCATCTGATTTAAAGCCGTCACCCCGTCTAGAAACCAAATATCATGCTGTAAATTGTGCTCGTCAAGATAAGTGACATGCGGGTTCATGCTGTCGTCGTCAAAGTTCACGTCAGCTTCGGAGTCGCGCGCCGCTAGCCAGGCTTCCTGCACGGTGACATTGATGTCGTGCTCATCAGCAGGCAGCTTTCCGCGCTTCGGCTTCTGCACCCAGTCATAACCGTAATTCGCGATCGCACAGATAAGCTTGTCGATGGGGATTAACTTCTTCGCTTGCGACAGATTATTGGTGAACCAGTCTTGCGCAGCTATAGGGCCAGCCGTGCCTCCGCCGCCCGCATAGTGCTGGTCATAATTCATGAGCACCACACCGTCGGCAGCCAGGCCTACGCCACGATAGTCGAAATCTGAGTTACCCGGTGGCGCACTGACGTAAAGCTTCATGCCTTTTGAGTGCAGATCTGTCGCCAACTCATTCAGCAGGGAGACGAATGCGGGTTGCGCATTTTTAGGAAAATCTTCGAAGTCCACCATCAAGCCGCGATATTTATCGGTAGCGAGAAATGTATCGATCTGCTGGCGAAAGTTAGCGCGCGCGGCAGGATCATTCAGGAATGCAGAAATATCGATCCAGTCAGTGCCGTCGAAGTTGTTGACCAGCGGAAAGACTTCCGTTCCCGTGTCTTCTGATTTCAGAAACGGCATAACCTTGTAATCCACTGGCCTTAAGGTTCCGCCCTGCATGATGTCGAAGAACCGGTTGGTCTCGGAGTCCACGCCCTGCAAGTGACCATCGGGTGTCAAAATGTGTAGCCACTCGGGATAGAGCAAATCTATCTGCCGCGCATATTCACGAAGCGATGAAAAGCTGGCAGCGTCCCAGGGAACGTAAAATCCGGCGCGAATGCCTTCGTCAGTATTCAGCGCCACCATTGAGGCCGCGGTTTTGCTGCGACGGTGACTACGCCGGATGAGTAAGTTTCGTCTTTCTAGCGCCTTTTCCTTTTCTGTAGCCCTAAGCGCTTTGTAAGGCTCTTTCAGCGCGTGATACGGCCGTTTTTCAAAGGGCAGGAGAAGCTTTGGCAGAGGCTCGCGGGTGGCGTTGTATACAAAAACAACAATGACGGCACTGATTAGAATGCCGGCGACGTCGAGCAACCGACGAAGCCGTTTCCATCGGCCCTTTTTGGGATCATAAAAAACAGGATGCGCCATGCCTATAAGACCAAAAACATCCTAGCGGGAGGATGATGGAGGGTCAAACTACCCTGTTAGATGCATAATATTCGGGCACGCAGACCAATGCAGGGCCTGCAAACGCGGTATATTGGCCAACGTGGCCGAATTGGTTCGCAGAAATCTGCGATTTTTCCTGCTCTTTACAGCCGCTGCTTTGCTGCTGCGGTTGTTTTTCATCTTTCGCTTTCCAGGAGTTGTGACCGACTCCTTCGTTTATGGCGACATCGCCAAAAATTGGCTGCAACATGGAATTTATGGCCTGAGCGGCCCCGACGAAATCTCTCCCACGTACATCCGCCTTCCGGGATATCCCGCGTTTCTGGCGTTCATCTTCGCGATCTTCGGCATGGAGCATTATCGCGCAGTGTTGTTCGTTCAAATATTTGTCGATCTGGGAACTTGTTTTCTATGCGCGGATATCGCCTTGAAGCTGATGGGCGCCAGATACGCGAAAGTCGCATTTGTCCTTGCTTGCCTGTGTCCCTTTCTTGCCGATTATTCCGCCGCGGCGCTGACAGAAACCCTCGAAATATTCTTCACCGCGCTAGCCTTTGATCTGGCAATTCGGGCCCTGCAGAGGAATTCGATGCGCGCCTGGACAGGCTGCGGGATAGCTTGCGCGGCGGCAATTTTGTTGCGTCCTGATGGGGCTTTATTGGCGCTGACAATTGACCTGTATCTTCTGGCGAAAGTTCTGCTGCCGGTTTCGACAAGTATCGACAGAAACGGCCTTTCGATTTTCCGCGGACCTTCCGTGCTGCGCAACTTTCAATCGGCAACTCTCGTTACGGTTATCGCTCTTGCGCCTTTGGTCCCCTGGGCAATGCGGAACTGGAATGTGTTTCATCGCCTGCAGCCGCTCGCGCCGCGCTATGCCAACGAAGAAGATGAATTCGTACCCATGGGGTTCAATCGATGGGTTAAAACCTGGATCGCGGATTATGCATCGACGGAAGAAATATATTGGGCCGTCCCAGGCAATGAGATCGACGGCACGAAGTTGCCCTCGCGCGCATTCGATTCACCGCGACAGCAAATCGAAACTATGGCATTGATCAACGACTACAACCAGCAGCTTCATATCTCGCCCGTGTTAGATAAGGAATTCCAGGCCCTCGCCACCGAGCGCATTCACTCGCACCGATTGCGCTATTACCTCAGTCTTCCATTGCTACGCATTCTCGATATGTGGCTGCGCCCGCGGACCGAAATGCTTCCTTGCGATACCCGCTGGTGGGAGTTCAATGATGACCTTCAATGGTCGATACTGGCCGTGGGTTTCGGAGTCATCAATCTCGGCTATTTCCTATGTGCGCTGGCTGGCTGGATGTACGCTCGCCGGGTGCCACTTATAGCATTGCTGGCGTTGTTCGTGGTGTTGCGTTCCGGTTTTCTGGGCACCCTCGAAAATCCTGAACCTCGATACACGCTGGAGATGTATCCGGTCGCAATCGTCCTTGCGGCCTTCGCTCTCGGCAAAATGCGAAAATCCAACGCGCTACAGAACTGATCCAGCTCTATTGCAGAGATGTTGAAGTTAGCCCAGGGGCGAATCACTCATGCGAAAGCGAGTTCGCACGTGTTCGGAGAGCAGGGCGATGGCATGACGGTTGGCGATGGGATCCATACGGGCGAGATAGCGCATGGCCTCAACTAAGACGCGCTGGCCATCCACGTATCGCGGATCAGAGGTCCGCTCCCGTGGTTTCTTGCGGCTGAGATCGGGCACAACTGGGATGGTAAAAACTTTGGCCATGACGCTCCGATGTCTGTTCGCGGATAGTCTCGCTTTTCCTTGGATGGTGTTTTCGAGTATAACGCCGCATGTTTGAGTATGCAGCCAGAAAATTCAGGGGTAAGTCGCTGATTTTTAGTGAGTTACAATCTTAGTCTTTCCTGAGGTCTTCAGTTGGAACACTTTGGCCGGAATTTTCTGTCCCAGTTGAATATCGGAATACTTGGCGAGGCGATAGTCTCCGTCAGTCTCCATCAACTTTTGTTGGACCGATATTCCGGTTTGGGTATTGATCCACAGAATGATCTTTGGAAAATGTTCTTTGATTTTGTCGGATTTCGGGACCAGCTCCAGCTTGGCAGTGTCGATGTCATCGATCCTTTCCTCGCCCCCGTAAGTGATGTCAAAAGTTTTGCGCATATCATCACCGCTGCTGCCGAAGCCGAGTACGAGAAGAGTCTCAGCCTCCTCGCGGTGTGCGCTGGCATCCCAAACGTCAACCATCTCTGTTTTGAGCTTGTAAACCTGAATCTTTCCTTGCGAGAAGATGACCTGTTGAGCATCGGGCGGGTCGATATCGGCCGCCATCTCAGTTTTGTTTCCGTTGCGCTGAAAATATATTTTGCCTGTCTGCCGCCCCGACTCTTCGTTGACCACACTATTGAAGGTAGTCCAGGTGAAGTTCGCTTCGGCGGTGCGAAACTTAGCCGCGGTTTCGTCCATCCTGGTCATGATCTTTTCCAACCCCGCATCGGACGCCGCGAGCGCTGGCACAACCAGAGTTACCGCAAACAGCAACCGCGGCACGACTCTGGAGCCTAAGGCGGATGATATCTTCATTATTGTTGGGGGCTCTCCTACTCCCGCTGCACCCATGCTTTGTAGGCCACGACGTGGCCTTTGCCATCGGTGACAGTTTCATATCGCGAAATCTGGACACTGCCTGAAATCGGCTCGATCACTCGCAGCAAGGCTGCGCGTATCGTCGCATCATCGTTCCCGGAAACCGCGTGGGCTTCCACCTGATAGATGAATTCACCTTTGCCGTCCGGGTATACCAGAACGCCCGTTGCGTCCGGGCTGCGTTCCACTGGGCGTTCGTTAAAGCTGATCACCAGCGGCGAGAAGAACACGAAAATCAGAATGAGCGTGACCATGATGTCGTACTGTACGGTGCCGCGCTCATAAGACCAGAAAATAAAACCTTTGATGGTGCGCCACACTGGATTGTCCACGATTGGCGGCGCCTGCGGCTCTACGGTTTTTAGCTCAGTGTGCAAAGAAGAAACTCAATTGCAATCATTCGATCCTTAAATCATCGAGTCATTGAATCACTCTGGTCATCATTCGAACTGTGCAACCTCTGAAACGATTCAATCGCTAAATGCCTCAATGACTCAATTCTTCATCAGTGTAGATCGTTTTCCTTAGCTGCGAGTTGCTTTAATGCAGCTTTCGCGGGAGGATGCGGTCGCTCCCCATGTATGGCTGCAGCGCCTTGGGAACCAGCACGCTGCCATCTGCCTGCTGGTAGTTCTCAAGAATCGCCAACCAGGTGCGCCCCACCGCCAACCCACTGCCGTTAAGCGTATGCAGGAATTCCGACTTACCCTTGCCATCTGGGCGATAACGGATGCGGGCTCTCCGCGCCTGGAATGACTCGAAGTTGGAGCACGATGAAATTTCGCGATACAGCTTCTGGCCAGGCAGCCAGACCTCAAGATCATAGGTTTTGGCCGACGAGAACCCCATATCCGCAGTGCACAACAGCATCACCCGATACGGCAGTTCCAGCTTCTGCAGAATTTCCTCGGCATCATGGGTAAGTTTTTCCAGGTCTTCATAGGACTGCTCAGGCCGGCTGAACTTCACCAGTTCTACTTTTTGAAACTGGTGTTGGCGAATAATTCCCCGCACGTCTTTGCCATAGGATCCCGCCTCGCTGCGGAAACATGGGGTATATGCAGTCAACGAAATCGGCAGGTGCGAGCCATCAATTGTCTCGTCGCGGTACAGGTTTGTGACCGGAACTTCCGCGGTTGGAATCAGCCACAGGTCTTTCTCTCCATGCGGCACTCGGAACAGGTCGGCGGCGAACTTAGGCAGTTGCCCGGTGCCGTACATCGAGTCAGAATTCACCAGGTAGGGCGGCAGAACTTCGGTATAGCCGTGCTCGCGAGTATGGACGTCAAGCATAAAATTTGCCAGCGCCCGTTCCAGCCGAGCGCCACCCTCCCAGTAAACTGCAAACCGGGCGCCGGTGAGTTTAGCGGCGCGTTCCAGATCGAGAATTCCAAGCTGCTCTCCCAACTCCCAATGCGGTTTGGGCGGGAAATCGAACTGCGGCACTGTACCCCATTTTCGGACCTCGACATTATCTTCCGCCGATTTGCCGACCGGAACCGAGGCATGCGGCACGTTGGGAATCCCCGCCAATAGCTCCGCCATATGGGCGTCGTACTCTTCGGCGGCCTTCTCCAGTTCCTGAATCTGGGCACGCATTTCCTTGGTTTCTGAGACGAGCTGTGTCGTGTCGTCTCCGGCTTTTTTCATCTCCGGAATTTTCGCCGACAAGCGGTTGCGTTCGGCCTTCAGTGTTTCCGCAGACTTGATCGCCTGCCGCCTTTGCGCCTCGACATTGGAAAAATCCCCCAGGACCGCCTTTGGATCCATCCCGCGGTTGCGCAACATTTCTTCGATCGACGACAGGTTATTGCGTACAAAGGAAAGATCAAGCATAGGAAACAATACTGTAATGGAATCTGGTCGCGATTTGCACCAATGCGCTGCGCCACGGCGGCCGGTGCAGTACAATTCGCATCATGATTCCGAAAGATCTACTCGATATTCTGGTTTGCCCTGTCTGCAAAAAACCGCTGGCTGTCCAAGGAAATGGCGAAAGCCTGAAATGCGGCGAGTGCCGGCGCGTCTATCCCGTGCGCGATGATATTCCAATTCTCCTGGTGGATGAGGCCAAGATCGACGCCGCCTGAGTCTGGGTCATCCAGGCGATTTTCAATTCAATAAGTTCAATAAGAAGGATGTCGTTGGCGTCTCAATACTCGTCTCAAAAACGGACCGTCCGGGGCCAAATTGACACTTTGTGTCAGCCGTGAGACGAGGCGTTTTCTCATCCTTCGCGGCCAGACTGCCGATAAGACTAGCAACTTCTCGTACATTCAAGGGTTTAAGAGACTATGGTCTTCTCCAGCCGAACGTACATGAACGTGCTGGGTTCGGCAGACAAATTGCATGCAACAAAACGTGGTGCAGCTGAGTCTAATGGGTAGAAGCAGTCAAGGTCGGAGGTGGAAAATGCGAGAAAGATTTTCAGTCACCGAACTAACAGCTCTGCGAACTGACCTGCTGCAAGGCGGTTTAGCCGATTCGCGTGAGGCTGCCGAGTTGGTGCAAATTTTCCTGATGGGCCGGGGCTACGGAGTTTCGCCTCAGGCCGCCCGGGATGCGGTGAGCCGGGTAGAAATGTCAGGCTGCGCGCTTCCAGTACTGGAAAAAGAGCTCGAAGGTCTGGCTCTGGTCCAGTAAGAAGTGCACGAAGCGGTCCGTAGCGGTGCGGACCCAAACAATTTAAAAGATCCGCGGGGACAAGAGACGTAAACCAGTCGCTCCCCACAGATGAGTAGCAAGGAAGCAGCCGGGCCAACCAGCCCGGCGTTCTTGTTTTGGTGTCATCCCGAACTCGTTCGCCGAAGGCGAAGGAGAGAGGGACCTTACGCTGCATTTGTATCATCACGAACGCAAGCAGGACTATGTTCAGCACCTCCGCCGGACGATCCATCAGCCCGGCATTCTGTTTTCGACGAAATCCCCGCTTTGCATCTCCCCAACTCTGTCATTCCGACCGCCGCAGATCACCGCAGGCGGTGGTCTGCGAAGTGGGAACCTGCTGTTAAATGCTTGCGTCGTTTGACAGCACGAACGTTCCCACTCAAACCAAGATCGGGTTTAACAAATCACCTGCACGCCACACTCCCGAGAGCGGAACTTTGCGCATGACATCCGGTAACTGCCGGGCTACGGTGATGCGCAAGTTATCGAGGGGGGACAACCGAATACCCGAGGGCAGACCTTTGTTCGCCTTGTGGCCCCGTTCATCGCAAGCTCTGCAAGTTTAAACAATATTTCGAGTATTGGTCGGGCATAGCCCACGAACCCAGTGCTTGAACTCAGGCCGGAAACTCAGGCCAGGTGCAACTCGCGGCTTGGATGGAGGCGTCACATCAATATTGTTTATCGTTGATTTCAAAAAGCGAACTTTTGACGGGCGTCCGTGACGGGAATAAACTTCCCGTGGTGAATCCCATGAAAATATGTGCATTCCTGCTGGCGTTCTTTTTGGGCATGTCAATGTTCGCGGCGGCGGATGATGAAGGCCATCACCACGAGGAACTGACTGAAGCACAGGTCGGCATTGTCCACTTTCCGTCATCTTGCCTGGCTGCGGATCAGAAGCCAATTGAGCGCGGTGTGGCCATGCTGCACTCGTTCTGGTATGAAGAGGCGGAAAAACAATTTCAGCAGATCGAGAAGGACGATCCGAAGTGCGCAATCGCGCACTGGGGTGTGGCGATGAGCTTGTGGCACCAGCTGTGGAACCGGCCTGATGCTGCTGTGCTTGACCGCGGAGGCGCGGAGCTCAAATCGGGGAAGTCATTGCCGGGAACTCCGCGCGAGAAGGATTACATCGCCGCGTTGAGTAAATTCTATGAACATCCGGGGAAGCCTTACCAGAAGCGGGTTACAGCGTATTCGAAGGCGATGGACAAGGTCTACGCGAAATATCCCGATGATCATGAGGCGGCGGCATTTTACGCCTTGAGTCTTCTGGCTTCGGAGCCTGGCCACGACAAAAGCAATGCCAGTCGCAAGCAGGCAGCTGCCGTACTGGAGAAATTATTTGCCGAGGAACCTAACCACCCCGGCGTAGCCCATTATCTGATTCATACGTATGACAAGCCTGATATGGCGCAGCTCGGTCTGCCCGCAGCCCGCAAATATGCGCAGCTCGCGCCTGCGGCGCCGCACGCGCTGCATATGCCGGCGCACATTTTCGCGCGGTTAGGCTTGTGGCAGGACGATATTAATTCCAATGTCCGCTCGATTGAGGCCACACAAAAAGAAGTGGCCGAGCACATGGGCGGCGAGGGGCATCAGTTCCACGCCATGGATTTTCTGGTCTATGCGTATTTGCAAACCGGGCATGAGCAGGATGCGCAGAAGATCATCGATGAAGTACGCGCCATGCCGCCGATGCATGACATGTATGGCATGGGATTCGATCCGCGGATGTTTGCATTGTCAGCATTTCCGGCGTCCTACGATTTAGAGCTGCATCACTGGAACGAGGCGGCACAGCTCACGCCAGTCAGCGGCGCGGGTGATTACGATCAGTCAGTTACGTATACAGCCAGAGCGATCGGGGCAGCGAAAATTGGGAATGTAGAGCAGGCGCGAAAAGAAATCGCAGAGATCGAAGGCATTCAGAGGAAATTGGGTGCTGGCCACAACAAGGATCAACGGGGATACCAGGACCTCGCGGACGAATTGACGGAAGCAAAGGCGTGGCTGGCTCAGGCCGAGGGACATAATGATGAGGCGGTGCGGCTGATGAAATCCATTGCAGATAAAGAGGAAGGCGAAGCCGAATCAAGTCAGGGAATTCCGGCACACGAGATGATTGGCGACATGCTGCTCGAAAGCAAACATCCGGAAGAAGCGCTGGTTGAATATGAGATCACGCTGAAAACGAACCCTGGACGATTTGACGCCCTGTATGGTGCGGCGCAAGCGGCTGAACAAGCGGGTAAGCACGACCAAGCGAACGCGTATTTCGCAAAGCTGGTGAAAAACTGCGAGGGCTCGACATCAGAGCGCGCCGAGCTGAAACACGCGCGAGAAGTTACTGAGGCACGTGCGGCAAAGAACTGAGTCAGATTATTTGGAGTTCTTCGGCAGATCGAGACGTTGCAATTGGAAAAGCAATGTTGCAAATCCGAGTTTGGACTTCAGCTGCAGCGGAATGTGCTTCGCGTCATCGGTGAACCAAACCCAGAGCACGCCTTTGCCCTTTAGAGGACCGGAAACCGGTTCGGCTTTGACCCGCAAGGCTTGAAATTCGCCGTAAGGAACTTTGATTCGATTGCGCCCCTCAACGTCGATTTTTACGTCGGTGGTTTGGCCACCATCGTTGACCGGAAATGTTTCGGATGAACCGGGCGCCAGGTCGAGCGATGCGGCGTAAAAAAATCCGCTCACCACATCGGTGACGCAGGGCGGAATGTCGAAGTTTCCCTGCCGGCGTATGCCAGTCTTCAGATTACTTTCTTCCATGTGACTTTTTCGAGTCTGATAATTCAAGTGCACACTTCTATCAATCCGGCGAGCTCCTTCCTCACTGTGTTTAGAAATCTGCTGCGTGCAAAGAGTTCCAGGTTCGATGTCCGCGTCAAAAGTGTCATGGACGGCGAAGATTTTGTTGACGATGCCAGAAGTGTCGGCAATTGAACGCAGGTGTTCAGAGGCGCCGGCGCGCTTGAGCGTGACCGTTGCCGTGCCGGCATTGAGCAGATGCCATTCAACCGAGTACACGAGAGTTTCACTCTCCGGCAGGTGAAATGATGGGGGTGGAGGAATTATTTGTGAAGCCGCATTTGCGCTGATCGAAGCGGGCGAGCTGGCACGCTGAGCGGAACACAACGACACAGCCGCCAACGTGAAGCAGATGAGCAGGGCGCGGGCCGTAATTTTAGAGAACATCACTTTCGAAACCACATAGATTTCGCCACCAGGGTAGCAATCATCAATCCCGCACCCAATACGGCGTTGTACTCGCGGTGCTTCCAATAAAGATGCCAGGAGAACGACCCGGGACGTTTTTGGTAAGAGCGGACGCGCGGAACTAATCGCGGGACCTGGGCAGCATAGTCATCGAATTCTGAAAAGCGCGCGCGCAAGAATGCCTCTTCGGCGCGGATTACGGGGACGTAAATTGCGATCAGCATTGCGGCCGCAATGAGCGGGAGCAACCAACTTTTCGCGGCGATCAGGAAGCCGATGGCGAGAATGATCGATCCTAAATAAAGCGGGTTGCGGGTGTGGGCGTAAGGGCCGCTAGTCGCGAGCACCTCATTTTTTGAGACATGACCGGAAGCGAGCGCGCGAATGCACAAGCCGGCGAACGCAATACAGCTTCCGATCAGGATGGAAATGAGCGTGGGTTGAGCCAGCCAAATGTAAGCAGCGGCGAAAAGGAATCCAAGCGGGACCCGGATGCGGCGCGCAATTTTGCTCCAGCTAGGCACTGGTGCTCCTTAATAGTTCCCGGGCTGCGCTGACCACTTCGGAGGCAGAGATTGCGAGAAGTCCAGGATCGGCAGCGCTGGTGTGCGACAAAGAAGTTTTGCTGGCGGGATTACGCAAGACGATGCTTTTTGTGCCGCAAGGACCGTTGCGGACCGGATCTGTAGGGCCAAAGATTGCCACGACTGGAACTTGCAATGCTGCCGCAAGATGCAACGGCCCGGTATCGCCGCCGATAAATAATCGCGCCCGGCGGGTGAGTGCGATGAGTTCTGAGACCGAACACGAGATGGGTTGCGCGCTGCCGCCGCTGGCGGTTTGAACCTCATAAGCGAGTTCGTGTTCATGGGGGCCAAAGTTGATCAAGGAGAACAGGCCGAAAAATGATAATGCTCGCGCAACTTCGCCATAATGCTGGGCTGGCCATTGCTTTGCGGCCCATCCTGCACCCGGATTAATGATCACCAAATTTTCAGGCAATCCCGAGATTTTTTTTGCGATAGAGACTTCAGCGCGTTCGTCCCGGGGAAATATAGCTATGCCCTTAGTAAGGGGCTTTCCGCCCACAGCCTCGGCGAGCAAGTGATATTGCTCGATCACGTGCGGGCCACTGCCTGCGACTCTGTACTGATAAAGAATGCGGGCCGGCCATTCGCGGGGCTGGGCAAAGCCGAAGATGGCATCGGCTTTCGACATTCGGGCAAACGTCGCCGATTTCAATGCGCCCTGAAAATCGGCGGCGATTTCATAATGCTGATTTCGCACTTCTCGGAGCGCATGGCGCGCCTCGCGCTTAGTCTGGCTAGACAACAAAGATTTGCGCCAGCGCTTGGTATCTACAAGGTGCACGAAATCGACAACCGGGCGTTGTGCACTACGCGGTCCGGAAAGTGGCGCCCCGCCGGCACACAACATTTCGGACCAACGATCTTCGATGATCCAGCCGATATTCATGTGCGGGAATGCAGTGCGTAACGAGCAGACAGCCGCCAGGGTATGAATGACATCGCCCATGGCCCCCAAACGCACAACCAGCAGGCTTTTTGGAGGAACATTGGCGACCGCCACCGCGCTCACGGCCGGCGCTGCTCCACGCCACCGCGAAGGACCTGCGTCGTGGAATGATCTTTGCGGTCACCAACGATTTCGACTCGGCCGCCGCATTCGACCACAGTGTCGCGCTCAGGCACAGTGTCGGCGGTGTAATCCGTGCCTTTGGCGTGGACGTCGGGGCGGATTTCGCGTACCAACGCGCGCACATCGGGTTCGGGAAAAATGACGACCGCATCGATATCGGACAGGGCTGCGACGATCTCGGCCCGCTCGTTCTCAGGGACGATCGGGCGACCGTCGCCCTTCAGGGCGCGAACCGAGCTATCGGAGTTAATTGCAACCACTAATTTTCCGCCAAGTTGTTTTGCAGCGCGTAGATAGCGAATGTGTCCAACATGGAGAAGATCGAAGACGCCGTTGGTCAAGATGATCTTCTCACTTTGTTTGCGCCACGATTCTACCTGGCACTTTAGCTGGCTGCGGCTGAGAATCTTCTTATCGGTCAATCTCTGGAGTTCCTTCGTTGATTCAAGACTTGTCGGACGAACATTTCAGTGCGCTCTGGTCGCGGGTGGCACTTTCTCAACCGCTTCTAACAATTCCTGCTGCGAAACGGTCGCTGTGCCGCGTTTCATTACGACTATGCCGCCGGCGTAATTCGCCAGTTGCGCGGCATCTTCCGTGTCCGCACCTGCCGCCAAAGCCGCAGTGAACGTGGCTATCACAGTATCGCCAGCCCCGGTGACATCAGTGACCTGGTCGCTCCCGAAGACCGGAATATCTATTGGCTTGTGCTTTCCGGAGAATGCCACCATGCCGTCGCGCCCGCGGGTGATTACCAGAGAGCTTAGTTTCATCCTCGAAAGAATCTCGGCGCCGGCAAAGCACATCTGGTTCCAGTCGGTGCCGATCTCGATTCCCAACGCCTCTTCCACCTCCGGCTCGTTGGGAGTTGCCGCCGTTATTCCGGAAAACTCGAGCATGCGATGGCGAGAATCGAGAATGACGGGAATTGACTGGTAGCTGGTGGTCGATTTCGCGGAACTGCCGGGGCGAGGTGTGCGACGGCGGTCGCGAGCGACAGTTAAGATTTGCGGAGTGGCAGCACCGTAGCCGTAATCTGAGACAAGCAGGGCATCTGAGGCGCGTAGATATTCACGCGTGGCTAGCGCGAGTTCGCGGGCAGTGTGGCGATCGGGAGCCGCGTCTGGCTCGCGATCGATGCGGACGACTTGCTGGCGCCAAGTATGCGGCATTCCTGCCAGAATGCGGGTTTTAGTTACCGTAGGCAGATTCTTGTGCTTCAGTATTCCCGTGACCGGAATATGTTTGTGACGAAAACTGCGGAGCAGCATACGCCCAGGCTCGTCGTTACCGATAATGCCGACCGGCAGCACATTCACTCCAAGGTCAGCGAGGTTGTTTACGGCGTTGGCGCCTCCGCCGGGCACGACAGAGCGTTCGAGATGGCGCAATATCAGCACCGGAGCTTCACGTGAGACGCGAGAAATTTCGCCGAGCACAAATTCGTCGGCCACCATATCGCCGAGCACGGTTACCGTGACGCGGGGAAATGACTCAATGATTTTGCGGAGACGGTCGACGGGTTTTTGGGAACGAGACATTCAGCGTTAGTCGTCACTGGCTAGTTGCACTGCGATTTTCTCATGCTTTGGCCCTGCACTCCGTAATCACGCGAAGAATGGTATCCACAATGCCAGCGGGATCAAGTAACTCCATTTCGACACGCGCGATGATGGGTGATATCTGAGGAAGATATGTACCCAGGTTGATGGCATCTTTTTCGGTCGTGATAAGGGCGTCAGCTTGGCTCTTTTTTTGAAAGTCGAGGAGGTCACGAATATCAGACGGCGTGTATTTGTGGTGGTCGCGGTAGAACTTTTGCGCGATTGGCTGAATACCGGTGGCCCGCAATTGCAAGATGAAGTTATGAGGACGAGCAATTCCACAGAAGGCGATGGGATTTTTGGGAGCCTTGGGAAGAGTCAGGCTTCTGCGGACGCGCCAGATATTTTTGCCTGCAGGTAACTGAGTTCGGTCGATTTCTTCAGTGAGCACGATGGCATCGGCGCGGCGAAGGGAGCTTAGGGGCTCGCGGAGGCGGCCTGTCGGTAAGAGCTGGTCGCGAAGATCTTCTGCGGTGACTAGGACGATGTCGAAGTCGCGGTCCAGAGAGCGGTGTTGGAATCCGTCGTCGAGGAGGTGGACTGGACCGGGCCGTTGGCCTGGAGGACAGCCGAGGGCGGCTGTCCGCACGTGATTGGGGGTCGGAGAGCCAATGGCGGCTGTCACCATCTGATTATTCTCGGCCAGTTTGCCTGCTTGGTAGCGGCTTTCGCCGACAATTACTGGGCAGGCCAGCCGTCGTGCGATCAGGAGTGGTTCGTCGCCGAAGTCACGCGACGTGCCATTCGGGTCGACGAGCATGGCGCCGCGAGTTCTGCGGCCGTATCCGCGAGAGAGTACGTCAAACGCGATGCCGCGCTGCTTCAGGAGTTCACCTAGCATTATTACGAACGGGGTCTTGCCGGATCCGCCGACGGAGATGTTGCCAACGCTGATCACCGGGCGAGACAGTTTGTGAGCTTTGAGAGTGCCGCGATCATAGAGATTATTTCGGGCGGCGGCCACGATTCCGTATAGAGAGTTGACCGGGTTCACGCGGAATGTGCCTCGCCTCCACCACGCTTGAGCAGGCCCCTTAGCTGATCCATGGTGAACTGAGTGGCGCCGCGTTGTGATTGCAGAGTTTCGAGGGCGCACCGGCCGAGAGCGAGGCGTTCCGCGTCGTTTGTCAATAGATCGGTGAATGCCCGGCTCAGGTCGGCGGGGCTGACGATGCGGACTGCGTCCCGACTTCGAAATAGTTCGACGATGTCGCGAAAGTTTTCGGTATGCAGACCGACGAGGATTGCCACACCGTACTGGGCTGGCTCGAGAATGCTGTGACCGCCGCGCGGGACCAGACTGCCTCCGACGAACGCTATATCGGCGAGACCGTAAAGGCTGGCCAGCTCGCCGATGGTGTCGATGAGGAGCACGCGGCCGGCGAGGCCCTCGCCTTGCCAATCGGAGCGCTTGAAAAATTTCAGCGCGGATTGCCGAAGTTGATCTGCTACCTGCTGGAAGCGCTCCGGGTGACGCGGGGCGAGAAGCATTACCGCGGCAGGATGTTGAGCGAGGACAGCTTTGAATGCGTCCATAAGTAGAGGCTCTTCACCCTCGACGGTGCTTCCGCAGACCAGGACCGGACCGGCAGCTGAGGCGGCGAGGGTTGATCGGAGTTGGGCGATGATGGGAGGAGCAGGCGCTGGAGATATATCGAACTTCAGATTTCCACCGACGCGGATGCGGTTTTGATTCGCGCCAATTTCAGCCAGGCGGCGGGCGTCTTCCGGCGTTTGTGCGAGAAACAGATCGACGTTGCGGAGCGCGCGGGTGAGCAGGGGTTTCCAGCGCCGATACCCGGGGAAGGAGCGATCCGAGATCCGAGCGTTAACGATGGCGACGCGAACGCCGCGCTGCTTGGCGGTCCGCAGGACATTTGGCCAGAACTCGGTTTCGGCGACGATGATGAGTTCAGGGGCCAGAGCGTCAAAGTATGGCGTGACGCAGACTACAAGATCGAATGGGAAGTAAAAAAGATTCCCGGCGCCGAAGCGCGATGCGGCCAGCTTCTGGCCAGTATCGGTGGTGGTTGAGACTACGATTCGATGCTCAGGATATTCAGAGCGTAGCTGGCGGACCAGCTCGCTCACGGCCAGGACTTCGCCGACAGAGACGGCATGAATCCAGATGGAGCGTTTTGTTTGTGCGCGAATTCTTTGCGGAACCCTCCCGAGG
>Ga0209168_10001138_pt1 | contig 21663 bp, 19 predicted proteins | sample Coa_R1_FD_187156 | JGI IMG/M metagenome (GOLD analysis project Ga0209168, IMG submission 187156) | Surface soil microbial communities from Centralia Pennsylvania, which are recovering from an underground coalmine fire - Coalmine... | ecosystem: Environmental > Terrestrial > Soil > Unclassified ...
GGGGCGGGGCGACGGCGGCTAGCTCGCGGGCCGGGCGGCGCTGGGTGCGGTAGAACCAGGCCGCGCCGATCACGGTCAGGACCGACGCGATGTACATGTTCAGGCGCAGCCCGAAGATGTGCACCGAGGAGTCGATGCGCAGCGACTCCTCGAAGATCCGGTAGGCCGAGTAGCCGAACACGTACAGCGCGAACAGCCCCGGCGCCTTAATAGGACGACGCAGCACCTTGTACCGGTAGCCGAGCCAGATCAGCACCCCGGCCCAGGCGAAGTCGAAGATCAGCTCGTACAGGAAGGTCGGCTGGAACGTGGCGAAGTGCAGGTCGGCCGCTGGGATGCCGCCGGACACCCGGTACTGATACGGGATCTCCAGGCCCCACGGCAGCGAGGTCGGGCTGCCGAACAGCTCCTTGTTGAAGTAGTTGCCGATCCGCCCGACGCCCTGCGCGATGAGCAGCCCGGGCGCCATCGCGTCGGCGAACAGCGCGGGGCTGACCCCGCGGCGGCGCAGCCGCCAGATGCCGACCAGCCCGCCGACCAGCACCCCGCCCCAGATGCCGAGCCCGCCGGACCAGACCGCGAACGGCCCGTACCACACGTGCGGGATGTCCATCGGGGTGGTGATGTCGAAGTAGATCCGGCCGCCGATGATCCCGGCCGGCACGACCCACAGCGCGATCTCGCCCACCAGCTCGGGGTCGCCGCCCACCGCGCGCCAGCGGTACCGGGTCAAGATGACGGCGAGGGCGATGCCGACCAGGTACGCCAGCGCGTAGAAGTGAACGTCCAGCGGGCCGACGTGGAAGCTGTTGATCGGCGGGCTGGGGAGGTGAGCCGGCATGGCCATGTCCAGAGGTTACCCTGTACCACCCGCCGCCCCCAGCGGGGCCGGCGGGTGGTACCAGGGGCCGTTCGGGATAAATTCAGCCGGAGTCCGGGCGGGTCTCCGCGAGCGGCACGGTACTGGCCGCGGCGGTGCGCGGCGCGACCGTGATCGGCGGCACCGGCGGTACGGTGGCCGAGCGGTCCCGCCGGCCCGCGACGCGGTAGACCTCGGAGCCGTCGACGGTTTCCATCTCCAGCAGCAGGCTGACCAGGGAGTCCAGCGCGGCGCGGTTGCCGGTGAGGAGCTCGATGGCGCGCTGTTCGGCCTGGCGGAGCAGCCGGGAGACCTCGGTGTCGATCTCGGCCTGGGTTGCCTCGGCGAACGGGCGGCTGGAGAACGCCGACCCGCCGCCGCCCAGGAACTGCGACCCGCCCTCGGGGTACCCGATCGGGCCGAGCGTCTTGGACAGGCCGAACTCCCGGACCATCTTGACCGCCAGGTCGGTCGCGCCGGCCAGGTCGTTGGACGCGCCGGTGGAGCCCTCGCCGATGGCGACCAGTTCGGCGGCGCGGCCGCCGAGCCGGACGGCGAGCGAATCCAGGAGGTAGGACTCGCTGTACATGTGCCGTTCGACCAGCGGCAGCTGCTCGGTCACGCCGAGGGTCTGCCCGGCGGGCAGGATGGTGACCTTGGCCACCGGGTCGGCGTGCTCGGACAGCGCGGCGACCAGGGCGTGCCCGGACTCGTGCACCGCGACCGCGTGCTTCTCCTCCGGCAGCAGCACGTTCGAGCCCTCCCGGCGGCCGAGGATGATCCGGTCGCGGGCCGTGGCGAAGTCGTCCGCGGTGAGCACGTCGCGATGACCGCGGACCGCGTTGATGGCGGCCTCGTTGGCCAGGTTGGCCAGGTCCGCGCCGGAGAACCCCGGGGTGCCGCGGGCCACCGCGTTCAGGTCGACGTCCGGAGCCAGCTTCTTGTCCTTGACGTGGACCCCGAGGATGGCGGTGCGCTCGAAGACGTTCGGCAGCGGGATGGTGACCTGACGGTCGAAGCGGCCGGGCCGCAGCAGGGCCGGGTCCAGGACCTCGGGCCGGTTGGTCGCGCCCAGCACCACGACGCCCGCCGACGGCTCGAAGCCGTCCATCTCGGCCAGCAGCTGGTTGAGCGTCTGTTCCCGCTCGTCGTTGGAGACCACCGCGCCCGAGCCGGCCCGGCGCTGCCCGATCGCGTCGATCTCGTCGATGAAGATGATCGCCGGCGCCCGCTTGCGGGCCTCGGCGAACAGGTCCCGGACCCGGGACGCACCCACCCCGACGAACAGCTCCACGAAGCTGGACCCGGTGACCGAGAAGAACGGCACCTTGGCCTCGCCCGCGACCGCGCGGGCCAGCAGGGTCTTGCCGGTGCCGGGCGGGCCGACCATGAGCACGCCGCGCGGCACCAGCGCCCCGACCCGGGAGTACCGGTCCGGGTTGCGCAGGAAGTCGACCACCTCGGCGATCTCGGCCTTGGCGCCCTCGTACCCGGCCACGTCGGCGAACGTGGTGCTGGGGCGTTCCTCGTCGAAGACCTTGGCCCGCGACCGGCCCGCGCCCAGCACGCCGCCCAGCTGCCCGGCCGCACCCTTCGAGATCCGCCGGAACAGCCAGATCGAGACCAGGATCGGCAGCCCGAACACGATCAGGTAGATCAGCACCTCGTTGCCGAATCCCGACCCCGCCGGGGCAGTGGACACGCTGGGGATATTGCTGGTCAGGTTGTCCAGCGACTGCTGGCTGGCCTGGGGCGGGATGACGACGGTGAAGCTGGTCCCGTTCTTCAGCGTGCCGGTGCTCGTGCCGCCGACCGACCCGGAGATCTGGAAGCTCTTGACCTGGTGCTGGTGCACGTCGGAGAGGAACTGCGAGTAGGTCAGGCTGGTCGAGGTCGACCGGGTAGGCAGCACGAAGAACAAGACGAAGATGGCCAGGATGGTGATCGGCCACAGCCAGTTCCGCCAGGACGGCGGCGGCGGGGGGGCGGACCCAGTGGGCTTGTCCCCGGGCGGCGGCGGCTTGGCTTGCTTACTCATGGCGGCTCCTTGTGATGCCCAGTATGCCGGTTATTCGGGACCCGGTGATCATCGGTAGGTGTCGTTCGGCCGATCTGGAGGAGACTTGCGGCAGACGTTCAGGGGGTTTAGGGAACCAGTACCGCGGCGCCGTCGAAGCGGCCGACTTTGAGGTCGCGCAGGGCCTGGTCGGCGGCGTCCAGCGGGTAGGGGTGCACGGTGACGGCCAGCTTGTGCTCGCCGCAGAAGGCCAGGAACTCGCGCGCGCCCGCGCGGGTGTTGGAGGTCACGCTGCGCAGCTGGCGCTCCTGGAACAGGTGCCGCTCGTAGTTCAGCGGCGGGATGTCGGTCAGCGCGATGCCCGCGATGGCCAGCGTGCCGCCGCGGTCCAGCGCGGCCAGGGCGGGCAGCGCCAGGTCGCCGACCGGGGCGAACAAGATCGCGGAGTCCAGCGGCTCGGGGGGCATGCCGTCGGCGTCGCCGACGCTCGCCGCGCCCAGCTCGCGGGCCAGCTGTCTGGCCTGGTCGCCGCGGGTCAGCACGTGCACGGTGGCGCCGCGGGCCATGGCCACCTGGGCGGCCAGGTGCGCGCTGCCGCCGAAGCCGTACAGGCCGAGGCGGCCCCCCTCCGGCAGGTCCGCGCGCTGCAGGGCGTGGTAGCCGATGATGCCCGCGCACAGCAGCGGGGCCAGCTCCAGGTCGGTGTAGCCGGCCGGCAGCCGGTGCGCGTAGGCGGCCGGGACGGTCAGGTACTCGGCGTAGCCGCCGTCGGCGTCCCAGCCGGTGTACCGGCTGGCCGGGCACAGGTTCTCCGCGCCGCGGCGGCAGTACTTGCAGGTGTTGTCGGTCGAGCGGAGCCAGGCCGCGCCGGCCCGGTCGCCTGGCTTGAAGCCGCTCGTGTCGCCGTCGCCGACGGCCGCCACCTCCGCGACCACCTCGTGGCCGGGGGTGACGCCGGGGCGGTGCACGGGCAGGTCGCCCTCGGTGACGTGCAGGTCGGTGCGGCACACGCCGCAGGCCAGGACCTTGAGCAGCAGCTCGCCAGGTCCTGGCCGCGGGATCTCGTCGTCGGTGCTCAGGCGCAGCGGGTGCCCGGTGACCGGGCCCGGCGCGTCAACGTGCCATGCGCGCATACGCGGCACGTTACCCCTGGGGTTTTTCTAGCCCTTGCGCGGCTCGCCGCGGTAGGTGCCGAACGACCAGCGGTTCCCCTCCGGGTCCCGGGCCGCGAAGTCCCTCGATCCGTAGTCGGTATCGTGCGGCTCGGCGGTGATCTCGGCGCCCGCCTGGCGGGCCCGCTCGCACAGCGCGTCGGGCTGGTCGGTGACCACGTAGGCGCCGAACGCGCCGGCCTCGGTCGAGCTGGCCGGCCCCGGGCGGACCGAGCCGAGCATGATCCCGCCGCCTTCCGGCCAGGACAGCTGGGCGTGGTGGACCAGGTCCCCGTCCGCGTAGACCACGGTCTCCTCGAACCCGAACGCGTCGACCAGGAACCTGATCAGCGCCTTCGCGTCATGGGCGCGCAGCGTCGGCCAGACCTGCTTGTCCGGTGTGGTTCCCATTGGCTGTCTCCCTTCGTTACGTAGGCTCAGGCTCCCTCGGACAGCCAGGCGCCGGCTTGGACGTTTCGGAACTCCTCGGTGATCCACTGGCTCGGCGGGCAGCCAGCCAGCGCCCGGAACTCCCGGGCCAGGTGCGCCTGGTCAAAGTACCCGCAGGCGGCGGCCAGGTCGGCGAGGCGGTACCCGCTGTCGGCGGCCTTCGTGATGAGCAGGCGCTTGGCCCGGTCGAAGCGGATGACCCGGGCCGCGGCCTTGGGGGTCAGGCCGATCTCGGCGCGGAACCGGCCGGTCAGGTGGCGGCCGCTCCAGCCCGTCTCGGCGGCCAGGTCGGAGATGCGGGCGGTCCCGCCGGTGCGCAGCAGCTGACCCCAGGCGAAGCGGACCTCGGGTCCCGCTTTGTCTTCTGCCTCGGCGGGCACGGCCCGCCGGGCCCGCCGGAGCAGGATCTCGTCCAGGAGGGCGAAGCGCTCCGGCCAGCCGGGCGCGGCCAGCGCCAGTTCCCGGAACTGCGCGCACAGGCCGCCGAGCACGGCCTCGGCGGGCACGTCGAGCTCGGCCAGCTCGCCCGCGGGCAGGCCGAGCAGCACCCGCGCGCCCAGCGGGCGCAGCGCGACCTGGATGCCGGACTGCGCGCCGTCGTGGGTGATCAGCGCCGGGCTCGAGTGCAGCCCGCCGAGCAGGGCGCGGTAGTCGCCCGGCGGCTGCCGGGGATCGGGGTGCGCCAGCAGGACCAGCGGCTCGTCCAGAGTGAAGATCAGGGTCAGGAACGGCGAGGGCAGGCCGCGGTGCCGCGCGGGCGGCACGCCGCGCTGGCGGTATCCGGTGTAGTGGGCCACGAACGGGCGGAGCCGCTCGGCCGGACGCCGGCGGGCGTGTTCATCGACGGGCTCCCCGGTTGAGGATTCCCTGACGGAGATTGAACCTGATGTGCCGCTCACACGTTTTCTTCAGCAGGATCCCGGTATCGGTTCAGACTTCAGAGTTCTAATGATTTGCGCTGGTAGCAGGCCCGCTGCCAGAATCGGGGCCATACCCCCAGTGTACGGGGCTCTGGGGTTCCGGTCCGGTTCGGCGGCATGCGGAAGCTATGTCGGGCCGCTGGCGTTAACCGGACAACGGGTTGGAGTGGCACGTGATCATTCGTCAACTGAACCGCGCCAGTGTCGGCACGGTGCTAGCCAGGCCGCTGCCGCGGCGGGCAAGACGGGGGAAGTGATGTGGCCGTGATGACCATCGAACGGGTGGAGCCGCTCGCGCTCGGGCTGTCGTGCGCGACCGACGGGGACGGAAACCAGATCATCAGCGTGACCGGCGAGCTCGATATCGCCACCGCCGATCAGGCCTATATCTACATCAGCGACGTGATCGACGCCTGGCCGGTCCCGGTCAGTGTCGACCTGTCCGGGCTGGACTTCTGCGACGCCTCGGGGCTGGGCGCGCTGGCTCGGGCCGCCCGGCACGCGCGGCAGGCCGGGCGTCAGCTCCGGCTGGCCGCGGCGCGCCCGTCGCTGCTCAAGATCATGCGCATCACGGGGCTGGACCGGGCCTATCCCGAGCTGGCCGCGTCCTGAGGGCACCCACAACTCCGGCCGGCAGATAACTGGTCTGTGGCCATAGAGGATGCTGCCTGCTCGCGTTAAGTTTGGAGTGCTTCCGGCGTTAATTCTGAACGAAATCGCGAGCGGAGGGACGCACCCCATGGCCGAAGAAGTTCAAGGGCAGGCCGACGAAGCGGCTGAGTCTTCCGGGGCAAGCATTGCCGTGCACTGGCGCGAAGAGGGCTATTTCATGCCCCCGCCCAAGTTCATCGGCCAGGCGAACGCCTCCGACCCGGCCATTCGCGACCGGTTCTCCGAAGATAACTATCCCGAGTGCTTCCGTGAATACGCCGAACTGCTGCACTGGGACGAGTACTGGCACACCACGCTGGACACCAGCAATGCGCCGTTCTGGAAGTGGTTCGTCGGCGGCAGGCTGAACGCCAGCTATAACTGCGTCGACCGGCACCTGGCCAAGGACCGGAACAAGGCGGCGCTGATCTGGGTGCCCGAGCCGGAGAACGAGGCGACCGCGGTCATCACGTACCAGGAGCTCTACCGCCGGGTCAACGAGACGGCGGCGCTGCTGCGGGACTTCTGCGGGCTCAAGGCCGGCGACCGGGTCACCCTGCACATGCCGATGACCCCCGAACTCCCGGTCACCATGCTGGCCTGCGCCCGGCTCGGCGTGATCCACTCCCAGGTGTTCGCCGGGTTCAGCGGGGCCGCGTGCGGCGGCCGCATCGCCGACTCGGGCAGCCGGATCCTGATCACCATGGACGGCTACTACCGCAGCGGCGACCTGCTCGACCACAAGGTCAAGGCCGACGAGGCGGTCGAGGCGGCCCGCAAGGAGGGCCAGGAGGTCGACAAGGTCCTGGTCTGGCGGCGCTACCCCGGCCAGTACTCGGCCAAGACCCCGATGGTCGAGGGCCGGGACTTCTTCGTGGACGAGGTCATGGCCGACTACAAGCGGGCCATCGTCGCGCCGGTGTCGATGCCGGCCGAGGCGCCGCTGTTCCTGATGTACACCAGCGGCACCACCGGCCGCCCCAAGGGCTGCCAGCACTCCACCGGCGGGTACCTGGCCTACGTGGCCGGGACGTCCAAGTTCTACCAGGACATCCACCCCGAGGACACGTACTGGTGCATGGCCGACATCGGCTGGATCACCGGCCACTCCTACATCGTGTACGGCCCGCTGGCCCTCGGCACCACCAGCGTGATGTACGAGGGCACGCCGAACTACCCGGACGCCGGACGCCCCTGGCGCATCGCCGAGCAGCTCGGGGTGACCATCTTCCACACCTCCCCGACCGCGATCCGGATGCTGCGCAAGGTGGGCCCGGACGAGCCGGCCAAGTACGACTTCCACTTCAAGGCCATGACCACGGTCGGCGAGCCGATCGAGCCCGAGGTCTACCGGTGGTACTTCAACACCGTCGGCAAGGGCGAGGCGATCATCACCGACACCTGGTGGCAGACCGAGACCGGCGGCTTCCTGGGCAGCGGGCTGCCCGGCCTGGACGCGATGAAGCCGGGCAGCTGCGGCCCGATGGCGCTCGGCATCTACGCCGAGATCCTCGACGAGGACGCCAACCCGATCCCGAAGGGCTCGGGCAAGGCGGGCAACATCTGCATCCGCAATCCGTGGCCGGGCGTGTTCGAGACGATCTGGGGTCAGCCCGAGCGGTTCGTGTCCACGTACTTCGCCAAGTACAACAAGGACCCGGACAGCAAGGACTGGCACGACTGGCCCTACTTCGCCGGGGACGGCGCGGTGCAGGCCGCCGACGGCTACTTCCGGATCCTGGGCCGGGTCGACGACGTGATCAACGTGGCCGGGCACCGGCTCGGCACCAAGGAGCTCGAGTCCTCGGCGCTGACCGTGACTGAGGTCGCCGAGGCGGCCGCGGTGCCGGTCATCGACGACATCCGCGGCCGGGTGGTCGAGATGTACATCGCGCTCAAGCCGGGCTACGAGGCCAGTCCGGAGATCGAGGGCAAGATCAAGACGGCGATCGAGACCGACATCGGCAAGATCGCCCGGCCGAAGAACATCTGGATCGTGCCGGACATGCCCAAGACCCGGTCCGGCAAGATCATGCGCCGGGTCATCGCCGCGACCTCCAACTTCGCCGACGTGGGCGACATCACCACGCTGGCCAACCCGGAGGTGGTGGAGAAGATCCGGCACCAGGTGCAAAGCGCCAAGCACGCCAAGGGCGAGGTGCCGCGCGAGCTCAGCCAGGCCGAAGAGGAAGAGATCAAGAGGTTCGGCTCGGAAGGCTGAGGCTAGTTCTGGGGGCGGGCCACCACCGTTCGTTCGGTGGCCCGCCCTTTTCTTTTATTTTTCGGACCGAACGGTCCGTGGTTTCATGCCGCGGGCTCTTGTCCCCCGGGCTCGCCGACCTCGACGGTCAGGTCGTCGTGCAGGAAGGACAGGTAGCCGCTGACCGCGGCCGAGTCGCCCTCGGCCTGCGGGTAGGACCAGACGGCGTCGGTGAGCTTGGCCCCGCCGGCGCTGACCGACCAGTACGAGGCGGTGCCCTTGTACGGGCAGTGGGTGTGCGTGTCGCTGGGCTCGAGCAGGTCCTGGCGGACATCGGCGGCCATGATGTAGAACCGGTTCGGCAGGCCGGTCTCGGACAGCAGCAGCGGGTGCGCGGTCTCGGCCAGCACCGTGTCGCTGTTGTTGAGGCGGACGCGGACGTGCCGTGAGCTGCGGCGCACGTCGACCCGGTGGTAGGGGTCGCGCAGGTGGCCCTCGACCCGCTCGTCCTCGTCGTACCACTCGTCCATGGCGTTCCAGTAGAAGCCGGCGTAGCCCTGCAGCCAGCTGGCCTCGGCGTTCGGCTCCGGGTAGGACCAGATCGCGTTCTCGGCGACCTGGCTCTGCTGGCCCTGCTGGGCCGCGGTCACCGTCCAGTACGAGGCGGTGCCCTTGAACGGGCAGTAGGTGTGGTGCTCGGTGGGCGTGATCAGGTCGGCCCGGATGTCGTCGATCGGCGCGTAGAGCTGCGGCGGCAGCCCGGTCTCGTGCAGCAGCACCGCGCGGGTGGTGTCGACCACGGTCTGGCCGCCGAACACGGCCCGGACCCGGCGCGGGAACTCGTGCATCAGCAGCTTGTGCGCCGGCCCTTCGATCCGGTAGTTCACGGTCTTCGGCGGATGCCCGGACAGCGGGCCCGCCGAAAAGGTCAGCGACATCGCGGCTCTCCTTTGATTGCGGCTACGTTTGCGCCAACCGCGACCCGTGCGTCGCCATTCCGCCCGCTTTGGCTGAGGTTGCCCCAACCGATGAACGCGGCGTTCTGATGGCTCTTGCCATCAGAGAGTGGCGTTCATCGGTTCCCGGCTTACAGGTCGGCGGGGGTAGTGAGGCTGATGAGGCGGGCGTGGCCGGGGGTGAGGGTGGGCCAGTCGCCGGGGAACTCGAAGACCGCGACGGCCGCGGTGGGCATGCTGATGACCGGGCGCAGGCCGTTGCCGGCGGGGTCGAGGACGGGGGCGCCGGCGGGAGCGGCGGTGCCAGCGGGGGCGGCGGGCCCGGCGGCGGGAGCGGCCAGGCTGGTGGCCAGCTCAGACAGGCCAGGGTTGTGCGCGATGAGCAGCGCGGTGCGGTAGCGCTCAGGCAGTTCCTGGACCAGGTAGAGCAGGGTCAGCGCGCTGGCCGCGTAGGCGCGCGGCTCGAACCGGACGGCGGGCGACCCGCCGAGCTCGGGGGCCACCAGGTCCCAGGTCTGCCGGGTCCGGGCCGCGGCCGAGACCACCGCCACGTCGGGCTGGTAGCCGTGCTCGTGCAGCCAGCGGCCGATCCGGGGCGCATCGCGGCGGCCGCGCTTGGCCAGCGGCCGGTCCTGGTCGGGCACGTCCGGCCAGTCCGACTTGGCGTGCCGGAGCAGGATCAGCCGTCGCGTCGTGTCAGTGGCCACGCCTCAGCCTCCCACGTCCGGGAGCCAGGGCGGCCAGGTACGCGGCGACCAGCTCGCCGGGCGCCTGGTCAGCTGGAGCAAGCCGGCGCGGGAGATGGCGTGGCCGGGGGCGCTAGAGCCAGCCGGCGCGGATGACGGCGGGGTCGGCCGGGGCGGTGCCGAGCTGGCCGGTCCGCACCTGGTCCAGCAGGCGGCGGGTGGCGTCGACGATCTCGGGGGCGACGGCGCGCAGCCGGTCCGCGTCGTCCGGGCCGGCCGTCTCCGGCGGGAACCCGGCCGCGGCCAGCAGGCCGTCCAGGTCGGCCAGTTGCTCGGCCAGCCAGCCGAGCGGGTCGGCGGACAGCTCTCGGGTGAAGACCCGGCTGGTCGGGTTCCAGTCGCGGAACACCGGGTGGTGGTGGGTGCGGTCGAAGCTGCCGGGACGGCCGTCGACCGTCTCCAGCAGATCGGCGCGCCAGATCGGCCGGCCGACCTCGATGGGCTGGGCCGAGTAGACCGATCCCTTCAGCGGGCCGCGCTCCAGGACCCGGAGCTCGACCCGGACGCCGTGTTCGGCGCCCTCCTGCCCCTTGGCCGGACGGGGGTCGGTGAAGTACAGGTCGCCGGCCACGACCCCGACCCGCTCGAAACCGAAGGCGTACAGCATGGTGCCACTATCTCAGCTGTCCGGGTCTGTGCTGTCCGGGTCTGGGCGAACCAGGAGGAAGTTGGTCGCGATGGCGCGCATGACCGGGTGGCCGTCCTGGTTGACCGCCTCGATCAAGGATTTCAGGATGCCGCGGTCCGGTTTGCTCGCCGACCGGCGGGCTTCCGCCACGGTGACCCGGACACGGACCGTGTCCCCCGGGCGGACCGGTCCGGGCCAGCGGATCTCGTCCAGGCCCGGGCTGCCCAGGCTCGCCCCGGCCGGCAGGTACTGATCCACGATCTGCCGCATGACCAGGGCGGCCGTATGCCAGCCGCTGGCGACCAGGCCGCCGAACGGACCGCGGGCCGCCGCCACGGGGTCGACATGGAACGGCTGCGGATCGAACTGGGTGGCGAATGAGACGATCTCAGCTTCGCTGACGCTGAAGCTTCCGCAGTCGCGGGAGACCCCGGGCAGGTAGTCGTCGAAGTACCGCAGGGCGTCCTGTGTCATTTCCGTAGTATCCCAGGCCACGGGGGTTGCTCGGCCCAGATCACAGATGCGTTACAGAAATAACTCGATTTGCCTGCGAGCCCCAGTTCGATCCTGCCATGCTTCCGCAGACGGCACAGACCGCCGGATTGCGAATAAATGCCTCAGCATCACAGGCAGTTACAGGCTCGCTGGCAGGCCCGCCCCCGGGGGCCCGGTAGGCGGGTGCGGAAACTACTTGGGGAGTTCTGTGGATTCAGCTCACTCGCATCGCCGCCCGAGGAAGATCAGGCGCACGGGCCGCCACACCCAGCCCTCACAAGTCGAGAAGGTGGCCGAAGTCGCCACCAAGGCCGCCCCGGCGGTAGCCATCGCCGGCGCGCTGGTCGCCACCGCCCCGCAGGCGTCGGCCGCGGTCAGCCTCTCCGCCAAGACCGCCACGGTCACCGAGCAGGTCCACACCGCCGCCCTGGTCAAGCAGAACCAGCCGGCCACCCGCACCTACACCGTCCGCTCGGGCGACTCGCTGTCCACCATCGCGCAGCGCTTCTACGGCAACCCGGCGCTGTGGACGTGGCTGTGGCACGTGAACTCCGCCACGGTCAGCAACCCCAACAGCATCTTCGTGGGCGAGGTGCTCAAGGTCCCCTCGGACCCGCCCGCCCACGCCGCGCACTACGCGGCCAAGCACGCCAAGCGCTCATCCTCGACCTCGTCCTCGACGACGCTGACCTCCTCGACCACCAAGCTGAGCGGCAAGCTGAGCTGCACCGGCCTGGAGGCGCTGTGGGAGGCGGCGGGCGGCGCGCACTCCGAGGCGTTCATGGCCGCCGAGATCGCCATGGCCGAGTCGGGCGGCAACCAGTTCGCGCTGAGCCCGACCAACGACTACGGCTACTGGCAGATCAACGGCTCGCACGGGCCGTCCATGGCCACGTTCAACCCGATGGGGAACGCCAAGGCCGCGATCGCCATCTCCAATGATGGCCACAACTGGGGCGCGTGGACGACCTACACCAGCGGCGCGTACGCGGGACGCTGCTAGTCCTGCCGGTCCTGCTCGGCTAATCCTATTCGTCTGGGGGCACCTGCTGCCCGTAACCCGCTAGCTGCCCGGCCACGAGCGCGATCTCGCTGGCCGGCAGCAGGCGCGGGGCGCCGCCCGCGGCCAGGGTCCGCAGGTAGACCTCGCACAGCCACTCCAGGTGGCGGGTGCTGGTCAGGGCCGACCGCAGGTCCGGGCCGGTGGTCACCGCGCCGTGGTTGGCCATCAGGCACCCGGTCCGGTCGGCGAGCGCCGCGGTGACGTTGCGGGCCAGTTGCTCGGTCCCGTAGGTGGCGTACGGCGCGACCGGCACCGGCCCGCCGAACATGGCCACGTAGTAGTGGATCGCGGGCACCACGTCGGTCAGCGTGGACAGCGCCGTCGCGGCCACCGGGTGGGTGTGCACGATGGCCCCGGCGCCGGTGGCGGCGTAGACGGCCAGGTGCAGCGGCATCTCGGTGGTCGGGCGCAGCCGGGCCTGCACGGCGGTGCCGTCCAGGCGGTGCACGCCGACCAGTTCGGCGGTCAGGTCGGCGTAGTCCAGGCCGCTGGGCGAGACCGCGATCAGCTCCCCGGCCCGGACGCTGACGTTCCCCGCCGACCCCACGACCAGGCCGGCCGCGGCCAGCTCCCGGCAGGTCCGGACCACGTCGTCGCGTTCTTGTTCCAGCAGCATAGGTTCAACGGTATGGACTCCCCGGACGTGCTCGCCTGGCGGGACGGGCACATCGAGGCACTGGACCAGACCGCGCTGCCGCACACCGTCCGCACGCTGCGGATCGGCACCGTGGACGAGCTGGTGGACGCCATCACCAGCCTGGCCATCCGCGGCGCGCCGGTGCTCGGCGCGGCGGGCGCGCTGGGCGTGGCGCTGGCGGTCGGCCAGGGGTCGCGCGAGCGCTGGGACGGACCCCGGCTGACGGCGGAGATCGGCCGGATCGCGGCCGCCCGGCCCACCGCGGTGAACCTCGGCCGCGAGGTGGCGGCGGTCGCCGCGCGGATCGGCGAGGGCCCCGTGGTCCGGTGGCAGGCGGCGGTCCAGGACGCGGCGCTGGCCGTGCTGGAGTCCACCGCCGCGACCAGCCTGCGGATCAGCGCGCGGGGCGCCGCGTACCTGCGGGAGGCGTGCGGCGCCGGCCCGCTCCGGGTGCACACCCACTGCAACACCGGAGCGCTGGCGTGCCTGGGCTGGGGCACGGCGCTGGGGGTGATCCGGGCGCTGCACGAGGCGGGCGCGCTCCGCCACGTCATCGTGGACGAGACCCGGCCGCTGCTGCAGGGCGCCCGGCTGACCTGCTGGGAACTGGCCCAGCTCGGCATCGAGCACCAGCTGGCCTGCGACGGCGCGGCGCCGTTCCTGATCAGCCAGGGACGGGCCGACGCGGTGGTGGTGGGCGCCGACCGGATCGCGGCCAACGGCGACGTGGCCAACAAGATCGGCACCTACAGCCTGGCCCTGGCGGCGCGCCAGGCGGGCATCCCGTTCGTGGTCGCGGCGCCCGAGTCGACCATCGACCCGGCCACCGCGTCCGGGGCGGACATCCCGATCGAGCAGCGCGCCGACGAGGAGGTCACGGTCCCGGCCGCCCCGGCCGGGACCCGGGCGGTCAACCTGGCCTTCGACGTTACCCCGGCCGCGCTGGTCTCCGCCATCGTCACCGAGGAGCGGGTGGTGCCCGGCGGGCGGGGGTTATCCGGGCTTGGCCGGGCGCTATCCGGCCGACGGCGGGCGCTCCAGGCTGAGCTGGGTCTCGCGTGGGGTGAAGCCGCACGACTGGTAGAGCCGGATCGCCGGGCCGGCCGGGTCGGCCACGATGACGAACGTGCGGGCGCCCAGGACCTCGCGGCCGTACCGGGCTGCGGCCCAGACCAGGGTCCCGGCCAGGCCCTGGCGGCGGGCCAGCGGGTCGGTCTCGACGTTCTGGTACCGGGCGCAGCCGTCGCCCGCGTCGAACAGCCCGAGCTGGGCCCGCAGCCGGCCATCGGCAAAGGCGCCGAACCAGGCGCCCTTACCGGTCCTGGTCACGCGCTGGCGCGCCATCGCCCGCCGCTCCAGGAACTCGGACTCGTCGCCGCCGAAGCAGCGGATGGTCAGCTCGACGGACTGCCGCCAGTCGGCGTCGTCCGCCAGCGGCCGGATCTCGGCGGTGGTGCTGGAGCAGGCCGGGGGGTTCGGCTGGGCGGCGGTCAGCACGGTGGCGTGCTCGATGCCGAGACCGGCGGCCGCGAGGTCCGGCGGGACCGGGACGTCCGCGGCGGTGTCCACGCCGAGCGCGACGTGCGAGGCGCCCGGGAACTCCGCGGCGAACCGGGCCAGCCACGCGCCTGCTTCACCCGGCCGGGGCACCCGGGCCAGCAGCAGGAAGTTGCCCCACCAGAAGCCGGGGTTGCCCGGGCTGCGGACGACCAGGTAGTCGCCGCGGTCGCTGACCTCGGCGCCCTCCAGGACGCGCAGCGCCACGTCGGTCCGGAAGGCGAGCGAGGTGACCACCGCTAGCGGCATTTCCCGGCCGCTGAGGCCACGGACCGTTCGGCAGAAAAAAGAAGGACCCGGCGGGGGCCGGCGGGGGCCGCGGTCCGTACGGTGCCGAAGTCGAGCTCCACGCTCACGGTCAACCGGGTGGCCGGCGGGGTTGTTCCTGGCGATAGGTTCCTGGGGTGGCTAAGGATGACGCGGCGGGCCCGGGACGGGCGGGATCAGCCGGAGCGGCGGGGGTGCTGGGCGCGCTGGCCGGGGCGGCGCTGGCCGCGCACCGCGGGCGGCGGGCAGCCGTCCTGGGCGCGCTGGGCGGCGCGGCCGGGCTGGCGGCGATGGACGCGGTGGCCCGGGCCCGGCAGCGGCCGGGCGAGATCCCGGCGCTGTGGTCACGGATCATCGCCAGCGGGGCGGTGGCGGCGCCGCTGGGCTGGGCCGCCGACCGGGTGTTCGGGGTCCGGACGGTACCGGTGGCCACGGTGGCGGGGGCTGCCGCCGGGGCGCTGGGGCTGCGGCCGCAGAAGGTGCTGCTGGGGCCGGTGGTGGGCGCGGTGACCGGAATGGGGCTGCGGCGTTTTAGCGGGGCGGGGCGGGCTGGCGCTGCGCGGCGGGCTGGCGCTGCGCCGATGGCTGGCGCTGCGGGGCGGGGGTCTTCGGTGCCGGGGGCGGTGGCGGCCGCGGCGGCCGTGGTGGGGTTCCGGACGGTGTCGGCGGTGCTGTTCCGCGATCCGCAGCTGTCGTTGCTGGCCGAGCGGGTGCGGGCCGAGGATGTTCCGTTCGTGGTGCCGCTGGCCAGCCAGACCCGGTACGTGGGCACCGGGTACGTCCGCTCGCTGGCTGCCCTGCTGGGCGGGGAGTACACGCCGGACGTCGCCGACATCGGGATCGTGGCGTCGCTGGACGCACTGGCCGGGCCGTCGTTCGACCCGGCCGCGGTCGACCCGCTGGTCCGCGAGTTCTACGAGCACACCACGCGGTTCGCGCTGGACATCGTGCCGCAGTGGCGGCTGTGGGTGCGGCCCGGGTACCTGCTGTACCGGACGCTGGTGGCCCGGCCGCTCGGGCAGGCCAACGTGCCGATGAGCCAGCGGGAGGCGCAGCGCGGGGTGCGCAGCCGGATCGACACGATTACCGGGCTGCCGGGGGGTACGGTGCGGGGCTGGATCCGGTCGGCGGCCGACACCGGCGAGCCGATCTACGTGGGCATCTACACCACGTACCGGCATCTCGGGCATGGCTACGTCAGCGTCGGGTTCCCGCTGCCGCAGGCCAGCTTCACCGCGACGCTGGCGCCTTCCTTGCGGCCGGGCGGCGGGCTGGTGCTGAGCAGCCGCAGCGAACTGGACCAGCCGGGGCACTACCTGACCTACATCGACCCGGTTTCGTCGGACCTGACGACGCTCGCGGTGCGCGGGTTCGCCGAGCGGCTGGACGTCTTCGTGGCGGACGGGGAGTTGCGGGCGGAGCACGCGTTCTGGGTGTTCGGGTTCCCGTTCCTGGTGCTGCACTACCGGATGCACCGTAAGGGCTGATCCGCTGGATTCAGTTCTGGAGGGGCATGAGGTGCTGGGCGAAGCCGTCGAGGAAGTCGCCGAACGGCTCGAACCGGGACGCGGGCCGGACCACGAACTTGCTCAGCCCGGCCTCGACGTGCTGCTCGATCATCATTCGTGCGCCTTCCCAGCCGGCCGCGACCAGTTGCCGAGGGTCGATGTCCGGGCGGCGGCGGCGGATGTTCTCGTGGAGCGCGTCGGGGATAGCGCCGTCCAGGGCGACCGGGATGCTGAGGCCGAAGTGGTCGTCGTCGACTGCGCGGCCGGCGTCGGCGGCCGCCTGGTTGATGGTGGCGACCGCCTGCTTGGCCTCGGCCGGGGTGAGCAGGGAGCCGAGCCAGCCGTCGGCTAGGCGGCCGACCCTCCGGAGGCCGGCGGGCGCCGAGCCGCCCAGCCAGATGTCCAGCGGCTTGGCCGGCTTCGGGCCGATTTCCGCGCCGTCGACGGTGAAAAACTGGCCGTGGAAGGTGACGTTCCCGGTGGTCAGCAGCAGGCGGAGCAGGGTGAGGGACTCGTCGAAGACGGCGGCGCGCTGGGCCGGGGGTACGGGGAACAAGGGGCGTTCGGCGGGCTGGGCGGGCTGGAGGCCGAAGACCGGCAGCACCCGGGCCGGGGCGAGCCCGGCCAGGCTGGCCAGTTGCTTGGCGACCAGCACCGGGTGCCGGCCGGGCAGCACCGAGATCCCGCTGCCCGCTTTCAGCTTTCGGGTCCGGGCCAGGGCGAAGGCCATCCCGGTGAACGGCTCGACCGACGGGGAGTACACGTTCTCCGGCAGCCAGAGCGAGTCCACCCCCGCCTGCTCGAGCAGGTCGACCGCCGCGCCGAACTGGTCGGGGCGGCCGGCCGGGCCCAGGGACACGCCGATCCTCACCTTCATGACGCCATCCGATCACAGGGCCGCGCCTGCGCTTGCGGTGGGTTGGCGCCTTGCCTGTTGCTGACGTCTTCTAGCGTTTCCGGATGCGCAGGACGGCGGAGTCGACGCGCGGCGGCGGGCGGAAGGCGCGCCGGGGCACGGTGAGGCCCGCGGTCATCCGGTGGGTGCGCGGTGCTCGCTGGCTGCTGTCTTCGCTGTACTTCCGGACCGCCGCGCGCTGGAGGACGAGGTCGGCCGCGGCGAGGCGGGGGCCGGCGCTCAGCAGGAGGCGCAGCAGGTCGGCGGTGATTCCGTAGGGAGGACTGGCCACCACGCGGAACGTGCTCCCGGGCAGCGGGATGCTCCGGGCGTCGGCCTCGACCACGGTAATGCGGGGGAAGCGCTGGCGCAGGAGTTCGGCGCGGCCGGGATGCAGCTCGACGGCGACGACCCGGGCTCCGGCGCGGACCAGGTGGCCGGTCAGCGCGCCGGTACCGGCGCCGATGTCGAGGACGAGCTCGCCCGGTCTGACCCCGGCCGCGGCGACGACACGCGCGGCCCATACGTCATCGAGCCGGTGCCATCCCCAGGCCTTGCGGGACCGCCCTTGCGGCCCTTGCGGCCCTTGCGGCCCTTGCGGCCCTTGCGGCCCTTGCGGCCCTGAGGCGGGCACGGCGGACCATCGTCATGCAGCTCACCGGGCGACGGTAGCCTCGCGTGATCGCCGTGAGCAAACGATTTTCCGGCTGTTACCTCGCCGGCTGTTACCTCGCCGGCTGGCGCTCCGTCGTAGCGGTGAACGCGAAATCACCGAGAAGGAGCAGGCCATGAAGATCGCAGTTGCCGGGGCGACCGGACGGCTCGGACGGCAGGTCGCCGAGGTTCTCACCGAGCGCGGCCACCAGGTCGTGCCGATGTCGCGCGCGACCGGGGTGGACATCGTCACCGGCAGCGGGCTGGCGGCGGCCCTGCAGGGCGCCGAGGTCATCGTCGACGCGGCCACCGGCCCGTCACCGGAGCAGCAGGCGGCCACCGAGTTCTTCGTCACCGCCGCTCGCCACCTGCAGCAGGCCGGCGTCCGGGCGGGCGTCCGCCGCGCCGTGGTCGTGTCCATCATCAACATCGACACGTTCAGCGGCGGCTACGGCGCGGCCAAGATCGCGCACGAGGACGCATGGCGGTCCGGCCCGATCCCGGCACAGATCGTCCGCGCGGCGCAGTTCCACGAGTTCGTCGGGCAGTTGCTCGAATGGGGCACCCGCGGCGACGTCGCGACCGTGCCCGAGATGCGGACCCAGATCGTCGCGGCCCGGGCGGTCGCCGAGGTCATCGCCGACGTCATCGAGTCGTCGGCCGAGCCCGCAGGGGTCATCGAGGTCGCCGGGCCGCGCGAGGAGGACCTGGTGGCGCTGGCCAGGATGCTGGTGGCCCACCGCGGGACGCCGGTCACGGTCCAGGGCGTCCGCGACCCGGCCGACCCCGACGCCGAGCTGCAGGCCAACGGCGGTCTGCTGCCTGGACCTGGGGCACGGCTGGCCGGCCCGACGTTTGCCGAGTGGCTCGACCAGAAGTAGGCCCGCCGCCGCGTCCCGTTCCCCGTCGCGGTCCCCGCCCGCCGTCCCCGCCCGCCGTTAGCTCAAAGGCCGTGCCGCGAACCGGTGAACGCGGCGTTGTAACGGATAGAGCCATCAGAACGCCACGTCCACCGGTTGGGTAAGCCGCCAGGTGTGTTACGGGATAACTCTCGCGAGACTCGCATGCCTGATGCGCTGACGCGGATCACGAACAAAGGGGTGCGCGGTATGTTTCGTGGCATGCCTCTTACTGGTGAATACGAACCCAGCGCGTTCGCATGGGCGCGCGACCAGGTTGACCTCTACGAGCGGACCGGCGGGGCCGAGGGCTCGGACAATCAAGGCCACGCGGTGATCATCTTGACGTCGGTGGGCGCGAAGTCGGGGAAGATCCGGAAGACCCCGCTGATGCGGGTCGAGCACGACGGCCAGTACGCGGTGGTGGCATCGCTCGGCGGGGCGCCGCAGCACCCGGTCTGGTACTACAACCTGACCGCGAACCCGCACGTGGAACTTCAGGACAGGTCGGTCAAGAAGGACTACCAGGCCCGTGAGGTGCACGACGCCGAGTACGCGGACTGGTGGGAGCGGGCCGTGGCAGCGTGGCCGGACTACGCCGAGTACCAGAAGAAGACGACGCGGAAGATCCCGGTTTTCGTCCTTACTCCCACCGGCGCCTGACCGCCCATGGCCGTCGGCGACGGGCAGGCTGACCTGGTTCTTACCGGCGGGAGGGTACGCTCCCCCGCGCACCCGTCCGGGTTCGTCCAGGCCCTGGCCGTGCGCGGCGGCCTGATCCATTCCGTGGGCACGGAGGAGGAGATCCGGCAGGTCACCGGCCCCCGGACGCGGGTGGTGGAACTGGGCGGGCGGCTGGTGATACCGGCGTTCGGCGATGCGCATGTGCATGCGGTGGCGGGCGGGCTGGAGAGCCTGCGCTGCAATCTGGCGGGGCTCCGGACCCGGCAGGAGAGCCAGGCCGCGGTGGCCGCTTACTGCGCCGCGCTGGGTCCGGACGACTGGGTGCTCGGCGGCGGGTGGACCATGTCCGCGTTCCCGGGCGGGCTGCCGACCGCGGCCGACCTGGATCCGGTGACCGGCGGGCGGCCGGCCTTCCTGCCGAACCGCGACCACCACAGCGCCTGGGTCAACACCTCCGCCCTGGACCGGGCCGGGATCGACGCGCGCACGCCGGACCCGCCCGACGGGCGGATCGAGCGCGACGAGGCGGGCCGGGCCACCGGCGCGCTGCACGACGGGGCCATGCGGCTGGTCGCGGACCTGGTCCCGCCGGCCGGCGCGGCCGAGCTGCGGGCCGGGCTGCTGGCCGCGCAGGCGCACCTGCACTCGCTGGGGATCACCCGGTTCCAGGACGCCTGCATAGGAGCGGCCGCGGAGATCGGCATCCCCGACGTGTTCGACACCTACCGGCAGGCGGCCGCGGACGGCGCGCTGACCTGCCACGTGACCGGCGCACTGTGGTGGGACCGGGGCCGCGGGCTGGGCCAGGTCGACGACCTGCTGACACGACGGGAGCAGGCCGGGCGGGAGGCGGCCGGGCGGGCCGGGGCCGCACGGGAGGCAGACGATCGGGAGCGGGCTTGGCGGGAGGAGGCCGGGCGGGGACGGTTCCGGGCGGGGACGGTCAAGCTGATGCTGGACGGGGTGTGCGAGACGTTCACGGCGGCCATGTCGGCTCCGTACCTGGGGCGGCACGGGGAGCGGGGGCGGCTGTTCATCGATCCGGAGACGCTGCGGGAGGCGACCGGGAGGCTGGCCGCGGAGGGGTTCCAGCTGCACTTCCACGCCATCGGCGACCTCGCGGTGAGCACCGCGCTGGACGCGCTTGAGGCCCTGCCCGCCGAGCAGCGGCGGGCCGGGCGGCACCATCTGGCGCACCTGCAGTTCATCGCGCCGCAGGACATGGCGCGGTTCCGGGCGCTGGATGCGGTGGCCAACTTCCAGCCGCTGTGGGCGTGCAACGAGCCGCAGATGGAGGAGCTCACCCTGCCGTTCGTGGGCCCGGAGCGCGCGGCGTGGCAGTACCTGATCGGTTCACTGGCGCGGAGCGGGACCCGGATCGTGTTCGGCAGCGACTGGCCGATCTCCAGCGCCGACCCGCTGCAGGAGATGCACGTGGCGGTCAACCGGGTCAAGTCCGAGCGGCTGGGGCGGCCCGGGGCCCCGGAATGCGCGGATCCGTTCCTGCCCGCGCAGGCCATCACCGTCGACCAGGCGATCGGCGCCTTCACCTCCGGGGTCGACTGGGTGAACCACGAGGAGGACGAGGCCGGACGGCTGCTCCCCGGGATGCGGGCCGACCTGGCCGTACTCGACCAGGACCTGTACGCCATCTCGTCCGGCGAGATCGGCAGCACGTCGGTGGCGATGACCGTGGCCAGCGGCCGGGTGGTGTTCGGCGACCTTTGACCGGAACCTGAACACCAGGCAAAGGGCTTCCCCACGGTAGGCCGGACGCGGGGAATGTGCTGTGCTTGTAGCGTGACCGAGTTCAACGCGCTACCCGAGGACTGGGCCTCCGATCCCATCCTCATCGCTGGCCTGACCGTCGATGACGAGGACGAGCACGACGACCCGGTGCTGCGCTGGCCGGACGGCCGGGTGGTCGACACCTGGCGGGAGGACTACCCGTACCCGGAGAAGATGCAGCGCCCCGAGTACGAGTACCTCAAGCGCCCGCTGCAGATCGAACTGGTCAAGCTGCAGAACTGGGTGAAGTCCACCGGGCAGAAGATCGTGATCGTCTTCGAAGGCCGCGATGCGGCGGGCAAGGGCGGCACGATCAAGCGCTTCACCGAGCACCTGAACCCGCGCGGCGCGTCGGTGGTGGCCCTGGCCAAGCCGAGCGAACGCGAACAGACCCAGTGGTACCTGCAGCGGTACGTCCCGCACCTGCCGGCCGCGGGCGAGATTGTCATGTTCGACCGCTCCTGGTACAACCGGGCCGGCGTGGAACGGGTCATGCGCTACAGCTCGAACGACGAGTACGAGGAGTTCATGCGTGAGGCACCGGACTTCGAGCGGATGCTGATCCGCTCCGGGCTGCACCTGACCAAGTTCTGGTTCTCGGTGACCCAATCCGAGCAGCGCACCCGGTTCATCATCCG
>Ga0209168_10001139_pt1 | contig 21656 bp, 19 predicted proteins | sample Coa_R1_FD_187156 | JGI IMG/M metagenome (GOLD analysis project Ga0209168, IMG submission 187156) | Surface soil microbial communities from Centralia Pennsylvania, which are recovering from an underground coalmine fire - Coalmine... | ecosystem: Environmental > Terrestrial > Soil > Unclassified ...
GGCGTGGTCGAGGGCCTCAACAACAAAGTCAAAGTCACTATGAGAAAATCTTACGGTTTTCGCACCTTCCGCATCACCGAACTCGCGCTCTATCACGTTCTTGGTAAACTGCCCGAACCGACACTCGCCCACGATTTCTTCTGACGAATCAAGTTCGATAGTCGTTGGCGTATCCCCAATAAGCAAGTTAGCAGTTGGCACTAAGCAATTAATTAACTAAGATATCGTTCGGATGTCAAACTTCGTAATTGCAAGGGACTTGAGGCGATTAATCGTCGATAAAATTGAACAGCAGCAGTCAACGGATTCTGCCTGTGCTGCCGAACTGAAAGCAGTCTGGACTCGGGTTGTTGATGCATCGGTGAACGAATTGGACGATTTCATCGCGTCAATCCGTCCTGGCAACAGAATCTCCGCAGAAAGCCAGCGATTATACTCTGCACTTTTTCCCACCCATTCATCGGCTGCGTGGCTCTCGACTCAGGAAAAATCAGACGATCTCGAAGAGCAATTGCAAAAGGCAAAACGCTTCGTTGACATTGCGGAGGAACGTTATGCCAGTGCCGCGCCTCTCGGATTCCTCAGTGGATTGGGCAAGTCCGATTACGAAAAGGAAGGTATAAAACGGAGAAAGCAAGAGAGAAGTTCAGCGCAAACCGATTGGTTGCGACTGATCTCTGCATTCGAAGCTCAAAAACTACAAGAATTGGGCCTGCTTCGCGAAATGTTAGTCGAGGGCATGGAAAGCCCTGCCTTTAATGCATTCGCAGAGACTCGACCAAAACTGAAATCCGTACTGGAGGCGGCCGCTACAGAGTGGTCAGCCGTTTGGAAGAGTCATATGAATCGGCAGCTCGAATCACTTGAGGCGATACGAACTAACTGTTGTAAGCTCGAAGCTCTATTTCGCCAGCCCGAAGCGGAATCGAAACCGAAACTTCTTTCCGCGAGAGACGGTGTTTAGACTGGAGACTCATGAGAAAAAGCGTTGAACGACAGCCTGTCCGGCAAGACGCGATCAAGCGCTACACAAGCCTAATGGCAGAGGTGCCTTCTGAACTGTATAGGGATCACTCGAAGCAAGGTGGATGGGCAGGCCTCATCGCCGGGTTATTGGGAGGAGCCAACGTCGGAGCCCACATCGGTATTGCAGCCGGGCCTATGGGAGCGATGGCTGGAACTATCCCGGGTGCGATTCTTGGCGCAACGATAGGTTACTTTAGCGGTGAAAAAATTGGCTCGCAGATCCGCGACTAAAATGGCTCGGCCTCTCCAATCATTACGTGTTAAGAAGTGTAAAAGTTCGAAGTCGTTCGCGAATCCCCCGCAACACGTCAAAATCAGGGATGCTTGTCTTACGAGACCGCGTCGTTGGAGAATCAGTCATGCCCAAAATAAGCGTTGTGTTGGCGATGATCCTCGTTCTTGCCGCACCCTGGAGTTCCACAAGCGCGCAAACAGCACCCGTACAAGCGTCCCCCGCGCAGACGGCCGCTGACCGCTATCAGCAAAAGCTTCAGCCGGTCCTGGAAAAGCTGATTCACGAGCAGCAAGTGGCAGGCTTTGCTATCGCCGTGTTCGAAGACAACCGCAGGGTTTACGCGGCCGCTTTTGGGGTCAGAAACGTCACCCGCAGCGACGACGCCATCACCACCCACTCCCTCTTTCACATGGCTTCGATCACCAAGACTTTCGTGGCCACCGCGATCATGCAGCTCTTTGAAAACGGCAAGATAGACCTCGACGCCCCGGTAGTCAAGTACCTGCCGTATTTCCAGATGGCCGACGAGCGGTACAAGATCATCACCATCCGGCAGATGGTTACGCATACGTCGGGAATGCCCGATGTAGACGACTACGAATGGAACAAGCCCCAATACGACGATGGCTCCCTGGAGCGCTACGTGCGCAGCCTCGGCAATCTCAAGCTTGAGTTCGCGCCTGGGCAGCGTTTCCAATACAGCAACATGGCTTTTGAGGTGTTGGGTGATGTGATCGCCAAGGTGTCAGGCGAATCGTTTGAAGATTACGTGCAACACCACATTCTGGTGCCGCTTGGTATGAAGGACAGCACTCTGCTGGTGAAGGAAGTCGATCCCAAGCTTCTCGCCTGGGGTCATGATCTGGATGAAACCGGCAACCCGTTTCCCAGCAAGGTCTACCCCTACAACCGCATCCATTCGCCGAGTTCCGACCTGCATTCGAATGTGCTGGACATGGCGCGATGGGCCATCGCCAATATGAATCGCGGCGAGCTGGATGGCGCGAGAATCCTCAAATCTTCGACCTACGAAGTAATGTGGAAGTCCGCGGGAAAATTCAACGGCAAAGCGTCTCCAGCCGGTATCAGTTGGTTTCTAGACAACTACAAAGGAAACAGGCTGATTGGCCACGATGGCGGCGACACAGGCTTTCTGACCGAACTCGTAATGCTTCCCGACAAGAAGATTGCCGTAGTGTGGCTGGCTAACGCGGACTGGATCCCGAATACCGACGGCATCACCGGGGCGGCGCTCGATGTAGCTCTGGGGCTCAAACCGAAGCCCATTGAAGGAAAGCGCAGCATTGCCCAGGCGATGTTTTCGACCTATTCGAACAGCGGTATCGAGGCCGCGGTATCGAGGCCGCAATCAAAGAGTATGAAACTCTGAAGAAGCTCCGGCCCGACGCCTACAATTTCCGCCCAGGCCAATTGAACGAGATAGGGCACTACCTGCTGCGTAGCGGCCATACCAAGGACGCTATTCGCATCTTTCAGATGAATGTGGCGGCGTATCCCGCGTCGGCCGATGTCTTGGACGCGCTGGGCGAAGCCTACGAGAAAGACGGGGACACGGCTCGCGCCATCAGCAACTACCAGAAAGCGCACCAGCTCGATTCCAAGCAGAAACACGCCGCAGACGCTTTAAAGCGCTTGAAGAACTGAAGGCTGTTGTCGCGTGCCCGTTTCTGACAATGCGAATCTTGTGTTAAGAAGTGTAAAAGTAACGAGTGGCAGGACAGGATTGCTCCTGTCCCGCCCTCTAAGAACTGTGCGTGAGAGTTTCCAACTCACACAGCGCAAGCCTTTCAAACGCCTCGTGAAAGACGCGGCAACGATTCAGAGTTCCGAATCGTCACCTGCACGAATACTCGCTTGGCGCCGGTTCGCATTCTCATGCCCGAAGCCGCACCAACAGCTTTCGCTGTCGTCATCTGCTTTGCCTCGTAAGCCGGTTGCTCAAGTTTTCTCGTGGGAAAGACCAGAAGGAAGTCTGCCTGCTTGCGCAGTCCAGCCATGTAGTCGATCTTGCTGACGCAGCCGGTATCCGCTCCACTACAGAACGGCTTTCGCTTTCTCCTTCCTCTGTTACCCGCACATCCATGGGATTATCTTGCGATGTCCTTTCCCCGAAGGGAGAAATACGGGTTTACCCTGTTCCGCTGGAGAGACACAGTAGGTTAGGCCCTCTCTATACGCCGACCGTGTAACCGGTCACCCATGACGGAGGATTTCGAAACCGCCGTCCTGCACAGTAGAGAACCAATCAGCATCTTTGGTTCTTTGAACGTCACGGCGCTTCACGAGAGTTCGCATGTGCTGGCCATGCCACCAACCCTAGCCCCTTACCGCCCTGATGCTGGCAGTTGCATTGTTGCCTCACGGCTCCAACGCCAACCTTTCGGTCGCGGGATACATTGTCAGAGGGCTTTAGACGGCTCGTTACCTTACCGCCCTACCTCCCAGGGTACTGCTGATGGGACAACAGGTCTGATCGAAACTTCCGTCAGACAATCACTCCAGTAGCTTGCAGGTCGCACTCGAAAGTCGTTCGCGACTCCCCAGCTAGCAGACTGCGTTTTTGATTCAGTGAGTTAACGACTTACCCTTCCTCTGGTTTTCTGCCTGACTATGGGTATAAGTCATTTCATTAGATGCTGGCCACAAAAACAGACCCGGTCGGCAGCCGCCGCTCTTTTCCTGTAACGTTTTCGAGGCCCACTTCACTAATCATTTAGGAGCGAAGAAATCTTCCATCAAAAACCGAGGTTAGGAAAAGGACTCCCATGCTGTCACGCATTTTTCGCCGCGAATCGTCCGTAGAGTCGTCAAATAATCTGTCACATTGGCCAGACCCAATGGACAAGCTGCCCCATCCGGCGAATGAGGAATTCTGCCGATATCTGGTCGGTAATTGGCAAAGTGTTGGGCTTCCTCGACATAGGCTAGAAACCGTGTCACCGAGCCGCGACCTGGTTGAGCTATTCGACAACCTCGTGGAGCAACTCGACGACGACGCTGGAATTACAAAGGACACGGTCTATGGTCTGCGCGTTGCGGCCACCGCCTACCACCTTGTGTTTGCGTGGGCACAGGGGAGTCGCGACATTTTTGTCAAGCTGCGTCCTGAACACCATAAGGAAGCGGTAGAGATGGGTGGAAGGCTGGATGCAACATATCCAGCAAACTGGGTAGAGTTTCTAGCTGGTGGGGCACGGATGCCGGTAACGTTGCGATCCCAATGGCGCAAGGTGATTCGGCACTGGATGCGGGTAAGTTACAACGACAGCCTGGAAGGCAGGCCTGCCCTGCAAGCGCATTTACTCAACCCACCGCCCCCTAAAGAGATACCGCCCGAGGTAGAGCAAACCGCTAAGAAGAACAAGGATGCCTTTAGAATCACCCTAACTCTTAGTGTGCGCTCGAAACAACTAGGAAGCCTTGACCCGCTCTGCGCTTTGCTGGTCGGTCGTGCGTGGCTGGAGACTGCAAAAAACCATAGAGATCGGTCGCATCAACCTGTGAGCGTGGTCTCGGAGAAGGCTGAGATCTGTTTTCCCCGTAAGGAGAACCCATGGAGGTTTTCCCGCTGGGGCTATGTTATTGGCTTGGCGATTGGTTTTGCTGTTTTCGGCTTCGGATGGGTGCCGCTTTTGTGTGGTCCAGCCGGCGGGCTCCTTAGCGGTTTGGTCGGTATTCTCGTGGACGGTATTCGTTCTGTGGAAGTAACCGTCCGTGGAGCGCTTCCAGACGTCATGGCGGCTTCGGAAGATTTACGTACCTGGCTCTCGGTCGAAAATGGCCGAAGAGTGCGCCTCGACGTCTGGGATGATGGGCATTTGGAGGCTGAGGCTCGGAAGCCAGAGGATGCCCAAGCGATGTTTGAGGCTGCGATCGCTTTTAAGGCACGGAAAGGCTCCGAGAATGTTGGCCCGGCTTCCGATTAGTTCAGAAAAGTGTCTAAGAATACCGGTGGAGCCTTGCTGCAGCAGGACTTAGCCGCAATACGCATAATCGCTGGCAAGGAGTTCGCGCCTGAATAAGAAGTGAATTTAGGTCTGGTGCGAGGTTTTCTACATCATAGCGATGTCCAGACGGGTCGTTCCTGGGTTTAGGAGCCAAAAAGTTCGATAAGCATCCCATTCTCCCCGCCAGAAGCTTCCTTCTTTCGATTCACTACTGTACCGGCAAACCCTTTACGAACTTACCCGCTTACCAAATTCTTCCCGGATCCCCCATCCCCTTTTTACATGAAATGTTTTAGGCATTTCATCACTACTTATCAGGAGCCTCGGTTATAGGGGAGAGGATCATAGTAACGTCCACGGACAGTTTCGTGGCAAACCTGCTGAGGGCTTGGGCATTCGTTAAAGACCGCCAAGCTTAAAGCAGCCTTACTTCAACTTCCAAATGCGCCACCCTACACGGGCTGCATCCCGTAGGTCCGGATTTCCGAACAGCGGGTGCAATATGCGCGCCTGAAAAGGAGAATTTTTTATGGCAAGCCAACCCAAAATCGTTCCACAGGTTGAAAATGTACTGGCCTTCGACCAGGAAAAAATCATCAAGGCCGGACAGAGTGAGATTCTCGGGACCCTGGACACCTCGCGGTTCGATAAGATCCGCGTCGTGGCCACCAACGAAAACTCTACCTGCGATGTCCATTACCGGCTCACGATCCTGGAGCCGGAGGGCAAGGGCGTTCCTCCGGAAGCCATTGCCTCCCTGGGCGAGTTCACGATCAAGCCGCACAACCAATTCACCCAGGTCTATGACGTCCCTGCCACCCAATTGCAGGTATCCGTGGCCGGGGGAGTGGGCAAACCCGGCAACAGCGCGGAAGTGGAGGTACTGATCTACGGCCAGTACTGATTCGAGCCGCAAGACCCTCAAAGCGCACCTCAGAGCTGAGGTGCGCTTCCTAAAGTCCCTGCTTCCAAGTGAAAGTAACGAGTGACAGGACAGGATTGCTCCTGTCCCGCCCTCTAAGAACTGTGCGTGAGAGTTTCCAACTCACACAGCTCAAGCCTTTCAAACGCCTCGTGAAAGACGCGGCAACGATTCCGCGTTCCGAATCGTCACCTGCACGAATACTCGCTTGGCGCCGGTTCGCATTCTCATGCCCGAAGCCGCACCAACAGCTTTCGCTGTCGTCATCTGCTTTGCCTCGTAAGCCGGTTGCTCAAGTTTTCTCGTGGGAAAGACCAGAAGGAAGTCTGCCTGCTTGCGCAGTCCAGCCATGTAGTCGATCTTGCTGACGCAGCCGGTATCCGCTCCACTACAGAACGGCTTTCGCTTTCTCCTTCCTCTGTTACCCGCACATCCATGGGATTATCTTGCGATGTCCTTTCCCCGAAGGGAGAAATACGGGTTTACCCTGTTCCGCTGGAGAGACACAGTAGGTTAGGCCCTCTCTATACGCCGACCGTGTAACCGGTCACCCATGACGGAGGATTTCGAAACCGCCGTCCTGCACAGTAGAGAACCAATCAGCATCTTTGGTTCTTTGAACGTCACGGCGCTTCACGAGAGTTCGCATGTGCTGGCCATGCCACCAACCCTAGCCCCTTACCGCCCTGATGCTGGCAGTTGCATTGTTGCCTCACGGCTCCAACGCCAACCTTTCGGTCGCGGGATACATTGTCAGAGGGCTTTAGACGGCTCGTTACCTTACCGCCCCACCTCCTAGGGTACTGCTGATGGGACAACAGGTCTGATCGAAACTTCCGTCAGACAATCACTCCAGTAGCTTGCAGGTCGCACTCGAAAGTCGTTCGCGTAACCCTTCTTGTTGTTTTCAAGCAATCGGACTGTAAATCGTTTATTTTCCATTTGCTAGCAAGAGTTCGAAACCTGCTTCTAACCGAGATACGCTTTCTCAAAATGCGCCCAAAGCGTGTGTCTGGAAAGCGGCAACATCTCAGCAAAATGTGCCTTGCCTAGGTGGGGTGAGGGCAAGCGCAATTCCGGCGGCGTCCAACAGAAAAGATAATGCCGTTCCCGCAACAATCGAGGTAACGTCTCGTTGAGGGTGCGTCCATTTTCGATCGCAGAAAAACCGGATGATGAATGTCCAAATGGCCAAGCGCAAAACCACAAGAGTCGTCAGGAATGGCACCTTAATTTCGCCGCCGGAACTGCCAGAGCTGCTTTCAACCCATGCCCAGAACGCGATGTTGGAAAGCCCCACCGCAAGCCCGACCCCTGTTCGTGTGATGGCAACCTTGAATGGTCCGGCGCTGCCGTCCGGATAGACGCGGCGCAGCACCGCACCAGCAGCACCGTAGCCAACCAACTTGACTCCAGCAAAAGCAGCAAATCCCAACCATCCTGGAAGTGAACCAAGCATGCGGGTAAACATACCAGATCACCACGCGTTTGACTGCCGGGCTTCCAAGCGTTTACTTTTCTAAGTTTGTTCCCGTCCAATTACGACTCGTTCTGAGGTGAATGATTGAGCAAGGAGACAACGAAGGCGCAGGCATTGAACCAAGCTGCAGGGGAACACACGCTTGGCGCGACAACAATCCGGGTGATCTGAAATCTGGGTACGGCTCGATCTTCCAGGCCGCGAGTGACGGTTCACCCTACTTCAATTACGATATTTATCAGATGGGTTTGGATGTTGGACACTTGGAGAATCTCGGGAATTGGGCACGCGTCCGAGTTCGCCCCTCTGCCGATGGTAAAACGGCCATATTCCTGAAGTGGAATGTGGAAGCAGAAGACTAACGAACTTTATATGTTGGATTTAGCCACGCGCCAGGTCACTCCTTTTCTAGCTCACGGAGATCGATTCGAGGTGCTGGTTAAGCCGGTTCATCAATTATAATTGCCGACGCTGAGTGCTCTGTTCACGTCGCTTCTGACAAAGGGCCGGTAATCGCTTCCAGCGCGGTTCGCTCAACCTTCACGCCGATTACCGCCTCCACTACTGCTGCCCGATCATGAACACTGCGCCGAGCAGGTATCCATCGAACAGATTGGCAGGTTCGTGACCTTCCTGGCGGCGCAACCAGCCGTTTGCAGGTAATACGCATTAATTTAAGCGGGTTGACGGCACACCAAATTCGACAACTGCTGGCCCGTGTTGCAACTGAAAAGCATGCACTCATAATTTTCGAGTGACGCACCTCCTCGATACCTCCCTTTGTTTTCAGGACCCTCCGGCTGGGGCGGCGCTGGGCGAAGCTCCAGATCCCAATGCAGTCGTCATTCCAGCAGGAACCAGAATTGCGCTCAAGCTCATTCAGGCCATCTCGACCAAGAATGCGCTGGAGGGTGATGTGGTGTATGCGGAGACAGTGATTCCCTTCGTGGTCAACGAACGCGTCCTGGTGCCGGCGGGCACCTATGTTCAAGGAAGGATTTCCCATGCCAAGCGAGGCGGCCGGTTGATGGGCCGGGCGGAACTGCTGGTCCACTTTACCTCAATCATCTATCCCAACGGATACACGGTGATGCTGGCGGGAGGGGTGGAGAACACACCGGGCGCCGACAACAAGGCCATGAAGGATAAAGAGGGCACGATCCAGCAGGACAGCGATATGGGTAAAAAGATTGAAAAAGGCGCCAAGGCTGGGGCCGTTGGAGCTGGTGTCGGGGTGCTGGCGGGTGCGGTTTATGGAGGGCTGTCTGGAGCACGAATCGGGGGCGCAGCGGGAGCGGCGGCCGGCATCGCCTGGGCCTTGCTGAAGCGGAATAGCGATTTGAAGCTGGATGCCGGCGCCTCAATCGAGATGGAGATTCAGCGCGCCGTGCCGCTGGATATGAGCAGGATCACACCGGCAAGGGCTACGCCGTAGCCTCTCCAGTCTGTCTCTATTCACTCCTACTTCAAATTGAAAAGCGCGTTCACGTGTGCCGTTACCGTGACAATCTGTGTTCGGATGATTTGTGGCGCACTTAGGAGCGTAAGGCAATACGAGAGGACCTAAGAATATCGCACGGTCACACCGTAGACAGCGGAAAATTTCTTTACCGAAGTCCTTGAGCATTAGCGCCTGTGACTTTGCACTTTTGAACTTTTGTAAGCCCCTGCCAAATCAGTCGGTTGGTAAGAGAGTCGGGAAAATCGACCGGAAGGGTCGATGTACAAGACAGTGAATTGAAAGGAAAATGAGGCTTAGTAGCCGGCCCTAGCGGATGATTTTAGAACTTTCGATTTAATGGCGATTTAAGCCCTTGGCTCTGTTTCGAGTGTCTTGCGCCGCTCTCAAGGCCTTATGATCAATCTTTCGACCAAACACAGCACATCACAGTAGCAGCCTGTCCTTCATTAACTCCGTTGCAACCGCACCTATACCAGTGCCACTTCGCGGTCGAAGTTTGGCTTCTTCTCAGCGTGGAGCTTCAAGGCTACGCCGCAGGCCGTGGCGATTCGCTCCAGCATTGTGAGCGAATGCCCGGTGTATTCGGCGTCCTCAAGACGGGCAATCACGGACTGTGTGGTGCCAACCTTCTTGGCAAGTTCGGCCTGAGTCAAACCCTCATCCTCTCGCATCTCGCGGACCAAGAGAGCCAAATCAATCTGATGCAGGGTGCGCTCGAACGTTTTGCGGTAGCTTGCGCTCTTGTGTGCGCGTTGCCTGACAATCTCGTTGTGCTTGTCGCGCTTGACGGTCTGTCTCATAGTGCAAACTCCTTCAGGATAGCTTCTCTTTCCTTTTGCGATCCCGTGTAGCGGTTTCGGTATTTCAGCCAGAGCTTTCTCAGCAGTTCTGCTCTGGTAATCTCGCCCGGCGGGGTCTTTTCCGTCTTCTTCTGAAATCCCGAGGTAATCACGATCAACATTCTCGGCTGGTAAAAAAATAGAACTCGAAAAATGCGGTCGAATTGCTTGACCCTTAGCTCGAATATGTCGTCCGTGAGCTTCTTTACGAATTTGCCCTGCATCCGGTTCCCAGAGCGGCGCAGGCGTTCGATAAAGGCGTCTATTCTGGCGGCTGCTTTCTCATCCAACCAATCCACGAACTCTCGCGCGGGCATCCGCCCGTTCGGCAACTCCACATACTCAATCGTGAATTCACCGTTCATCTGTTTTTTGATTATCGCATTATTGCGATATAGCGTCCACTATGTAAAAGTTTGGCAAAGAAAGAAGTGTCGGGGAGAGAGGATTTGAACCGCACCCCCCGGTCCCGAATCAGATTTGAACCGCTATTGGGGCATCTTAAGAATTGAGGCTTGTAAGTATTTGATATTGAATCTGTTGCAGGCCGTCGTGGAGAATTGTTGAACAGCTTGGCTCCCGGAGACTTTCGCTGTCCTAAATTTACCCAGGGCGAGCAGTGTCATCTACCTAGAACTCCGCGGACGGAGATTGCAGCGGTCGCTTGATGGTCAATTTATGCGCTTTGTGGCCGTTTCCCCTCAATCACGGGCTTTCAATCCGGTGGAGGGGCTACCCATCGGCTATACTTTTGGGTTTCGTCCTTAACAATATGGCGCAGATACAAACCGCTCTCGGCGCGATTGATTCTTCCATTCTCGGCGTTACCCTGATGCACGAGCATGTGTTCGTGCTGGATACAGAGATACTTCAGAATTATCCGGAGGAATGGGGCGCCGAACAGGACCGCATTGCCAGCGCAGTTGCCCGGCTGAACGAGCTCAAAGCGAGGGGCGTGGACTCGATTGTCGACCTCACCGTAATCGGCCTGGGACGCTACATTCCGCGGATCAGGCAGATCGCACAGCAGACAAAGATCAACATCATTGTGGCCACGGGAATTTACACCTACCATGACGCGCCGTTCTATTTTCATTTTCGCGGACCGGGAACTGTACTCGGCGGGCCGGAATTCATCGTTGACATGTTCGTGCGCGACATCCAGGAGGGCATTGCAGACACCGGGGTGCGAGCCGGCATTCTGAAGTGCGCGACCGACGAGCCGGGCGTGACGAAGGATATTGAGCGCATTCTGCGCGCCACGGCACAGGCGCAGCGGCGGACCGGGGCGCCGATTTCCACCCATACGCACGCGCGAAAGCGGGTGGGCCTGGACCAGCAACGCATCTTCCGCGAGGAAGGTGTTGACCTCTCCCGGGTGGTGATTGGGCACTCCGGCGACACCACTGACCTCGAATACCTGGAAGAGTTGATTGGCAACGGCTCCTACATCGGCATGGACCGCTTCGGCCTGGACACCATTCTTTCCTTTGAAGACCGGGTGAACACGGTGGCGGAGATGTGCAAGCGCGGCCATGCGGGAAAGATGGTGCTATCGCACGATGCCGCATGCTACAACCACTGGCTGCCGGAGAGGCCATTGCCGGTTATGCTGCCGCGCTGGAACTATCTCCACATTCACAACGATGTAATTCCCGCGCTCAAGCAGAAGGGAGTCACGGAGGAGCAGCTACACACCATGCTGGTGGAAAATCCAAGGAAGATTTTTGAGAAACAGGGCAAGTACTGAAGAATTGGGTAATTTGGTAACTTGGTAAGTGGGTAATTGAAAGTCAACGTCAACGGCTAAAGACAACGACAAAGACAAAGTCAAAGTCAACGGCCAATTGCTAAGGGCAAGTCCAAACACTGGTATGAAGAATGAGCCTGCTGTGGTTTGCCGCAAAACCTTCTATGAGTGACGAAGTCAAGATCATCGAATGTCCGCGTGATGCGTGGCAGGGGCTGAGGGTACAGATCCCGGCTGAGGTCAAGGTGCAATACCTGCGCGCCCTGATTGCGGCGGGATTCAAGCATATTGACGCCGTGTCCTTTGTTTCGCCCAAGGCTATTCCGCAGATGTCCGACTCTGAAACTGTCCTGCAGGAGCTTGATCCGCCGGATGACGTGGAGATCATTGGCATTGTGGTGAATGAAAAAGGAGCAGACCGGGCCATAGCCACCGAAGCCGTAAAGACCCTGGGATTTCCATACTCGGTCTCGCCGACGTTTCTGGAGCGCAATCAGCATCAAACGCCCGAGCAATCCCTGGAGGAGATGGAGAAGATCAAGCTGAAGGCCAACGACGCCGGCCTGGACGTTGTGGCTTATATTTCGATGGCGTTTGGCAATCCTTACGGTGACGTGTGGGACGCGGATGAAGTGGTTGAAGCCGTGGGGCTTGTGGCCAACATGGACATTCGCCAGATTTCCCTGGCAGATACCGTGGGGATGGCCAGTCCGGAGCAGGTGCGGGAGCTGATAGCGGCTGTGATTGACGCTTACGATTATCTGGAAGTTGGCGCCCACTTGCATAGCACGCAGGCAGGAGCGGCAGACAAGGTGCTTGCCGCTTACGATGCAGGTTGCCGCCGCTTTGATTCGGCCATCGGCGGGCTGGGCGGATGTCCGTTTGCGCAAAACGAGTTAGTGGGAAATATTCCGACGGAAATTGCGGTGCAGACCCTGGCTGGCCACGGCGCACAGGTTCCACTGCGCAAGCCGCTGGATGCGGTGGTTCAGATGTCGGCCGGTATTGCGAAGAAGTATACGGTGATGATGTAGAAAGCAGACTGAACTTGCACTTTAACACCATCCATTACGTTGAGTCGCATGGCATCGCCACCATTACGCTGAACCGCCCGGAAAAGCGCAATGCCATCAGTTACGAACTGATCGATGATCTTCTGGCCGGCATGGAAAGGGCGGCCCATTCCCATGCGCACGTACTGATCCTTACCGGGGCGGGAAGCGCCTTCTGCGCGGGCATGGACCTGGAGAACTTGAAGCAGCTCATAGGCCGTTCGCCGGAACAGAACATCAAAGACTCGGAGACTGTGGCCCGGCTGTTTCGCAGAATCTACGATTTTCCCAAGCCGACTATTGCCGCCGTGAATGGCGCAGCCATCGCCGGAGGAACCGGCCTGGTTACGGTTTGTGATTTCGTGCTGGCCGTCCCCGAAGCAAAATTTGGGTACACCGAGGTGCGCATTGGCTTTCTTCCGGCCATCGTGTCCAGTTTCCTGATTGCCAGTGTTGGGGAAAAACGCGCGCGCGACCTGCTGCTCACCGGACGAATCTTTAATGCCGAGGAGGCCCGTGAACTGGGGCTGGTGAATGAAATTGTTGCTCCAGACGAGTTGATGAAGCGCGCCCACGAACTGGCGGTCCAGCTTTTGGAAAACAGTCCGGCCTCGCTACGCCTCACCAAGGAGCTGCTTTCCTCTTACACGCATGACCAACTGGATCGCCAGATTGCACGCGCCATCCGCGAGAATGCCGCGATACGCGAGACAGCCGACTTCAAGGAAGGTGTCTCCGCGTTCCTGGAAAAGCGTAAGCCTGCCTGGAAAGGCAACTGAAAGCCGAGCCAAATGAGCAACACAACCGAGGGTGAAATAAAATTGCGAGTGCGCTACGCCGAAACCGACCAGATGGGCGTGGTCTATCACTCCAATTTTGTTATCTGGTTTGAGATCGGGCGAGTGGAGCTGATGCGGCAACTGGGCTTTCGCTATCGCGACATGGAACAAGACGATGACTGCCACATGCCGGTGGCAGATATGCATGTGCGCTACAAAGGGCCGGTCTATTACGATGATGAGATCGTGGTCCGCACGCGGTTGACGGATGTGCACAGGTCTTTACTGCGGTTTCGCTACCAGGTGTTTCGCGCCGGCAACGAGACGGTATTGGCTGAAGGCGAGACCACGCACCTGGTGGTGGACAAGCAATTGAACCGCCGATCGCTGCCACAGAAATACGTCCTCGCTTTCAGCGCAGCAACCGCCCAATGAATTATGGCTCCCATTCTTATCAACGGCAACGACCTCGGGTTTGAGGAGTTGCGCCATGTGGTCCACCAGCAGCGCATGGTGGAGATGGCACAGGAAGCGCGCGAGAAAGTGAATGCCGCCCGCGCCGTAGTGGACAAGCTGGTGCGGGAAAACCGCCTGGCTTATGCCATCACCACGGGAGTGGGCAAGCTGAGCGACGTCCGCATTGATGCCGCGCAGAACCGTCAACTGCAGATCAACCTGGTGCGCTCCCACGCCGCCGGACTGGGCGAGCCGCTTTCCCAGGAGGAGACGCGGGCCATGATGTTGTTGCGCGCCAACTCGCTGGCAAAAGGCTACTCCGGCGTGCGCGTGGACGTGATCTCGATGCTGTGCGAGATGCTCAATCGCGGAGTGCATCCTGTCATTCCCTCGCAGGGCAGCGTAGGCGCGAGCGGCGATCTGGCGCCACTGGCCCATTTGGCGCTGGTGTTGATCGGCGAAGGTGAAGCTGAAGTGAAGGGCGAACGAATGGGCGGCGCGGAGGCGCTGCAGCGCGCCGGGCTTACTGCGTTGACCCTGGAGGCCAAAGAGGCGATCTCCCTGATCAACGGAACACAAGCCATGCTGGCGGTGGGGACAGTGGCGCTGACAACCGCACAGCACCTGGTCCGGACTGCGGATGTAATCAGCGCGATGTCACTGGACGCGTTGCGCGGCACCGATGTGGCCTTTGACGAGCGCATTCATGCCGTCCGGCCCCACCCGGGGCAGGTGGAAGTCGCCGCGTCTCTTCGCCATCTGCTGGACGGCAGCGAGATTCGCAAGTCTCACAAGGATTGTGGGCGAGTGCAGGATGCCTATGCCCTGCGCTGCATCCCCCAGGTACATGGAGCGGTGCGGGACACCCTGGACTTTTGCCGCCGCACCTTCAGCACGGAGATGAACTCGGCGGTAGATAACCCTCTGGTCTTTCTGACCAACGTCTCCCCGGCGAACGCCTCCCTGACCAAGCAGGGCGAAGGCGATGTGATTTCCGGCGGCAACTTCCATGGCGAACCGCTGGCGTTTGCGCTGGATTACCTGGCTATTGCCTTGAGTGCGTTGGCCGGCATTTCTGAAAGACGCATTGAGCGGCTGGTGAATCCCAGCCTGAACGAAGGTCTGCCGCCATTTTTGGCCGCCGGCGCAGGAATGAACTCCGGCTTCATGATGTCCCAGGTCACGGCGGCAGCGCTGGTGAGCGAAAACAAAGTCCTGGCCCATCCTGCATCAGTAGATTCCATTACAACGTCGGGGAACAAAGAGGATTATGTCTCCATGGGGATGGCGGCGGCCATTAAGCTGAAGAAAGTTGTAGCCAATACCACCCATGTGCTGGCCATAGAGGCCTGCGCGGCTGCCCAGGCATTGGATTTTCTAGCGCCCTTAAAAACCAGCGGGCTTCTGCAGCAGGTCCACGCGCGCGTTCGTCAGGCGAGCCCCCGGCTGGAGCAGGACCGGGTGATGGCGGGCGACTTTGTTAAAGTGGCGGAGTTGGTTAGGTCTGGGGGGCTGGTTGTTTAGGCAGCGTATTGCGCGTCTGCATCGCCGGACGGCCAATTCTCTTCTGGCACCTCAACCAGGTTCACGAGCACATCTTCTTTGCGCAGCTTGAGTTCCTGGTGGAGTAGATCAGCGATTCTCTTGAACAGGGCCTTCTTCAATTCCACGGAGCGGCCCTGGTTCAGCGTGATCTGAATGATGATCAGATCGTTGGTGCGGCGGATATTGAGATACTCAGGATCGTAGATGAAACGAGATTTCGCGTGTTCGGTGATGATTTGAAAATGGTCCTGGGCAGGAATGGCGATGGTCTCCACCATCGCGCGATGCACGGCCTCGCCTGCCTTTTTTATGTAAGATTGCCGCTTGCCTTCTAGCAGAGAGATTCGAACTAAGGGCATGAGAGTTATTTCCTCGTCTTAATCAGGGTGTGCAGCAATGGTTTGGATTCCTGCAAGTTCCCGGAGGTGCAAAAAAATTGGGGTTAAGTTCTGCAGGCCTTTTTGGGGCGCTCCGCTCCAAACCCGGGATATCCAGTCCATGCGCAAGGACAAAAGGAGCGCGTGCTGGGGACGCCGCCATACGGTTCAGTTAAGGTAACGCCGAATCTTTAGGATCAACAACAAGTCTGTGTTCGGCACGGGCATCCAATTGTGTCGCCCCGCCGGGGCTTATTCGTATACTCATTCTTTCCCCACCGCTGACGCGATGGGCTCAGTAATTCCGCCCGCTTTGCGGGCTGGAGCGACTGAGGCATCATCTGCCCTCTAAAGTTAGACGCCGAACCCTTCGTCGCCCATAGAACGCCTTGAAGCCTGTCGCGCCTACGGCGCTCGATTTTCGCAATTGCGAGTTTTTCTCGACTTCGTGAATAATCCAGGTCTAATATCAGCGTCCCGAATGCAGTTGGCCGTGCAGTGAGCCTTGCCCGATTTCTTCTGCATCTAACCCTGCTATCGCATCTGTGTGCGGTTGAGATTGGTAATCATTGCATCTAAGAGCTGCGGGAAGATACGTCTTGCGAACATTGTTCCAAAAATCCGTCTCTGCGGTTTTTGCGATATTGTTTCTCGGAACGACTGGAGTCACAAGTTACTACCCTGCCCAATCATCGGACGCCAAGCTGTTTGACACGAACATAATCCGGTACATCCATGGGGCGTGGCACACTCTGCGCCGTTCCATGGACGATTGCTCCTCGCTGCTTGATCCAAAGCTGGGCCGGGTTGATCAGACACTTGATCAGCCACTCGTCTTTGTGCCGCAAAACATGGTTCCGCAAAACATGGTTCCGCAAAACATGTTGCCGCGGAACGTGGCTCCGCCGCCAAGCCTTCAAGGGTTGGCGACAGGGTGCAAACTGCGGATTGAGGCGTTGCCGCAGAAAATCACGCGTCTGGGAATGCTTTCTCCGGACGCCTTGCCCGCGCCCGGCCTTCTATATTTGCCTCACCCATACGTTGTGCCGGGCGGCCGGTTCAACGAGATGTACGGGTGGGACAGTTATTTCATTATTCGCGGCTTGATCGAAGATGGAGAGGTGGATCTGGCGCGGGGCATGGTAGAGAACTTCTTTTTTGAAATTGAGAATTATGGCGGCGTGCTTAATGCAAACCGCACGTATTACCTCACCCGCTCTCAGCCGCCTTTCCTGACGTCCATGATTATGGCCGTTCACGGCGCGGACAAGACCGCAGGCCGGGATGACCGAGCCTGGCTGGCGCGCGCGTATGCTTACGCGGAACGGGATTACAGCCAATGGATACGGGTTCCCAAGCGCGCCGGCAGCACCGGGCTCTCGCGTTACTTTGACATGGGCAGCGGGCCGGTGCCTGAAGTCGCCGATCACCCAGAATATTACGCCACCGTAGCGGACTGGCTTGTCAGGCATCCGCAGATCAGGACTGGATACCTTGCTGTGGATGGGACTCCCGGAATTGGACCTGAGTTGCGCGTACCCCGCTGCGGCACGGGGCCCTGTGACCCGAGCCATACCGTGCAATTTACCCCTGATTACTACAAGGGCGATCGCGCGATGCGCGAGTCCGGTTTTGACATCTCGTTCCGGTTCGGTCCCTTCGGGGGTTCAGCGCATCATTTTGCCCCAGTCTGCCTTAACAGTCTTTTGTACAAGACAGAAAAGGACATGGAAGAGATAGCGGGTCTCCTCCATCGTCCACGAGAAGCCGCTCTGTGGCATGAGCGCGCCAATCGCCGAAAAAAGCTTGTGAACCGCTTTCTGTGGAACCCACGGTTGAATTTGTTTACCGACTTTGATTTCCGGCGACACCAGGCATCCAGCTATCGCTATGCAACGACCTTCTATCCGCTGTGGACCGGATTGGCGACGAAAGCTCAGGCAAAGGCCGTGATGAAGAATCTAAAGACATTCGAGCAGCCAGGAGGCATCGTTATGAGCGACCGGCAGACGGGCGTGCAATGGGACATGCCTCATGCCTGGGCGCCTATTCAGATGCTTGCGGTGGAAGGCATGCGGCGGTACGGATTCACATCCGAGGCCGACCGCGTCACGAAAGAGTTCCTGACGATGGTTGCCAGAAATTTTCTGCGTGATGGCACGATTCGGGAAAAATACGACGCTGTCCGGAGGTCCACAGAGATCGATGTTACCGCGGGATACACTACCAACGTTGTCGGCTTCGGCTGGACCAATGCAACTTTCATGGTATTGCTGCACCAATTGCCGGCGGCAGAGCAGGAATCTGTGCTGGCCGGATCGCTATGACTGAAAACTCTAAACAGCCCGCCGAGCCGGTTGCAGGCCGTGATGGTGCAACCATATGGACGCCTGCAGAGGCGCGGGGAGCTGCGCCGGGTCGCGGACGATTGCAGGGGGCGCGCATCCTGGTGGTGGGCGCGGGATCGCAACCGTGTGATGAGCCCGATCCGCCGATGGGCAATGGTCGCGCGATTGCTTTGTTGTGCGCCCGAGAAGGCGCTGCGGTGGCATGTGTGGATAAGGATGAATCCGCGGCAAGGCAGACACGCGATCAAATTGTGCAAGAAGGCGGCACGGCCAGCGTGATGGTTGCCGACGTCAGCCGGGAACAGGATTGTGAGAGGCTGGTGGAAGGGGCGATTCGCGACCTGAAGGGGATTGACGGCGTGGTGCTCAACGTGGGTATTGGAGCCGGGCGCGGCCTGGCGGCAACCAGCGCACAGCAGTGGGACGAGGTATTCGCGGTCAATCTGCGAGCTCATTTCCTCATTGCGCGCGCCGTTTTACCGCATCTTCATGTCGGCGCCGCAATCGTATTTGTAAGTTCGGTCGCCAGCCTCAGGCCGGGTACGAATGTACCGGCCTACGATGCATCGAAAGCAGGCCTTGGGGGACTTTGCCGGCACGTTGCCTTTGAGGGCTCGCGGCGCGGGGTGCGCGCGAACGTGGTCACTCCGGGATTGATCGACACGCCGCTGGGCCGCGCCGCAAGCCGTGGGCGGCCAGCCCGCGCCGAGACCACTATTCCACTCGGGCGGCAAGGCACGGCATGGGAAGTGGCGTACGCAACCCTCTTTCTGCTCTCTGGTGAAGCCAGCTACATTACCGGGCAGATGCTGGTTGTAGATGGAGGATTGTCTCAGTTGCGGTAGCGGCCTGCTACGTGCCTGCCAAGCCCAATTCTGCCGCAACGGCCTTCATCGCCTCAATGCAGAAGGTGATGTGCTCTTCCAGGTCAATGCCCAGATCGGCGGCGCCGTTGACAATATCATCGCGGCTCACGCTGCGGGCAAAGGCTTTGTCCTTCATCTTCTTGCGGATTGACCGAGCGTCCACTTCAGCCAGCGACTTGCCGGGCTTGACCAGTGCGGTGGCGGTGATGAATCCGGCCAGTTCGTCGCACGCGAACAGGGCCTTTTCCATGGGAGTCTCGCGCTTCACGCCGCTATAGTCGGCATGCGAGAGAATGGCCCGGCGTACGTCCTCCGGATAGCCGCGCTCCTCCAGCACTTTGTTGCCTACGAATGGATGCTCCTGCGGGGTGGGGTATTTCTCATAGTCAAAGTCGTGGAGCAGGCCGGTCAGGCCCCACTTGTCCTGGTCTTGCCCAAACTTGCCGGCATAGGCGCGCATGCAGGCTTCCACGGCCAGCATGTGCTTGCGCAGGCCCTCGGACTGAGTATATTCACACAGCAAACTCCAGGCGGATGCTCGATTCATCGTGTTTTATTACCTGTTTTCTCAGGATTTCTTCCGCTTTTTTATCGCTATTTCCTGATTTCCCAGAAGAATTTCCTTGACAATCATAAAGTAATGCTTGAAACTACGGCCAGTTCAGGAAACTGATGTATCAATAGGAGTAGCCCCGCTCTGGCCGCTCCCCGAAAACCTAATGGCTACTACACTGGCGCCGGTTGATTCCCGGGAAGTTGTGCGCTGCGATCATTGTCATCTCGTTCAATTCAGAACTGTCAACAATCTTTGCAGAAAGTGCAAAACATCGCTCGACGAGGACGAGCCTGAGCCGATCCTCATTATACAGCCTCCGGGGAACGAACCGTTGAACACCGACCACTCGCACCTGCAGGTGGCCTCTTCCATCCGCATGTTCCGGCAGAAATCCGGCCTGAGCCAGCGGCAGCTCGCCCTGCGCATGCAGGTACCGCGCACCTACGTCTCGAAAATCGAGAACGAAAAGGCCATGCCTACACTCTCATCCCTGCAACGTCTGGCCACCGCGCTTGAGGTCTCGATGGCCGACCTGCTCAAGGGGTCCAATCGCACCCTGGAAGACGAAATTGCCGATCTTATGCAGGATGATTTTGTCTCCCAGGTCGTTCCCTACCTGAAGGAACTGGACACCATGCAACGGTCAAGCCTGCTCTCCCAGGTGCGCGAACTGAGCGTGCGTCCGAGAAGAAGCGCCTAGAAGAACCTGGTAAGTGGGTAATTTGGTAATGGGATAATTTGTCAGACACCACATTCGCCAGGTTACCCCAAACTCCTTGAACGACCGGTGTTCGTCGCTGCGCGCAAAAGCGCTAGCGGAACAAATTCTTCAGTATAAAAATTGCGTTCGCCGGGCGCTCGGCCAGACGCCGCATCAGATACGGGTACCACTCCGTCCCAAAGGGAATATAGACCCGGCAGCGCCACCCTTCCTTAACCAGCTTCAGTTGCAGGTCCCGACGAACGCCGTAGAGCATCTGAAACTCAAAGGCGGCTGCAGGAACATTTTCGTGGCGGGCAAAGTCAATGGTGGCCCGGATCATATTCTCATCGTGGGTGGCGATGCCGTGATAGATGCCGCTCTTGAGCAGAAGCTTCATCAGCTTGACATAGTTGCCGTCGACATCGGCTTTGCTCTCAAAGGCAATCTCCGCGGGCTCTTTGTATGCGCCTTTGCAGAGGCGGATGCGGATGCGTTCAGCTATGAGCTCCTCAACGTCTTTCTCACTGCGGTGCAGGTACGACTGGATCACTGCGCCCAGGCGCCCTGAATATTCCGGCTCACGGTGCAGCCGCCGGACAAAATCCAGGGTCCGTTGCGTGTACGCCGAGCCTTCCATATCCACGCGGACAAAATTGTTGATCCGGGCAGCGTGCTGTACCAGACCTGATGTGATTTCATAGGCCATCTTCTCGTCTACATCCAGGCCCATATGGGTGAGCTTTACGCTTACATTGGCATTCAGTTCCTGACTGGCCATCTGGTCCAGCATCTGATGATAGAGCTGGGCGCTGTGCCGCGCCTCGCCGGCGTTGGTAACGTTTTCTCCCAGATTATCCACGCTTGCGCCCAGCCCAAGCTGGTTCATGGCGCGGGCAGCAAGTAGCGCATCGTCAAACGTGAGTCCGGCAACAAAGCGCCTGGAGAGCCGCCGCCCCAGAGCAGTCTTTTCCGCAAAAGATCGCAGCGATCTGCTTTCAGAAAGGGCGATAAAAGTGGCCCTTAACACGATTCTCCTGCAAGAGTGGAGATGGCGGGGTCAGTCATCCGTGGAGTCAAACATCTTTTGTAACACATCCATTGCCGCCGCCGAAACCGGGTTATTCCGTTGGGTGTGCGACATCAGAGTTGGCATTAGTTCGATTTCTTTTTTTGTGGCCTTTTTCTTAGCGCCTATATACGCTAGGTTAAGGAGGACACTATGCCTGACTCTCTGGCTCAACTGGAAAAGCAAAGAGCGGAGCTATTGCGCCAGATCGCCGATCTGGGAGATT
>Ga0209168_10001140_pt1 | contig 21636 bp, 15 predicted proteins | sample Coa_R1_FD_187156 | JGI IMG/M metagenome (GOLD analysis project Ga0209168, IMG submission 187156) | Surface soil microbial communities from Centralia Pennsylvania, which are recovering from an underground coalmine fire - Coalmine... | ecosystem: Environmental > Terrestrial > Soil > Unclassified ...
GTCGGGCGCGAACATCTCCAAGCACAGCGCCGATCTCTTCGCGGGCGCACACTCGGTGCCGCCCGACGCTCTCCTGCAACAAGCGGCCGACCTCATCAACGCCGGGTCCAAGGTCGCGATCCTCGCTGGCCGCGGTTGCCTCGGCTGTCGGGCTGAAGTGCTGGCGCTTGCAGAGGCGGTAGGCGGCCCGATCATCAAGCCGCTGCTCGGTAAGGCGACGGTGCCCGACGACAGTCCCTACACGACAGGCGGCATCGGCCTGCTGGGCACGGCGCCATCACAGGATGCGCTCGACGAGTGCGACACGTTAATCATCGCCGGCAGTGGGTTCCCGTACATGGAGTTCTATCCCGAGCCCGGCCACGCGAAAGCGGTGCAGATCGACAACGATCCGGCGCGAATCGGATTACGCTATCCCGCGGACATCGGTCTGGTGGGCGATTGCGGCGGCGTCCTGCGCGCCCTTCTGCCGCTCCTGCGTCGGAAGGCGGACCGCGGATTTCTCGAGAAGGCACAGGCGCGCACGAAGGACTGGCGCACGTTGATGCAGAAGCGTGGGACGCGAACCGACATGCCGATGAAACCTCAGGTGGTCACCCATGAGCTGAACAAGCTGCTCGACTCCGACGCGATTGTTTCCTCCGACAGCGGCACGATCGCGACCTGGTCGGCGCGGTACATCGACATCCGCGATCGCATGCAGTTCTCGCTCTCTGGGTCGCTGGCGACGATGGCTAACGGACTGCCGTACAGCATCGGCGCCGCGGTGGCGTTCCCGGGCCGCCAGGTAGTATGCATCGTGGGCGACGGCGGGTTCACGATGCTCATGGGTGAAGTCGCGACGCTGGTCAAGCACAAGCTGCCGGTCAAGGTGATCATCATCAAGAACAACGTGCTGGGCGAGATCAAGTGGGAGCAGATGGTACTCGGCGCGAATCCGGAGTTCGGCGTCGAGCTCCAGCCGATCGACTTCGCCGCCTTTGCGAGGGCGTGTGGCGCGGGCGGCTTTACCATCGACAGGCCGGAGCAGGCGGCGGCGGTGCTGCGCGAAGCGCTCGCCTACGACGGGCCGGCGGTGATCGAGGCGGTCGTCGATCCTAACGAGCCGCCGTTGCCGGGCAAGATCTCGACCAAACAGGCGATGAATTTCGCAGAGGCGCTTGTGCGTGGGGAGCGCGATCGCTGGGACATCATCAAGACCGTGCTCGAGGACAAGGTGCGGGAGGTGGTATAGGTGACGCGCCGGATCGATGCGCGCATTGAGAAGCTGGACGTCACCGCCTACACGATTCCCACCGACTTCCCCGAGGCCGACGGCACGCTCAGTTGGAACTCCACGACGATTGTGGTTGTCGAGGCAACTGCGGGTGGCGTGCGCAGCATCGGCTACTCGTACGCGGATACCGCCACAGCCCGGCTCATCCTCGATCTTCTGTCGAGCATCGTGATCGGGCGCGATGCCATGGACGTGCCCGCGAGCTGGGATGCGATGGTGCACGCCATTCGGAACCTGGGACGCCCCGGTATCGTGTCGATGGCGATCGCCGCGGTGGACGCTGCGCTGTGGGACCTCAAGGCGCGACTGCTCGACATTTCGTTAGTCACATTGCTCGGTGCCGTGCGCGAGAGCGTGCCCATCTATGGCAGCGGGGGATTCACGTCGTATCCGATCGCGCGGTTGCAAGAGCAGCTCGGCGGCTGGGTCTCGGCCGGAATTCCGCGCGTCAAGATGAAGATCGGCTCGCATCCGGGTGACGACATCGACCGGGTGCGCGCGGCGCGTGACGCGATCGGACCTGCGTCGCAGGCGGCATTGTTCGTGGACGCGAACGGCGCGTACAGCCGCAAGCAGGCGCTGGCACAGGCCGAGGCGTTTGCGGCGTCCGACGTGACGTGGTTCGAGGAGCCGGTGTCGTCCGACGACCTCGAAGGACTGCAATTGATTCGCGACCGGGCGCCTAACGGTATGGAAATCGCGGCCGGAGAATACGGGTACGACCTCTGGTATTTTCGCCGGATGCTGGATGCCGGTGCGGTGGATGTCCTGCAAGCCGACGCGTCGCGGTGCGCTGGCATCTCGAATTTTCTTCGCGTGGGCGCATTGTGCGAGGCGCGCTCGATGGCGCTGTCCGCGCACACTGCGCCGTCGCTGCACGCGCATCCATGCTGCGCGCTCGGCAGCGTGCGCCATCTCGAATATTTCCACGATCACGAGCGCATCGAACACATGTTGTTCGACGGCGCGCTAACGCCGGTTGGCGGCGCGCTGCGGCCCGATCGCGCGCGGCCCGGCCTGGGCCTCGAGTTCAAACGACAGGACGCTGAGCGGTGGCGGGTACCAGCTTGAACGGCCTCGGCTCTCGCCGTGAGAGCAGGTGCGGAGGAAGGAGGATGAGCGAATTGCCTAACGTGATACCACTGGTACATCTCACGCGGCGCGGTCACGCGCCACCGTCGACGCCGCCGCGTCCGGATGCGGTCACGAGGGAACAGAGCGGCGTCGACATCGACGCGTTGGCGGTCGCGCTTCGGGCGCATGTGCGCGGCGAGGTGCGCTTCACCGAGGGCGATCGCGCGCTGTACTCGACGGATGCGTCCAACTATCGCCAGATCCCGATCGGCGTCGTCGTTCCGCGAGACGCCGACGACGTCGTGACTACGGTGTCCGTGTGCCGCGAATTCGGGGCTCCCATCTTTGCGCGCGGTGGCGCGACCGACTTGGCAGGTTCGACCTGCAACGCGGCCGTGGTCATCGACATGAGCAAGTACATGAATCGAGTGCTGGAGATCGATTGGGATGCGAAGTGGGCGAGGGTGGAACCGGGGACGGTGCTCGACGATTTGCGAAACCGGGCCGAGGAGCGCCACCTCACGTTCGGTCCCGATCCGGCCACGCACCAGCGCAACACGTTAGGCGGAATGATCGGCAACAACTCGTGCGGCATGCACGCGCAGATGGCGGGGAAAGTCGAGGAGAACACCGAAGGCCTCGAGATCCTGACCTACGATGGGTTGCGCATGTGGGTGGGCCCCACCACGGACGCGGAGCTGGAAACGATCATCGCCGCGGGCGGCCGCCGCGGTGACATTTACGCGCGGCTCAAGCACATCCGCGACACGTACGCCGATCAGATCAGGAAGAAGTTCCCGCACATCCCGCGACTCGTCTCGGGCTATCCATTGCAGCAGCTGTTGCCCGAATACGGGTTCAACGTCGCTCGTGCGCTCGTGGGAACGGAGAACACGTGCGTCACGGTCCTCGAGGCCAAGCTGCGGCTCGTGCACAGCCCGCCGTGTCGCACGCTCGTCGTGTTCGGCTTTGCCGACATCTTCACGGCGGGCGATCACGTGCCCTTCTGCAACACGCACAAGCCGATCGCGCTCGAGGGCATCGACAGCAGCATGTTCACGTACATGCACGACAAAGGAATGTCGACGGCCGGGCGGGCGATGCTCCCGGAGGGCAACGCATGGCTGGTGGTCGAGTTCGGCGCCGATACCAGGGCGGCGGCAGACGAACAGGCACGCGGCCTCATGTCGGCCTTGGCCGCGTTGCCTAACGCACCGAGTGGAAAGCTCATCGATGACAGCGCCGAGGAGAAGCGACTCTGGGAGATCAGGGAATCAGGGCTCGGCTCGACGTCCAAGATCCCGCACCTGCCAGATTTCTATCCCGGCTGGGAAGACTCGGCCGTCGCGCCCAAGGATGTCGGCAACTACTTGCGCGACCTGCAGAAGCTGTTCGACAAGTACCACTACGTCGCATCGCTGTACGGGCACTTTGGGCAAGGCTGCATTCACTGCAGCATCAATTTCGATCTGTACACGGCCGCCGGCATCGAGACGTGGAAGCGGTTCCTGAATGAGGCGGCGCATCTGGTCACGTCGTACGGCGGCTCGCTGTCGGGCGAGCATGGCGATGGTCAGGCGCGCGGGTCGTTGCTGCCCATCATGTTCGGCGACGAGATCATGCAAGCGTTCCGCGAATTCAAGGCGGCGTGGGACCCGCTCGGGAAGATGAATCCGGGCAAGGTGATCGACGCCTATCCCGTGGATGAGAACCTGCGGTGGGGCACGCACTACCATCCCTGGGAGCCGGCGACGCATTTCTCGTTCGCCGAGGATCGCGGGAGTTTCGCGTACGCCGCGAATCGGTGCGTCGGAACCGGAAAGTGCCGCAAGCACGATGGCGGGACGATGTGTCCCAGCTATATGGCCACCCGCGAGGAGAAGCACTCGACGCGCGGCCGTGCGCGCCTGCTGTTCGAGACGCTCGAAGGCAATCCGTTAGGCAATGGCTGGCGGGACGAAACGGTGAAGAGCGCGCTCGACTTGTGCCTGGCGTGCAAAGGGTGTCGCGGCGAGTGTCCCGTGAACGTCGACATGGCGACCTACAAGGCGGAATTTCTCGCGCACTATTTCAAGGGTCGCATTCGTCCGATTGCCGCATACGCCTTCGGCCTCATGTACTGGTGGGCTCGGATCGCCTCGCGGATGCCCCGCGTGGCGAATTTCGCCACCCAGACGCCGGTGTTGCGCGACATTGCAAAAGCGTTGGTGACGATGGCACCGGAGCGGCGCATTCCGGTGTTCGCGCCGCAGACGTTCAAGGCGTGGTTCCGGAGGCGCGGCGTTCGCAACGCCGGTAAGACCCAGGTCATTCTCTGGCCTGACACGTGGAACAACCACTTTCATCCCACAACGGCGCAGGCCGCGGTCGAGGTCCTCGAGGCGGCAGGATACCAAGTGATCGTGCCGCATGCCTCGCTGTGTTGCGGGCGGCCGCTCTACGACTACGGCATGCTGGATCTCGCGAAGCGGATGCTGCACCGGATTCTCGACACGCTGCGCGCCGAGATTCGCGCCGGTGTGTGCGTGGTTGGGCTCGAGCCGAGCTGCGTATCGGTATTCCGAGACGAGATGGGGAATCTGCTTCCTGACGATGACGACGCGCGCCGCCTGAGCGGGCAGATCTATCTCCTGAGCGAGTTTCTCGCCGCGAAGGCGCCTGCGTTCGCGATCCCCACGTTGCACGCAAAGGCGCTCGTGCACGGTCACTGCCACCAGAAGGCGGTGCTCGACTTCGACAGCGAGACGAAGCTGCTCACGAAGATCGGACTGGATTACACGGTGCTGGATTCGGGGTGCTGCGGGATGTGCGGGGCCTTCGGATTCGAGAAGGGCGACCACTACGATGTGTCGATCAAGTGCGGAGAGCGCGTGTTGTTGCCCAAGGTCCGCGACGCCGCGCTCGATACCTTGATTGTGAGCAACGGATTCAGTTGTCGGGAGCAGATCGCGCAGACGACGGACCGGCAGGCGATGCACATTGCGCAGATCCTGAAGATGGCGCTCGACGGCGGGCAGCCGCAGCCGCGACCGGAGCTCGCGTACATGCCGGACATTGCGGCCCAACCGAAACGTGGTGGTCGTTCGCGCGAGGCAAATGCCTAACCGATTGCCGCCGCTCCCAACGCGTGGTCGACGATTTCCTGTGCCTGGCGCAGGATGCTCCGCAAGTGGCGCTCGCCCTGGAAGCTCTCTGCGTAGATCCGGTAGAGATCCTCGGTCCCTGACGGCCGCGCCGCGAACCAGCCGTTCTCGGCCACCACCTTGATGCCGCCCAGCGGCGCGCCGTTGCCCGGTGCACGGTCCATCACTCCGGTCACAACCTCTCCGGCGAGCTTGGTGATTCGTATCTCCTGCGGCGAAAGGGTTGCCAATCTTTTCTTCTGATCGACGGTGGCCGGCCCTTCGACTCGATCATCGGCGGCTTCGCCTAACGCACGCGCAAGATCATGGTACAGCTCGCCCGGATCCCGGCCCGTACGCGCGGTGATTTCGGCCGACAGGAGAGCCGGCACGATGCCATCCTTGTCGGTCGTCCACACCGCGCCGTCGATCCGGGCGAACGACGCGCCGGCGCTTTCCTCACCGGCGAACGCCAGCGAGCCGTCGAACAGGCCATCGGCGTACCATTTGAACCCGACCGGCACCTCGTAGAGCGCGCGGCCGACACTGCGCGTCACGCGGTCGATGAACGCGCTGCTCACCATGGTCTTTCCGACCGCGGCACCGGTGCTCCACTCCGGCCGATGCCGGAACAGATAGTCGACCATCGTCGCCAGGTAGTGGTTAGGCGGGAGCAAGCCGTCGGCCGGGGTGACGATCCCGTGCCGGTCGTGATCGGTGTCGCAGGCGAACGCCACGTCGAAGCGATCCTTGAGGCCGATCAATCGCTGCATGGCATAGGGCGAGGACGGGTCCATGCGAATGCGGCCGTCCCAGTCGAGCGTCATGAAGCGAAACGTGGGATCGACCTCCTCGCTCACGACACACAAATCGAGGCCGTACCGCTCGGCGATCCTCGGCCAGTAGTGCACGCCCGCTCCGCCTAACGGGTCGACGCCCATGCGGATGCCGGAGCCCCGCACGGCCTTGAGGTCGACCACGCCGCCCAAGTCGTTCACGTACGGCGTCAGGAAATCGTGCGTGTGGGTCGTCGCGGCGCGACACGCCTGCTCGAACGGGAGCCGGCGCACGTCGCGCAAAGCGCCCTCGAGCAGCGCGTTGGCCATGGCTTCGATCGGATCGGTGACGCCGGCCGGTGCCGGTCCGCCGTTAGGCGGATTGTACTTGAAGCCGCCGTTGTCGGGCGGGTTGTGCGACGGCGTCACCACGATGCCATCGGCCAGCCCGTGCGTCCGTCCCCGGTTGTAGGCGAGGATCGCGTGCGATACGGCCGGCGTCGGCGTGAATTCACCATCCGGAGCGATCATCACGTCGACGCGATTGGCGGCCAGCACCTCGAGCGCGCTCCGGAACGCCGGCACCGACAGCGCATGCGTGTCGATACCGAGGAAGAGCGGCCCATCGACGCCACGATCGTGGCGGGAGCGGCAGATCGCCTGCGTGATCGCGAGTACGTGCGCCTCGTTGAACGTGGCGTCGAACGACGAGCCGCGATGCCCGGATGTGCCGAACGCAACCCGTTGGGCGAGCACTGCCGGGTCGGGAGTTAGGCGACAGTACGCGTCGATGAGCCGCGAGACATCGACCAGTTGCGCAGGCTGAGCAGGACGGCCGGCAAGCGGGCTGATCGGCGTCGTCACCGGATCCTGCCGCGCGGTCCGCCCATCTCCTCCCTCAGCGCACCGGGCCGCGATCCGATGGACCGGCTTCTGCCCGGATGCGCGCGGCCCAGCCGGCGGGCGTCGGATCGAGGGCCACTGCCTCTTCCACGCTCAGCAGGCCCACCTCCGCGTCGGCACGCCGCGTGCGCCGCCGCGCCGCGCTCTTCCGCGCGCGCGCCGCGGGTACTTGGACGTCGGCGTCGGAATTGATCGAACGCTCCGCGAGGTCCGTTAGCAACTTGTCCGTCTCACGCTCCTCATCGAGCGTCTGCTGAAGCAGTCGGCGGTGGTCGTCCCGTCCGAGCAACGCGGCATAGGTGCGGACCGTGCCGTAGCACGCCATCTCGTAATGCTCTACACGTTGCGCTTTGGTGATGAGCCCCGCATCCAAAACCTCGGGCGATGGCTTCTCCTTGATCAGCGCGGCACCTTCCTCCAGCAGCCCTTCCATCCCGACACTCTTCTTGGCTTTCGGACGCTCGCCGAGCTGCTTGAAGATGCGCTCGAGCCGCGTCACATGGCCGCGCGTTTGCCGCTCGTGCGCGGTGAAGGCACGCTTGAGATCGCGGTGCGACGCCGCCTTGATCATCTTGGGCAGCGCCCGCATGATCTGCTTCTCGGCGCCGTACAGACCTCTGAGCTCCTCCACGTAGAGCTCAGCGAGTGAAGTGAGTTCCATGCGATCTCCTGGCGAGTGTTAGTCGCGACGCGTGTGGCCGGCGATCATCGCGCACCATGGGGTCACGCAACAATGGGGCCTCTCACCACTCGATCACTTCTTTGATCGAATCGGACGGACGATCACCGAAGGCCTCCGCGAACTGACTCGGACGGTGATGCCGTGTAATCAGCTCGCCGAGCTGGCCGCCCCAGCGGCGATGCGCGCGCGCCAGATCTTGAGCCGCCATCTGAAAATGCCCGCGCGCCGCATTCACGCTGCCGAACATGACCTGATTGCTCATGACCAACCGACGGATCAGTTCAGCGCCGGCGACCTGTAGAGGGCGATCCCCGCCCGGAATTCCCGTTACCACGTAGACCCCGTTCAGCGCCAACGCGTCCAGGAGGTTGAACTCGAGGGCTGCGATGCCGCTGGCATCGAGGATCACGTCCATGGCGCCCACCTTGTCGTGCACTTGATCCGCCGGCACCTGGCGGCCGTCCACATAGTGCCCGCCAATTCCCGTTAGCCATTTCGGGCGCGCGCTCGAGCTGTCGAGCACGTCGAGCCCGTACACATTGGCGCCTCGCAGCACCAGGACCATCGCCGCAAGCAACCCCACCGGTCCCAATCCCGCCACCAGACAGCGGCGTCCCAACAGCCACGCAGGAGTGATCGCCGGTTCGGGACAGCGCATGCTTTGAAGCCGAATCGCGTCATCGATCGCCTTCTCGACGATCGAGAGCGGTTCCATCAGCACGGCGATCGCGGCGAGCTCGGGCGCCACGACGATGACGTGGTGTTCCGTGTCGACCACGTACTCCGTTTGATAGCCATCCAATCCCTTTATGCCCCGCTCGCGGTATTTCCCTGTTTGACACATGTCCGAACGGCTCGCGAGACATGAAAAGCATTGACCGCAACCTCGCCGCACTGTGAACACCACGTAGTCGCCGTTCGTCGCCCGGGTGACCGCGGAGCCGACCTCGACTACTTGACCGAACATCTCGTGGCCGATCACCAAGTCATGCTGGCCGTCGGGCGCTGTGGCACGTCCGCCGGACACTTCCTCCCGATCCGTGCCGCAAATGCCTACGCGAATGATCCTGACCTTGATCTCATCAGGCGCGCCGACCGGCGGCTCAGCTCGTTCCGCCAGCTCTGCGCCTGCCTTACCGGGAACGATGGCAATCGCTTTCATGCGCTGCTTCGTCGCAGGAACCTTGCCCGCGGTCCGAAGCGTGCACGGTGTTTCTTGGATAGCCGATTTCAAGTGCGACCCGAACCCCAACACAATGCGCACAGTTCGTACGGCCGATGAGAGCGCACGGTGAGCGCAGTCGAGCTGCGGTGCAACGTGACGGTGCCGGGCACATCGCTGCCGCACGTGTGGGAGCACACGGTGGGTAGCGGACATGCCCCGCTCGCCTTGCGCGCGGACTATCAGGCGCAGCTCAAACGCTGCCACGACGAGTTAGGCATCCGCCACGTGCGGTTCCACGGACTGCTGTGCGACGACGTGGGGACGCTCGTCGGCGAGCTCGACAAATTGGTGTACTCGTTCTTCAATGCCTTTCAGATCTGGGACGCACTGCTCGCATCCGGAGTGCGTCCGTTCGTCGAGCTGAGCTTCATGCCGACGATCCTCGCGTCGGGAAGCACGACCGTCTTTCACTACCGCGGCAACGTCACGCCGCCGCGAGACTATGGGGCGTGGGCGACGCTCATTCGCACGCTTGCGGCGCAGAGCGTGGCGCGATACGGCGTGGCGGAGGTGCGGACGTGGTTCTTCGAGGTATGGAATGAGCCTAACTTGCCGGCCTTCTGGACGGGGACGCAGCACGACTACTTCACGCTCTATCGTCATACCGCGGCCGCGCTCAAGAGCGTGGATGCCGCGCTTACCGTAGGCGGGCCGGCGACGGCGGACGACGCGTGGATCGACGAGTTCCTGGATTTCTCGGAAAAAGCCGGCGTACCGGCCGACTTCGTAAGCACGCACCACTATCCGACGGACGCATTCGGCAAGCCGGGCGATGACACGGAGGCACAGCTCGCCGCGAGCGAGCGCAGCGCGCTTCGCGATCGGGCTGGCCGCGTTCACGGACAAGCACGGGGCAAGCTGCTGTACTACACCGAGTGGAACACGTCGTCCAACCCGCGCGATCCAATGCACGACGAACCATACGCGGCAGCAGTAATCGTGAAGACGATGCTCGAAGCCACCGGACTGGTAGACGGCTACAGCTACTGGACCTTCAGCGACATTTTCGAGGAGAACTACTTTCCATCCATTCCATTTCAGGGCGGATTCGGACTGCTCACGCTCCAAGGAGTCGCGAAACCGTCGTATCGGGCCTTCGAGGTGCTGCACCATCTGGGCACGGAGCTCGTCGCCTCGCTGACCGACATCCATCCGACAGTCGATGTCTGGGTCGCGCGCGATTCCGGCGCACAGCGCCTTACTGTGGTCCTAACGAACCACGCCTTGCCGCGTCATCCGATCGCCTGTGAGCACGTGCGGGTGCGGCTCGAGGGCGCGCCTCGCCCAACGGATGCGTTCGTGCAGCGCATCGACGCGGACCACGCGAATGCAAAGGCGGCGTGGCTCGCCATGGGATCGCCCACCTATCCGTCGGCTGCCGACGTGGAGCAATTGCACCATGCGTCCCGGCTCATCCGCGAGCCGCAGCGATGGCATGTCGAAGAAGGCGCCCTGCTGATCGAGCTCGACATTCCTCCACACGCCGTCGCGGCCGTCACCCTCACGCTCGGCGCGCCGGTCTCCTCCAGTTGAAGGAGCTACACCGAGACGGAGCCCTCGCCAATGCCCAGCAGCATGATGGGCCGTACGACGCCATGCTGGAGGAGGTCGAGCGCAAGGCGATCGCGTACTTCGATCACGAGGTCAATCCCGCCACCGGGCTGGTGCGGGACAACACCGATCGTGAGTCGCCGGCCTCAGTTGCCGGTACGGGGTTCGCGCTGAGCGCGTACGCGGTCGCGGTCGAGCGCGGCTACATGGCGCGCCGCGAGGCGGCAAGCCGGACGCGCACAGCCCTGCGCTTCCTCTGGAACGCGCCGCAGGGCGATTCCGCCGACGCGACCGGAGCGCACGGCTTCTTTTACCACTTCCTCGACATGGCCACCGGCCGCCGCGTGTGGAAGTGCGAGCTCTCGACCATCGACACTGCCATCGCGCTGGTCGGCATTCTGGCCGCCGCCGCGTACTTTGACCGAAACACGCCGCACGAACGGGAAATCAGATCGTTAGGCGACGATATTTATCGCCGAGTGGATTGGCGTTGGGCGCTCAACGCCGGCCGCGCCGTCTCGATGGGATGGAAGCCGGAGGATGGCGGGCGGTTTCTGCCGTCCCGGTGGCGGGGATACACCGAAGCCTTGTTGCTCTACGTCCTGGGGCTCGGCTCGCCCACCCATGCGCTGCCGCGAGATTGCTACGCGCGATGGACCGCGACGTACCGATGGGTGCGGGCGTACGGCAGCGACTACGTACACGCCGGTCCCCTGTTCATTCACCATCTGAGCCACATTTGGATCGATTTCCGCGGTATTCGTGACGCGTACATGCGTCGCAAGGGCATCGACTACTTCGAGAACAGCCGGCGGGCCACGTACGTACAGCGCGCGTATGCCGTTAGGAATCCGCGGCGCTTCGACTGGTATGGGGACACGTGGTGGGGCGTCACGGCGAGCGACGGACCTGGCAACGCCACGCGCACCGTGCACGGGACGCCGCGAAGGTTCTACGGCTATCATGCGCGCGGCGTCCCGTACGGTCCGGACGACGGCACGTTGTCGCCGTGGGCCGTGGCTGCTTCACTCCCGTTCGCGCCGGAGATCGTGCTGCCGACGTTACAGTCGGTGCACGCCACCTATCCCGGGCCTAAGCGGACCTACGGTTACATGTGCAGCATCAATCCATCGTTCCGCACATCGCGAGGCGGACCGGGATGGATCTCGCCGCGAGACTATGCCATCAATCAGGGGCCGGCCGGACTCATGGTCGAGAACTTCCGATCGGGACTGATCTGGCGACTGATGCGGTCATGTCCATACATACGCGCCGGATTGCGGCGGGCCGGCTTCACAGGTGGGTGGCTCCAAGTCCGCGGGCAACGGTGCTGAAGCCGTACATGCCGTTGGCGCGCTACGGCGTTAGCTTGCCGACGCAATGACCGATCACACGGCACTTGGACCCGGCCGGGAGTTCGACTTCGTGCGCGAACTCCTCGCGCGATGGGGTCATCTCGCCGCCGGCGTCGGCGACGACGCGGCACTCATTGATGTGCCCGCGGACCACCGTCTCACAGCAAGCATGGATAGCGCAGTCGAAGGCGTGCACTTTCGACGCGACTGGCTCTCGCCACGCGAAATCGGATGGCGCACTGCGGCCGCCGCGCTCAGCGATCTCGCTGCCATGGCTGCCGACCCGATCGCGATGCTCGTCTCCATGTCCGTTCCGACGGCCTGGATGAACGATGTGCTCGATGTGGCCGACGGGTTGGGCGACGCTGCGCGTTCGGCCGGCGCGCGCATCGCGGGCGGCGATCTGACGTCGGCGCGCGAGCTGTGCATCGCGATCACCGTGCTCGGCGTCGCACGCGCGCCGCTCTTGAGGAGCGGCGCGCGTGCGGGCGATGTACTGTACGTGACAGGCCGGTTGGGCGGCCCGCTGGCGGCGCTGCGCGCGTGGCAGCGGGGCGCCCAACCGGCCGAGTTCCCCCGCGAGCGATTCGCGCATCCCGTGCCGAGACTGCGCGAAGCGCGGTGGCTCGCCGAACACGGCGCGCACGCGGCCATCGATGTCTCGGACGGATTGTTGAGTGATGCGGCGCACATTGCGTCGGCCTCGAACGCGCGGCTCGCCATGACGCTCGATCGACTGCCCGCGGTCGACAACATTTCGGCCGACGACGCCGCCCGCAGCGGCGAGGAATACGAGCTGTTGGTCGCGTCGCCGCACGCGCTCGACGTGTCGGAGTTCGCGCAGCGGTTCGATATCCCCCTCACCGAAATCGGACGCGTGGAAGCCGGCGACGCGGAAGTGGTCGCGACACTGCGCGGTGCGCGCGTTGCGCCGGGCGGCGGGTTCGATCACTTTTCCTGAGCATGCGTGCCCTGATCGTCTATCCCACGATGGTCCTCATGACCATCGTGCTCGGCATTCCCATCGTTGTGCTGTCGCTCTTCGGTGTGCACATCGCTCCGGACAGCGTTCTCGGCCGCGCGCCGCGCATCTGGTCGAAAGTGGTGCTGTGGGCGTCGGCCGTGCGCCTTACGGTGCGCAACCCGGAACACATCGGCGCGCCCAACGAAGCGCGCATGTACGTGTCCAACCACGTGAGCTGGTTCGAGATCTTCGGGCTCGCCTGCGTGCTGCCGCACTATCGGTTCGTGGCCAAGAAAGAGCTTGCATCGATTCCCGTGTTCGGCCGCGCGGCGAAGGAAGTCGCGGCGATTTTCATCGACCGCAAGAATCGTAAGGCGGCGTTCCAGACGTACGCAGAGGCGGCGGAACAGATCAAGCGCGGGGTTTCGGTGGCGGTGTTCCCGGAAGGCACGCGCGGCCGGTCGTACACGCTGCGTCCATTCAAGAAGGGACCATTCGTGCTCGCGATCGCGGCGCAGGTGCCGGTGGTGCCGGTGGTGAGCTGGGGCACGAGGGAAGTGCAGGGCAAAGGACGACTCGCCATCCACGGCGGCTCGTGCGAGTTGACGTTCCTCGAGCCGATCGCGACGACCGGTCTCACCTACGACGACCGCGACGCGCTCCTACGCGCGGTATGGGAGCGCATCGCGCAGGCGCTGGTCGAAAAGGGCGTGCCGGCCACGGGCGCGCCGATGGAGTCTGCCGCCTAACGACAGCCGCGCGGCCCACACTTTTCAACGGACGACATGTCAGAGATCATCGAGATACGGGCGCGGGAGATCCTCGACAGCCGCGGGAACCCGACCGTCGAGGCCGACGTCGTGCTCGACGGCGGCGCCGTCGGGCGGGCGGCGGTGCCGAGCGGCGCCTCGACCGGCGAGCACGAAGCCGTCGAGCTGCGCGACGGCGACCCCAAGCGCTATGGCGGCAAAGGCGTGCTGCGCGCGGTCCAGCACATCGAGGAGACAATTCTGCCCGCGCTGCGCGGTATGGATGCGATCGCCCAGGTCGAGATCGATCGCGCGCTCATCGAGCTCGACGCCACGCCGAACAAGGAGCGCCTGGGGGCGAACTCGATCCTCGCCGTGTCGATGGCGGTGGCGCGTGCGGCCGCGGCGGACGTCGGCCTCCCCCTCTATCGCTACCTGGGCGGCCCGATGGCGCGCACGCTCCCGGTGCCGATGATGAACGTGCTCAACGGGGGGGCGCACGCCACGAACACGGTGGACTTCCAGGAGTTCATGATCGTCCCGTTAGGCGCGGAGACGTTCGCCGACGCCCTGCGCATGGGCGCCGAGGTGTTCCATTCGCTCAAGAAGGTGCTCGTGAAACGCGGGCTCTCGACCGGCGTGGGCGACGAGGGCGGCTTCGCGCCCAACCTCAAGAACGATGAAGACGCCCTGGCGGCGCTCATCGAAGCCATCGAGGGCGCCAATTACGCGCCCGGCAAGCAGGTCGCGCTGGCGCTCGACCCCGCGGCGAGCGAGCTGTTCGACAAGAACGGCCACTACGTGTTCAAGAAGAGCGGCGCGGGCTCGCTCGACGCGCACGCGATGATCGATCTCTACGCGCGCTGGCTCGACCAGTACCCCATCGTCTCCATCGAAGATGGCCTGGCCGAGGACGACTGGGACGGCTGGGCCGCGCTCACTGCTGCGTTAGGCGACCGCGTCCAGCTGGTGGGCGACGACATCTTCGTCACCAACACGTCGCGCCTCGCCCGGGGCATCGAGAGCCACGTCGCCAACGCGATTCTCATCAAGGTGAACCAGATCGGCACGCTCACCGAAACGCTCGAGGCCATCGAGATGGCGCGGTCGGCGGGCTACCTGTCGGTGATCTCGCATCGCTCGGGCGAGACCGAAGACGTGTTCATCTCGGATCTCGCCGTGGCCACGAGTGCCGGCCAGATCAAGACGGGATCCGCGTCCCGCGGCGAGCGCGTGGCCAAGTACAACCAGCTGCTCCGCATCGAGGAGATGCTCGGCGAGTCGGCCGAGTATCCGGGCGGGGCGATTTACGGGTTGTGAAGACTGCCGGGCCGTTCTCGGTTAGGCGAATCGTGACGATCGCGGCCATCGCCGGCGGCGTGCTGTTCGCGCTGCAGGGCGGCGAGTACGGCACCTGGGACCTCATCCAGCAGCGGACGCGCAAGCAGCGGCTGCTCGCGCAGATCGACACGCTCCAGCATCAGATCGACTCGCTCGAGCGCGTCAAGAAGGCGGTCGAGACGGACCCGGCCACGCAGGAGCGCATCGCGCGGGAGCAGTTCGGCATGGTGCGCGGCGACAAGGAGATGCTCTACCGCTTCGCCGAGCCCGCCGACAGCGCGCATGCCAAGCCGTGACCGGAACGGCGACGGCTCGTGGCGTCTCACCGGGGCGCCGCCCATTCGCTCGGGTTAGGCGAAGGCGCGCGCGTAATCCTGGACGAGCAGGCGGTAGCACGTGCACGCGGCGCCCTCCAGGCTCGCGCGATTCGTCACGGTCACGCGGCCCCGGCTGTAGCGGATCGCTCCCGCAGCCTGTAGCAGCCGCGCCGCCGCGGACACCGTCGGCCGCTCGACATCGAGCATCTGCCCAAGAAACTCCTGGGTGAGCAGGAACTGATCGTCGCCCACGCGGTCGTGCGTCATGAGGAACCATCGCGCACACCGCTGTACCACACGGTGCCGCTGATTGCACGCCGAGCACTGCGCGATCTGGCTCAACATGGCATCGGTGTATCGGAGCATGATGCGCTGCATCGCCGTCCCTCGCGCCAGCGCACGGCGGAACGCGGTCACCGTTAGGCGCCTCGCGGCGTCTGGAATTTGGGCGACCGCCTGGATCGATGCAGTGTTGACGCCGAGAAACGCGCTCAGCCCAACCATTCCCTCGTTGCCGACGATCGCGACCTCGACGCCTTTCTCGCCGTCGATCGGTGCGACCAACGAGATCACACACCGCTGCGGGAAGTACACGTGGGTGATCCGCTGACGGGCCTCGAACAGGACGCGCCCGCGCGGGAGGGTGACGTCCTGCAGATCTCCCTGCAGTTGCTTGTAGTCCGCGCGAGGCAATGCCAGGAGCAATTGGTTCTGCTCGAGGCGCATCGGCGCATCGGTTGTGGACACGATTCCTCCGCCTGCAACACGTGGGTGAAATCACCTGACGGCAGGCGACGAGGCGGCTGCGCCGAATCTGGATGTCGTGAGATGAACGGCGCGCGCACGTGCGCGCGCGCGCCGCCGATCTAACTACGGTTTGGACTACACGATCTGGGCCACCGGCTGCTCCAGCTGCAACAGTGTCAACGGCGTCATCGGTTGGGAATGAAGATACTCGTTCTGGTCGTGCTCCAGCCCCCCACGAGGAACCGAGGGCCAAAGCGGTCCAAGATCGGCCTGGATGCGATCGAGGTACGGGCGCGGGACCGCCGTCGTCTCCCCGTCGAAAAAGCGACGCACACTCCGGTCGGAGTCGAGCATGGCACGCACGCGCTCGTGCTGCTTCACACGTCCGAAGCGCTCCGACGACGTTCCGCGCAGCACGTTGATCCACTTCGCAGTCGCACCCTGATTGATACGGAAACGACGGGCAATCTGCGGCCACGAGAACGCGTAACGCTCCAAGCCGAGCAGGTAGTCGTAGAACGCCGGCCACGCATAGTTCTTGGGCACGACGTTCATCGACTGGCTCGCGTCGAGAAAGTGGAACGGAAACGGGAGCACGCGTCCGGCGCGCTGGAGCTCGAGGTTGAGCGGGGCTGCGCGCCCGAATGCCGACAGCAGCGAGAACGCCGGAAACGCGCCCGGCACGAGATCCAGAAAGTGCTTCGTGAGCTCGAACGGTTCCGGCCCTTCGTCGGTGTCGAGGCCCAACACGAAGTTGGTCTGGACGTACGGGACGTAGCGCAGAATCATGTTCACGTGATCGGCCACGCGCTTGACCTTGTCGAGTCCCACGTCCTTGCCGGTCCTGGTCTTGTTGCCTAACGCAAACCACGACTCGATGCCGGGCAGGATGGCCTTGAACCCGTTCTTCTTGAGCCGCGCGAGGCGCGGCTCGGACAGGAGCGACAGACTGCTCTCGGCGAAGAAGTCGATGCTGTCGGGCGGGGCGACATCCTCGATGGCGCCCATGTAGTCGTCGAATCGGACCCCGAAGTTCGGGTCGTGCCAGCCGACTCGCGGACGCTGCACCTTGCCGAGCAGGAAGCGCAGGTCGCTGCGGATCTGATCGAACCCGAGCGGTTGATAATCGACGGTCGAGTCGATGCAGAAGGGACACGTATACGGACATCCGAGGCTGCCGAGCATCGGCACGATCTTGAGCATCGGGGTCTTTGCCAGCGTCGGCTCGATGAACTTCCACCGCTCCTCGACGCTGGGCAGCGACCGCGGTTGCTGCGCCGCGCTCAGCTGCACGCCAGCCGTGCGGTGGGGAGCGCAGTCGCGCAGGACATCCTCGATGATCGTGCGGTCGGTGAAGCCGAGCACGTAGTCGAAGTGACGGGCTGCATCCCGCGGGTAGCAGCGGGCGTGCGGTCCTCCCAGGACAGTCACCGCGCCGCGCTGACGATGCAAGTTGCTAATGGCGTACGCCGTGTGCGCTGCCTGCGTGAACGCGCCGACGAACAGCACGTCGGTTTCGGCAAAGACTTCTTCGGCGAGGTCCTCGAAGCCCGTGTAGCAGATGAACCGAACGTTGTGGCCGGCCTCCTCGCACCAGACTGCCACGACCTGCGGCATGATGCTGGCGAGGTTGGCATTCATCAGTCGCGCATATATTGCGCGTGTGGGCCGTTCGGTGGTGAGGTCCAGGACGGTGATGCGCAATCGACGCACGTGTGCCTCCTCGCTTACGCGATGAGAGTGCAGTGCGTCGCTGGGGAAGCGGCCGTCGGCGCCGGCGCACCATCAGTCCTGCGGCGGGAAGCGCAGGTGACATGCGGCTCGCAGCCGTTATGTCATATGGTGAACATAGCGTGGCTGCAGGGGATGCGATAGACGCCGCGAGAAAGAATGTTATCCACGTTACTTACGCGCGCCGTGGCGGTCGCAACGACCGTCCCTCACGGACCAACGTGACGATCGGCGTTGGAATGCGCTCACTTCATGACAGGAACATGACAGCCCTAGTGCTAACGCGTCACCGATCGATTCGATTCGGACGAAAAGGGCGACTCGGCCGCTGACGAGAGCTGACGCGGGGTGAGGACGCGACTCTGGGAGGTTACGGAGCGGCTCGGTGAATCCGCCGGGACTTCGGGGAGTCTTCGCGCAAGCCTTGACGTGCCCATCGGGCCGCACGATATTGCGGACACTGACGCGGGGTGGAGCAGCCTGGTAGCTCGTCGGGCTCATAACCCGAAGGTCGCGGGTTCAAATCCCGCCCCCGCTACTCGAAAGAGAAGAGGCGCCTGTGTGGGCGCCTCTTTTTTATTGGGAATCGCAACGAGTGCCGCTTTTCGTCCGCCCAGCGGTGCAGCGAGTCAGACGGAAGCGTTTGGTCAGGCGGCGCGAAGGGTCTGTTAGGCGTAGCGCCGGGCATCGAGGATCTGGCCCGTCATCGTGCCCTGCACGCTGTCGCGGTACGCCTTGGCCACGGTCGACGCGGGCAGGGTATCGGTGATCGACATGCCCATCGCCTGTACGGTCTCGGTGATCCAGGGCGGGCTCACCGCGTTGATGCGCAGTCCCGCGCGGAGCTCGAGGGCCGCCGCACGGACAAAGCCTTCGATACCGGCGTTGATGAGACTCACGGACGCGCTGCCTCGCATCGGCTCGCGGGCCAGCACGCCGCTCGTAAGCGTGATCGACCCGCGTTCGGCGAGCCACTCCTGGGCGAGGCGCGCGACGTTCACCTGGCCCATCAGTTTGTTCTGGTTCCCGAAGACGAAGTCCGCTTCGGTGAGCTCGCCTAACGGACGGAACCGCGCCGCGCCGGCGGCGCAGATGACCGCGTCCACCATGCCGACGTGCTCGAACAGCGACCGGATCGAGGTCGAGTCGGCCAGATCGACCGTGAGATCGCTCGTGCGATGGTTGACCCCGATCACCACGTGGGTCGGCGTGAGCGCGGCAGCCACAGCCTTCCCGATGGTACCGTGGCTGCCAATGAGCAACACCTTCATCCCATCCTCCCGTGCTGGCGTCCCGTTTCGTGCTCAGGGCGTGGACCGGCCGCCCGGCGACGCCGCCAGGGGCGCGGGCTCCGGTCGCTCCGTTAGGCGGGGCCGAGTGGCTTCGCCGGACACGACGCGCACCGGCGCATCGGCCCCCGCCGCGCACGCCCGCTCCAATTGCCGCGACTCGACCGCCAGATCGACCTTCACGATGTCCGGCCGGAAGAACAGTGCCACCGTCCAGTCGATCATGATGCGAATCCGGCGCGACCAGCGCGGCATCTGGAAAAGGTAGTACGTGCGCCACGTCCACCAAGCGGGGAACCCCGTGAGTGGAACGCCCATCACCCGACCGATCGCCTGGAAGTGACCGAGCGCGGCCATCACGCCCAACTGCGAATACACGAACGGCCGCGGCTGCTCGCCGCGGAGCACGTGCGCGATGTTGTGCGCGAGCGCTTTCGCTTCACGCACCGCGTGTTGGGCGAGCGACGGATACGGTTTGCCGCTCGGGTCGGGAATCGCCGCACAGTCGCCGAGCCCCCAGATCGACGGGCGCGATGCGCTGCGCATGGACGCCTCGACGATGATGCGGCCGTGCCGGTCCTTCTCGACCGGCAGCGCTGCCACGAGCGGATTCGGCTCGATGCCGGCCGAGAGCACGATGGTGCTCGCTTCGATGACGTCGTCGGCTATCGTGACGCGGCCCTGGTCGATGCCCTTGACGGGCGTGTGCGTGCGGATGTCGACCCCGCGTTTGCCTAACACCTTGGCCGCGTGCGCCGCCAGCGGCGGGTCCACTTCGCCCAGGATGCGCGGGCCCGCTTCGATGAGGTGGAAGCGCACCTCCTCTCGGCGCACGTTGCGATACCAGCGGACGATTTCGTCGACGAAGGCAGTAAGCTCGCCGGTGAGCTCGGTGCCCACGAGTCCCGCGCCGATCACGACCACGGTGAGGAGCTGTCGCTTGCGCTCGGGGTCGGTTTCGACGTCGGCGCGCTCGAACCGCTCGATGAGGTGGTTGCGCAGCACGATGGCGTCGGCGACCGTCTTGAACGTGAACGCCTGGGACGAGCCCGGGATGAGCCGCTCGTTGGTCTTCGCGCCTAACGCAAGCACCAGGTGGTCGAACGCGAGGTCCTGCACCGTGCCTTCCGGCACCGTGAGCGACACCGTGCGCCGGTCGAGGTCGATCCGGCCCACGGTGGCCTCGATGAATTTCGCGCGCTGGAGGAACGGCCGGATGGGCTGCGAACAGTGGCGCAGCTCGAGCGTCCCCGAGCACGCCTCGAAGAGGAGTGGCGTGATGAGAAAGAAGTTGTCGCGGCTCACGAGCACGATCTCGACGTCGCGTCGTTTGCCGACGAGTTTCTCGAGGCGCCGTGTGGTGATCACGCCCGCGAACCCGCCGCCGAGGATGAGGATGCGGGTCGGAGCGCCGAGGGTGGTGGGCGAGGCGGTGTCGGTGGTGTTGGGCATGGGCTGCATCTCCGCGTATCGACGTCAGGCGCGCACGTGGCGAAGCCCGCCGCCCGCGCGCTCGATATCCCGCAAACTGACGTGGCCGGCGCCGAGATTCCAGCGCCCCCGGCTCAGCTGGCGGGTCGCTCGCGCGCGCGGCGCGCTTCGTAGCTCTCGAGGTGCAGGAAGGCGAGACGCAGCAGCGGACAGCTGAGCGGATCCGGCGCCAGCCGGAGCAGCGCGCCGATCACGTGATCGGCTTCGGTGCGTCCACCCGATTCCATGTCGCGCAGCATCGATGCGGCGAGCGTCGAGCCGGGCGCGGTGAACGTCGCGCGCCCCCGCTCCATCGCCTGCGCCCGCACCGGGACGCCGGCGTGCTTCGCGATGGCCGCGCATTCATCGAGAAGAGCCACCGCGACATCCGCGCCGCCGGCGGCGACGACGTCGCCCACGGTCGCGCGCATGAGACACGTTAGGCCAGCGCCCGCGGCGATGAACACCCACTTCTCCCACATCTCCTGCACGATGGTGTCGGTTGCACGCGCGTCGAAGTTGGCGCCCGCAAAGGCTTGGGCGATGAGCTCCATGCGCGGCGAGCGCACGCCATCGCGCTCGCCGTACGCGAGCGTGTGATTCTCGTTCAGGTGGACGATCTCGCCGTGCGGGCCGCGCGTGGCCGAGATGAAGCAGAGGCCGCCGAGCACGCGCGGCGCGCCGAAGCGTGCGTCGAGGGCGTCGAGGTGTCGCATGCCGTTCAGGAACGGCAGGATCGCCGTGTCAGGCCCAACTGCCGGTGCGAACGAGGCAATGGCGTCGTCGAGATCGTAGGCTTTGCAGCTGAGGAGCACGAGGTCGTACGGTGCGCGGAGTGCATCGGCGGTGACGGTTGGTGCGTCGCGGCGGACGTTGCCCAACCGGCTCTCGATCACGAGTCCCGTGCGCGCCAACTCGGCCGCTCGCTGGGGGCGAACGAGGAAGGTGACATCGCGGCCTGCCTCGAGCAGTCTGCCGCCGAAGTATCCGCCGACCGCGCCCGCGCCGACGACGAGAATACGCATGTATGTGTGTCCGTTTGCCGGGTGCGCGAGGAAAGGTAT
>Ga0209168_10001144_pt1 | contig 21610 bp, 19 predicted proteins | sample Coa_R1_FD_187156 | JGI IMG/M metagenome (GOLD analysis project Ga0209168, IMG submission 187156) | Surface soil microbial communities from Centralia Pennsylvania, which are recovering from an underground coalmine fire - Coalmine... | ecosystem: Environmental > Terrestrial > Soil > Unclassified ...
AGCCGGCCCGGCCCAGCCCTGAGACCCCCGGCCCGGCCCAGCCCTGTCGCCGCCTCCGCAGACCAGGACCGAGCCGAGCAGGAGTGTACCCTGGAGTGCCACGTCCAGCCCGGTTGTCAAGTACCCCGTCAACGCACCGCTGGGGTCCCTCCGTGGGCTCGCGGCAATGCGTCCTTCTATTCGCGCCGGGCCGTCTGCGGCCTGGTGGCGCGGCGCCCGCCGGGTCGGGTCCCTCCGCGCACTACTGGGGCCGCCTGTACCGGGGCGGCCGTGGCTGTCAGTGGTCTGGGGGTCGGCCGGGAGCCTCTGCGGGTGACGTTCGGGATAGGGTGGCCCAACCGACCACTCGGCCACCGTGGAGGATCCGTCGCGACCCGGGCGCCAGACGCGCCAACGCCGTCCGGGCCGGGAGGCAACGGTAAGTTTGTGTCAACTTTGGGGCAATCGGATCGGGCCCATGCCGGATACCCGTGCGAAACCGTAATGAGTAGGATCAGAGCAACACCAAGGGGGTGTACGATGACCCAACGGAAGAGTCGGATCCTCGAAGCGCCCGCAGCGTCGAGCCATCGGATCGTCGCGCTGGTGGAGAGGCGAGATCTGAGCCCCCAAGGCGCCGCGCGCCGCCAACGATTTGACGACTCTCTGGGGCTGGTTCGCGCACTGCAGCTGACTTCTGCCGAGGTAGAGTACGTCAGACGACTGGCGCGCAAGACTCACCGGTTGCCGCATGAATGCGTCCGTGACTTGGCAAACGAGTCGGCCAGCGACGCCAGGCTGTTTACCCTGATCGCAGCCGGAACAGGGCGCCCAGCATAGCGACGCATCCGGGAGGGAGCAGACGATGTGCACGCGCGAGTACCATCTTGGACCCTATCAAGTCATCGAACACATCGAACGCGACGTTGCCCCGTATCGATGGCGCGTGATCGCCTACGACGCGGCGAGAGTATTGGTTGACACGCAGTGGGTCGCTCCGACGATTGAGGAAGCGCAGAAACAACTCGCTTGTGCTGTCAACTACACGAAGTACGTTCTCACTGGCGACACAATGGCACTCGCCGACGGATTGGGATCATGACCGTCGTGATGTGGTCACAGCCAGCCGCCCATCTGAATGTGCTGGAGGTTCAGGGACGGCGCCCCGAAGCAGCGGAGCAACACAAACGGAGGGTAGGGCTTGCCGCGCCGATTGACACGACGCATCGCGGCAGGTTCTCATGCGCGATCTTCCTCGGTCAAGCTGATCGAACCTACACGCGCGTCTGGTCCGGTCTAGAGGGCTCTCGCCCCACACGATAGCGGAAGGGATCCCCACACGGGAGACCCGCCCCGGCACCCCGCGCCACCAACCCCAGGATGGCCCGGCGCGAGCAGAGGGGTCCGCATTCCTGCGAGCTTATTCAAGGAGAGGCCCCGTTGGTGCACCTCCAGAGCCGGCGGCGCAGGCGCCCTGGCTACGTGACAGCGAGGCGGTCGCACACGATGTCCGCCACCCGCGCGATCTCCGCCTCCAGCCGTCCGGCGTCCAGTTCGGCGACCGCGGGCACCGATGCCCAAACCTCGGCGAATGCGGCGCCCGGCTTCGGTGGGCCCACCTGGATGACCGGGCGGTCGGGATGATGGAATCCCTCCATCAAGATGCAGTCGGGCGCCGTTCCCCAGGCCGCTTGCGCGGCCGCGGCCGCGAGTCGAGCGAGTCGGTCGGGTTCGGCCATCCCGGCCGCGATCCTGAGCGCTGTTTCGTCGGGCCCCGCGATGACGGTGATGAGGGCCCCGGCGTCACGGAACCGCGCGCTGTCGCTGTCCTGGCGGTCGATCGCGAAGCCATGGGCGGCGTGCTTGACGGCAACGGCCTTGACTCCCCGAGCGGTGAGGCGACGGAGGACGCCGCTGAGCACGGTCGTCTTACCGCTTCCCGACGCGCCGATGACGCCGATGAGGGCCGGCGGCGGCGCCACGCGGGGGACGACTAAGCGGTTGCGATTCTCTGCGCGGTCGAGTAGCAGCACTGGAACGCGCGACGCTGCGGGCAGGGGAGGTGTGTCGGGCGCGATCAGGGCGAGCGCGTTCGCGTCAAGGAGCGACGCGTAGGTGCCCGGTTCCTCGCCGTGCAGCAGCTCGACCTCGGGGTCCTCGCCATCGGGCTCGCGCAGCCGTGCCCACAGCGCGCGCTGACGATCCGTCGCGCGCAGGAACGGCTTGACGAGCGCGGCCATGCGGAGTGGCCGCACGGTGTGGCGCCGTCCTTGAAGCTGTAGGAGCATCGGTCGGGCGAGCAGATGGAAGGCGGCCAAGCAGGCGACCGGCGTGCCCGAGAGGCCGATTGCCCATTGGTCGTCCAGGCGTGCCGCGAAAAATGGCCCGCCCGGTTTGAGTTCGACCCGACCCACGATTCGGCGCGCGCCCAAATCGAGCCAGGTCCGGTGGACCGCGTCGTGCTGACCGACAGAGACCCCGCCGGTCGAGATCACGACGTCATACTCGTTGATCAGCGCAGCAAACGACGCCCGCAGCGCCGCGGGCTCGTCCGGCACGATGCCCCGGTATTCGACCACGCACCCCAGGGTTTCGAGCGCGCCGCAGAGGGCGACCGAGTTGCTGTTGAACACCCGGCCAGGCGGAAGCGGCCCCGTGTCGCCTCTGAGTTCCACAAGCTCGGTGCCGGTCGCGACGATCCCGGCGCGCAGCCGCCGCCGCACGCCGACCTCGCGTACGCCCGCCGCCGCGAGGGCCGCGGCGGCCTCCGCGGTGATGACATTGCCGGCGGTCACCAACTGGGTGCCGGCGCGGATATCCTCGCCGGGCTCCGCGATGTTTCGCCGGACCGCCACCGGGCGATCGATCTGAACGAAATCGCGGTCCGGTCGGACTACTTCAAGGGGTACGACCCGGTCGCCGCGCGCCGGCATGGGCCCGCCGGTCGTGATCGTCCAGGCTTCGCCTCGCGCGGGCCCGGCTCCGGGAAGACCACCCATCGCGGCCGCGCCGGTGATGCGAAGCCGGACAGGGTGTTCCAGTGAGGCCGCTCGCAGATCCGCCTCATGGCACACATAGCCGTCCATGGCCGCGCGTCGGAAGTGCGGTACCGGGGAGGGGGCCACGACGTCTTCGGACGCCACGCGGCCACACGCGTTCCACACCGCGACACGTTCGACGGACAGCGGAGACACGTGCGCCAGCAGCAGATCAAGGGCTTCGGTCAGTTGCATACATGAGACTCCTCGAACGAAAACCTCTCGGACCCGCGCCCGTGCGAGAAGTACGTTCCACAACCGCCCCCCCAAGGGCCTCCATGAGATCCCGTGCGTTGGTGGCCGCTGCGCTTCGCGTGAAACGACGGTGCGGCACTCACGCGTCACGGCGAAGCAGGACTTTTCGGTCACCCCGCGAACACCCGCGATATTGTTGGGGTCGCCGGCTCTCGCGAACGCGCCACCCGCGAACCGACGTGCCCAGGAACCGGCTCCGGGGGTGGTGCAGATGCATCACGGGACCCTGAGCGCCAGACCGACACCGGGGCACGAGGCTCCGTTGCCGGCCTGCCAGCCCTCTGCCCCAAACCCGCTTCACACCGTGCTAGGCTGCGCCCGGATTCGTCAACGGTTCGACCGCCACCCCAGTTGCCGTGTCACGTCAAACCATGTTGTGGAGGTGCCGACGCCATGGGCACGCTGACGCGCCGCGACTTCATCAAACTTACGGCCGCAGGGACCGGGAGCGTTGCGCTTTCGGCGCTCGGGTTCGACCTCGCGCACGCGCAGGCGGTGAAGCAGGAGCTCCGCATCGCCGGCGCGGCGGAGATGCACTCGGTGTGTCCCTACTGCGCCGTCGGTTGCGCACTGATTGCGTACACGCGCACGGCTCCGGACGGGACCGCGCAGTTGCTCCAGATCGAGGGAAATCCGGACAGCCCCATCACGGAGGGCCGGCTCTGTCCCAAAGGCGCGACCGCGATGCAGCTCGCGACGTCAGTCCGCCGGGTGGATCAGCCGCTCTACCGGGCCTCAGGCGCCACCGCGTGGCAGAAGGTCACCTGGGACTTCGTGCTGGACCGGGTCGCCGGGCACATCAAGGAGTCTCGCGACCGAACGTTCGTGACCGAGGACGCGAAGGGGAACGTCGTCAACCGGTGCGATGGCATCGCCTTTGCCGGGGGCGCGACGTTCAGCAACGAAGAGGGGTACCTCGCGACCAAGCTCATGCGGGGGCTGGGGGTCGTCTTTATAGAACAGCAGGCCCGTGTTTGACACGGGCCCACGGTGGTCAGTTTGGCCGCCACGTTCGGAAGAGGGGCAATGACAAATCACTGGAGGGACATCAAGAACGCAGATCTGATCCTCATCAACGGCGCCAATCCCGCGGAAGCCCACCCCGTCGGCTTCCAGTGGTTCATGCGCGCGAAGCTCGATCCAACGAAGGGGCCGGGGGCAGGCGGCGGGGCGAAGCTCATCCACACCGATCCGCGGTTTACGCGCACGTCGGCGGTTTCCGACATGCACCTCCGGATCCGAACCGGGACCGACGTCGCCTACTTCGGCGGTCTCATTAACTACATCGTTCAAAATAGCCGCTATCACGCCGACTACGTCGTACACTACACGAACGCGTCGTTCATCGTGAAAGACGGCTACAGCTTCCAGGATGGGCTCTTCTCCGGCTACCAGCCCGGCACGCGGTCGTACGATCGCGCCACCTGGAGCTATGACACCGACGCGAAGGGGTTCGCCAAACGGGACCTGACCCTGCAGGACCCCCGGTGCGTATTCCAGCTGCTCAAGCAGCACTACGCCCGTTACACGCCCGAAGTGGTGTCGTCGATTACGGGAATCCCCCAGGCCGACTTCCTTCGGGTCGCCGAGATGGTGGCGGAGATGGGCCGGCCCGACAAGGTCATGACGATCGTGTACGCGGTCGGCCTGACGCACCACACGACCGGGACGCAGCTCATCCGGTCGGGCGCGCTGTTGCAGCTGCTCCTCGGCAACATCGGCCGACCGGGCGGGGGGATGAATGCCGAGCGGGGTCACGCGAACATCCAGGGCAACACCGACAACGCGATCTCCTGGGACATCCTGCCGGGGTACCTTGCGGTGCCGATGCCGGGCGAGAAGACCGTGGACGATTACGTGAAGGTGGCCGCGGCGAAGAAGCTCGATCCAAACTCGTGGAACTTCTTCGGGACCAACTACCGGAAGTTCATGGTGAGTTTGCTCAAGATGTGGTACCGCGACGCCGCGACGAAGGACAACGACTTCGCGTTCAGCTATCTTCCGAAGCCGGGCGGGAACGCGTCGTGGATGTCGATCTACGATCAGGCGCTCCGCGGCAAGATGGAGGGCGTGATTCTGTCCGGGATGACGGCGACCAGCATCGGGCCCGACACCGCGCAGGTTCTCGAGGCGCTGTCCAAGCTCAAGTGGCTGGTCGTGATGGATCCGTTTCCGACGACCAGCTCCGAGTTCTGGCACGGGCCCGGCATGGATCCGAGCAAGATTCAGACCGAGGTCTTCATGCTGCCCTGCACCCACTGGATCGAGAAGGACGGGTCGTTCACCAACAGCGGCCGGTGGGTCCAGTGGAAGGACCAAGTCCTTCCGCCGCAGGGGCAGGCGCGGCACGATCATTGGGTGCTGGCCGACCTCTTCCAGCGGGTCAAGAAGCTCTACCAGCAACACGGAGGGGCGTTCCCCGACCCGATTCAGCACCTGACGACGACCTACAAGGATCCCGTACGGCCCGAACTGGACGAGTTGGCGCAGGAGATGAACGGGAGAGACTTGGTCACCGGCAAGCGCCTTGCGACGTTTGCGGCGCTCAAGGACGACGGCACCACCGTGTCCGGCAACTGGATCTACGCTGGGATGTACCCCGAGTCGGGCAATCTCACGAAGCGCCGCGACGGGGTGCGCAATCCCGCGAAGAACGACCCGACGGGAATGGGGTACTACCCGAACTGGGCCTGGAGCTGGCCGCTCAACCGCCGCGTGCTCTACAATCGGGCGTCCGCCGATCGTGCGGGCAAGCCCTGGGACCCGAACCGGCCGGGCATTCAGTGGAACGGGACCAAGTGGGTGGGAGACGTGCCGGACTATCCGCCGGCGATGAACCCCGCGGACCCGAAAGCGTGGCTGCCGTTCATCATGAACGGCGAGGGCGTGGGGCGGCTCTTTAGCAACGCCTTACTGGACGGCCCGTTCCCGGAGCACTACGAGCCCGTCGAATCTCCGGTGGACAACCCGCTCCATGCGGCGACGTCGGCGTCGCCTGTTGCGTTTCTGTATGACAAGGCAGCCGGCCGCCCGGACCGGTTCGGGACCGCCGCGGAGTACCCTTACGTGGCCACGACGTACCGGCTGACCGAGCACGAGCACTATGTGACGCAGCAGGTGCCTCATCTCGTGCAGTTGCAGCCCGAGGCGTTTGTCGAGATCCCGGAGGGGCTGGCGACCGAAAAGGCGATCAAGAACGGCGACATGGTCCGCATCTCGTCCAAACGCGGGAAGGTGGAAGCGAGGGCGGTCGTCACCAAGCGCCTCGGGGCGCTCCAAGTCGCGGGCAAACAGATCTGGCAGATCGGGATTCCCATCCATTGGGGCTTCGTTGGCATTTCGGCAGAGCTGTATCCGGACAAGTCACAGCACTGGCTCGCGAATGCCCTGACGCCGTTCGTCGGCGACGCCAATGCGAGGACGCCGGAGTTCAAGGCGTTCCTCGTCAACCTGGAGAGGATGTGATGGGCGGTGCCGTGGAGGTCGAGGCACCGTGGGCGGTCCGCAGGAGCCGGACCGATGCACTGCGGGCGCGCTACCCGTTCGCGGGCGAGATCCTGACCCTCTACGCCGCGCTTCTGGACGTGCAGGAGCCCGCCTACGCGCGGGCGCTGGCCGCCCGTCCGTCGAGTCCGGCGTCCTACGCGGTCGAACACGTTCTTCCGGCCGTCGTCGGGGTCACCATGGCGCACGGCCCGGCGCACCTCGCCCGGGCGCTCCGGGATCGGTCCCCTTGGCCCGGCGCGGTGCGGGCGGTGGAGGCGTGGCTCGCGGGCGCCGACCAATCTCCGATTGACCGGTATCTTGCCCGGGCCGCCGCGGGCCCCGTCCTCGAGGCGCTGACCCAATCCGGGCGCGCGTACCGGGGCGCGGGAGCGCCCGGCGACGGCCCCAGGGACGAGCGTCACTGTCCGAGCTGCGGCGGGCTGCCGCAGGTCAGCTACCTCGCGCCTCCCGGGGACGATCTCGTGGGCGCGAGGCGGTACCTGGTGTGCGGACGGTGCGCGACGGCGTGGCCGTACCCGCGTGCGACCTGCGCGGCCTGCGGCGAGCGGGACGGCGCCCGGCTCCCGGTGTACGCGGAGGAGGGTACCGCGGAGGTAGAGACATCCGGCGGCGTCGTGCGCGGTCTCGCACGTCGTCCCGAGCCCGTCCCGGCGGGCGGCAGCGCACCGAGGTTTCCGCACGTCCGGGTGGAGGCATGCGAGACCTGCGCCCGGTATCTGCTCGCGATCGACCTCGCGCGCGATCCCCGGGCCGTCCCCGTCGTGGACGAGATGGCGGCGGTGCCGCTCGATTTGTACGCGCAAGAACGCGGCCTCTCCAAGATCGTGCCAAACCTGATGGGGGTATGAGCGATGGCTGAGCCCGTCGGATTCTTCACGGACACCAGCATCTGCATCGGGTGCAAGGCCTGCGAGTCGGCGTGCAAGGAGTGGAACCGGCTGCCCGGCAACCCGCCGAAGTTCTTGGACAGCTTCGACAACACCGGATCGCTCGACGCCCAGAACTGGCGCCACGTGCAGTTCTACGATCGCGTCCCCGACGAGACGGTCGTGGCCGGCAACGGTCACGCGTGGCTGATGATGTCGGACGTCTGCAAGCACTGCAAGCAGGCGAGCTGCCTGGAGGTCTGCCCGACGGGCGCGATCATCCGCACTGAGTTCGATACGGTATTCATCCAGCAGGACATCTGCAACGGGTGCCGGTACTGCATCGCGGCGTGCCCGTTCGGTGTCATCGGGTTCAACGAGAACACCGGGACCGTGCACAAGTGCACGTTCTGCTACGATCGGCTGCAGGCCGGGATGACGCCGGCCTGCGCTCAGGCTTGTCCGACGCAGTCGATTCAGTTCGGCCCGTTGTCCGAGATGCAGAAGCGCGCCGACGCCCGGCTGGCGACGCTCCATGCTCAGGGTGAGACGAACGCGCAGCTCTACGGACGTGACGACGCCGTGTACGGAGGGCTCAACGCGTTCTTCCTCTTGATGGACAAGCCCGAGACCTACGGGCTCCCAAACGCGAACAATGCGACGTTACCCCGTCGGAACAACCGCGGCGGGTACCTGGGCTCGCTCGCTGCGGCCGCGCTCGGCGTGGTCGCGGCCGTCGTCGCGTTCCGGGACCGTCGCATGAACGAGCTCGGCGGGCGCCGGAACGGCGGCGCGGACACGCAAGGGAGGAACGCGTGATGGCGGAGCACTTCGTCCAGCCGCCGCAGTGGGAGTGGTACATTCTCGGGTACTTCTTCCTCGCCGGGTTGACGGGGAGCCTGTACGCGCTGGCGACGATGCTGCGCTTGTGGGGCGGCCCGGAGGACGAGGCAACGGCACGCGCCGGATTCCTGATCGCGTTCCCGGTCGCTATCGTGTGCCCGGTGCTGCTCACGCTCGATCTCGGCACGCCGCTGCGCTTCTGGCACATGCTCATCGCCACCACGCCGGGGCAGGGCGGCCTCATGTTCAAGTATTGGTCGCCGATGTCGGTCGGGTCGTGGGCGCTTCTGGTGTACGGCGTGTTCACCTTCGTGTCGTTCGTGGCGGAACTCGGCGCCGCCGGTTGGGGGCGATCCCCGGCGGGGCGCGTGTTCAGCGGGGTCGGCGCCGCACTGGGGCTGTTCGTGGCATCCTATACCGGCGTGTTGCTCAGCGTCTCCAACCAGCCCGTGTGGAGCGACACCTGGGCGCTCGGCGGGTTGTTCCTCGCGTCGGGGTTGACGGCGGCCGCGGCGCTCCTCGCCGTGTGCGCGCCACGGCCGCGTGGGAATGCGGCCACCGACGGCCGGTTGGGGCGCGTCGATGTCTACTTCGCCTTGCTGGAACTCATGTGGATCGTCCTGTTTTTCCTCGGACTCAACGGAGCCGGTACGCTGTCCCGCTTGATGGGGACGCCCTGGCTCGTGCTCTGGCTGCTGGTGGCGCTGGGGATTGCCGTGCCGCTGGTCGGTGGGACGGGGGCGCGCCGCGCGGCATTCGTGAGCATGCTGGCCGCCGCGGTCGTGCTGGCGGGGACGCTAGCCCTCCGCGCGGTCGTGATCTTCGGCGCCCAGGTCTAGGCCGCGCCGGCGATTCGCCACGTGTAGGTGAGCACCGCCGCCTTGCGGAGCATCGCGGATACGGAACAATACCGGTTCTGACTGAGCTCGACGGCGCGTTGGACCTGTTCGGCCCTCAGCCCTGCGCCCGTGAATACGTACTCGAGGGCGATCCGGGTAAACACGCGCGGGTGTTCCTCCGCCCGTTCGCCGGATACGCGGATCTCCAGTCCCTCGAGCGGGGCGCGCATCTTCTCGAGGACCGACACGACGTCCATGCCGGTGCAGCCGCCGAGCGCCACGAGGACGGCTTCCATCGGCGACGGACCGCCGCCGCCGTGTTCGTGCGTCGCATCCAACGCGATCGTGCCGCCCGACCCGGCTGTGGCGGCGAAGGCCAGCGCGCTCGTCCAGCGAACGGTTGCGTCCATGCCATGCCTCCCGGCGGGATGCGCGTGCCGCGATCCACATCCTTTCGCGGAATTCGACGAGCGCGCGCGGCCGCCCTTCGGGGGACCCAGGAATGGGCTCCCGCGCGGGTGAAGCAAAGAGATCGAGGCGGACACGCGGGGAGGGAGGCGCGCATGCAGATCCACGTCGTACCGGTCGAGAACCCCGACGGCCTCAACGTTATTCTTGGTCAGTCACATTTCATCAAGACGGTCGAGGATCTGCACGAAGCGTTGGTCGGAACGGTGCCGGGGATTCGGTTTGGTGCCGCGTTTTGCGAAGCGAGCGGTCCGCGGCTCATCCGGACCACCGGGACCGATCCCGCGCTCGTCGACCTCGCCACACGCAACATCCAGGCGATCGGGTGCGGCCACGCCTTCCTGGTTGTGCTCGGGAACGCGTACCCGGTCAACGTGCTCGACGCCGTGCGCCGGGTTCCGGAGGTCTGCCGGATCTACTGCGCGACCGCCAACCCGCTGGAGGTGATCGTCGCGGAAACCGAACAGGGACGCGGCGTGCTCGGCGTCGTCGACGGCGCGCCTCCGCTTGGCGTCGAGGGACCGGACGACGTGGCCGCGCGCCACGGATTGCTCCGGAAGATCGGCTACAAACTGTGAGTTGGTGAACGGCGGGGGAGCGACGGGAGTGACGACGGCGGCGACCGATCCCCGCGATCGCTTCAAGGAAGCGGCGGCGCTCCGGGCGGTCTCGGACGAGGTGCGCGACGGTATGGTCGTCGGGCTCGGCACCGGATCCACGGTCGCGTTCGTCCTCCGTGAACTCGGGCGGCTGGTCCAGGAGCGGGGATGGCGGCTGCGGGGCGTGCCGACGTCGGAGCGCACTGCGACCGAGGCCCGGCGTCTGGGGATCGCGCTCACGACGCTCGACGACACTCCCGACATCGTGCTGGACGGCGCGGATCAGGTCGACCCCGCGCTCCACCTCGTGAAGGGCGGGGGCGGCGCCCACGTCCGTGAGAAGGTGGTGGCGCTCTCCGCGCGCCGCGTCGCGATCGTGGCCGATTTCACGAAGTCGGTCGAGCGCCTGCGCGGACCGATCCCACTGGAGGTCCTGCCGTTCGCCCTGCCGTGGGTACTGCGCGCGCTCCCAAACCGGATCCCGGGCTGCGTTCCAGCGGTCCGCCTGCGGGATGGGCAGCCGGCGCGGTCCGACAACGGGAACCTGCTGGTGGATCTTGCCTGCGGCCCACTCGACGATCCCGGCGCGGTCGCCGCCGCACTCGACGGCGTATCCGGCGTCGTTGACCACGGACTGTTCATCGGTGTGGCCGACGTCGTCTACCTGGCTGGCCCCGAGGGACTGAGACGCATGGAGGCCGTGCGCCGGACCCCATGACGCCGCTCGGCGGGCCGTGGCCCGCGCTGCTCCATCCACTCAACCAGCGTCTCCTGGCGCTTCCGCCTGGTCTGCTCGTACTGTTTGTCGTGTGGACCCTGATCTGGAAAGGCATCGCGCTGTGGCGTTCCGCGCGCGCAGGACAGCCGGCGTGGTTCGTGGTGCTGCTGATCGTCAACACAGTCGGTGTTCTGGAGATCGTCTACCTCGTCTTGTTTGCACCCCGGCGGCCGCCCGACCCGCAGCACGGGGCCCGGGAGGGCGGGGGCGCGCCCGTCGCGTGATTCTGCGCCGCCCGCGGAGGTTCGACGTCGGATCTTCGTCGGGAATCGTTAAGAAATCGTCGAAAGATCGTCACCATTCCGCAATATTCGGGTTGCCTACACACCTGTTCGATGCTACCATGGGTTGCACCGATGGGACGGTTCTTGGCAGATCAAGCCGCCGCGGAGTTCCGGGCCCGGGGGCTCAAGGTTACGGCGCAACGAATGGCGGTGTTCGGCGCGCTCGAACGGGCGGTCGGGCATCCGACGGCCGAGGAACTGCACGGGGACGTGCGCGAAGCCGTACCCGGCTTCGCGCTCAAGACGGTCTACGCGATTCTGCGCGAACTCTCCACGCTCGGGTTTGTCGAAACCCTTCCGCTTCCCTCCGGCGCGATGCGCTGGGAAACCAACACCACGCCGCACGCCCATTTTGTGTGCAACGGCTGCGGCCGCATCATTGACCTGCCGATCGATCCGATGACGTTGCTCTCCCTCGCGCAGCGCACGAGCCGGCGCCTCCGGATGTTGCGGCCCCACCTGCTCGTGCGCGGGCGCTGCGACCGGTGCTCCCGGTCCTGACCGCCGCGTCCCGCCCGCTGCTCAGCTCGCGTCCGTCATCGCAACAGGAGATTCCCACGGCACGCCGCCCTGGGGCATGCCCAGGGGCCTACCGGTGCGCCCGGTTCCTCGGGCGGATGTCGCCGAGGCAGTTGACCCGTTGACTCCCGATGTGTACGCTGGAGCTATCCCCCCCCACGGGGGGAGGGAGGTGGATCGTGCCGAGGACAACGCTGGCCGTGGGCACGCGCGAGAAGGACGCCATCCTCGCGCGGCTGCGCACCGTCGAAGGGCATCTGCGCGGCATCGCCAGGATGGTGGAAAACGATGCGTACTGCGTCGATGTGATCAAGCAGACTAAGGCCGTGCAACGTGCGCTCGACAAGGCGAACGCGCTGCTGCTCGAACGACACCTGAACCACTGTGTTAGCGCGGCGATCCGCTCCAACGATCCGCGTGAGCGGGAACGCGTGATTGCTGAGCTGCTCGTCGTGTTCGAGAACGGCCGTCAAGGGTAGCCTGGTCATGGGGCAGGAGACGTTGGAGCTGCCGATCGAGGGGATGACTTGCGCCTCGTGCGTGCGGCGCGTCGAGCGGTCGCTCGCGAGGGTGGCGGGTGTCGAACGGGCCACGGTCAACCTCCTGACCGACTCTGCCCGCGTGGTGTTCGACCCGGCGCTCGCGACCGACGCCCAACTGCGCGGTGCGGTCGAGCGCGCGGGGTACCATGTCGGCGTGGGAGGCCGCCCGCCCGGGACGGCCGCGTCGTCGCCGGTCGAGGCCACGGTCCCCGATGACGCGCGCGACGCGGCGCAGCGACGCCAACTCGACGACCTCCGGGCCAAGTGGGTGACGAGCTTGGGGGTCGGCGCAGCCATGATGCTGGTGACGTACCTGCCGCTCCCGGTGTCGCCGGACGTGCTGGCGCCGTTCCTGCTGATCGGTGCGACGGTCGTGCAGGTGTGGGCGGGCGGCACATTCTACGCCGCGGCGTGGACCGCCGCAAAGCACGGGGCCGCCACCATGGACACGCTCGTCGCGATCGGCACGAGCGTGGCGTACGGCTACAGCGCGTTCCTCACGCTCTGGCCCGGGCCCGCGCGCGCCTGGGGCCTCCCGCCGGACCTGTACTACGAATCCGCGGTCCTGATCATCGCGCTCGTCTTGCTCGGACGCTGGCTGGAGACGCGCGCCCGGCGACGGGCCGGCGCGGCGATCGCGGCGCTGGCCCGCCTGCGCCCGCGGACTGCACGCGTGGTGCGGGGCGCGGACGACGTGGACGTCCCGGTGGAGGCCGTTCGGGTGGGCGACCTGGTGCGCGTGCGTCCGGGGGAGACCGTGCCCGTGGACGGCGTCGTGACCGAAGGCGCGTCAGCGGTCGACGAGAGTATGTTGACCGGGGAGAGCCTGCCGGTCGCCAAGGGGCCGGGCGATGTCGTCATCGGCGCGACGCTCAATAGGGTCGGCGCGTTCGTGTTCCGTGCGACGCACGTGGGCCGCGATACGACGCTCGCGCAGATCGTCCGCCTGGTGGAGGCGGCCCAGGAATCGAAGGCCCCGGTACAGCGGCTCGCGGACACGGTCGCGGGTTACTTCGTACCGGCGGTGCTCGCGATCGCGGCGCTGACGTGCCTCGCGTGGCTCGCGTTCGGGCCCGAGCCCCGGTTGACCCACGCGCTGACCACGGCGGTAGCGGTGCTGATCGTCGCCTGCCCGTGCGCCCTGGGACTGGCGACGCCGACGGCGATCATGGTGGGCACGGGCAGGGCCGCGGAGTACGGCATCCTGATCCGAGGCGGCGAAGCGCTCGAGCAGGCCCGGTGGATCACTCGCGTTGTCCTTGACAAGACCGGCACGCTCACGCGCGGCGTGCTGCGGGTCACGCGTGTGATCCCCCGCGCCGGCACGACGGAGGCGGACCTGCTCCGCCTGGCGGCGGGAGCGGAGATCGGATCCGAGCATCCGATCGGGGAAGCCATCGTCGGGGCGGCGCATGCACGCGGACTCTCGCTGCCGCACGCTGAGGAGTTCCGCGCCATGCCCGGCCGCGGGGTGGAAGCCCGTGTGGACGGGCGCGCGGTGCTGGTCGGGAACCGCGCGTGGATGGGCGAACGCGGGGTCGCGTTCGATGCGCCCGGGACTGCGGCCGGTGAGGCGATGTCGCCCGCGGCCGGCACCACCGCGGTGGACGTCGCCGTGGACGGCCGCGCCAGCGGTACGATCGAGGCTGCGGATACGCTGAAGCCCGAGGCGGCCGAGGCCGTCGCTCAGCTGCGCGCGCTCGGGCTGGATGTGTGGATGCTGACCGGTGACGCCCCAGCTGTCGCACTCGCGATCGCTCGGGAGGCCGACATCGCTCCCGACCGCGTGCTTGCCGGGGTGCGCCCCGATCAGAAGGCCGAAGCGGTCCAGCGCCTGCGGTCGACCGGCGTCGTGGCCATGGTGGGCGATGGCATCAACGATGCGCCGGCCCTTGCGCAGGCCGATCTCGGGATCGCGATCGGCACAGGGACCGACGTCGCGATGGCGGCGTCGGACATCACGCTGGTCGGGGGGGATCTGCGGGGGATCGTGACCGCGATCGCGTTGTCCCGCAAAACCGACGCCGCGGTGGTTCAGGGACTCGTGTGGGCGTTCGCGTACAACATGCTGCTGATTCCGGTCGCGGCCGGGGTGCTGTACCCGGTCGCCCATGTGCTACTGAGCCCGGTGCTTGCCGCCGCGGCGATGGCGATGAGCAGCGTGAGCGTGGTGACGAACGCGCTCCGTCTCCGCCGGTTCCGGCCCGCCGCTGACGTGTCGACGCTCTTGCACCCGCCGCTTCGTGAGCGCTTCGGCGAGTACGCGTACTTGGCGGGGATCGCGGCGGCGGCGCTCGCCGTGGGCGCCGCCGCGTTTGCGCTCGGGGGGCGCGGCGGCCTGGGCAGATAGCGGTGTTCCCGGCCCTCCGACGCGGAGGCGCCACGGGGCCGCGACAGACCACTGACGGATATCGTCGCGAAGGAGGAACGAGAATGGCCGTTGTCGTGCTGACGGTGCCGGATGTGTCCTGCGAACATTGCGAACAGACGGTGAAGTCCGTGCTGGGGCCGCTTCCCGGCGTGCACGATGTCACGGTGGACCTCGCCGCCAAGCAGGTGCGTGTCGTCTACGACGAGGGTACGGCCACCGTGGACCGGATGAAGGAAGTTCTCGGCGCCGAGGAGTATCCCGTCGCGTCGAGCGTCCGGATCTAACGCGAGGACCCCGGCGTCGGGAGCGACGGCGATCGGCTACCAGCCCATCGAACACTACGGTATCGTCGGCGATCTGCACACCGTCGCCCTGATCGGGATCGACGGTTCTGTCGATTTCCTGTGCTTCCCCCGGAGCGACTCGCCGACGATCTTCTGCGCGCTGCTCGACGATCGTCGCGGCGGTCGGTTCCAGATCCGTCCGGCGCTCGGCGAGGCCCGGCCACGGCAACTCTACTTGCCGGACACGAACGTATTGCTCACCCGGTTTCTCTCCGACGAGGGTGTGGCCGAGATCTCGGACTTCATGCCCGTCCGGGATCCCGCGGGCGTTCGCGCGCTCGTCCGGCGGGCCAAGACCGTCCGGGGACACGTGCGTTTTCGCCTAATTTGCGCTCCGCGATTCGACTACGCCCGGGTCCACCACCGTGTGGAGGTGTCCGGGCAGGACGCGCTGTTCGTCCCTGAGAACGGCCAGCCGGCGCTGCGTCTGCGGAGCGCCGTGCCGATCCGCGCGGCCGGCGGCGATGTGGTGGCGGAGTTCTCGCTCCGCGCCGGCGAGGCTGCGGCGTTTGTGCTCGAGGAGGTCGCGCGCGGCGGGGTGAGCCCCACCCGCAATCCCGAGTACGTCTCCGAGGCGTTCAAGGACACGCTGAACTTCTGGCGCCGCTGGCTGGGGCGCGCTCCGTACCGTGGCCGCTGGCGAGAGATGGTGAACCGGTCGGCGCTTGCGCTGAAGTTGCTGGTCTCCGATCCATACGGCGCGCCTGTGGCGGCCGCGACGTTTGGTCTGCCGGAACTGGTCGGGGGCGAGCGCAACTGGGACTATCGCTACGCGTGGATTCGCGATGCGTCGTTGACCGTGTCCACGCTGGTCCGCCTCGGCTACGACGTGGAGGACGCGAACGCGTTTCTCCGGTGGGTCGAGGCCCGGTGCCGCGATGTCGGGCCGGACGGCGCACTGCAGACCGTGTACCGGGTTGACGGCGGACGCGATCTCGAGGAGCGCATCCTCTCCCACCTTGAGGGCTATCGGCGCTCGGTGCCCGTTCGGATCGGGAACGCGGCGTACACGCAGCTGCAGCTGGACATCTACGGCGAGCTGCTGGACGCGGTGGCGATCCTCCAGCACCGCGGCGGGGAGCTCTCGGCGGGCCTGTGGGCCGCCCTGTCGCGGCAGGTCGATTGGGTCTGTGCCCACTGGCACGAACGGGATGAGGGAATCTGGGAGGTCCGCGGCGGGCCGCGGGAATTCCTATACTCGCGGTTGATGTGTTGGGTGGCCGTCGATCGGGCGCTCCGGCTGGCGGCCGACCGCAGCGACACGGCGCCCGCCAATCGCTGGCGGCGCGCGCGCGATGAGATCGCGCGCGACATCCGCGAGCAGTTTTGGGATCCGGCACGCCAGGCGTTCGTGCAGTCCAAAGGCTCGACCTCGATGGGTGCGGCCACGCTGCGCATGCCGCTCGTCGGGTTCATCGCGGCGACCGACCCGCGCTGGCGGTCGACGCTGGCCGCGATCGAGGCCGAGTTGATCGATGACTCGCTCGTCCGTCGGTACCGCGTCGAGGAGTCCCCCGACGGTCTCTCGGGCCACGAAGGCACGTTCAGCATGTGCACATTTTGGTACGTGGAGTGCCTGGCGCGCTCGGGAGATCTCGAGCAGGCTCGCTTCGTCCTCGAAAAGATGTTGGGCTACGCGAACCACCTCGGGCTCTACGCGGAGCAACTGGGCCTCCGAGGCGAGCACCTCGGCAACTTCCCCCAGGCGTTCACGCACCTCGCGCTCATCAGCGCGGCCCACGACCTGGACCGGCGGCTCGATGCGGCCGGTCGTTCGGGCTGACCGCCGGTGTGGCCCTCGGCGGCTTAGGGGCGAAGGCGGGGGTCCAGCACGTCCCGCATGCCGTCGCCGAGCAGGTTGAACCCGAGGACGGCGAGCGAGATCGCGACACCCGGAAACACCGCCGTCAGCGGCGCGGACACCATGAACTGGCGCGCCTCGTTCAACATGCTGCCCCAACTCGGCGCCGGCGGGGGCGTCCCGGCGCCGAGGAACGACAACCCGGCCTCGATCACGATCGCGTTCGCGAAGCCGACCGTCACCTGCACGAGAATCGGCGCGACGCAGTTCGGCAGGACGTGCCGCCACAGAATGCCCCAGCTGGTTTGCCCGAGCGCACGCGCCGCGTCCACGTACTCTTCCCGGCGGCGCACGAGCACCGCGCCGCGGACGACCCGCGCGATCACCGGGACGTACACCACGCCGATCGCCACGATGCCGCTCGTGGCGCTCGGGCCGAGCGAGGCCACGAGGCCGATCGCCAACAAGATCGCCGGAAACGCGAGGATCGCATCCATGACTCGCATCGCCACCGCGTCGAGTGGCCCGCCGGTGAACCCCGCAGCCGCGCCGATCGGCAGGCCTACCGAGACCGCCAGCACCATCGACAGCAAGCCCACCGTGCACGAGAGCCGAGCGCCGTACAGGACGCGGGACCACTCGTCCCGGCCAAACTGATCCGTCCCGAACCAATGCGCGATCGAGGGCGGCGCCAGGGTCTGCGCCATGTGCATCGCGAGCGGGTTGTCGCGTGCGAACAGGGGCGCGCCGAGCGCGGCCGCCAGCGTTCCCGCCACAAGGACGGCGCCCAGGACGCCCAAGCGATGACGGAGGAACGCCCTCCAGCGCCGCGTCACGTGTAGCGGATCCTCGGGTCCATCAGCGCGTACGCGAGGTCGACCAGCAGTTGTACCATGGTCGCGAGCGCCGCCACGACGAGGATGGTGCCCTGCAGGACGGGGTAGTCGCGGCTCTGCACGGCCTGGACGGCGAGTTGCCCGACGCCGGGCCACGCGAAAATCTGCTCGGTGATCACGGCGCCGCCCAGCAGCACGCTGATCTGGACGCCGAGCACCGTCAGGGTCGGCAGGATCGCGTTGCGCAACACGTGCCGGGCGATGACGCGGGCAAGCCGCAGCCCTTTTGCACGGGCGGTCCGCACATAGTCCTCGCCGAGTTCCTCGAGGACGCCGGAGCGCACCATACGTGTCAGCGCGCCCGCGAGTCCGAGTCCGAGCGTGACAGCCGGTAACACGAGGTGCCGCAACGCGTCTGTCGGGCTGCGCGTGAAGGGAACGTACCCGATCGACGGGAGCAAACGCCAGTGCAGCGCGAACAGCAAGATGAGCATCACGCCAAGCCAGAAGGACGGGATCGCGACACCGGCGAGGGCAATCCCCATCGCCCCAAGATCCCATGCTGAGTTACGGCGGACCGCGGCCAGCACGCCCGCCGGGAGCGCGATGCACAGGCCGACGACGCCCGCCGCGACGGTCAGTTCGAGGGTGACGGGAAGCTTTTCGCCGAGCATCACGGAGACGGGCTCGTTCGTCCTCACGGAGCGCCCGAGATTCCCGCGGAGGGCGCGGCCGATCCACCACCCGTACTGTTGAAGAACCGGCCGGTCGAGTCCCATCTCGCGGCGGACGGCCTGTTTCGTCGACGGATCCACCTCGACGCCGAGCATGGCGTCCACAGGGTCCCCCGGGATCAAATGGACGAACGAGAAGACGATGACCGACATGATGGCCAGAACGAGGACGAGCGCGAGGACGCGGGTCTGGAGGTAGGAAAGCACGGCGCGCGGGGGTGGGAGGAGGCCGGTCCACGGCCTCCTCCCGGCAAGCTACTTAGAAAGCCAGACGTCCTGCACGCCGCCTCCCGCGTATGAGAGCGCCCCGATGAGTTGCGGGACGAACCCGTGGACGGTCGTGCGCCAGCCCGCCGCAGAGTCGCCGCTGCCGAAGATCAGCATGGAGGCGTCGTCCTGCATCGTTTGGACGACGCGGACGTAGAGCGCCCGCTGCTTTCCGGGGTCCGACTCCGCCCGCGCCTGATCCAGCGCCTGATCTAGCGCAGGATCGCTGATGAAGCCGCCGATCGACCAGGCCCCGCCGTTCGTGTGGAGATACCGGTAGTACGCATCGTCGGGGTCGACCTTGGCGAAGAAGCCGGTGTTGACGAAGTCGTAGTCCCCTGCGACGAACCGCTGCGACCACGTGGGGATGTCGTACAGCTGCAAATCGACGGTCACGCCGATGCGCTGCACTTGCGCCTGAAACACCTGGGCGACCGTGGGCAGCCCGTAGCCGTTGCCGACGATCATCGTGGCCTTCAACCCACCGGGCAACCCTGCCTCCGCGAGCAACTGTTTTGCCCGGGCGAGATCCTGCGCGCGGTCCTTGACCGGGAGATACCAGGGCGACGACGGGGTGAAGTTCTGGTTGACCGGATGCCCCCACCCGCGGTACGCGGCCTCGACCAGCTCCTGCTTGTTGATCGCATACGCGATCGCCTGCCGGACCTTGACGTTGTCGAAGGGCTTGCGGCGCGTGTTCAGCGCGATCACGCCCTGGCCCGCCCCGCCTCGGTTGAGGCGGATCACGTAGTCCGAAGACGGGTGTTTGAACAGATCTTCAAGCCGCGCCTGCGGCACGTCCGTGGAGATCATGATGTCGCCGGTCTGCAGCGCCGTCAGACGGACCGTCTCGTCCGTGATCGGTTTGACCATGACGCCGTCGAGGTATGGCTTCCCGGGTTCCCAGTATCGGTCCCACCGCTTCAACGACAGGTGGTCGTTCGTCTTCCATTCGTCGAAGCGGAACGGGCCCGTCCCGATCGGTTTCGTCACCTGGTTGGTGGCAGGATCCACCGCTTCAGGAGGCACGATGCCCTGGAACGTCGTCGCCAGCTTGTTCGGGAACACGCCGAACGGCGACTTGAGTTTGAACAGGACCGTGTACTTGTCCGGCGTGGCGATCGACTCGATCGGACTCAGGTCGCCGCGGCCGCGAGCCCCCGTTTTCGGATCGAGGATGCGGTTGATGGCGAATTTGACATCTGCCGACGTCATCTCGCGTCCGTTGTGGAACAGGACGCCATGGCGGAGGTTGAAGGTCCACGTCAGTCCGTCCGGCGAGACGTTCCAGGACGTGGCGAGCTCCGGGCGGAGGGCGAGGTTCGCCGCCAGTTCCACCAGCGGTTGGTAGAGGGGGCTCAGCGACGTGTAGATGATCGTGAGTGCCGATCGGTGCGGATCGAGGTTCGGGAGGTCGGCCGGAACGCCGACGATGAGCGTCCCGCCGCGTGTGGGTGTCTGCGCAAGGAGCACGGGTGGACACGCGAGGGCCACGACGACGAGCGCACAGGTCACGTGTAGCCAGATCCGTACCGATGTGAGCATCAAGCGCCTCCGGCGGGGTTTTCTCAACACCGACGCTGCCCTGGGCGGTCTACGTTCGCTGGCAACAAGCGATCTCCTGGCGTGGCGGGCGCCCTGCGCGCCGTGGCGTGGGTGAGGACCGTACACCGAGGAGCCGTGTGCCTCTCTCAGCGGGTACCACGATTTTGAGGCACCAGGTCGGCGTCGGTAACATTCCTTATGAGGCATCACGGCGTACGTGATGCCTCATAAGTCCTGGTCACCGAAGGAGGGGGTGATGCCTCAAAATGGGTGTCACCCACAATCTGTCTTGGTTGTCCCTGTCTGTGGTGCGGCGGCCGCGCGCGCGCACGTCGTCGTCGGGCCCTGACGTTACTCATGGGTCGCTCCTCTCTCCTACCGGTCGGCGAGTTTCCAGAGCGCCTGGAGGCGTGCCTCGAGGTCGGTACGCAGCTGAAGCGGGGTGAGCCGGTGATACTCAGCGGTGAGCGCGTCGCGTTGTGCTGGAGTGAGGACCTTGCTGGCGAGCAGCCGGCGGTAGGGCGTCTGCGCGCGGTCGTACCGCTTGCGCACCCGGGCGCCGTGGCGCTCTTTGGAGACGAGTTTGCGGATGGGCTGAAAGAAGTTCACGTAGGGCCGCAGGAGCGCATGCACCACCTTGAGCGCCAGGAAGGCCGCGCGGGTGCAGTAGCGATCGTACCCGATGAAGCGGCGGAGGACGGAGCCGTTGCGCTGCTCGACGTAGGCCTGATCGTTCTTCCGGTAGGGCCGACCGCGGGTGAAGCCGACGTGCTCGCGGCGACACCACGGGATGAGGATGTGGTTGAGGAATTCCCCGCCATTATCGGTATGGATGCTCTCCAGGGGGATGGGCAGCGCTTGGCGGATCGCGTGGACGGCGCTGCCGACGCGTGTCTGGCCCTTGCCCCACACGGCCTGCAGTTCGGTCCACCCGGTGGCGACGTCAATGGCGAGGAGCGAGGTGAGGTAGAAACCGTACATGCTTTCCCCGCAGTGCGCCAGCAGATCCGCCTGCATGTGGCCCGGGCGGACGTTGCCCCACTCCGTAAACGGGCGCAGCGGTACCTGGGCGCGCAAGGCGGCGAGGCTGGGGCTGGTCGTGGCGAGGCCGTGGCGTCGGTGCTGCCGGCGCACGGAGTGCAAGAGCCGATCGATGGTGGCGGGACTGATCTGCTGGAGGGCGGAACGCTGCTCC
>Ga0209168_10001145_pt1 | contig 21608 bp, 23 predicted proteins | sample Coa_R1_FD_187156 | JGI IMG/M metagenome (GOLD analysis project Ga0209168, IMG submission 187156) | Surface soil microbial communities from Centralia Pennsylvania, which are recovering from an underground coalmine fire - Coalmine... | ecosystem: Environmental > Terrestrial > Soil > Unclassified ...
CCCCGAAATAATTGATGAACGTAATCAGCGTGATAGCCACTACAGCTAGCGGCTGCGCCCACGTGAACGTGAAATCGATGGGCGCGTGCAAGAAGGGAAGAGAAAAGTGCAGGCCCCACAGCGGCGTCGCGACCGCGGGAAACAGGAAACTCGCGAACACCAGCAAGCCGGAGGCGATGGTCGCGATGGAAGTGGGCGCGCCGATAATCGAGTACGTCCAGCCAAACAGGTAACCCCACACCGGCCCAAACGCGCGACTCATGTACGCGTACGTTCCGCCGGCCTCCGGAATCGCCGCTCCCAACTCGGCCGCGCAGAGCGCGCCAAAAAGCGAGAGCACGCCGCCGATCACCCATGCCAGTGTTACCAATCCCACGGTGCCGGCCTCTTGCGCCATGTTCGCCGGCTTTATGAAAATGCCCGTCCCAATCATCGTCCCCACGACGATTGCCGCGGCTGCCCACGGTCCCAGCCCGCGAATCAGCCCCGGTTGTTTATTTGCCGTATTGATGTCGAAGTTCGTGTCGAAGCTCATGTCGAAGCCGTCGCGCCGTTTGCTGAATCCTGTTCTTTTGTATTCTGCCGATGCGTCATGCTCACAGCCGAACCCACGGCGAACGTAATGATCGTCCCCGCAAGCACATACCAAGTCCATGCCAGCGGCGTCCAAAAATGTATCGCCGTCATTCCCATCAATCCCGCGACCATTCCCGCGATCGCTCCTCGCGCCGTCGCCCGCGGATTCCAAATCACCAGCAAAAAAGTTCCCAGCAAGCTTCCATACGTGATCGACGCAATCGTCAGTCCGGCCACAAGCACAGGTCCCCAACGAATCATGCCAAACAATCCCAGCAGCACGCCCCAAAATATCGTCCACAGTCGCGAACGACGCAACTGCCGCGCCGAATCGTTTACGTCCACGCCGCGCGCGCGCGAAAAGTCAATCATGCTCGATGATGCCAGCGAATTTAGCGACCCGCTGGCGTTTGACATTGCCATCGCAAAAATCGCCGCGAGCACAATTCCAACCATTCCCACAGGCATCTGCGTCACGATGAACTCCGGGAAAATGCGATCGGCATCGCCTCCAGGAATAGCAAACGGAATGCGCAGCCGGTAGACGTACAGCATCACGCCAATCAACAGAAACAGCAAAAACTGCACAAAAACAATCACGCCGCTCGCCAACAGCGCTTTCTTGCTGTCGCGTTCCGACTTCGCGGCCAGCAAGCGCTGCACCATCGTTTGATCCGTGCCGTGGCTCGCCATCGTCAGAAACGTTCCACCGATCAGCCCTGACCAAAATGTATAGCTCTGCGTCAAGCTGAAATGAAAATCGAAAACGCGCAGCTTATCTCCTCCGGCCGCCGCCGCATGCACCACGCCCGTCCAGCCGAATGGAATCCGGTGCAGCAAAAGAAAAAACGCGACCACCGATCCCGCGATGTACAGGCAGAATTGCATCACGTCCGTCCAAATCACCGCGCGCATTCCGCCCTGGAAAGTGTAGAACAGGGTCAGCAGCGTAATCACGGCTACGGACACGCGATCGCCCGTACCCAATAGGATGCTTACTACTTTCCCGATCGCCGCGAATCGCACACCTTCCGCCAGCGCGCGCGTCACCACGAAAATGCTCGCCGCCGCCGACTTCGTCCGCGTGCCGAATCTTCTTTCGAGTAACTGGTAAGCCGTATAAAATTCGCCGCGGAAATATTGCGGGATTAAAATGATGCATAGGATGACGCGCGCCACCACGTACCCCATCACCAGTTGCAGGAATTCGAGATTTGTCGCGTACGCGATCGCAGGCGTGCCGATGATGGTTAGCGTGGAAGTTTCCGTGGCGACAATCGAGCAGGCCAGCGCCCACCACGGCGCGGTGCGGCCTCCGAGGAAATAATCGCGAATCGTCCGCTGGCTGCGCCCGTACGTGGCGCCGAACAGCGTGACGCCCGTGAGGTACACAACTATGATTACAACGTCGATTGTACCGATGCGCATCGCGTGGGGTCCGCTTGCGGCGAACTCGCTCCGTCCGCCGAAGCCGCGCGATGCTATCCGCCTTGTTCGCGCCGTGTCAACCACTCGTCTCGCGCGCGTGGCACGTGCAGCGTATCTTTGGTGGGAGCTTTGAGGAGTCTGCGAAAGCTCGCGCCTATCGCGCTGCCGCCTGCGCACGGGGTTGCGCCGGACTTAATGTATGGCAAAGGGAGCTGCGTGACGCATGAGCATCTTTCTCGGCTTTGACGCCGGAGGCACCAAAACAAATTGCGTCGTCCTCGACGCTGCCGGTCACTTTCTCGGCGAAGCCACTGGAGGCCCCGCCAATCCTTTGCGTGTCGGACTTGCGAAAGCCTCTTTCGCGCTCGAAGACACCGCACTTCGCGCACTCGCTGAGGCCCGACAGGAAATCGAAAGCGTTCGCGCCATCTGCGCGGGCGTCGCCGGGGCCGGACGTCCTCGCATCGCGCGTCGCCTGGTCTCCTATCTTAGCCACGCATTTCCGCAAGCCGCCGTTCGCGTCATCACCGACATCGAAATCGCGCTCGAAGCCACAATAGGTCAAGATGACCTCGATAACGGGAAACCTAAAGCGGGAATCGTCATCGTCGCTGGCACGGGCTCTGCCGCGTATGGTCGCGATTCCGCCGGAAGAACAGCTCGCTCCGGTGGCTGGGGCCCGTGGATCGGCGACCAAGGCAGTGCCTACGATATTGGCCGCCGCGCCGTCGAAGCAGCTCTGCGTGCCCGCGACCATCTCGGCCTCCCGACTGCGCTCGGCGAAAAAATTCTGCATGCTGAGGAAGCCGCCGCGGAAACTCAAGACTGGGACGTACTCCTCGAGCGCATCGCCAAGCGTCCTGACGCTGTTTTCCCGAAGCTCTTTCCTGTTGTAGTCGAAGCTGCCACTGCTGGAGATGCCGTCGCGCAACAAATTCTCTCTAGCGCCGCGAAATCTCTCGCCGGTCTGGCAAAAGCCGTCATCGATACGCTGGGTCTCAACGAACAGTCTTTCACCATCGCGAAATCCGGTGGCGTCTTCGGACGCAGCGCGCATCTCGACGCCGCTCTCGATCAGGAACTGGCGCGCATCGCCCCCAATGCGCGTATCGCGCCGCTTCGCATTTCGCCTGCGCGCGCCGCCGCCGAACTCGCGCGCAAGAGCATTTCGGACATTGCCGCTGATGGAAGATGAACTCACCACCCGCATCGCCCAGGCGCGCACCGTTTCCGGCGACGCACTCCGCGCATTTCTCCACGACCCCGCTGAGGAAGTCCTCGTCGCTGCGCTTGCTAATCCCGCCCTCACCGAAAGTGACGTGTGCATTTTGCTCGAACGCCTCGATCTTCCCGTTTCGCTTCTCGGAGCCATCGCCGCGCATCCATCCTGGAAGAAAAATGAAGGCGTGCGCCTGCGCCTCGCGCGCCATCCGCGAACGCCCCATCGCGTCGCCCTCGCTTTGCTTCGCCAGCTTTTTCTGTTTGATCTTGTGCAGGTCAGCTTGCTGCCGTCGGCGCCTGCGGAAATTCGCCGAGTGTCCGAGGAACTTCTCCTCCAGCGTCTGCCGCAACTTCCTGTCGGCGAAAAACTCGCGCTTGCGCGTCGCGCCTCGGCGCGGGTTGCCGGAGGGATTCTCGCCGAGGGCCATCCGCAAGCGGCGGCTCTTGCGCTTAATAATCCGTTTCTAAACGAAGCTCAAATTCTTCGCGTCCTCGCGGATCCCGACGCCCACGAACGCGTTGTCCACGCTATCGCGCACCATCCGCGCTGGTCGCTCGACTACAACGTTCGCATGGCGCTCGTTCGACATCCGGCAGCGCCGCTCGCCGCCGTAATGGGTTTTCTTCCTGAAATCACCATGCGCGATCTCCACGAACTTTCCGCCGCCGCAACGCTCCGGGAAAATCTCCGCGCCTACATCAAACAGGAAGTCGCCCGCCGCTCCGCCACAAAACGGCCGCAGCCGTAGCCCACGATCGCGGGCCGTTTTGTCTCTCACCACAATCGTGATAAAAACGTAGCTTATGTCTCTGCAGCCCAAACGCATCAACATGAATTGGTACATCATCGTCGCGGGCGTCATTTTCGTTGCCGCGCTCATCTACTCCTCATTTCGCCAGAGCGTTTATCACTACCAAGTCTGCGTCGATTTCCACGGCCGCAGCCATTGCGCCGAAGCGTCCGGCACGAATCGCAACGATGCGGTGCGCACCGCACAGGAAATTGACTGCGAGATGCTCGCCAACGGCCGCGACGAAAATATCGCCTGTCTTGACCTGCAGCCCTCAAGCGTCCGCACCGTCCCCCCAAAATAGCGCCCAGATAAGTAAGAAAGACTACTTGCGAGGCTTGTTGCCAGATGAGTATTACGATCCATGGTTTATAAGGCGAGGAAATTCAAAAACGTTGCCTATTTTTCCTTTTCCAATTTAGCAAGCATACAGTTCATTTCTCATCGCTTCGCAAACGGTTCCGGCGCCGGTGTGCCCAGCATCCGCAAATAAGTCATCAACTGCGCCCGGTGATGCACTTCATGTTCGTTGATGCCGAATAAAATCACGCTCACCTTGCGGCGAAATCCAATCGCGTCATTCACGCGCTCTTTGTCCCATTCTTCTTCACGCAATTTGCTCGCCGCCGCAAGCGTTTCTTGATGCGCCCGCGCGATCTGACGTAATTCTTCCTCGACGGAACTCGCCGCGCCGCCCAACACCGCGGGCAGTCCGCCCGGAATCCGTTTTTCGTAATATGCAAAATTGCCATCCAATGCCACGCGTCGCACGCCTTCCTCGGACACCCACAAGTGCCGCAGCATTTCTCCAATGTTCAGCGCGCCGTTTCCGGGACTCCATCCCAAGTGTTCGGGACGCAGCAAGCGGAAAACGTCTTCACTTCGCGCGCGAATGGCCTGCTTCTGTTTCAGGAAAAAGTCTGGCAAAGTCATCCGCGAATTATAGTCCATTGCGCCCGCGTGCAATTCTCTCGTCGCGCGCATCGCCTTCTTATAATCGTTGACACGTACCGCATGCCTGCATAGCATCGCCTTGACATCGTTCTGACGACGAGAACTTGCGGCCCATCGTTTTTTAGGGGACAGCCTGAGTGAGCGAATCCGAGCGCCGCAGACATGCGCGTTACCCATGCAAGGCGCAAGTCGAAATCACTTGGGGTGAAGTCACTTTGGATGCCACGCTCCGCGACATCAGCGCATCGGGAATGTATCTGGAAACGCACGAACCACTCTGGGCGCGCGCGGAATTTTCCGCGAAGGTTCGCTTACCCGAAACGCTCAACGTCAAATGCATCGTTCGCCGCGTCGATGTAGACAAGGGCATGGTTGTCGAGTTCGCTGAAGTCAGCCAGGAAACGCGCATGAACCTCAATCACCTCATCTGGAAACTCGCCCACCCGTGACCCCTCTTCTGCGGCGTTGTCCAAACTGCGGCACCGAACGCGCCTCCGCGCGCCCCGACGAAGTCTGCGAGTATTGCCACCTCGCGCCCGCCGAGGCCAATCGCGCCATGCGCCGCGGTCTCGTCAACCGTTTCGGTATTTTCTTGCTCGGCACCATCGCGTTTTTTGTGCCGTGCTTTCTTTATCCGCCCCTCGAGCTCGATGGCATTTTAATTTTTGTGGGCGTGATTTTCTTCGCCACCATTTTTCTCGCGGTGTGGGTGGAGCGTCGCGCCTTGCACCGTCAGGAAGTCGAATTGCTCAAGCGGATTTTTCACGGCCTCGTGCCGCTTCCGTGGCTCCTCGGCACTTTGCTTTTCATCAATGGCGCGCTCGACCGTTCCCCGCCGCAAAATTTTCAGACTACTGTCGTCAGCCGTTTCGCCATGCCCGGCCTGTTGCCGATGCACCAGCTCGTCGTCACGTCCTGGCGCGACGGCGGCCTCGAGCGCCTCGCCGTAACGCGCCAGGATTTCGATCTTGTCCACAACGGCGACGCTGTTGAAGTGCGCGTCCAATCCGGTTTGGTCGGTATCCCCTGGATCTTCGGCGTCTACAGCAAGTAGTAGGGCTTTCAGGCGCAACGCAGAATTCGTGGCCTGCCAAACCGTAGCGCGTCGTTCCCTTCATTTATTGTTGTCATTCTGAGGGCAGCCAAGAATCTCGCCTTGGCCTTCTGTCGAGTTTCTGCGCGAAGATAGGGAGAGAAAAACAGTCACAGCCTTATGAACGTCCCGGACGCCATCACTGACCGCCTGCCGTTTCTCGACGCGCTCGAAAACGACTGGCAACCCGTCGCGCGATGGGCCCTCGTCGCGTGGCTGATTTTCTATCTCCTGTTCCTCTACCAGGCTCTTCGCGGTCAGGGCCCGCTGCTCATGATCGATCTCGTTTTCGTTCCGGTTCACGAAGGCGGCCATCTTCTTTTCCGTTTCTTTGGCCAGTGGATCGGCATTGCAGGCGGCACACTTCTGCAACTTTTCGCGCCCTTCGCTTTGGCTGTTTATTTTGCGCTTCAGCGACACGTCACCGGCACCGCCTTTTGCGCCTTTTTCTTCTTCGAACAATTCCTCCCTATCGCAACTTACATGGCCGACGCACGCGCTCAGGCCTTGCCTCTGCTCACCGTCGGCGACGCAGAATACGTCATCCACGACTGGAATTATCTTTTCTCGAGCCTCGGCGTTCTCAATCACGACACGGCAATCGCTGCTATCGTTCGCACCCTCGGCTGGCTCGGCATGTGCGCCACAGTCGCCTGGCTGATCTATCGCTCCCGTGCCACTTGGAATTCGCCGTTTCGCACCTCGCAAAACCCAAGCTAATCTCGCGATACTGTGCAAATCATGAACCAAGCGCGCGACGTGCGCCTTCTCAACTCTCGACTGTTGACTCTCAACTATCGGCTCCGTGAGATAATCGTATTGCCATGAAACGCATCGTTGTTCTCGGCTCCGGCTTCGCCGGCATGCAAGCCGTCATCGATCTGGAACGCCTCTTCCGCGATGCGCCTGACTACGAAATCCTGCTTATCAGCGACCAAAACTACGTTCTCTTCACGCCGCTTCTGCCGCAAATCGCGTCCAGCCAAATTGATCCGCGCCACATTGCGCAAGCGGTGCGCGACGTTCGCGGACACCGCCGTTTCCGTTTCCTTCGAGACACGGTGCGCGCCATCGATCTCGCCAATCGCAGCATCGACGCCGCCTCCGGCGCTATCGCTTACGATTCGCTTGTCATCGCTCTAGGCAGCCGCACGAATTATTTCAACGTTCCCGGGGCCCGCGAGTACACTTGCGATTTCAAGTCACTGGAAGATTCCATCGCTCTGCGCGAACGTGTCCTCGATCTCTGCGAGCATGCCGATCACATCACGGACGAAAATGCGCGCCGCGCGCTTCTTACCTTCGTCGTCGTCGGCGGAGGCTACACCGGCGTCGAACTTCTCACCGACATGCGCGATTTTCTTTTTGACTACGTCGCGCGCCATTTTCGGACGATTTCCAGAGGCGCGATTCGTCTCGTTCTTGTCGAAGCCTCGGGTAGCATTTTGGGCGGAGTGCATCCGCTGCTGCGCGCGCATGCGATGAAGCGCCTCCAGTCCGAAGGCATCGACATTCTTTATAACTCGCGCGTCACGCGTTGCTTCGGAGGAGGGATCGAGATTAATCAGAAAGAGAATTTGCAGGGCGCCACGATTATTTGGACGGCAGGCGTGCGCGCGCACGAAGTCGTCGAAGCATTGCCCGGCCCGCATGATCGCGCCGGCCGCGCACAGGTCAACGAATATTTGCAGATGCAGGATTTTCCGGAAGTTTTCGTGGCGGGAGATTCCGCTGTTGCTTCATCGGAACCGTCGGCTCCGCAAGTCGCGCCCGTCGCCATTGCTCACGGCAAAATTGCAGCGCGCAACCTCGCGCATCGCGAACGCAATGAGCCGCTCGAAAGTTATCGCTACGTTTCGCAGGGCATGCTCGTCTCGCTTGGCGCGCGCGATGCTGTGGTCAGCGTCGGTGGAATTCAAATCCACGGCTCTTTCGCGTGGCTTTTCTGGAATGCGGTCCATCTCTACAAACTCGTCAACTTTAAAAAGCAATTTCAAGTTGCCGTCGACTGGTCGCTCGGCACAATTTTTCCGCGCGACGCCGTTTTGTTTCGCCGGCCCGGCGCCTGCAAACTCTGCGCCGCGGAATCCGCCCCCGCCGCGTCTGAAGCCAAACGCACAACGACTGCCTAACCCGTTTCTCGAACTCACTTCCTACTTGCGCGCTAAAATGCTACTTTGACGCGTCGCCGCTCCGCGCAATCGCGCGCAACGGACGCGCCTCAAACTCGAACATGCCCGGCTCGCTCATCGCCATTCTCGAATTCGCGCTCCTCGCGCTCACTTCCACATTTTTTCTCGTTGATCCGTTTGCCGTGATTCCCATGTTTCTGGTGATGACCGCGGACTCGCCGCACGCGGAACGCCGCCGCATGGCGCGCCGCTCCGCGTGGACCTGCGCCATCGTTCTGTGCTCGTTCGCTCTCGCAGGCAGTTTGATTTTCAAGCTTTTCGGCATCACGCTTCCCGCATTCAAAATTGCCGGCGGAATTATTCTTATGCAAATCGGCATCGACATGCTGCAAGCGAAGCAATCCGGCCAGCGCTCCACTCCCGAAGAAACGAAAGAGGGAACTGCAAAAGAGGACGCGAGCATTATTCCGCTCGGCATGCCGATGCTCGCGGGACCCGGCGCGATTTCCACGGTGATGGTGCTCGTGGGCGAATCGCACACGCTGTGGGAACGCGGCATTGTTTATGCCGCGATCATCGTGTCGTCACTCGCTGCGTATTTGATTCTTGCGGGCGCCGACCGTGTCCGTCGGTATCTGGGCGAAACGGGAATTCGCATTCTGATGCGCTTGATGGGACTTTTGCTCGTCGCGCTCGCCGTGCAATTCGTGGCCAATGGACTGATCGATTTCGGCCTGCTTAAAACGCCCACGCCACATTGAGCGCGCGCCGCAAATGACGTCTCGCGGCACGTCGTTGTTGTGCCGTTGCGAAATTCTTTACAAAGCGACGCACCCGCCACACGCAAATGGTGTATATTTCGGTTCGGCACACTTGCAAACCCGAAATCCCGGCTCGAGGGTCTGCGCAGATTTTTTCAGGGGACGCTGACACATGAGCTTTCGAGTATTTGCCACCGGAGCGTTAAACGATTTTTATACTACGGCGGCGATCGCACCAAGTTCGCCTCATCTGGCCTCCGCAATGCTCGCGCCGCTGCATTTGTCGAGGGCGCGGATCGCGCTGGAATTAGGGGCTGGCACGGGCGCTATCACGCAATGCCTGCTCGATGCGCTGCCGGCGTCATCGAGGTTGCTTGTCTTCGAAATCAATCCTCGCTTTTGCAGCCATCTGCGAAGGAAGTTCAAAGACCCGCGCATGGTGCTTATCAACGCCAACGTTGCGAATCTCGATTCCGAACTTCAACGCCGAGGCTACGATCACGTCGACGCGGTGGCTTCTTCTCTCGGTCTCGGGTTCATGTCTGAAACGCAACGCAACGAAATCTTCGAACGCCTCATGCCTTTTATGCGCGAGAACACGGTGTTCACTCAATATCAATATATTCACGGCATGCAATTCGCGAATGGGCGCCTGCGCCGTCTCAGTCTTCGTCCCACGCTCAGCCGTTATTTCGATTCCGTCGAAACCAAAGTCATTTGGCGCAATCTGCCGCCCGCCTGCGTTTTCGCTTGCCAAACGCGCGCCACAATCAAGCACTAAAATTCAAATCAAGAAAATTGAAATTCGGAATTTAATTTTGCGGAGAATAGAATTTTATGTCTACGGCGTCGACCATTTCGGGGATGGGGAAACCTTTTTCTTCGTAGGCGGAAATGTCGGGCTCGTGTTCGAGCGTCAGGCCGATGTCGTCGAGGCCTTTCAAGAGGCAGCGCTTGCGGAACGGATCGATTTCAAATGAGCGCTCGAAGCCTTTTCCGTCCGTGACCATTTGCCTTTCAAGATCGACCGTAAGCGTGTAGCCTTCGTTTTTTTCCGTGCGCGCGAAAAGCTCGTCGATGTCTTTGTCAGGAAGCGTCAGCGGCAGAATTCCATTCTTGAAACAATTGTTGTAGAAAATGTCCGCGTAGCTGGGCGCGATGATGGCGCGAAACCCGTAATCGCCGATGCCCCAGGGCGCGTGTTCGCGGCTGGAGCCGCAACCGAAATTTGCGCGCGCCAGCAGAACCGATGCGCCTTTGTAACGCGGCTTGTTCAGCACAAAATCCGGATTTGGTTTTTCGCCCGGCAAATAGCGCCAGTCGTAAAACAGCACGCGGCCGTAGCCTTCGCGCGTCAGAAATTTCAGGAATTGCTTAGGCACCATTTGATCGGTGTCCACGTTCACGCGATCCATCGGCGCCACCAGTCCTGTATGTTTTGTGAATGGCTTCATGAGTGTTCTATGTTTCTCCGTAGGGGCGCCCGGCTCCGTTGCGCCAGTGGCGGACGTCGACAAAGTGGCCTTCGATCGCGGCGGCGGCGGCCATCAGCGGGCTGACGAGATGGGTGCGTCCGTCTTTTCCTTGGCGGCCCTCGAAATTGCGATTCGACGTGCTGGCGCAGCGCTCATGCGGTTGGAGAACGTCGTCGTTCATACCGATGCACATGCTGCATCCGGCGTCGCGCCACTCGAATCCGGCGTCGCGGAAAATTTTGTCGAGGCCTTCGGCTTCCGCTTGTGCTTTCACGCGGCGCGAGCCGGGAACGACGAGCGCCTGTTTCAATGATTTCGCAACGTGCTTGCCTGCGACGGCTTTTGCGGCTGTGCGCAAATCCTCGAGGCGCGAATTTGTGCAGGAGCCAATGAACACGCGATCGAGATAAATGTCTGTGATGGGCGTGCCGGCCTTGAGGTCCATGTAGACAAGGGCGCGCTCGGCGGCCTGGCGATCAACGTCATTCGCAAATGACGCGGGATCGGGAACGCGCGAGGTCACGTCCGTGACCATGCCGGGATTTGTGCCCCAGGTGACTTGCGGAGCGAGCTTCGCGGCGTCAAGTTCGACCGTCTCGTCGAATTTCGCGCCGGGATCGGACGGCAGAGTCTTCCAATGCTCGACGAGGCGCTGAAAATCTTTTCCGCGCGGCACAAAGGGCTTGCCTTCAAGATATGCAAACGTGATTTCGTCGGGAGCGACCATCCCCGCGCGCGCGCCCGCTTCGATGGACATATTGCAAATGGTCATGCGCGCTTCCATCGAGAGCGCGCGAATGGCGTCGCCCGTGTATTCGAAAACGTGGCCATTGCCGCCGGCGATTCCAAGTTTGCCGATAATGGCGAGAATAATGTCTTTCGACGCCAAGCCGCCGCCGAGTTTTCCCTTCACGTCAATGCGCGTGGTTTTCGATTTGAATTGCGAGAGGCATTGCGTGGCGAGGACGTGCTCGATTTCGCTGGTGCCGATGCCGAACGCGAGCGCGCCCATGGCTCCGTGCGTGGATGTGTGGCTGTCGCCGCAGACAATCGTGAAGCCCGGCTGCGTGATCCCCAGTTCGGGGCCGATGATATGCACAATGCCTTGATTGCGGCTGTGCATGTCGAAGAGGCGCACGCCACTTTCACGACAATTTTTCGCGAGGGCTTCAAATTGGCCAGCGGCGTCGGCGTCGAGAACCGGCAACTCGCGATTCTTTGTGGAGACGGAATGATCCATCACCGCGAAAGTTAGTTCCGGGCGGCGGACTTTGCGGCCCGCAGCTTTCAGTCCGGCGAATGCTTGCGGGGAAGTGCCTTCGTGAATCAGGTGACGATCGATATAGATGAGCGAGGGTTGGCCGGGGACTTCGCGCACAACATGCGCGTTCCAAATTTTTTCGTAGAGGGTTAGCGCGAGCATCAGCGAATCTTCTTCACTTTCAAATCACCGTGGTTGGACGGTAGCGCAAGCTTGCGCGTTGCGGGAAGTTTGGGCGAAAACGCGCTGCGCAAAAAGTGCCATTTTGTACCGATTAGAAATGGGCGCGGTCTTTTGTTTTGTGTAAGTTACGGGCAATTCTAATAATTTGTTGTACCGATTAGAATTGGAAGAAATTCGCTCGCGATTTGGCGTTTGATTGAAGAATTTTGTCCGCGGACATTCGTGCTGCGCTGCTGCTTGCATCCCGCTGCGAACCTCTCGAGCAAGCGTAGCACAAACGCGGGAATTTTTCAGAAACGACAGAGGTACTCCAGTGCGCCGGGCAGAGTCGAACGGGGCTACGGCTTCGTGAGGCTAACGATGGGTGAAAAGACGAGTCCAAATAGGTGCGGGGCAGACCCGAATGGCGATTCCTGCAGACTTGGGGGCGCGGCGGGGCATATCGGTGCGGGCATTGCTGACCATGAGGACAGGTGACGCGGGCGGGGGATGCTGGGAAAATAGTCGGAGTCGACAGGCAACGCACGAGGCTGGTGATATACTCCAACTTCCAGCCTGGCGAAAAGCGGGGGCACGGTCGGAGGGAGCAGCAATGGGCATTCAGTTCTTGGAACTGGTTACATGGGTGCGGCACCGGAAGATCTTTGCGAGCATGCTGCTGGCGCTGACCCTCGGCATTGGAATCCTTGTAGGTACACTGATTCCCGGAAAAGTAGCGGCGGTACGTCCGGGAGACCCGAACGGTCCTATGCTGCTTACGATTCCCGACCCCGTTAATTTGTCGAACGGGTTTTCGAATATCGTGACGCGCGTCGAGCCTGCCGTGGTGAATATTTCGACGACACAGGTGTTCGAAGCGCCGAAGGACAAGCGCGGCACCGGGACTCGCGGCCAGGACCCATTCCAGGACTTCTTCAACAAGTATTTCAGTCAAAACCCCGGCGCGCAGCAAGACCCAGAGGCCGAAAAGAGCCTGGGTTCCGGCGTGATTGTAGACAAGAGAGGTTACATCCTGACGAACGATCACGTGATTAACGGCGCGACGAAAATTCAAGTGGCCATCGACGGTGATGCGACGCATTACAGTGGGAAAGTGATCGGTTACGACAAGCAGACGGATCTCGCGGTAGTCAAAATCGACGCGGGGCACGATTTGCCGGTCGCGCGGCTGGGGAATTCGGAAGGATCGAAAGTAGGCGACTGGGTGCTGGCATTCGGCAGCCCGTTTTCGCTGAACGGCTCCGTAACAGCGGGAATCATCAGCGCGACGAACCGGCAGAACATCGGCAACTCGCAATTCCAAAATTTTATTCAGACGGATGCGGCGATCAATCCGGGAAATTCGGGCGGCCCGCTAGTGAATTTGGCCGGCGAGGTCATTGGGATTAACACCGCGATTTATACGGGCAGCCGCGGGTTTGAAGGAGTGGGATTCGCGCTGCCGTCGAATACAGCGATCAACATTTACAACCAGTTAGTTACGCAAGGACACGTAACACGCGGTTCGATCGGAATTAAGTTCCAGGATGACCAGACGAGCGACGTGCTGTTGCACAAGGAACTAGGCGCGCCGAATGGCGTAGTGGTGCAATATGTAGCGCCGAGTGGTCCAGCGTCGAGGGCAGGGATTCAGCCGGGCGACGTGATCACGCAGATCAATGGGCATGCGGTGCGCGCCGGATCGGATCTGATTAATCCGGTGATTGGAACGCCGGTGGGGCATGCGGTGGCGCTGAGTTACGTGCGGGCCGGGAAAGTGAAGACGGTATCGGTGAACGTCGCGGACATGTCCAAGATTTTCCCGGACGATACTTCGGCGGGCGTAGATCCAGTCTCGGGTGATGTGGAAACAGCGCCGACGTCGTTTGGTCTGCACGTCGAAGGGCTGACTCCGGAAATTTCGCGGCATCTGGGATTGAGCGCGAACCAGCCGGGCGTGATTGCCAGCGATGTGGAACCGGCCAGTTTCGCGGACGACATCAAGTTCCTGCGCGGCGACGTGATTGTCGAAATCAACCACGTGGCGATAACGAATCTGCAGGATTACAAGCGGGAAATTGCCAAGCTGAAGCCGGGCGAGGATGTGCTGTTTAAGGTCCTGCATCCGGATGGAACAGGAGACCAGTACACCGTGTTCCGGGCGGGGACGATTCCGCGAGCCGGGGAGTAGAATTTGCAGATTAGTAAAAAGGGCCAAATGAGAGAGCATTTGCGGGTGCGAGCTTTGAAAATGGCGAGACGCGGGCTGATGGGAGTCGTTTTGCTGGCCGTGGCGTTTTGGTTTGCGCCGCTGCGTGCGAGTGGGACTCCGCATCAGGTACACGCGAAAACTCAGGTCGCGTCCCGCAAAACCATGACCCCGAAATCGGGCAAGGCGAGATTGCGAAACGCGTCTTATAAGGCGTCAGCGTTAACGCACAGACGGCGCTCCAAGTATCGCGGTAAAAAGCGCCATCACATCACGCTGCCGAAGCAGCCGGCCGCTGATCGCACCGAGGAAATTCAGTCAGCGCTCGAGCGCGGCGGATTTTACTCGGGCAATCCGAATGGAAAATGGGACGGCGGCACGCAAGAGGCGCTGCGACGTTTCCAAACAGCGAATGGGCTTCCGCCAACAGGCAAGCTCGACGCGCTGAGTCTGCAAAAACTCGGGTTGGGCTCCGATGTGGCGGGGTTGAGCGCTCCGCGGGCAGTGATGCAAGGCAATCAATCGTCGAACCAGTCATCCAGTCAGAATTCCTCTTCGCCTGTACCGAAAACACCCGGGCGGTAATTCGACAGGTAGTCCGTTTGCCAACTCCGCTTTCGCATTTCAGAATTCATGGTTCCCGCGCGGTTCGAACTTTCGTCTCGCCTGGCGGCATGGCAGCGGTGGTTGTGCGTCATCTAAGAAATGATCCCAAAAAGTTTCCGGTTGAGTTTTGTGGCGCAGCGAGCAATTCAGCCGAGCCAGCGGAGGCGGGGCCACATTTGCGGCAGCGGAGCTTTGGGTTTGCGGCAGATGTAGATGGGGAGATTCGATTCTTCAGGGATGGCGTAGGGCGGTGAGATGCGCGCCGCGAGCGTCACTTCGCCGAAAATATTCCGCAATTGATTTTCCGTGTAGCCGATGGTGATCACGACGTCGCCCGTATATCCGCGCGGACCCCACAGGCCGTATTGATTGTGTCCGCTGATGGCGGGCGGCAAACGATATGCGGGACCGAAGTAATCCACGGCTGAAGCCTCGCCATAATTGAGCGCGAGGATGGCGCATTGCGAGCGATCAGCGGCGGGCAACGCGTCGAATACTCTCGCGATAGCCTGGACCTGATGGCGCCAGCCGTACATGTCTCCGAAAAGCTGTGGAAGTTTGCCGAGCGGGACATTTTCCGGATGAATGGCGTCTACGTCCCAGAAGCGCGAATATTTCACGGCGGCATTCACGGGAAGAATTGGCATGGCGAGCGGAGCGGCAATCAAGCCGCCTACGACGAGAGGCGCGACGATTATTGCCTTATACAGCGCCGGCCTCAGCCATTTTCCCGCACGCGTCGGCAATTGCGACTCGATCCACACGGCGCCGGCGGCAAGGAGCATTGGATAGGCTGGCGCGAGATAATAAATCTTGCCATGCAATGCGATCATTTCCACGAGGACGACGACATAGGCCCAGGCCAGCGGGGCGTAAATTCCCTGCGGGGATCGTTGACCAAGCGCGAGAATGCGGGCGCGTGCGACGCCATAGGCAGTTTTGTACTCGACGTCGCCCGAGGTGGCGGAAACGGCGTCGCGTGTGGGATTCCAGAACAAGAACCAAAGGCCGGTGAGCCATATCGGCGTTGAGAGAGGCAAGGTCAGCAGGGTCTGCTGCCAGATGAATTGCCATGGAGTCAGCGTAGTGTATTTCGTGCCGATCACGGCGTGAAGCAGGGCAATCGTCGGAAAGCTGTTGCGAATTTCCCAAATCAGATTTGGCAGAAAAATCAGAAAGGCAAAGGCGCCGCCGAGCCAGATCCACTTCTTTAAGTATTCACGGCGCGCCGAGGTGAGCCAGAGGCCAATGAATATCCCGGTGCCGAAAAAGAGCATTGAATGCTTGTTCAAAATGCCGACGCCCGCCACCACGCCGAATAGCAGCCACAACTTTTCCGAGCCGCCGTTCAGAATGCGCATCAGAATCGCCGCGCAGGCCATCCAGAAGAGTGGCTCGAAGGAATTCATGGAGAGAAAACTGTCGAATGTGAGGTAGATGGGCGCGACAAGCACCGCGACCGCTGCGAGAGATTGAGCAAAGCGGCGGCCTCCAAGTTCCCGAGCCATCCAGCCTGCGAGAATCACCTTGCCGGCGGCCGCGAGCGCCGGGAAAAATCGCAGCCCAAAGAGCGAATTACCGAGAAGGGTTCGCGAGAGGCGTGCGACCCAAGCAATCAGCGGCGCGTGATCCACGTAGCCCCAAGCCAGATGCTGTCCGCAGGCGGCATAATAGAGTTCGTCGCGGAAGTAGCCATACCGCCCGGCAAAAGTGAAATGGAAGAGCGTCGCGAAAATCGCTAGGGCATAGACCCAGGAGGCGACCGGCATGTCGCGAGCAGGCGGATAATCGAGAGGGGAGCGCGACTGCACGCGTAGCGGCGAGTCGACGATCACTGCCGGTGGTGGCTGGACGCCTCCGGGCAAATTACCTCCTAAGCGCCTGTGCGGGGAACTGCAAAGTCGGTACTTCAGCGGCTAAAGCCGCACTGCAAGTGCAGGGCTCATGTTGTGGCTGCCCTTCACTTCGTTCAGGGTAAAAAGCCACAACCCACAAGGATTCTTGAGTCGCCACATAATGGAGTGCTGTGCGACGCAAAAACACTTTCGCGTCATCTGTCACGAGCGTGGCACGGGCGAAGTGTAGCGGAAATCGAACGTGTAAGTAAGATAAGTTTTTCCGCGCGGCAAGAAGCGCTGGCGCGAGACGCTTTCGCGATTTATTCATCTAAATGGGTGAGATGGGGTGACGCGACGGGACGTTCGCTGGAGCACTAAATCGCATGGATGAGATTTTGCAAATTCGGCGCGCGCATCCGGAAGAGAGTGGCTTTCTTACCGATTTGGCGATGCGCTCGAAAGCCCACTGGCCGTACGATCGCGCGTTTCTCGAAGACGTGAGACCGGATTTAACGCTGCGGCCTGAAAAGTTTATGCCGGATTTTCACGTGTACATTCTGGAAGCGGCGGGGAAGCCGGTGGGATTTTGCAGCCTGGTGCCGATTGATCCGGGAACGGTGGAGCTGGACGATCTGTTCATCGAACCGGATGATATAGGCAAGGGATACGGGCAGCGGTTGTGGGACTACGCGGTCAGCGTGGCGCGCGACTTGGGTTTCCAGAGAATTGTGCTGGTATCGGACCCGTATGCGGAGGCGTTTTATGCGCGACAAGGCGCTGTGTGCATCGGTGAGAAAACTTCAGCGATCCGGAAAGGACGTGTGTTGCCCGTCATGGAGTACCAGCTCGGCGAGTAATTGGATGGAGGAGTTCTTCAGGATAGCAGCCGCTGGGAGCAGCGGAACCTCGTGCGGGTATATCAACCAAACAAAGCACCTCTACTCCCCGAACAGCTTAATGCCAAAAACTACGAGGCGCCGAGTTTCCGGCGGGCTATGCCGCCCATCGCCAGCAAGCCTGTGCCGAGAAGCAACAAGGACGCTGGTTCAGGTGTGGGCGCTCCGCTGGTTGCATCAAAGCCAGTGAGGCCGGTGCTCGCGTTAATCACGTGAACGGCGAAGTCGCTGACCTGGCCAACCGTCGTGCAGCCGTTGGTGCATGTGATTTGAAACGAAAGAGACGAGACCGCGCCGGATGCCGGAGGGCCCGTCAAGCTGAACGCGAAGTTTCCGAACATGGAGAAGTTGCCTCCGGTTCCCGCGGAAAATGGTGAGGAAACGCCGGATGTGCCGGAAAGTCCTGTGCCGTTCCAACCAATTGCGCCATTCCCAACTCCGTTACCGAAGAGCCCAAAGCCTGGATTCATTGTAACCGCAACATCAATCACTTCGCTCGAGCCAGAACCTGACGTGGAGAGATCGATATGCCCAATGTTACAAAGTCCAACCGTGTTGCATTGAGTCAGCTGCAACGTAACAGCGTCCGCTTTTGCTGACGACGCGAATCCAAGAGCGAGGAGGAGTAAGCCCCCTGCCAAAATTCCCTTCAATACCTTCATAGCCTATCCTCCCAAAAGTGTGTGCCTAGTTGAACGACTTGCTAAAGGGCAATTCGAACTCCAAACGATGAATTCAAGGAAATATCTGGCGTAACTCATTGACACGGAGTGAATTACTGTGTGAGGGCAGCCATTTCAGGTACTAGCCTGGTGGGTTCGAGCCGCAGATGTTTGTACTTTTGTGAATTCGCAGGCTGGCCAAAATCTGCCATGACACAAATCAGGGGTTGGTCGCATCATTAATCTGGGAGACATCCAAATTAAAGGTAGGCATGGAGAATATGAAAATAAAATCGACAGTGCTTTTGGTTGTTCTTGTGTTGTTGTGCCCGAGCCTGTTTGCGGACCAGATCACGTTGAAGAATGGGGATCGGTTGACGGGCACGATTGAGAAATCAGACGCAAAGACACTGGTCATTAAGACCGAATCCGCCGGCGAAGTGACGGTTCAGTGGGCGGCGATTGACAGCATCACGTCGACGGAGCCGCTGCATGTTGGTCTGAACGGGGGACAGATGGTTGTGGGACCTGTGACTACGACGAGCGACGGGAAAATCGAGATTTCAACCGCAGCGACAGGAGTGGTGACGACTTCCAAGGATGCGATCGTGGTGATCCGATCCGATTCGGAAGAGGCCGCCTACGATGCCACGATGGAACGATTGCAACATCCGCATTTGAGCGATTATTGGAGCGGCACGCTCGACACGGGCCTGAGTTTGACTCGAGGCAATTCGGCGACGTTGTCGTACACGCTAGCCGGGAAGGCGATTCGTCAGACGGATCGAGACAAGATCACGGCGTACACAACCATAGTATACGGAAGGAATGACAATACCTCTCCGAGCCAGACGATTGCGCACCAAATCCAGGGAGGAGTGCGCGGGGATATCGATATTGGCGCGAGGGTGTTTGCCTATGCGTCCACCGATTTCAACTCGAACCAACTGCAGCATCTGGACCTTCAGAACGTGATTGCGGGCGGCATTGGATACCATTTGATCAAGACCAAGAATACGACGTTCGATGTCTTTGCCGGAGCCGGATACAACCAGGAGTATTTCTCGTCGTATTCGTTGGTGAATCCAGCGCCGCCACCACCGCTTCTAACGTTTGCGGCGGTCACGCAGAGGAACGCGGAGCTTGAACTCGGAGAGGAATTTGATACAAAGGTGAGCGGCCGCACGAATTTTAGCGAAAACTTCACTCTTTATCCTAATATCAGCGGGCCGAATGGCTATCGGTATACGTTTAATTCCACGCTTGCGACAAAGCTGAATAACTGGCTTGGTTGGCAGACCACGTTCACGGACAATTACCTGAGCAACCCGCCCTTTGGAATCAAGGGAAATGATTTATTGCTTTCGACTGGGTTGCGGCTGACATTCGGCAAGGCGGCCAAGTAGGGCCAAGTATTTGCTTCTCTTAAATGAAGGAGCGTGACATGACGAAAGGATTCAGGCAATTTCTGCTCAGAGGCAACGTAGTGGATATGGCGGTGGGGATCGTGATTGGAGTGGCCTTCACCGCTGTGATTACTGGCCTTGTAAAAGATCTGCTGACTCCGTTGATCGCAGCGATTGTGAAACAACCCGATTTTTCCGCGCTAACGTTCACGATCAACGGCAGCAAGTTTGAGTATGGGAATTTCATCAATGCTTTGCTGTCGTTCCTGATTATCGCGGCGGCGGTATACTTTTTCGTGGTCGTTCCGGTGAACGCGTTGATTGCCAGATCGCGCCGGGAGCCGCCCGCGGATCCGACAACACGCAAATGTCCAGAGTGCCTTAGCGAAATTCCAATTGCAGCGCGGCGTTGTGCGTTCTGCACACAGGTCAGCTCCGCGCAGTAACAGGAAAGGGCACGAAATCTCGTGTCAGCGCGAAGCTTTGGTGGAAATGTAGGTGTCGAGACTGTTTGTAAGCTGATCGAGACCGACGAGCACGTCTTGGCGGAGGGCTTCGACGACTGCTGGGACGGTTTTCCTGTTAACAGGTTCATCGTGGCTGTAGGACTGGTTCCAAACGACGTTGCCCGTCTTGGGCTGGAACAGTTCAAGAGAGAGAGAAAAGCGCGCGACGAGGGAAGGCGAATCGACTTCTTCGAGCGAATACAAATGGCCGCGGAGAATGTAATCGCCTCTGGCGCTGCTGCCGAGGCGTCCGACGGAGCGGAATTTTCCTTTGGCGCGCAGGGATTGCGTCAGCATCGTTTCGAGCATTTCGGTCGGGACCTCGGCCCAGCGATGATCCGGGTAGGTACCGAGTTCGACGCTGCCGGCGCTGTAAACAATGGGGCTGTCGAGATAAAGATGCGAGGCGGTGATGCGTCCAATGAGAATTGTGACGGGAAGCGGTGCGTCGCTCTCCACGGAAACGGAAGGCTCAGGAACGGGCGCGGGATTCAACGTGTAGTATTTCACGGGCCGCGCCGCGCCGCAGTTCGCCGTGACGATAATTCCCGTGAACATCAAAAGAGAAACGAGAGCGCTGGCGATTCGTTTTTGGTCGAAGTGCATATTCATTTTTGCTCTTGGGGTTTGAGTGGCTTCCCGGGCACGTGCGGCGCAGGTTCGGAAGCGCGAATCAACGTATAGGGGCGCGTCTTGATGGTGTCGGTAAATGATTTCAAGTTTTCGGTTATGTTGGTCATGTTTGCGATGATTTCATCAATGTTATCGCTATTGATGTTCAGTGTGGTGTTGATCTGATCGACGAGCGTGGATGCGGAGGTGAGAGTAGCGCGCATTTGCACGATTGCTTGCCGCAAGTCGGGGCGGTTTTCCACCAGCGTGGCGTCCACGTGCGACAGGGCGGTATTGGCCTGATTTATCGTCTTCTTGAAGTCGTCCATCAATGGAGTGAGCTTGGCGCTGGTGCTGTTCAGATTATTCAGCGTGGAGTGCAGCACGGGGCGATCTTCCGCGAGCATGCCGCGGACGTTCGCGAGGCTCGCCGCGATGTTCGCGCGATTTTGCGCGTCGAGAAGCCCGTTGACGCGCTTAATGGTTTCCTGCAACTCGGTGACGCGCGCATTCAGATTTTGCAACAGCTGCGTTGCTTGCGGCGCAAGATCGTTTATTTTCGCGGCGAGTTCATCGAAACTCGCATAGTTCACCGCAGCCAAAACCGCACCTGGGCGCGCGCGTGGAGCGGCCGCGGTTCCGGGCACGATTCCGAGGAAATTTTCACCGAGGGCTCCGAGGCTTGAGATTTTTGCCTTGCTGTCTGTTTTCACGGGCACTTCGTCGTCAACGCGAAACTTGACTTCCATGTGCGTGGGATCTTGCGGGTCGCTGCGGACGGACACCACGCGGCCGACGGGAGGGCCGCCGGCGTAACGCACTTCGGAACCTGGTCCGAGGCCGCCGGCATTTTTGAAGTAGGTAACGTAAATTGGTTCAGCACGGCCGAAAACTCCGGACAACGAGAAAAGAGTCACCACGAGGAGACCTACCGCGACAAGAACGAACACTCCGACGAACGCGCGTTCGCGTTTGGCTTGCAATAGCGCCTCTCAAATATCCGCGGAAAAGCTAACTTT
>Ga0209168_10001147_pt1 | contig 21571 bp, 15 predicted proteins | sample Coa_R1_FD_187156 | JGI IMG/M metagenome (GOLD analysis project Ga0209168, IMG submission 187156) | Surface soil microbial communities from Centralia Pennsylvania, which are recovering from an underground coalmine fire - Coalmine... | ecosystem: Environmental > Terrestrial > Soil > Unclassified ...
CGGGACGATGACCGATGCCAACGGCGCCGCCAATTTCACGCAGCAGTTTGCAGTGAATGGGCAGCGCGGAACGGCGACGGTTTTCTCTGTCGATGGATTCGATACGACCGATCCGGAGATGGGCGGCGCGACGTTCTCCAACTTCAATGTCGACGCGATTCAGGAAGTGCAGTCGAGTTCCGGCGTGATGCCTGCGGAAATTGGGCACGGCGCCGCAAGCTACACCAATGTCGTGACCAAGTCGGGCGTGAATCAGATCCACGGCAGCATGTTCGAGTTTCTGCGGAACGCCTCGTTCGACGCTCGAAATTATTTCGATTACAAGGACCCTACCGGCAAGAGACGTATTCCACCGTTTGCACGGAATGAATTTGGATTTACCAACGGCGGACCGATTGTTTTGCCGGGAATCTACGACGGACGCGGCAAGACGTTTTACTTTGGCGAGTACCAGGGATTTCGCCAGGTGCTCGGCACAACCCAGGTCATTCCGGTGCCGACGGCGGACGAGCGGCAGGGAATCGATACCACCACGTATCCGGGTGACACGCTGACGATTCCGCTTCCGCTGAACCCACAGGTTGTGCAGGTGCTCAATGGCTATCCCCTGCCCAACGAACCGGACGGGCCCTTCGGAGATCGAACGTATGCCGCGTCGTCGAAGGTGGTGACGCGGACCGATCAGTTCTCAGTGCGGGTGGATCATCAGATTTCAAATAAAGCCTCGCTGTTGACGCGCTTCAGCTTGAACCAGGTGACGGGGCCGCTGACGAATCCCGATCAGACGGCGATCAATCCGAGCTTTGGCGTGCTGTTCTACGATCACCAGCGCAGCGCAGGAGTGAAGTATACGCGTGCGATTTCTCCGCATCTGATTTTAGAAACTTCGCTGGGATACATTCGCAGCACACCATTCTTTCCGACGACGAATCACACGCAGCCAGGAATTGGTTTTGCCGACGGGCTTTTCCAGGCCTACTACGCGCCGGCGGGGTCAATCTTCGGATCGTACTCGAATCTCTATCAATTAAAAGAGGACATGTCGCTCGTGCGCGGGTCGCACGCGTTCAAGTGGGGACTGGAGATTCGTGTCAATCGTGACTCGACGATTTTTGGGACGAATCCGAATGGGCAGTACGATTTTGGCGGCGGCCCGGCGTACTCGCCCGAACACATTCCGTCGGCGAGCGGCATGAATGACATTCAGCAGGGACAGTTGCTGCCTGACTCTCTAACGCAACTGCTGACCGCGACTCCATATTCCTACGGGATTACTGCGCCGGCCAGCATTACGCCGATAGGGGACAAGTTCGATGAAGCGGGCGTGCGGCGCGAAGCTTACAACTTGTACTTTCAGGACGCATGGAAGGCTACGTCGCAACTCACCGTTAACTACGGCTTGCGCTATGAAGTAAACAGCCGCATTCATGAAGCAACGAAGCGCACCTCGCTTCCGGTATTTCTCGGACCAGACGGCAAGACGGTGCCCTACTGGGAACGAACGGCCAAGCAGGAGGTTCTGATCAATCCGCAACCTCCTTACGATCAGGATTGGAATGGATGGGGACCGCGGCTGGGGCTGGACAACGCTGTCGGCCGGCATACCGTGCTGCACGCCGGCGGAGCGATCACGACGCAGATTCCAAATCTGTGGCAGGACAATTTTCTGACGGCAGCGATTCCCTATGTGTTCTCGTTGTCGATTTATGCGCAGCCGACGAATCCGGTTCCTTTTCAAAATACGTTTGTGCCGACTCCTCTGCCGACGGCATACGACACCGCGGGGCAGCCGATTTTCGCCACCGGTCGATCGCAGGATGTTCCCGCAAATACGGTGATCGATTTGCCTAGGTTCCAGAGTGAGTTGGACGCGCTCACGCCCGGGAATGTGCAGTTGATTACCGGGACTGGCATCGTCAAGAACTTTGGCAACGGGTACATCGGAAGCTGGACGGCGGGCGTCGATCACGATTTCGGCGACTTCAAATTCAATGCGTCGTATGTAGCGACGACCGGGATTCACCTGCCACGCGTGTTTTGGCCGAATAGCTACGGCGGCGCTACGCCGGCGTTCGCGCCGTTCACCCAATTCGACTCGACGGGAAATCCGACTGGAGGTTTTGGCACCGAATCGCTGATCACGAGCGCGTCGCATTCGACCTATCATGCTCTGCAAAGCAGCCTGACCAAGAATTCCGCGCGCCTGGGTTTGGGTTTGCAGGCGAGCTACACGTACTCGAAATCGCTTGACGATACCAGCGCCGTGCTCGGCGGACTTGTCGGGTCGGCGGGGACGGTGCTGCAGACAAATCCGCAGAATCCGTGGGACACGTCGGAGGAGAAGGGGCCGTCAACGTTCGATGTGACGCACGTGTTTGCGGTGAGCGTGATCCAGTTGCTGCCGTTTGATCGCGTGGCGTGGCTGCGTCCTTTGGGGAAACCGCTGACCAAGGGCTGGCAGTTTCTTAACATCACGACGTTGACGACGGGATCGCCCTTCACTGTGTTTTCGGGGGAACAGCAGACTGGCGTCGGGCTGGGTGGAGGCGATCGTCCTGATCTGGTTTCGATGCCGCATCTCTCGACAAGTCGTCCGGTGCGCGATGACTACTTCGGACTGGGCAAGAACAACTTCACGTTCTTTAATATTCCGGTGAATGTTCCGGGAGGGACGGGGCCGAACCAGGGGCGCTTCGGCACGCTCGGCCGCGATACGTTCCGCGGGCCGGGATACCACGACTTCGATATCGCCATGATCAAAGACACTCCATTCGGTCATCGCGGGAGCGCGGAGTTCGGGACGCTGGAGTTTCGCGCGGAGTTCTTCAACGTATTCAACGTGGTGAATTTCGGGTTGCCGTCGAACATCCTCAAGGGCAGCGGATTCGGCATCATCAGCAAAACAGCGGGAACGTCGCGGCAGATTCAGTTCTCGCTCAAAGTGATTTACTGAAATATCTCCCGCCCGGTTTGCTCCGCTCGGCCGTCCCAGTTCCGTCGACGATTCATGTTGGACAACGCGCTCAGAAAGCCTACTCTATTGCGTTGTCCTGATAGCGCACGACGGGAAGGTCATCATGAAACGGCATGTTTCGGTATTTCTGGTTTGTTGTGCGGTTGCAATTCTCTCTGCCTCAAGTTTTGCCGGCGATCTGAAGATTCTCACCAACCATCTTGGATACGAGGTGCAAGGTTCCAAGCACGCGGTCATTCTCGGGAGGGCGGGCGACAGTGTCTCGAATTGCGCGCTCAAAGACTATTCCACGGATCGGGTTGTTCTCTCCATAGCGGCGAAATCCGCGGGTCGGGTGGCGAAGTGGAGGGATTGGTATTTCTGGACTCTCGATTTCGACGCTTTCGTGATCGAAGGGAAGTACTACCTGGACTGCACCTCACCAGCCGGGGATATTCGGTCGTTCCCCTTTCAAGTTCAGCAGGATCTGCTGGAACGAAACACAATGTCCGACGTCATTTACTACTTCAAGGATGAGCGCAGTTCGGGGCAGATGGATAAAGCAGATCATCATCTGAAGTTTGACGGCGGAAAATCGGGCACAGTGGATGCTCATGGTGGGTGGTGGGATGCGACGGGCGACTACGGCAAACATCTGTCGCACCTTTCGTTTTCTACGTACTTCAATCCGCAGCAGATTCCTCTCGTGGTGTACAGCCTCCTAAAGAGCTATGAGCAGGCGAAACTGCGGGGGTTGCAGGGACTCGCGAGATATGAGCCGCACCTGCTGGACGAAGCCATGTTTGGAGCGGACTATCTGGTTCGGCTTAAGGTTTCGGGTGGCTCGTTCTATCGATCGGTCGGCAACGGCGGCGTGGATCAGGTTCCAGAAAAGCGCAAGATCGCCGGAGAGATGAAGCGCTTTGGCATTGAGAACGCGCCCGGGCAAGGCGCCAAGCAGATGTTGGAACAAGCCAATAACGATCTGGAATATGAAGTCAGCTACCGGTCGGGAGGCGGAATTGCAATCGCCGCGCTGGCCATGGCAAGCACGTATCCGGTGTCGGGAGAGTTCTCCAGCGCCGACTATTTGAAGGCTGCGAAAGATGCCTTTGATTATCTGGAAAAAGACAATCTCAAGCTGACAAACGACGGCAAGGAAAACATTGTTGACGACTACTGCGCGCTGGCCGCCGCGACTGAGTTGTACCGCGCCACGCATGACGCCAAATACAAAGTCGCTGCCGACCGGCGGGCGAAGAATCTGATGAGCCGTCAGATCAGCGCCGGCGGCTACCAGAATTATTGGCGCGCCGATGACGGGCAGCGTCCGTTCTTTCACGCCTCGGATGGCGGCTTTCCGGTTGTGAGCTTGCTCTACTATTCCGAGATTGCTGACGCAGCGGTGAGGCAGCAGGTACTCGACACGGTAAAGAAATCTCTGGAGTTCGAGTTTTGGCTCACGGCAGAAGTAAATAATCCGTTTGGCTACAGCCGTGAATATGTGCAGGACAAAACCGGCGCGCGCCGCAGCAGCTTCTTCTTTCCGCACGACAGCGATGCCGCTCCATGGTGGCAGGGCGAGAACGCGCGGCTGGCGTCGGTGGCAACCGCGGCACGTCTGGCGGAGCGTGTGTTCTATGGTGATGCAGCGTTTCGGGGGCGACTTGAAGATTTTGCAACGAACCAACTGAACTGGATTCTTGGATTGAATCCCTTCGATTCGTGCATGTTGAACGGCGTTGGGCGGAACAATCCTCCGTATATGTATTTTGATTCCTGGGAATTCACAAATGCGCCCGGCGGAATCTCGAACGGCATCACCGGGGGATTTCATGATGAGAACGACATCGACTACCTGCTGACCTTCCGTCAAACCGGCGCCGACAATGACTGGCGTTGGGGAGAGCAGTGGCTGCCGCACGCGGCGTGGTATCTGCTGGCGGTTGCCGCGCGAGACGACAAGTGATCGGAACCGGGAGCGCCGACGGATAAGAAGGCTGAGCCGGCGGTGGAGGAGATGTCGTCATCCTCGAGCCTGCGCCGCACCCGACCAATGTCAGACTCGACAACAGCAAAAGAGTGGCTACGATAAGAAGGGAAACGGGGGCGGGGCAAGCTGCGGGCATTATCTAACTTCCAACAACTGAATTGTCCAAGCCAGGAATTCAGGATCGGAAGCGGCGAACAACCAGAGTCACAATATGCCCGGGCTCTCAAACTATGAAGTTCTCTGACTTTGCCGACAATACGGCACGTCCCTAAGGAGACAGCGATCTGGCCTTATGGCCGAATGTATCCGCTGAGACTGGGAGCGCAAGACGCTGTGGCAGCGTTCACTGAGATTCATTAGCGTCGGCGTGCATGGTTCGTACTCCTAGATGGTGCTGTTACTTCTGTCGTCAGAAGGACTATTTTCGCTCCCGATTCACGGATGATGTCTATTGCGTTCATAGCATCTGCCCAATCCACATTCGAGTCCGCTTCGACATAAACGACCCATTCTGAGCGAGTCTTCAGTTGCGTTTTCAAGGAGGCACTCAAGCCGTCCAAAGGAATCGGCTTTGAATTGAGATGGAGCCCGGGCTGGGGATGATCGCCCCTGTATTCAATTCGAACCACAACAGGGGTGAGCCCGACATCCGGCGGCGTTCTTAAGGGGCCGAGGCTTACGAGATGGACTTCTATTCCCTTCGAGTGTTGGTCATAACCCCATATGTAGTAGAAGATGAGGAAACTAGGCATCAATACGGTGCCGAGGACGAGGGAGTACACGAGGCCGAAGGAAGGCGGTTGCGAGAAGCGAATCCGCCGGGGAGAACCACAGCGCAAGGGGAAGAACGCATGCCGCGGGCTGTTTGAGTTCGGGATTCCGACTTGAATGAGTCCCCTTTTTTCGATCCGAAGCCGAGTGAAGAAGGCGAGCAGGCCCAGCGCGCCGAATACTACGACCGTGGCAGAGAACGGCATGTCGAGCACCACGGTGGAACCGGTCTCAAGCCAGTGTGCATACAATGCCGGCAAGACGAGGCCGAATATGACCAAGGCGATGGCAATCGCGGCCAGCCGCCGAGTCCGGACTTCCATATCTCAGTTAGACACCAAGCCGGGACAGAAAAACTAGATTCCTGAAGTCACGATCGCAAGAGTGGTTTCACCGCATTGACAGCCGAGCGACTGTCTCCATATCGCCTAGTCGCCGCTGGCGTGATTCTGCGTGGGGACCAGGACCAGGCGCGGGCGAGCGGGTTCGGGCTGCGTAGTGGGGCCGAACGAGTGCAGGATGCCGATGACGGCGAGATAGGCGGCGAGAACCCCGAATCCGACCGACGCGATGACGGTGACGAAGAGAATGACGGGCATAAAGAACGAATTCACGATCGACCAACCTTAGTAAAGAGCTGTTATCAGATGCGCGGCCCGAAATTCCGTATACCTGCTTTTTCAGCGCGCGAACGTTCGGGCTTTCTCAATTTAACCGCGTTGACGCTCTGCGCTGTTGACGACTAAGATACGGAGTAGAGCTGTGCATTCCTACTCTGGAACAATTCTGGTCACCTGTCGACATTACGGAAGGGACATCACCCCGGGCTGATCATGGCGATTACCAAGATTTCTGTCCGGGGCGCCCGGCAGCACAATCTGAAAAACATCGACGTTGAGATTCCGCGAAACACCCTGACGGTGGTGACCGGGCTTAGCGGATCGGGGAAGTCTTCGCTCGCCTTCGACACGATTTATGCCGAGGGACAGCGGCGCTACGTCGAAACTTTGTCGGCGTACGCGAGGCAGTTTCTGGACCAGATGGAACGTCCGGATGTTGATGGAATCGATGGACTTAGCCCGTCCATCTCGATCGAGCAGAAGACGACGAGCCGCAGCCCGCGATCGACTGTCGGGACCATCACCGAGATCTATGACTATCTTCGCCTGTTGTTCGCTTCGATTGGAGTGCCGCACTGCCCGAAGTGCGGGCGGGCGATCAGCCGGCAGTCGGCGGATCAGATCGTCCAGCGGGTGATGGCGCTCACGCCCGAGGACCGCGTCATGGTGATGGCGCCGATCGTCCGCGGACGCAAGGGCGAGTTCAAGAAGGAGATGGAGACGCTCGTCAAGCATGGCTACACGCGAGCGCGCATCGACGGGGAGTTGGTCAGCTTGGACGATGAAGCGCTGATCAATCTGGATAAACGTAAGAATCACACGATTGAAGTGGTGATCGACCGGTTGCTGGTCAAGCCGGGGATCGAGCATCGTCTGGAAATGTCGGTTGGACTGGCGATGAAGCTCGCAGGTGGGCTGGTGCAAGTTGCAGTGGTGGGCGGTGAAGAGCAGCTTTATTCGGAGAGGCTGGCGTGTCCGGATTGCGGGATCAACGTGCCGCAACTTGAGCCGCGGTCGTTTTCGTTCAACAGCATGTATGGAGCGTGCCCGGAGTGCCACGGACTAGGCAGCAAGTATGACTTCGATCCGGCGAAAGTGATCAGCGACTGGTCGAAGCCACTGCTCGATGGCGGGCTGGGGCCGGGATCGGCATCGCAGAATCTGATTCATCAGCTGCAGATTGTGTCGGCGGCGTATGGCATCGACCTGAGTACTCCGTTTGAAAAACTTCCGGAGAAGACGCAGGACTTTCTGCTGAATGGCGAACAGGGACGCGGCGGTAAGACGGGATTTCACGGCATCTTCGGATATCTGAAACAGAATCTGGAGGAGTCGACTTCAGAAGGCTATCGCGACTGGCTGATGGATCACATGTCGGCGACGGAGTGTCCGGCATGTCATGGCAGGCGGCTGCGGCCGGAGAGTCTCGCAGTCAAAGTCAATGGGATGTCGATTGCCGACTTCACCGCGATGCCGGTGGCGCGGTCCCTGACCGTGGCGCAAGGAATAAAGCTCGCCGGGCGCGAGGCGGCCATTGCAGGACGCGTCATGCACGAAGTGACGGAGCGATTGCAGTTTCTGCATGCAGTGGGGTTGGGATACATCTCGCTCGATCGCTCGGCGGCGACTCTGTCGGGCGGAGAGGGACAACGTATTCGACTTGCGACGCAGATTGGATCGAAACTGCGCGGAGTGCTTTATGTACTCGATGAGCCCTCGATCGGACTCCATCATCGAGATAACGACCGGTTGCTGAACGCGCTGGAATACTTGCGCGATCTGGGAAACACGGTGCTCGTCGTCGAGCATGATGAAGAGACGATCCGTCGTGCGGATTACGTTGTCGATCTTGGACCTGGCGCGGGTCGACATGGTGGGGCGCTGGTGGCGCGTGGTACTCCGGAAGAAATCATGAGCAATCCCGACTCGCTGACTGGTGCGTATATCTCGGGGCGGATATCGATTGCAATGCGGCCGGAGCGGCGGCATGCGAATGGAGCGGCGCTAACGATCCTCGGCGCGAAGGAAAATAATCTCAAGAATCTGGATGTGATTTTCCCGCTGGGCGTGATGACAGTAGTGACGGGAGTCTCCGGGTCGGGGAAATCGACGCTAGTGAATGACATTCTGTACAAGGCACTGGCGCGGCAACTCTATCGTTCGCGCGAGAAGGCGGGCGACCACAAGGCGATTTCGGGCGCGGAAAATATTGATAAGGTCATCCGCATCGATCAGTCACCGATTGGGCGGACTCCGCGGTCGAATCCGGCGACGTATACAGGAGTGTTTACGCAAATTCGCGATTTCTATGCGATGTTGCCTGAGTCGCGCGAGCGGGGATACAAGGCTGGGCGATTCTCGTTTAACGTCTCCGGCGGACGCTGTGAAGCGTGCCAGGGTGAAGGGCAGCGGCGCATCGAGATGAATTTTCTTCCCGATGTGTATGTGCTGTGCGAGGTCTGCGGCGGGCGGCGCTATAACTCGGAAACGCTGGCGGTGAAGTACAACGGGTACTCCATCGCCGACCTGCTGGAAATGCCGGTGTCTGATTCGCTGCCGATTCTCGAAAACATTCCGCAGGTGAAGCAGAAGCTGCAGACGCTGGTCGATGTGGGGCTGGGCTACATTCATCTGGGACAGTCGGCCGTGACGCTTTCCGGTGGAGAGGCGCAGCGCATCAAACTGGCGCGCGAGTTGTCGAAGCGGCAGACGGGGAAGACACTCTATCTGTTGGACGAACCGACAACTGGCCTTCACTTCGACGATGTAAAGAAACTGCTCGACGTACTCCATCGTCTAACGGACTTGGGAAATTCGATCATCATCATCGAACATAATTTAGACGTGATCCGCAACGCCGATTGGATCATTGATCTTGGGCCTGAGGGCGGCGAAGAAGGCGGACGGCTTGTAGCCCAGGGCACGCCGGAGCAAGTCGCGCGGGTGAAGAAGTCGTATACGGGGCAGGCGCTGGCGGGATATTTTTCTAACGGGAAGAAAGTGGCTAGTGGCTAGTGGTCAGTGGTTAGTGACCAGTTCTTATTTTCTAAAGAATTCATCTGTCATCTTTCGATGTCATCCTCCGATAATTCGCAGTTTGATCCGCAGCCGGCGGTGAGCGCCGATCCGCAGACGCCTGAGGTCCTCACTGTTGGCTCGGTCCCTCTTGACTCAGCCCCTCTAGGTTCAGTCGCACCGGCGGGCACGGCCCCCGCGCCGCCAACGCCGCCTGTGGAGAATCCTGCATGGAGCGGGTGGGACGTGCTGCTTATCGCACTACTAACGATCCTTACCTTAGTTGTTGTAGAAGCTATGACGGTCGTGGGCGCACGGCTTGTGGTTTTTCCGCACGCCAGCTTTGCTGAGGTCGCGCAAAAGCCGGTGCTGGCTCTGATTGGCGAGTTCCTCTCGTACATCGCCGTCGCCATCTACATGATCCTGCTGGTGGAAGGGAAATACCATGTGCGCTTTTGGAGCGCGATTCGGTGGAACTGGCCAGGCAGCACAGCCTGGAGGCTCTTAGGCCTGGGACTGCTCACGGTCTCGATTGATTTCCTGAGCCGATATTTGCCGATGCCGAAGACGACGCCCTTCGATCAGTTTTTCTCCAATCCGAGGGATGCTTACCTGATCGTCGCCTTCGCGGTCACGATTGGTCCTCTGATGGAGGAGCTTCTCTTTCGCGGACTTCTATATCCCGTACTGGCGCGCCGGATCGGAGTTGCAGGCGGAATACTGCTTACGGCACTTTCCTTTGGGCTTATCCACTATCCTCAATACAAATCGTGGTCCGCTGTCCTGGTAATTACTCTGGTTGGCGTGGTGCTGACTTCGGTGCGGGCCGTCACGAAATCAGTGGCAGCAAGTTTTCTGGTGCATGTGGGATACAACGGAACTCTGATGGCGGTGGCAGGCCTCGCGACGGACGGTTTCCGGCACATGGATAAGGTCGGGCTGGCGCAACTCTATCTGCGCTAAACGCCATCTACGCTAAACGCCATTCCCATTTTGGGAACATCGGGTCTTGCTGGGAGACTCGCCAGAGAAACTTGAAGTATAGTAGCGAGACCCCCCGCGAGACGAAGCATGAGCCAACAGGTTGTTGATCCGAATCAAAGCTCCTCTGTGGCCGAGACGTTGCTGTCGCCCAGCATTCTCGAGGCGATTCCCGATGCTGTCGTGGCCGTGAACCAGCAGGGCGTCATCATTCAAGTCAATTCGCAGACGGAAACGCTCTTCGCCTACACGCGGGATGAATTGATAGGGCAGAAGATTGAGATTTTGGTTCCGGAACGGCAGCGGCCCGAGCATGACCGTCATCGAGAGCAGTTTCATGCCAAGCCCAAGATCCGCCGCATGGGTTCAGGGCTCGACCTCTATGGACGGCGGCGTGACCGGTCCGAATTTCCGGTTGAGATCAGCTTAAGTCCCGTCACTGCGGGCGATGGAATGATCGTCCTGAGCGTCATTCGCGACATCAGCGATCGGAAGCGGATTGAGGAGGAACTGCGCCGAGCCAATGAAGAGCTCGATCGCCGAAAGAGCCGGGAGCTGCGCGATTCTCAGAACCGGCTGGCGCTGATTGTCGATTCTTCGCAGGACGCGATTATCGGCAAGAACCTCGATGGCATTGTCACGCACTGGAACAAGGGAGCGGAGCACATTTACGGCTACACAGCGCAGGAGATGATCGGCAGATCGATCGCCCTGCTCGCTCCAAAAGAGCGCGCCGATGAGATTCCGCAGATCCTCAAGAAGATCCGCGAGGGGGAACGAGTCGAGTACTTCGAGTCGGTACGAGTCACAAAAGACGGACGCAATTTGAACGTATCGATTGCGGTCTCTCCCATTTACGACGCGGAAGGCAATGTGGTGGGAGCGTCAACCATAGCGCGCAATATCACGTCGCAGAAACGCACCGAAGACCAGTTGCGGCACTCCCAGAAGATGGAGGCTGTAGGACGACTTGCCGGCGGGGTGGCGCACGATTTCAATAACCTGCTGGGGATTGTCACCGCCTGTTCGGAGTTGCTGCGAGATCGCGCGAGCGGGGAGAGCGTGGAATATATCGATAACATCAGCGAGGCGGCGAAGCGTGGGGCCTCATTGACGCGGCAGCTTCTGGCCTTCAGCCGGCGGCAGTCGGTGCAGCCGCAAGTACTGAATTTGAACGACCGGCTCAAGGATGTGAGCAAGCTGCTGCGTCCGCTGATGGGCGACGATGTTGAGATTGTGCTCCTGCCCCGCACAGCCATGGCAATTGTTGAGGCGGACCCCGGCCAGCTGGATCAGATTGTCGTAAATCTCGCCGTGAATGCGCGTGATGCCATGCCGCGAGGCGGAAGGCTGATTATCGAGACGTCCGTCTTTGAGCTTGATGAATCGTTCGCCCGCCAGCACTCGATGGTCGCCGGCCGCTATGTGATGCTGGCGATCAGCGACAACGGAATTGGGATGGACGAGGCGACGCGGTCCCGAATCTTCGAGCCTTTTTTCACGACCAAAGAAATCGGCAAGGGAAGCGGACTCGGCCTGGCGACTGTTTATGGAATCGTCACACAAAGTGGAGGCCATATCTGGGTCTATAGCGAAGTGGGACATGGGACAACGTTCAAGATCTATCTTCCGAGCGCCGATCACAAGCTTGGAATGGCCCCCGAGGCTCGGACGGAGGCTCTGCCTCCGAGGCGGGAAGGCTTGACTATTCTGCTGGCGGAAGACGATGCGCTCATGCGGCGCCTGACCCGGAAGATGCTCGAAGAGCATGGCTACAAGGTGCTGGAGGCGGTCGACGGAGAATCCGCTCTTGAGGTGGTTCGTTCGGAGCCGATTGATCTGATCCTTACAGACGTGGTGATGAAGGGAATGAACGGCCCCGAGCTGGTGCTGCGGTTGATGGACTCCCATCCTTCGATGAAAGTGGTCTACATGTCGGGCTACACTGGCGAACTCATCGCGAACCAGGGAGTCGAGGGCAGCATTCGACTGCTGGAAAAGCCGTTTACGCGAGCCGACCTCTTGAAGACGGTGGATGCGGTGCTGGGTTAGATATCCGGTGTGGGCATTCGCTCTCGATCAGGAATTTAAAACTATTTTGCCTAGTGGTTTCCACTTGAGGACACGAAGTTTACCGATTTAACCTTTGTCGTTGCTCTGCGCCTATCCTTTTGCGATACTCTGGTCGCCATGAAAGGTAATCCAAAAGTTATTGCTGAACTCAACAAAGCACTACGCGAAGAGTTAACCGCGATTAACCAGTATTTTCTGCATGCGGAAATGTGCGAGAACTGGGGATATCACAAGCTCTCTGAATTCATCAAGAAACAATCCATCGGCGAGATGAAGCACGCCGAAGTGCTGATCGAGAGGATTCTGTTTCTGGATGGCAGCCCGTCGATGCAGCCGTTAGAGCTAACGGTCGGCGGCTCGGTGAAGGCGATGATCGACAGCGATCTAGCGCTTGAGGTCGGGGCGGTGAAGCAATACAACGACGCCGTTGCCATTGCCACTAAAGAAGGCGACAACGGATCGCGCGATCTCTTCGTTCAGTTGCTTAAAGACGAAGAAGGTCATGTCGACTTCCTCGAAGCCCAAGTCCACTTGATCAAAGAACTCGGGTACGAGCGGTATTTGACGCAGCAGATGGGTGAAGACGAGGAAGAATAATGGTTGTGTGGTGCGGGCACTCTTGCCCGCGACTGTCGGCAGCATGAGAGAGGCGCGGTTTCGCTATACTTTCAAGCTCGCTGTTTTCGTCAAGGAAATCCGGCCGACTTAAAGAGTGCTGCTTGTGGTTAGATTTCGCGGGAGGAGTGCCTGCGCCACCTCGGGCAGCGCCGCACCTTGATCCCGCCAGTCACATCTGTGGTTCAACCCAGAGCCATGAGTAGTCTTCTGGCTTCTTCACTAGGCCTTTTCGAACTGGATTCTGGCGGATGTATTCGACTGTCTCTCGCAGACTCTCGTCTCCGCGAAGAACATGATCGAAGGATTCGTCTTGCCAAACGGAGCCTCTTCGTTGACTCAGTGCGTTGATGCTGCGGGCGGAAGCGCCTTTGATCGCCCGCAGAATTTCGGGAAGGGCGAATGTCCAGCCTTCAGAGTCGCGCAAGGCGGTGAATAGAAGATGTACGTGGTCGGGCATGATGACGGCAGCGTGGAGATGGATAGTCCTCCCGTTGTCGTGGAAGCAATGTTGTAAAGCTAGCGTGCGAGCGTCGGGGGGAAGTTCGAGACCTCTCTGCGTGCGAAAGGTCACAAAGAGAGGACGCTCGTCCCGCTGATAGTGGGGCAAGCGCCGGCGGTATTCGTATCGTCGAAAAGTCGCACTGGGCATGGCCGCTCCGTCAACTTCATGGTATCGACGGATCGACTGCAGTTCGCAGCAGACTGGAAATTTTTATCGTGAGCGGTTTCGGAATGGGACCGGCGGCTGTGCTTGTGGTTTAGATTTCGCGGGCAGGAGTGCCCGCGCCACATTAAGTGCCTACAGTCTCACTTGACCGTTACGGTGAGCAACTGCGCGCCGCTTACAACGTAGTCCAGCGCGGGTGTTGCGGTTTCGTCGACGCTCGACTCGCCGCTGACAATCATCTCCTGGTTGCCGCGCATGCCGTCCATCACGTTCATGACTGAGATGGGCAACGTGGGCATCACCTTGTCGCCGACGCGCGCTTCCGGGTCGGATTCCAGCAACGAAACGTAGAGGCGATTATTGGCGTGCTCTTTGTTGAGCAGCGAAATCGTCGATGCCAGGTCGAGCTTGCGTCCGAAGGCGGGGTTTGTGCGGCCGACGCGATCGAGAGTCTCGCCGTCGCTGACCAATATTCGCAGAGTGCCTTTGCTGGCGGACGTGGGGATTTTGACCGGAATCTGGCGGACTACGCGTTCTCCGCGATAGGGAGCGAGTACAGTTTCGACGATAACCTCATCGCCGGGGCGCGCTTCTGTGACATCAGTGCGCGCGCTTTCGAGCCGCGCCCAGCGGCGCTCTCGGACGAGATCGAAGTCGAGCTTCACGCTCTGGACTGCTGGAGCGTTGTAGGGATTGTCGTAGATGCGTCCAAATCGCTCGCCGAGCGAAAGAGCCGCTGCCATAGCGGCAGGCTGGCCATTCTCGGTCGGCACGAACATATTCTTCAGGCCAACTTCAGGGAAGCCCTTCACATTGATGCTGCCGTTCAAGCGGTAGGTAATTTCCTCGCCGTACTCGTTCACACCATGCAGGGCGTTGAACACGGTCGCCATGATTGCCACCGGGCTTAGGCGGGGATTGTTCAGCACTTCGTAGTGAAATTCTTTGGCGCCTGCCCCACCATGAATGGAAAGCGTTACCGGGATCATGTCGGGCTGCTTGTTAAAGACGCCCATGATGCCAGTGTGGCGATCCTGGACGAAGACTCCGGCTTCTTCGGTGGTGTTGACAATCTTGAAAGCATTCAACGGCGAGGGCAGGGTCGCCAGCACCGTTGCCTTATTCATGGGCAGATCGACGGAGCCGAACTGCAGCAGAGGATGTCCGCAGGCCAGCAGGCGCTGCGGATCGATGTAGGTCACGGTGCAGGTGGCGGCGATGTCCATGTCGCCGCGAACGAGAATCGCGCTCACGGCGGAACCGGGTTCAAGCGGTTCAGGCTGCTTGTCATTGGTAACGGAGCCTGCGCCCATCACGGGCGTAATCCCTGCGGATGCGAACTTGCCGGCGAAATCGTGCACTGCCTCTTCGGAGAATCCGTTGAACACCAGCGGGGTCTCGATCGGCTTCAGATAATTTGCGAAATCCTGCGTTGCACCGGGCAAGCTGGGGCCATCACCCGGAGCCGCGGTCTTTCCAGCGGCGTTAGAGATGCCGAGTTTCGTCGCGGCTGCTTCTTCCGACGGAGACTTGTCGAGCGCATTGATCTCAAGCATGTCGGCGATCGGAGTCACGCCGGCGATCGGCTCCTTCGAGAATTCGCCAATGCGGAAGGCCAGGGCTCCGGCCAGTTTCCCATCGAGGTAAACCGGGCTGCCACTCATGCCAGCGACAACGCCCGTGTATTCGACCTTCTGCCCGTGCAGGCGAATCAGGATGATGTCACCCTTCGGCCCGTTCGCATTGCGCAGAACGCCAAGGACTTCGACGTCCATGGGTTCCGGCTTCACGCCCTCAAATACCGTGTAAGCAACACCGCGCATGCCGGGATGGATCTGGTCCACTGGGATGGTCGGCTGGGAGGTTTGGGCAGCCAGAAATAAGGGTAGGGAAAGGCCTGCGACCAGAAGCGATAGAACTGCTTTTCTCATGTAACCCCGACAAAGACCCTGGGAAAAAGGGCCATCTACTGATTAGACTCTGACCAACTGCGACTCGTTGCCAGGAGGGGAAAGATCTGGGACCGGGCAAAACATCCCAATTGCGAATCCTTGCGTCTATACTAGCACAGAGACTTTTCGGGGTTCACCAATGTTTAATCTCCATAAAGACAAGACGTTAGAGCGAAAGCCGCTGAGATTGTTCGTTATTGCCGTCCTTTGCCTCTTACTGACGTTCGGCTCACTTACAGCGTGGGCGCAAGATCAGCAGCAGACTCCAACACCAGCCCAGACGGATAACGGGAAGCCTAAGCAGGACGTCCCTGCGGACGCCGGTGGGCCTGGTGGCGACAATGTCGGTCCATACGCGATTCCGAAGAAGAAGGCTGATGACGCACCTCCGCCACCTCCTCCCGTCGCGAAAAAGGCCGAGGACATGCCCGATTATTCGCTCAAGGTAAACGTTCCCCTCGTCAACGTGGATGTTCTGGTCACGACCAAAGATGGACAGTTCATCCCAGGGTTGAAGCAGGGCAATTTCCGCGTTATGGAAGACGGCGTGCCGCAGCAAGTTTCGCACTTTGCCGTATCGCAGGCGCCTATCACGGCGGTATTGCTGATCGAGTTTGCGTCGACCAATTATTTCTTCATGAGAGATGCGTTGGAGGCTTCCTACGCCTTTGCGAATTCCCTGAAGAAGGACGATTGGATCGCGGTCGAATATTACGACATGCAGCCGCACATCCTGGTGGATTTTACTCAGGATAAGCGCGCAGTTTATGGGGCGCTGAATCAGCTGCGCATTCCGGGTTTTGCCGAGACGAACATGTTCGACGCTTTGTATGACACGCTCGACCGACTCGACCGTGTCGAAGGAAAGAAATACGTGATCCTAGTAACGACGGGCGTCGATACCTTCAGCAAACTTACGCTCGACAAGATCATGAAGAAGATTAAAGACACGAAGGATGTCACGATCTTCCCGATCAGCATCGGCTTCATGGTGCGGGAGTACTGCGAGACCCACCCGGGGATGTGCCGTAACGCGCACGGCATGGGTATTCCCGTCGGCCACATGGACTATCTGCAGGGCGACAACGAGGTGCGAACTTTCGCGGCGATGACCGGAGGCCGCGCCTATTTCCCCCGGTTTGACGCCGAGTACGCGGAAGAATTCCAGGACATTGGAAACGACATTCGCAACGAGTACACCTTGTCGTATGCACCTACGAATTCGAAGCTTGATGGAACCTACCGCAAGCTGAAAGTCCAGGTGGTGGCGCCCGATGGCGGTCCGCTGAAGGTCAAAGATCAGAAGGGCAAGGACATCAAGATCGATGTGGTCGCCCGCGACGGGTACACAGCCAAGCACACGGTGGATTGAGATTGTAGGGTCGGGCTCTTACGAGGTACGTTCCCGCGAATTAGCCTCTTGAAGCCAAGGTTTTCAGCGGAGGTCGAAATGCTCGCCAATGGAAAGTGGTTGCTGCCATTCGCTGTTGTTCTGATCTCAGGTGGATTGTTCGCGCAGGAGATCTACCATCCGCCCGATCGGGATCTGTTGGCTCGTCTTTCGTACGACAGCCCGATGACCGTGCAGTCCGAGGACCTGCAGCACGTTTGTGTCGCAGTGTCTCGCGACGGAGATTACCGTATTGTTCGGAGGCAGAGCGACGGACAAACTCAGAGACTGCATGGCAAAATGCCGCAAGAGCAGTTTCAGCAGTTGAAGTCGCTGCTGGCGTCTGAGGCCTTCAAGGGTTTGTCGGGGAACCACGGCGGATTGATCCGTCAAGAATCTGAAAGCTTCGGTGCGGAGATCGTGGGGCACGACAATGATCGAACCCAGCGGTTGCATTGGCTCAATGCTGACGGCGAGAGCCCGTTTCCAGCGCCTGTGAGTAAGATCGTCAATTGGCTGAAACACTTTGACCCGAAGGATGGAAAAACATTCGACTACGCTGAATATCCCGATGTGTGCCCTTCGGGAGGACTACGTTTGCTCGAGCCGTCGGTGGCGGGGAATGTGCACCCCTAACTCTTAGTGTCAGGGCGTCGCGAAACGCTCATCCACCGCAGGCCCGATCAGTGCACGTGGAACAGGTGGTCGAGCAGGAAGAAAATTGCTGCTCCCACGAAGACTAGAAGTGCCATTTTCATCGCGGGCTCTTTGTTCACTTCCGGAACCAGGTCAGAGGCCGCGACGTAAATCGTAACTCCTGCCGCAAGTGGAAGACCCGCGCCCACGTGATGGCGAAAGATTGCCATCGTGAGCACGCCCGCCAAAGTCGATCCTCCCAAAACCACTGACGCGCCCCACGCAATGCCCCGGCTGCGTCCGCTGGCCAGCATGACAGAACTCACGGTAAATCCCTCGGGAATTTTGTGCAGAAAGATCGCAAGAAAAATCAGCCAGCCCAGCCAGTTCGAAACCAGAAATCCAGAGGCAATGGCGATGCCATCAAAGAATGTGTGGATGATGAGCCCGAGCAGCACGGAGTATCCCTTATGGGAATGAATGAACTCGTCGCGATGCGTCTCTTCGCCAAAGTGAAAATGCGGGGTGACGGTGTGCTCGAAGAAATGAATGATCAGGTATCCGAGAAGCACCAGAAAGGCGGCCGACCGTCCGCGGAGTTCGAGGCTCTCCGGGACCATTTCGATGAGAGCCGTGGCCAGCATGAATCCCGCTCCGAGCGCAACAAAGTAGCGAAGATAGCGCCGTTCCCAGTGACGCTGCACGATGATTGCCCCGCCAAAGACGTTGGCGGCGGCGGCGGTAAGGCCGAGTAGAATGCTGGTGGCGATGGCGCCCATAATTCGATAGTACGAATGCGGACTGCTTACTTCTTCGCGGCCGCGGTTTGTTTCTTCAATTCAGAAAGGAATGCCTGCTCGCGGTCACTCACATAATCCTGGTACCCTTTGGGATCGATGTATGGATTTACCCCGCCGGAGTTCAGTCTTGCGTACTTCGCTTCCATCTCGTAATAGCCTCCGTGAGCACCCAGGAAAACGTCGCACGGCAGCGACTTGAGCACACGAAAACCGCGCGCGTAATCGTCGGCGATCTCGGGATAACGCGCATTGTTCACCAGCTTGTATCCGGGATTGACGTTCGGGCTCCCCACAATCACGACATCGTAGACCTTGCCCGCCTCGTTTACTCTTAACGTCCAGGTAGTGCATCCGCGAGTATGCCCGGCAGTCTTGTGAGCTGTAAGCACCGTATCGCCGAGTCTTACCTGATCGCCATCGTGCAGCACACGGTCTACCTTGGCGGGCGGATACGCGAGGCTCGCGTCGTGACCGTATTGAAAGTCGGTCTTGCCGCCGGATTCGACGACGCTTACGTCTCCATCCATGACCATGTATTCTGCGCCGGTGAGTTTCCTGATCTCGGCACTGCTTCCATCGTGGTCGAAGTGCGCATGACTGATCAGCAAGATCTTCACGTCACTGAAGTGAAAGCCCAGTTTCTCGATACTCTCGCGAATCAGCGGGACTGAGGTCTTCAGATTGCTGTTGATCAGAATGTGGCCAGCGGGCGTTGTGATGAGGTATGAAGCGAGTCCACGGCTGCCGACATAATAGATGTTGCCGATCATGCGATGCGGCGGGAAAGGCTCACTCCAGTCTGGCGAGTCCGGGGCTTTGGTACTCGCTTGCGCAAACAGGCCGCAGGAGAGTGCCAAGACGGAAGCAAGCAGCATCAGGCGCGTGAGCATAGGAAGAGTATACGGTCATGCGACACTTACTAGCCGCTGTGCCGGATGTGCATCACATCGCCGTCCTGCACAATGTAGTCCTTGCCTTCGAGGCGCAGTGTGCCCTTCGCGCGCGCGGCGGCTTCGGAGCCGGCTTCGAGAAGTTGGTCCCAGCGGATGGTTTCGGCGCGAATGAAGTGCTTCTCCAGATCGGAATGGATGGCTCCTGCCGCTTCCTGGGCACGGCTATGAGCTGGAACTTGCCAGGCGCGGCATTCGTCTTCGCCCGCCGTGAAGAATGAAATCAGGCCCATCAGTTGGTAGGTCGTGCGGATCAAGCGCACCAGGCCACTTTCTTTCAGACCGTAGCTCGACAGGAATTCGGCCGCATCGGCATCGCTCATTTCGGCCAGTTCGGCTTCGACCTTTCCGCAAATGGCCGTGGCCGCGGCATTCGGACGCGCGGCACTCTCAGTCAGCTTGTATTTGCCGACCGCTTCGTCGAGTTCCTTTCCTAGTTCCGTCGACTCGCCGATGTTGAGAACGTAGAAGATTGGTTTCTCGCTGAGAAACATGAAACCGCGAATACGCTTCTTGTCTTCGGGCGTCATCTCCATTTCGCGCAGCGGCTTCTCCGCTCCCAAGTGAGCATTAGCACGCTTCAGCAACTCGAACTCTTTTTCGAGTTCCGGCGTCTTCATCTTCTTGAGATCTTTTTCCAGGCGCTCCAAACGCTTCTCGATCTGGCCCAGATCGCTGACCATCAGGTCGAACTCCACGTTCTTGATGTCGCGCAGTGGATCGATCTCCGCCACCAGTGGAACGGAAGGGTCTTCAAACACACGGACCACGTGGGCGAGGGCGTCCACTTGACGAAGGTGGCCAATGTAGGCAGTTTCCTTCAGAGCGTCCTGTCCAATGGCGCCGACGTCGACGTATTCGACGGACGTGTGCGTAAGCTTCTTTGGGTTGTACAGCGCGGCGAGGCGGTCGAGGCGATCGTCGGGAACTTTCGCGACCCCGATGTGAGCCTCGCGCGGATTGCTGGCTTGGCCGGAGAGATGGGCCTTGGTCAGAATTTGAAACAGCGATGTCTTGCCTACCTGAGGCAGGCCGATGATTCCAGTCTTCATAGAAAGCTCTTAGCTGTTAGCTCTTGGCTGTTAGCCCCTGGAGTTTAGCGGGCCCTATGGAACGGAGGCAGGTGTCAGCGTGCCTCAGCGAGCGTCAAGCAACCCTTGAGCATAAACGATAGAGTGAGAATTGCCCAAACGCACCTTGCGAACTTGCAGAGTAGAGAGAGCCGTCACGGCCCCGAGAGCCACGCCTCCAGCTATGTGATCTGGATCACATACACATGTGACACCCAAAATAGAGCGTTCCGCCGCCGCCAAATATGCTCCATCCAGATGCAGTTCCGCCGGGCTGTTCCGATCGCTACGGGGAATTGATTTTGCTCATGCCTGGAGGTGCAGTATGTTCGTTAACCCCGCAGCCAGTTGGTACAACAGCCATCGATCCGCCGAGCAATCAGTGTGCGAACATTGCGGCGGAATCGTCCGCCACCAGAAGTGGTGCATCACCTGTGACCCGGCGGTCCAGTATGCGTACGGAGTGGTGCTCGATCCAGAGAACCTGTCGCTGTGTGACAAATTGATCCTGCACGCGCTGGGTGTGTCGTGGGAAAAGAACCGTTGTCAGGAGACTTCCCAGGGCTCCTAGGCGCTAGTGGCCCGCCACCTGTGGGACCGCCGCCACGGGAGTGGCGATGGTCACCGAGTCGGGCTGCGACCAAACTGCTTTGCCAGTCGTTAGGTCCACGCGATTCATGGTGACCTTCAACTGCTGGTGGTCTACCTCGACCAGCAGGTAGTGATAATTGATCTCCTTACTTTGAAATGAATCCCCTGGCGCACGCTCGATGGGATAGGCATGCGCGCCGCCTCCTCCCGAAACGAAATACGTGACGCCGCCGTGTTCGTGACGCTCGTAGTTGTGGACATGTCCAGAGAAAACCACGATGCGGTAACGGGCGCGGCCCTGGCGTTCCTCCAGAACTTTTGCCAATGCTTGTTCTCGAGAGCGAGCCGAGTGCCCACCGCCCATGATTTTCATGTCGGAGGAACTGGTATAGGGCGGATGATGATCCATGACAAAGACAAAATCTACGTCGGCGGGAACGTGATCGAGCTTGTCGGTGAGCCACTGGTCTTGCGGCCCCGTCGCTTCTTCC
>Ga0209168_10001149_pt1 | contig 21561 bp, 22 predicted proteins | sample Coa_R1_FD_187156 | JGI IMG/M metagenome (GOLD analysis project Ga0209168, IMG submission 187156) | Surface soil microbial communities from Centralia Pennsylvania, which are recovering from an underground coalmine fire - Coalmine... | ecosystem: Environmental > Terrestrial > Soil > Unclassified ...
GCCGAACTCCTCAGCCACGGCGTGGCGGCCAGCGAGGTCTTCCACGAGGGCGCGCCAGGTGCCCGGTTCGATTTCGACGGAACGGCCGGCCGGGTCAGCGGCCCCGCGCCGGATGATGCGAGCTACGGCTCGTTCGTCTCGTTCCGCGACCCCGACGGCAACGGCTGGCTGCTCCAGCAGATCACCACCCGGCTGCCCGGGCGGGTCGAGCAGCCCGCCACGTCGTACGCCTCGGCCAGCGACCTGGCCGACGCGATGCGGCGCGCGTCGGCCGCGCACGGGGAGCACGAGAAGCGCATCGGCGCGGCCGACGCGAACTGGCCCGACTGGTACGCCCGCTACATGGTGGCCGAACAGGCCGGGACGGAGCTGCCGCAATGAGCGACTACGACGTGATCGTCCTGGGCGGCGGGGCGCCGGGTGAGCATTGCGCCGGGGCGCTGGCCGCGCGCGGGCTGCGGGTCGCGGTGGTGGAGCGGGAGCTGGTCGGCGGCGAGTGCTCGTACTGGGCCTGCATCCCGTCCAAGTCGCTGCTGCGTCCGGGCGAGGCGGTGCAGGGCGCGCGGGACGCCGGCGCGAGCGCCCAGGTCGACGTGCAGGCCACGCTGGCCTGGCGCGACTTCATGGTGTCCAACTGGTCCGACGCCGGCCAGGAGCGCTGGCTGGCCAGCCGGGGCATCGCCCTGATCCGCGGCTCCGGCCGGCTGGCCGGGACCGGCGTGGTCGAGGTCGACGGCGCCCGCCATACCGCGGAACACATCGTGGTGGCCACCGGCGCGGATCCGTTCGTGCCGCCCGTGCCGGGCCTGCGTGAGCTGGCGGGCGTGTGGGGAACGCGGGAGGCGACGAGCATGAAGGCGATCCCGCGCCGCCTGCTGGTGCTCGGCGGCGGGGCCGCGGGCGTCGAGCTGGCCCAGGTGGTGCGGCGGCTGGGCGGCGAGGTGGTGATCGTGGAGGGCGCGGACCGGGTGATGTCCCGCGAGGCCGCGCCGCTGGGCCAGGCGCTCGGCGAGGCCCTGCGCAAGGACGGGATCGAGCTCAAGCTCGGCCTGCACGCCACCGCCGCCGCGCGGGAGGGCGAGGAGTACGTGCTGCACCTCGAGGACGGAACCGAGCTGCGCGGCGACAAGCTGCTGGTGGCCACCGGCCGGCGTCCGCGGGTCGAGGGGATCGGCCTGGAGACGGTCGGCGTCGAGGCGAACCCGCGCGGGATCCACGTGGACGAGCACCTGCGCGCCGGCGAGCGGCTGTGGGCGATCGGCGACGTGACCGGCATCTGGCCGCTGACCCACGTCGGCGAGTACGAGGGCGACGTGGTCGCGGCGAACATCGCCGGCGACGTCCGCCCGGCCAACTACGAGGCCGTCCCGCGCGTCACCTACACCGATCCGCAGGCCGCGGCGGTGGGCGCGACCGAGGCCGCGTACAGCGCCACCGCGCTGCTGTCCGAGGTGCCCAAGACCGCCACCTACACCCACGCCTACGCCGAGTCCAACGGGTTCATGACCCTGCTGAGCGACGGCGAGCGGCTGACCGGCGCCTACGCCCTGGGACCCGAGGCCGGCGAGTGGTTGCAGCAGGCCACGCTGGCCATCCGCGCGCACGTCCCGGTGCGGGTGCTGGACGACACGATCCAGCCCTTCCCGAGCTTCTCAGGCATCTACGACACGGCGGTCAAGGTGCTGCTCATGAAGATCGCGGACATGCCGCTCCCGGCCGGGCCGATGGACGCCCAGATGGCGACCATGCGGAAGTGACCGGGTAACTCAGCGGCGGCGCCGCGCGGCCCGCCGCTCACCCGCCGCCGAACACCGGGGCCCGCCGGGCCCGCGCGGCCGCGACCCCCTCGCGGAAGTCCGCCGTGCCCAGCAGCGCCGCCTGGGCCTGCGCCTCGGTGTCGAGGGCCGCGGCGACGTCGGACACCAGGGCCCGGCGCATGGTCGCCCGGATCGAGGTCAGCGACAGCGGTGCCGACCCGGCGATCTCGGCCGCTAGCTCCACCGCCGCCGGACGCGGATCCTCCGCGGCCAGCCGGTCGCACAGGCCGATCTGCAGCGCCTCGGTCCCGGTCACCGCCCGCCCGGTCAGCAGCAGTTCCAGGGCGCGCTGCCGGCCGACCACGGCGGGCAGGGTCACCGACAGGCCGAACCCGTGATGAAACCCGAGCCGCGCGAAGTTGGCCGTGAACCGCGACTGCGCGGCGGCGACCCGGAAGTCCGCGGCCAGGGCCAGGCCCAGCCCGCCGCCCACCGCGGACCCCTGCACCGCCGCCACCACCGGTTTCCTGGTCATGAACAGGGCGAGCGCCTGGCGGTACAACCGCCGGATCCCGTCCGCCGTCATCCCGTCCTCCAGCTGGGCCCCGGCGCAGAAGTGCTTGCCCGCCGAGCACAGCACCACGCTTCGCACCGCCCGGTCCTCATCCAGCACCCGCAGCGCCTCGGCCAGCGAGGCGAGCAGCGCCTCGTCGAAGAAGTTGTTCGGCGGGCGATGCATCTCCACCACCGCGACGTGCCCGGTCATCTGAACCGAGATCAAGTCAGCCATGCCGCAACAATGCCACGGTGCCGTTAGCTTCTGTGATTATGACGTGGCAACCGGAACTGGATGAGGTGCGCCGCCGGCGCGCGCTGGCCGAGCGGATGGGCGGCCCGGCCAAGATCGCGCGCCAGCACGACGCGGGCCGGCTCACGGTCCGCGAGCGCCTGGCCGTGCTGCTCGACGAGGGCTCGTTCGACGAGATCGGGACGCTGGCCGGGACGGCCGTCTACGACGGCGACGGCCAGCTGGCGGACTTCACCGCGGCCAACTTCGTCACCGGGACCGGCCGCATCGACGGCCGCAAGGTCGTGGTGGGCGGCGACGACTTCACCATCCGCGGCGGCGCCGCCGACGCCGCGATCATCGGCAAGCAGATCTACGCCGAGCGGATGGCCAACGAGCTGCGGCTGCCGCTGGTCCGGCTGGTCGAGGGGACCGGCGGGGGCGGCAGCGTCAAGATGCTCGAGCAGATGGGCTACACCTACGTCCCGGCCAACCCCGGCTGGGACTACGTGGTGGACAACCTGTCCACGGTGCCGGTGGTCGCCGCGGGCCTGGGCCCGGTGGCCGGCCTGGGCGCGGCCCGGCTGTGCGCGGCGCACCTGTCGGTCCTGGTGGAGGGCATCGCGCAGCTGTTCGTGGCCGGGCCGCCGGTGGTCCGCAGCGGAGCCGGGGAAGACGTGACCAAGGAACAGCTGGGCGGGGCGGCCGTGCACGGCCGTAACGCCGCGGTCGACCTGGTGGCCGCCTCCGAGGACGAGGCGTTCGCGATGATCAGGCGCTTCCTGTCCTACCTGCCGCAAAGCGTCTACCAGCGGCCGCCGGTGCTGTGTAGCACTGATCTGGCGGGCACCGATCCGGCCGGGCGGCGGGAGGACATGCTGCTGTCCGCCATCCCGCGTGACCGGCGCCGGCCCTACCGGATCCGGGACATCCTGCACGCGGTGTTCGACGTGGGCTCGGTCATGGAGGTCCAGGGGTACGGCGGGTCGATCGTGACCGCGCTGGCCCGGCTGGACGGCCATCCGGTCGGGGTGGTGGCCGGCGACCCGTACGCGGCCGCGGGCTGTCTCACCGTCGAGGGCGCCGAGGCGGTGACCCGGCTGGCCGACCTGTGCTCGACCTTCCACCTGCCGGTCGTGACGTTCACCGACCAGCCCGGCCTGCTCATCGGCACCCGCGCCGAGCAGCGCGCCACCATCCGGCACGGCGTGCGGGCGATCAGCGCCGTCTACCAGTCGGCCGTGCCGGGGGCCGAGATCATCGTGCGCCGCGTGTTCGGCGTCGGCGGCGCGGGCATGACCAACCGGCACCGCCTGATCCGCCGCTGGGCCTGGCCCTCGGCCGACTGGGGCTCGCTGCCCGTCGAGGGCGGGATCGAGGCCGCCTACCGGGCCGAGCTGGAGGCCGCGGACGACCCGGCCGCGACCCTGGCCGCCATCCGGGCCCGGCTCGACGCCGTGCGCAGCCCGCTGCGGACCGCCGAACGCTTCGCCGTCGAGGAGATCATCGACCCCCGCCAGACCCGCCCCCTGCTCTGCGACTGGGTCCGCGACGCCTACGCCGCCCTGCCCCTCGCCCCCGGCAAGCCCTCCTTCGGCACCCGGCCTTAGCTCTCAACCCCCACCGGTCCGGTCAGTTCAGCGGCCTGTTTGGTGATTGAGGCCGCGTGCACGGTGTGACGCGCGGCTGCCAGCACGCGCCAGCAGGTGAACGCGGCGTTCTACCGGGAAGAGCCATCACAACGCCACGTTCACCGGTTCGGCGGACCGCAGGCTGCGGTACTGGCGGGGCTTAAGTGCACAGCGTGTGGAAACCCCGCCGCTACGACGCGTCCCCGGCATCAGGTCCGGGACGCTGCGGGCTCAGCGGCGGCGACTTATACAAGGTGTCGAGGTCCAGGCGCTGCGCGTCGGCGAGCACCGAGTCCTGCTGCTTTTCCGCCTGCTGCGCGGTCTGCTTGGCCAGTTCCGAGGCCAGGCCGCCGAGCTGCCGGACGCCGATGACGTCGATCAGCACCCGGCTGGCGGAGAAGACGGCGATGCCTTCCACCCGTTTGCGCCCGGGCGGGGCCAGCGCGGCCCCGACCTTGGCCGTCTCGAACGGGTCGTCGCCGGGCGCGGTGAGCTTGTCGCGTTCCCCCATGACCCAGGTGTGGAACTTCATGACCGCGCCCTGCAACGGCAGGTTCTGCACGTCGTCGTCGGTGAGCCCGGACCGCCTGCCCGCACCGAAGCAGCGGGCGTAGGCGATCAGCGCGGATGACCACAGCGCCTGCGGCACCACCCCGTCCCGGTCTTCCTGCTGCTTGGCCAGCTCCGTGAGCAGCCGCTTGCAGCAGTCCATGACGAACTGAAGGTCGTTGATGATCGACGCCTGGTCGGCGAGCACCCGCGCCGACGGCGTATCCAGGGCAACGGTCAGCGACGTCCCGGCCACCACACCTCGTTCCGGCTTGAAGCCCGTCTTGGGGTCCGTGCCCTGATCCTGGCACAGCGGCACTGCCCGCCCGTCTCACAACGTGACAGATTTCAGGCCGCGAGCAGCGCCTGGGCGCTGGCGTAGGTCGCCATCACCAGGCCCTCGTGGGCGGGCAGCTGCAGGCCGCCGAACTTCTCCAGCGCCAGCATGCTGTCCGAGACCAGGAACAGCGCGCCGCCCGCGGCGGTCCGCGGCGACCCGGTATCGAGCGCGACCAGCGACATGGCCAGCAGCGCGGCGCTATACACCAGGACCGGGATGCGATCCTTCCCGGTCCGGTTCCACAGGTACGCGTTCACCGCGCCGAACGCCGCCACGTGCGGCGCGGCCAGCACCGGCCGGGCGCGGAGCAGCCCGCCGCCCGGCCGCTGGCGCAGCGCCACGATCCAGGCCACGTGCCCGGCCAGGAAGCTCACCAGCCCTGCGGTGAAGGCGGCCTCGCCGCTGCCGAGCAGGGCCACGTCGCCCGCCCCGCCCAGGGCCAGCGCCCGCTGCACCGGGCGGTCACGCCCGGCCATCAGCGCGGGCATCAGCAGCGGCTTGGTCAGCCAGCGCAGCCGGTCACGCCCGGCCGCGGCCAGCAGCGTGTCGGCCGCCGCCACGGCCGCGAAGACCGCCAGACCGCGGCGAGCCCGGATGAAGCCCGGCACCAGGCTCACTGGTCCCAGTGCGGCGGCCGGTCCCGGCGCAGCCGCTCTTCGTCGTCCGGCTCGGGCGCCTCGCCCCAGCCGACCCCCCGTTCGTCCTCGCTCTGCTCCGGCAGCACCGGCTGTTCGTCTGGGTCGGATCGCATGAGCCCATGATCGCTCAGCCGAAGCTGGTCGCGCCGCCGTCCAGCACCAGCGGATGCGCGTTGACGTAGCTGGCTTCGCCGGACAGCAGCCACACCGTCGCGTAGGCCACCTCCCAGGCCGTGGCCTGCCGGCCGAACGGCAGGCTGCGCGCGGTCCGGGCCGGGTTGAGCCGCGACGCGTCCCGCCCTAGCGGGGTGTCCACCAGGCCCGGCACCACCAGGTTGGCCCGGACGCCCCGGGCCATCCCCTCCCGCGCCACCTGCCGGCATACCCCGAGCAGCGCCGCCTTGGACGCGTCGTAGGCCGGGATGCCGGTCGCCGCGCGCAGGCTGGCCGCCGAGCTGATGAACACGATCGCCGCGCCGGGTTCCAGCACCGGGAGCGCGGCCGCGGCGACCAGGAAGTGCGCCCGGGCGTTGACCTCGAACGTCTCGTCCCACTGCGCGACGCTGGTCCCGGCCAGGCCGCGGCCGAGCGCGATCCCGACGTTCAGCACCAGCCCGTCGAGCCCGCCCAGCGCCGCCGCCGACTCGGTGACCACCGACGCGCACGCCTCCGGCCGCGCCACGTCGGCCAGCACCACCGCGGCGCGCTGCCCCTCGCCGCGGACCAGGGCCGCGGTCACCTCGGCGGCCGCCGCGTCGCGGTCCGCGCACGCCACCGCCGCGCCCTCCCGGGCCGCGAGCACCGAGATGGCCCGGCCGTTCCCGATCGGCGGATCCGGCTCCGGCGACGGCCGGGTGCCCGCGCCGACCACCAGCACCCGCCGCCCGGTCAGCCGGCCCCGGCCCGGGGCGGTGCCCAGATACTCGGTGCCGGGGAACTCAGGCATCGGGCCACATCGGCGCGGTGCCGGGCGGCAGCGGCACGTCGAACGCGTTGAGCAGGAACGAGATCAGCGTGTAGTACCCGCACAACGACACCAGCTCGACCATCCCGGTATCGCCGAGGAAGGCGTGCGCGGCGTCGTAGACGTCCCGGTCGAGCCGGCCGGCGGTACTGAGCTGGCGCGCCACCGCGTACACGGCCCGCTCGTCGTCCGCCTCGAACGGCGGTTCCCCGCCACAGCCGATCGCGTCCACGGCGGCGCCGGACACGCCGTGCTCGCGTGCCATCGCCGCGTGCGCGAACCACTCGAACTCCGCCCGCCACCGCGCCCCGACGGTGATGATCGCGATCTCGGACAGCCGTCGCTCGATCGAGGTGTAGAACCGCAGCGTCGCGCCGAGCGAGGAGAGCCGCCGCCCGGCGCCCGGCGCGGTGACGAACGCGTTGAACGGCCCGGCCAGGCCGCCCTCGGCGGTCACCAGCAGGTCGCGCCGGCCGTCCAGGATGGCGTCCCACAGCTGCTGGCCCTCGGGCCCGAGCTCCTCCCGCCGCACGTAGGGGAGCCGGGTCATCGGCTCACCACGGCGGGCGCGCTGGTGAACACCAGGTTCTCGGTATCGATCGGCCCGCGGTACAGCGCCGTGTCCTTGAAGTAGTGCTGCTGCACCCGCCACGGCGCCCGGTCGCCCTGCATCGGCAGCAGGTCGAGGGACCGCTGGAAGTAGCCGGAGGTCATGTCGGTGAACGGCACGGTGCCCATCGGCCCGGCCGGGCGCACCGGGGTGACCGTGCGGTAGCCGCTGGCCGCCATGAACGCGACGATCCGGGCCACGTACGACGAGACCAGGTCGACCTTCAGCGTCCAGGAGTTGTTCGTGTAACCGACCGCGAACGCCATGTTGGGCACGCCCTCCAGCATCATCGCCTTGTACCCGACGCGATCCGCCGTGGCTACCGGCTCCCCGTCCACGACCAGCTCGATCCCCCCGAACAGCCGCAGGTTCAGCCCGGTCGCGGTGACGATCACGTCCGCCTCGACGACCGCGCCGGACCGCAGCGCCAGCCCGGCCGGGGTGAACGCCTCGATGTGGCCGGTGACGATCTCGGCCTTGCCCGAGCTGAGCGCGTCGAAGAAGTCCCCGTCGGGGCTCAGGCACATCCGCTGGTCCCACGGGTTGTACGCCGGGGTGAAGTGGGTGGCCACGTCGTAGCCGGCCGGCAGGCGCTTGCGGACGCCGCGGGTGAGCATGGCCCGGGCCCGGTCCGGGCGCTTGCGGCACAGCTGGTAGATATACGTCGCGATCCGGGCGTTCTTCCACCGGATCGCCTGGTAGGCGCGGGATCCGGGCAGCACCGCGTGCAGCAGCCGGTCGATCGGGTCCTTGGCTGGCAGCGCCATCACATACGAGGGCGAGCGCTGCACCATGGTCACCTTGGCCGCCTGCGCGGCGATCGCGGGCACCAGGGTGACGGCGGTCGCGCCGCTGCCGATCACCGCCACCCGCTGGCCGGTCAGGTCGAGGTCCTCCGGCCAGTGCTGCGGGTGGACGACCCGCCCGGTGAAGGTTTCCTGACCCGGCCATTCCGGGGTGTAGCCCTGGTCGTAGCGGTAGTAGCCCGCGCACAGGTACAGGAAGCCGCAGCGGCGCTCGGCCTGGGCGCCGCTCTTGGTGTCCTCGACGGTCACCGTCCACTCGGCGGCGGTGCCCGACCATTCGGCCCGGACCACCTTGCAGTGGTAGCTGATGTGCTGGTCGACCCCGTGGGCCGCGGCCGTCTCCCGCAGGTAGCGCAGGATCTGGCCGCCGCCGGCGATCGCGTTGTCCGCCGTCCACGGGCGGAACGGGAAGCCCAGCGTGAACATGTCCGAGTCCGACCGGATGCCCGGGAACCGGAACAGGTCCCAGGTCCCGCCGCTGGCCTCGCGGGCCTCCAGGATCGCGAACGACGGGCGCGGTGCTAGCTCTTGCAGGCGGCAGGCGGCGCCGATGCCGGACAGGCCGGCCCCTACGATCAGCACGTCGACGTAGTCGGATCCGGGGACGTCCACGGCACTCCTAGCGGGTCCAGAATGTAACACTTTCCGCCAATGTAACATCCTGGGACTCGGCCGGGCCGGCCGCCGGAGTTATCGTTGACGGTGTGTTCGACGGGGTCTTTCACGCAGCGGCCAAGCCGCGGGCGGTGGTGCGCGCCCGGACCGGACGACGGTCCCGGGACCGCTCGGCCAGCGTCGTAGCGGTCGCGGCCCGGTGGATCTACGAGGGCCGGCGCCTGGACATGCAGGGCCTGGCCGATGAGCTCGGCGTGTCGCGGGTCACCCTGTTCCGCCGGATCGGCAGCCGCGAAGAACTGCTCAGCCGGGCGCTGCGGCTGCTGACCGAGCGCACCCTGGAGGCGGCCGTCGCGCGCTGGGAGGCCGAACGCCCGCCCGGCGAGCTGCACACCCCGGGCACCGGCCGCTACATCAACGCGATCGTATCCCAGGCCACCGGCCTGCGCCGGCTGCTCGACGACGAGCCGGCCCTGGCCCTGCGGGTGCTGACCGACCCGCGCGGCCGGGTGCAGACCCTGATGGTGGCGTTCCTGGAGGAACTCCTGCACCGCGACATCGAGGAGTTCGGCCTGGTTACCCTCATCGAACCGGGCGCGCTGGCCTACGCGCTGGTCCGGCTGGGGGAGTCTTTCCTGTACGCGGACGTGCTCGCGGCGCGCAAGCCGGACGTCGAGACGGCCGTCTTCCTCCAGCAAGCCCTGTTCGAGGCTTCCTGCCGCCGTACGGACCGTGACACCACGGCTCGTTCGGAAATTAAAGATCTTTCTCCCGAACGGGCCGTGGTGCCAGCGGCCGTGATCGTGCCCGCGGGTCAGGCGGAGGAGCTGAGCTTAGCCAGCTCGGCGTCGACCATCGCCTCGTGCTCAGCCTCGTCCCGCTTGGCGTCGCGGGTCCGCCACCGGCCCTTCAGCAGCGGGATGGACAGCAGGAAGAAGATGATGCCGCCGACGCAGATCCAGTACCACGTCTTCCACTGCCCGGCGGTCTGGGCGGCCGCCTTGGTCACCGCCGCGCCGTGGGCCTGCAGGTAGGCGCTCACGTTCGGCGGGATCTGGGACGCCAAGGCCAGCTTCGCCGAGTACGGGGCGATGGTATTCAGCTGCGCCGCGTACGGGGCGATGGTCTGCAGGTCCGTCGCGTACGGCGCGACGGTCTGCAGTGCCGGCGCGACCGCGATCACGCCGTTGATGGCCGCCTTGTTCTGCGAGATCGTGGTCAGGATGCCCACGCCGGTGGCGCCGCCGCCGGCCGCCTTGATCGCCTGCCCGACCAGCGCGGGCGGGATCTTGGCCGGGTCCGAGTACGTGGCCAGCTTGGCGAACAGCGCCGGGTTGGCCTGGATCACCCGCAGCTCGGGCGCGAACTTCTGCGCGTTGGCGAGCTGGACGGAGTCGGCCTTCGCGGTGGCCAGTACCGCCGGCGGGATCTTCTGCGCGGCGGTCAGCACCTCTGGGTGGTTCTTCTGGAGCGTCTGCGCGGTGGCCAGGACGTCCGGCGGGATCGACTGCGCGGCCGCCAGCTGGGTGCTGTACTTGGTCGCGTATTGCTGCACGGTCGCACCGTAGTTGACCAGCGGGGTGACCGAATTGATCACCACCGGGATGAACAGGTACGAGACGAAGACCACGATCCGGATGATCCAGCCCCAGATGGCCAGGCCGGTGGCGGTCAGCGCCGGGTTGCGGGACTCCACGGTCTCGGTGTAGCTGGCCATCCACGGGGTGTAGGCGATGCCCAGGCCCAGCGCCAGCACGGCGAGCATGATCGCCAGCGTGTAGTAGCCGGGGTGGTGGCCGGCCTGCTCGAGGAAGATCACGAGCGTCACCGCGGCGATGATGCCGCCGATGACCATGAACGGCTTGCGGACCCGGAACCGGTCGGAGATGACCCCGATCAGGATCACCCCGATGGCGTTGAACCCCCAGTTCCAGTTGCCCAGCCCGTTGGCGTTCTTGATCGAGAACCCGAACACGGTGGTCAGGTAGATCAGGCTGGTCAGGACCGCGGTGTAGTAGATCAGCAGCATGATCGACACGGCGAAGGCGGAGACGATGATGTCGGGCTTGAGCAGCTGGCGGAACGGGTGCTTCAGCGCCGCCTCGATGTCCGCCTCGGTCATGCCCTTGGCCTTGGCCTCGATCAGCGCCCGGTCGTGCAGGGTCACCATCAGCTGGTCACGCAGCCGCGGGGACAGCTCCTTCAGCCCGAAGAACGCGATCGCCCACACGACCAGCCCGGCGATGCCGCAGATGTAGTACTCGTGCGTCCAGAACCGCGGGTTGGTCACGACATCGGGAATGGTGGCGCTGCCGACGACCGCGACGATCAGGCTGCCCACCACGGGGCCGCTGGTCCAGAAGCCCATGGCGGTGGCCCGGCCGACCTGCGGGGAGAAGTCGCGGATCAGCGCGGGGGTGGCGACCAGGCAGGTGCCTTCCACGAAGCTGACCACGAAGCTCTCGATGGTGAACGGCCACTTGGCGGTGGCGGCCGGGAGGACGAAGGTCACGAACACCGCTGTGAACAGCAGCCCGGCCACCACGATGTTGGCCCGGCCGAGCCGGTCGCCGAGCCCGGCGGCCAGCGAGCCGAACGCCCCGATCAGGGCGCCGAAGGCGATCGTTATCACGTAGAACGTGAAGCTCATGTTCAGGTTGACCAGGATCAGCGTGGACACCGAGCCGCCGACGTACAGCTCGTAGTACAGCATGCACGTGGCCAGCACCGTGATGGCCAGGAACACTATCCGGGGCCTGGTGTCCGGGTAGGTGTCAAGCTGCCGCTTCCAGAGCGAAGCGGCCCATTTTGGCCGGCTCGGGATGGCGGTCTGTTCGGTAGTTCCTGACATGCGAGCACCTCACCGTGGTCCGATGGAGTCAGGCCGGTGTCTCAGACGGTAAACCCGCGCAGGTAACAGATCAAGAATCTGTTTCACTACTACTTCGCCGTCACGCCAAACCCTGTCCGGATGCTAGGCCCGCCGGTAGGTGAGGAAGGCCAGGCCGTCGCCGATGGTCCGGGCCTCGACCAGGCGCATAGGCTTCTTGTCGCTGGTCTCGCCGAACAGCCTTTCGCCGGTGCCGAGCACGACCGGGAAGACGGTCAGCCGCAGCTCGTCGACCAGGTCGTGCTCGATCAGCGTGCGCCCGAGCTGATAACTGGCGTAGACGACGATGTCTCCGTCCAGCTCGTCCTTCAGCCTGGTGACCTCGGTGACCACGTCGCCGCGCAGGACCGTTCCGTTGTCCCACTTGGGCTCGCGGAGGGTCGAAGACACGACGTACTTGGGCAGGCTGTTCAGCCGGTCCGCCCACTCGCCGGTCCGGTCCGCCCACCTCGTGGCGAACCACTCGTCGCTCCGCCGGCCCAGCAGCAGGGCCTGGGTGCCCAGCGCCTCGCCGAGCGAGACCTTGGCCCACTCCTCGAGGTCCCGGCCGCCGAACTGGCCGAACCAGCCGCCCTGCTTGAAGCCCTCCTCGCCGCTCGGGTCCTGGACGACCCCGTCCAGCGAGACGTTCGTGCTGATGACGATCTTTCCCATCTGGGGTTCTCCTTGTGCTGGTGTCTTCAGCTGTCACTGATGCAGACACCCGGGCGGTGAAAACTGGGCGCTCAGCGCCTAATCTCGGTCTCATGACGGCGACGATGCCCGCTACCTCGGCCAGCCAGGACGTCGCCCGGCGGCTGCTGGCGGACGGCTACGTCGTGGTGACCGGCCTGCTGACCCCGGACGGCGTGCGGGACGCCCGCGCCGACCTGGACCGGGTGCTGCAGACCACCCGGACCGGGCGGAACTCCTTCGAGGGGTTCGACACCCAGCGGATCTACGCGCTGTTCGCCAAGACCCGCGCGTTCGACGCGCTGGCCGTCGACCCGCTGCTGCTCGGCGTGCTGGACGAGGTGCTCGGCCACTACCAGCTCAGCGCCCCGGTCGGCATCTGCATCGGGCCGGGCGAGCAGGCCCAGGTCCTGCACCGGGACGACGCCATCTACCCGGTGCCCGAGCCGCATCCGCCGCTGGTGGTCAACACCATGTGGCCGCTGGATGAGTTCACCGCCGCGAACGGGGCGACCAGGTTCGTCCCCGGCAGCCACCGGTGGCAGCCGGGGAGGCAGCCCGGCCCGGGCGACCCGGTGGCCGCGGCCGTGATGTCACCCGGATCGGCCCTGTTCTACCTGGGCAGCCTGTGGCACGGCGGCGGCGCGAACCAGACCGACCGGCCGCGGCTGGGCGTGATCCTGGAGTACGCGGCCGGCTGGCTGCGCCCGCAGGAGAACCACTGCCTGGCCGTTCCCCGCGACATCGTCCGCGGGCTGCCGGAACGGCTGCAGGAACTGCTCGGCTACAACATCTACCCGCCGTTCGTCGGGTACGTCGACGGCCGGCACCCGCGCCGCGTGCTGTCTCCGGGCTCCTAGCGTGGTGACGGCCGAGGGCCAGTTAGGAAGCGGCTGCGGCGTCCCGTGTCAGCCAGCTCACCGGATCGTCATTCTCCAGACAGTGCCGGGCGGCTGCGTAAACGTCGGTGAGGTCGGCATCGGGGTCAGCGCCGAGGCTGAGGTTCAACCCGGCCCACCACAAGATGCCGTGCGTCCACCACAGGCGCAGCTCCTCGAGCCGGCTCCGGTCAAGACCCGCCGGGACCCAGCCGGCCAGGAATCGCTCCACCAGCGGCGCCGGGTCTGCGGCCCCGAACCGGAGCAGGATCTCCAGCGCCAGCGCCGCCATCGACCCGCGCGGTGCCGCGCCGAGGCCTGGCCAGTCGATCAGGACGAACCGTCCGTCCGGAGCCTGGAGCATCTCGCCTCCCCAGCCCCCGAAGCTGTCGAACGCTTCCGGGCGGCTCAACGCCGCGCTCACCTGATCGATGAAGGTGCGTGCCCAGGCTGGGCAATCCGATCGGGCCAGGAGTTGCCCGTACTGCGGCCTGCACCAGTCCGCGCCGATCGCGACGGACTGTCCGGGGCTGTTCGCTCGCGGCACCCGGCGCCAGTCCAGGGACTCGATCCTGCCCGTGCACTCGCCAAGCCAGCAGGCCACATCCAGGGCACGGGCCCGTTCGCTGGTCCACAGGTCCGCCATCGCACGGCTGGCCTGCTGTGGATGGACCAGCTCACGCGTGACGTGGAAGTCGATGCCCTGATCCGGTAGGTCATCCGACGTGTGCTCGAACTCCAGCACCTCGGGGATCCCCAGCCGCCGCATGGCCGGAAAGGCGCCGATCTCCCTCCAGACGGCCCGGATTCCGTGGGTAGCCATCTTCAGAATCCGGGGCTCCCGGTCCGACGTGAAGCTCAGGCGGAACACGTCGGCGTCGTCGGAGGGGATCCAGTCAACGCTGTCCACGTCCGGGTACAGGGCCACGGCAATATCCCGCGCGCCAGGCTCGTTCGGTGTCCGCGATCGTGGGGCGCCCACTACCCAACCATAGGCCGACGCCGGAAACGAACCGGATAAACGGGCTGATCGTTGAGTTTGCCGGAACCCTGTCCTAGCAGCCAGGAGAGTATCGTTCGGCTATGCCATCGGCCCCCGCCTTCCGGTCCCGGCTCGTCGCCGGCGAGCCCCTCTTCGGCGCCTGGTCGGTGATCTCGTCGGCGCTGAGCGTGCGGCTGCTGGCCGCCGCGGGCCTGGACTACGTGGTCATCGACCTGCAGCACGGCGAGGCCACCGAAACCGACCTGCCCGGGCTGACCAGCGCCATCCGCCTGGCCGGGGCCGCGCCCATCGCCCGGGTCCGGCACGCGCACACCGCCGACATCGGTCGGGCGCTCGACCTGGGCTGCGAGGGCGTGATCGTGCCCAACGTCGACTCGGCCGCCCAGGCGCGCCAGGTGGCCAGCGCGGTCCGCTACCCGCCCGCCGGGCACCGCTCCGTCGGCGGCGTGCTGGCCGGGGCGGAGCCGTTCTGCCTGATCATGGCCGAGTCGGCCGCGGCCCTGGCCGAGCTCGACGCCACCCTGGCCGTCGACGGCGTGGACGGCCTGTACGTCGGCCCCGGGGACCTGTCGCTGTCCCTGGGCTGCCGGGCCGACCCGGACGACCCGGTGCTCGACCAGGCCCTGCGGCGCATCCGCGCGGCCTGCGCCGCCGCGGGCAAGCCGGTCGGGGTGCACGCCGCCGACGGCGTCACCGCCCGCCGGTACCGCGAGGCCGGCTGCACGCTGATCACCACCGCGGTCGACGCCACCGCGATCACCCGCGACACCGCCGCCCAGGTCGGCCCGGCCCGCGTCTAGGCCTGGCCGGGAGCCTGCAGCCCGAGGGAGAAGTGGGCCTGGCCGTCCTGATCGACCTGGGCGTCGAGGACTTTGTCGTCGAGGAACGCGGCGGCCTTCGGCTCCAGGTAGACGTGCGCGCCCGCGGCCTCGACGACCAGGTCGTTCTCGCTGGGCCCGGGGGCCGCGGCGACCTGCAGCGCGCCCGGGGCTTCCGGCTCGGGGGCATTGGACGAGATCCGCAGGCCCGATCCCTCGGGAAGCTGCGGGGTCGCGGTCAGGGACTTGACGGCCTTGGCAGCCGCCTCGGTCAGCACCAGCATGTGTCACCTTTCGGGTCGGTAGCACCTAAGCCCTGGCGCCTACCTGCCCAGCCGGAAGCTAAACCCGAGACCTCAGCAGAAAGCTAAACCTGGGGCGTTTCGCGGCCTGTTACCCAGACCTTCCCGTCGGCCCCGCCTGCCTCTGTCTCGGGCATTCCCGCCCGCCCCGCCTGCCTCCCCGTTACCGCCTGCCCCGCCACCGGCGCGCCGCTCAACTACGTCGTTGCCACAACGACGCACACGGGACTACCTCGTTGCCGCAACGACGTAGTAGCCGCTGCGCCTCCGGCCGATGCCGGGTGGCGCGATCAGGTCCAGGTGTCGCGCATCGCGTACTACCTCCCGGTGGCGCTTCCGCCGGGCTCGCCGAACCGGAAACCTGACGGCAGCCGCAGGTCCGGGCAGGTCAGATAGTGCGTGCCGACCGCGCCGCAGCGCCAGCACCGGCCCCTGGCCAGCTCGTCCTGCTGGTTGGCCGCGACCTCCGGCTCGGCCGCCGGACCCGCGGCCGTCATCGCGCCCGCCGCGGGACCCGTGGCGGTCATCGCGCTAGCCGCACCCGCGGCGGTCATTGCGCCCGCCGCCTGCCGTCGCCGCGGGACAGCGCTTCCACATCCGCGCGCCGGTACCGGGGCCGTCCGTCTTCGTTGCGCAGCTCGGGCAGCCGCCCGCGCCGTGCCCACGACGCTACCGCCGCGGAGGTCACCCCCAGCAGCGCCGCCACCTGCCGGCGGGTCATCAGATCGTCGGGTCCCGGGCCGTTAGCCGCGACCCGGGCACAGTCAAGTCGGACGGGTGCCAGCACCATCACGTTCATCGCTTCCCCAGCAGGCAAGATTGAGCTGACTCCGGGGCAGCACTGGTGACCGGCCGCTCCCGGGCAAGAGCTCCGGGCCGCCGCCAAGCTGTCCGACGCTGCTTGCACTAAAAGTGTCGCTGCAACTTGCAGCGCGAGACATCGGTCAGCTGACGGATATTGAATCACGGCGAGCGCTCGCTCGCCGAGCCCCGGGCCCGGGTGAATATCTCCGGCCGGCGGCTGTCCAGCCGCGCGACCGCCAGCCGGACCGAACGCCCGCACTGCAGGGCGGCCCAGACACCTCTCCCGCCCCAGGGCGCGCAGCACACCCACGTGGCATGACTGATGCCGGATTACCTGGGTAGCCGTGACCCATGGCTGAATCTGAGGCAGCGGCTGAGCTGCGCATTTCCCGGGTCAAGGCGCTGGATGAGCGGAACCTGGTCGCGATCGTGACCTACCTGCTGGCGCGTTATCCGGAGGCCTTCCCGCCGATGCTCGACGACGCGCTGAGCACGCTCAGCCCCAGGCCCGACCAGTAGCAGCCCCGGTCGCGCCGAAGCCGGCTACTGGAGGCCGGTGCGGACCGAGGTGATGCGCTGGGTGTTGAAGCCGAGCCAGTGCATCCGGCCGACGTAGCGTGCGTGCTCGACCTTGAGGCAGCGGTCCATGATCACGGTCACGCCGCCGTCCTCGGCGATCCGCGCGCCTTCCTCGTTGATCACGCCGAACTGGCACCACAGGGCGCCGGCCTTGATCGCCACCGCGTCCCGGGCGATCCCCGGCAGCGCGTCCGGCGTGCGGAACACGTCCACCACGTCCACCGGCTCGGGCACGTCGAGCAGGCTCGCGTAGCACTTCTGGCCGAGGATCTCGGTCTCGCGCGGGTTGACCGGGATCACCCGGTAGCCGTGCCGCCTGAGGTAATAGCCGACGAAGTAGCTGGCCCGCAGCTCGTTGGGCGACAGGCCCACGATCGCGATCGTGCTGGCGGTGTGCAGCACGCGCTGGATCGTCAGCGGATCCTGGTAGCGGGCGAGATCGAAATCGCTCATGAGCTCGGTGCCTTCCTGCCGGAGCCGGAGCCCGCGGTCGCGGCGACGAGCGCGAAACCCTGCCGCAGGTCCCAGATCAGGTCATCGACGGACTCGGTGCCGACCGACAATCGCACCGTCCCCGGCCCGACGCCGGCCGCCCGCAGCTCGTCGTCGCCGAGCTGGCGGTGCGTGGTGCTGGCCGGGTGGATGATCAGGCTCTTCGCGTCGCCGACGTTGGCCAGGTGGGACCAGAGCGACACGCCCCGGATGAGGTCCTGCCCGCCGTCCCGGCCGCCCGCGCAGTCGAAGGAGAACACCGCGCCGGGCCCGCGCGGCAGGTACTTCTCCACCAGCGGCCGGTACTTGCTCGACGGCAGGCCGGGGTAGGTCACGTTCGACGCGAGCTCGTGGCCCGCCAGGAACGACGCGACGGCCAGCGCGTTGGACACGTGCCGTTCCATCCGCAGCGACAGCGTCTCCAGGCCCTGCAGGAATAGGAAGGCGTTGAACGGCGAGAGCGCCGCGCCCAGGTCACGCAGGGTCTCCGCGCGCAGCTTCATCAGGTAGCCGTACGTCCCGAACGTCTCGTGGAACTGCAGCCCGTGATAGGCGGGCGACGGGTCGGCGACCACGCCGAACCGGCCGTTGGACCAGTTGAACAGGCCCGACTCCACCACCACCCCGCCGATCGAGGTGCCGTGGCCGCCGATGAACTTGGTCGCGGAGTGGATCACGATGTCGGCGCCCCATTCGATGGGGCGGCACAGGTACGGCGTCGCGAACGTGTTGTCCACGATCAGCGGCACCTCATGGGCGTGCGCGATGCCCGCCACCGTCTCGATGTCCAGCACGTTCCCGGCCGGGTTGCCGATCGTCTCGCCGAAGAACGCCTTGGTGTTCGGCTGGACCGCCTGCGCCCAGGCCGAGGGATCGTCCGGGTCGACCCAGGTGAGCTCGACGTTCATCTTGCGCAGCCAGTGCTTGAACTGGTTCACCGTCCCGCCGTACAGCGCCGCGGAGGAGACCACGTGGTCGCCCGGCTCCAGCAGGGTGAACAGCGCGCCGGCCTGCGCGGCGATCCCGCTGGCGAACGCCACCGCGCCGGCCCCGCCCTCCAGGTTCGCCACCCGCTCCTCGAACACCGCCACGGTCGGGTTCATGATCCGGGAGTACGTGTTCCCGTATTCCTGGAGGTTGAAGTAGGCCGCCGCGGATTCCGGGTCCTCGAACACGTAGCTGGTGGTCTGGAAGATGGGTACCGCCCGCGCGCCCGTGTTGGGGTCGGGCCGCTGCCCGGCGTGCAGTTGCCGCGTCTCGAACCCGAACGCGCGGTCTTCCTCGACCCGAGAGGGCTTGTCAGTCATAGCGATATCTTCCTCGACCTAAGCAACCCAGGAACCGCTGGATGATCGGCGTCTGCCGGGCCTCCTCGAGCAGGAAGCAGTCGTGCCCGTACGGCGCCTGGATCACGTGGGACTCGACGGGCTTGCCGAGGGCGCGCAGCGCCTCGGCCACCGCCGCCGACCCGGACGGCGGGTACAGCCAGTCGGAGCTGAACGAGATCAGCAGCGTCCGCGCCCGGACCCCGGCCAAGGCCCGGGACAGCGACCCGCCGCCGTACTGCCGGGCCAGGTCGAAGTAGGTCAGCGCGCGCGACATGCGCAGGTAGGTGTTGGCGTCGAAGCGCTTGACGAACGAGTCGGCCTGGTGGCGCAGGTAGCTCTCGACCTCGAACTCCGGCTCGGTGATCGTGTAGCGGATGTCGTCGGCGAACTGCAGCCGTCGGCCGAACTTGTCCTCCAGCGCCGGTGCGGACAGGTAGGTGATGTGGCCGACCATCCGCGCCACGCCCATGCCGCCGTCGGGCGCGCCGCCTGTGCCGTAGTACCGGCCGTCCTGCCAGGCCGGATCGCGCATGATCGCATCCCGCGCGATCGAGTTCCAGGCCACGCCCTGCGGGTGCAGGGCGTGCGTGCTGGCGATGGGCACGATGGCGCCGACCTGGTCCGGGTACAGGATCGCCCACTCGAACGCCTGCATCCCGCCGAGCGAGCCGCCCGCCACCGCCGCGAGCCGCTCGATGCCGAGCACGTCCAGGAACGCGCGCTGCGTCCGCACCATGTCCGCGACCGTGATCACCGGGAAGTCCGGCCCGTACGGCTGGCCGGTCGCCGGGTCGGCCGACGACGGACCGGTCGTCCCGCGGCAGCCGCCGAGCAGGTTCGTCGAGACCACGAAGAAACGGCCGGTGTCGAACGCCTTGCCGGGGCCGATCATCCCGTCCCACCAGCCCAGCCCCTTGCCGGCCACGCCGTCGCGATCCTCGGCCGCGAACCCGTCGCGGGTGCCGGCCTCGGGCGGCGCCTTGGCGAAGCCCGCCGCGTGGGCGTCGCCGCTGAGCGCATGGCATACCAGGATGACGTTGTCGCGCTGGGGCGAGAGGGCACCATAGGTTTCGTACGCCACGCGAACCGGGGAGAGTTCCCGGCCGCAGTCGAGCCGCACCGGCTCCGGCAGGTCAAGGTACTGCGTTTCGATCGTGCCCACAGATCCGGCCGCGAGCTTCGGGGCTGGCTCTGGCATGCAGGCTATCTTAGCTGGTCGGAGCTGTTGTATTGTCAATCATCTCCACCGGAATACTACTGAAGACACATGACAGTGAGCGAGAGGGATACAGGGGACATGACCACGGTCACCAACGGCGTCAACGTGCAGGCGCTCCTCGACGCGCGCGAGGTGCTCAAGGGCGCGCCCGAGGCCGCCCAGTTCACCTGGCGGGCGTCCGCCAGCTGGCAGCACGGCGTGCACAGCCAGATCAAGGTGCAGAGCTTCTTCGGCCTCGGCGAGGAGCACGAGCACAAGGCCGAGTCGGTGTTCGAGGCCGACCATCCCGAGGTCTTCGCGGCGACCGACAACGGCATCACGCCGATCGAGTACCTCATCGTCGGCCTGGCCAGCTGCCTGACCGCGGGCGTGGCCTCGGTCGCGGAGAACCGCGGCATCCAGCTGAACTCGGTCACCTCGACCGTCGAGGGCGCGCACGACATCCGCGGCATTCTCGGCGCCGACAGCGACGTCCGCAACGGCTTCAACGACATCAAGGTGACCTTCCACATCGACGCGGACGCGTCACGCGAGGACATCGAGGCGCTGGTCGCCCAGTCGCAGAAGCGCTCCGCCGTGTTCGACGCGCTGACCAACCCGACGAACGTCACCGTCGAAGTCGCCTGAGCCAGAGCCAGAGTCAGAGCCTGAGTCTGAGAGCGACATCATCGAGCGCGTAACCACGGTCGTTATCGGCGCGGGGCACGCGGGCCTGGCCGCCAGCCACTTCCTGACCGGCAACGACATCGACCACGTCGTGCTCGAGCGCGGCGAGGTGGCGAACTCCTGGCGGACCGAGCGCTGGGACTCGCTGCGGCTGCTCACGCCCAACTGGCAAAGCCGCCTGCCGGGCCTCCGCTACGAAGGCCCGGACCCCGACGGCTACCTGACGGTGGGCGAGGTCACCGCGTTCATCGAGCGCTTCGCCGCGCTCGCGCGCGCTCCGGTGCGGACCGGCACGGCCGTCACCTCGGTGCGGCGCACCGGCGACGGGTACCACGTGACGACCACGTACGGCGAGATCGGCTGCCGGGCCGTGGTCATCGCCAGCGGTGCCTGCAACCAGCCGTCGGTGCCGCCGTTCGCCGCCGCGGTGCCGGCCTCGGTCGAGCAGCTCACCCCGTTCGACTACCGGGACCCGGCCAAACTCCCCGACGGCGGCGTGCTGGTCGTCGGCGCGTCGGCGACCGGCGTGCAGCTGGCCGCCGAGCTGCAGCGGTCGGGCCGCCCGGTGACCCTGGCGGTCGGTGAGCACGTGCGGCTGCCGCGCACCTACCGCGGCCGCGACGTGCTGTGGTGGATGGACGAGTCGGGGGTGTGGGACCAGCGCTACGACCAGGTCGAGGACCTCACCCGGGCCCGGCGGCTGCCCTCGCCCCAGCTCGTCGGGACCCCCGAGCGGGCCACGCTCGACCTCAACGCGCTCACCTCGATCGGCGTCGAGCTGACCGGCCGCTGGGCGGCGGTCCGCGACGGCCGCGCGCTGTTCTCCGGCGGCCTGCGCAACATGTTCTCCCTCGCGGACCTCAAGCTGCGGCGCCTGCTGGACACGTTCGACGAATGGGCCCGGACGAACGGCCGCGACGCCGACGCCGGCCCGCCCGAGCGCTTCCCGGCCACCCGCGCGCCCGAGTCGGCCCGGCTGCAGCTCGACCTGGGCAGCGGCGAGATCCGCGCGATCGTGTGGGCGACGGGCTTCCGGCCGGAATACGGCTGGCTCGACGTGCCCGTGGCGGACGCGAAGGGCCAGCTACGCCACGACGGCGGCGTGGTCGACAGCCCGGGGCTGTACGCCCTCGGCCTGCCCGTGCTGCGGCGGCGCCGGTCCACGTTCATCTGCGGGATCGAGGACGACGCGCGCGCCGTGATCGATCACCTG